>Ga0222652_1000168_pt1 | contig 34221 bp, 35 predicted proteins | sample AntAcemetagen371_FD_179803 | JGI IMG/M metagenome (GOLD analysis project Ga0222652, IMG submission 179803) | Saline water microbial communities from Ace Lake, Antarctica - #371 | ecosystem: Environmental > Aquatic > Non-marine Saline and Alkaline > Saline | place: Antarctica: Ace Lake... | reverse complement strand
ATACTGGCTCGAAGCCGAGGATAAAGGCTTTGCGGGTAGTATGGATGACTACTGTCTTGAGCTAAAAGCAGCCAAACAGGGTAAATTCGCAACCAGTATTAATAACACTCCGCTACTTTATGCCTACCATCTTGATGCAACTGCCTATGCCAGATATTTGCGCAAAAAAAGTGAGCAGCAGGGTGTTGTTCGCGTGGAAGGCAAAATATCCGACATAAAAAATGATCCGGAGTCCGGGGATATAACCAGCCTACATCTGGATAATGGCAAAGTTGTCGATGGCGACCTGTTTATAGACTGCACCGGTTTCCGGGCGCTGTTATTGGGCGAGAATCTCGGGGTTGGATTTGAAGACTGGAGCCACTGGCTGAAAGCTAACCGTGCAATTGCCGTACAGACAGAGTTGACCGGGGCACCCGTGCCCTATACCCGCTCAATCTCCCACGCTGCTGGCTGGCAGTGGCAAATCCCGCTGCAAAGCAGGATGGGCAACGGCATCATCTACTGCGATAAATACCTCTCCGATGACGAAGCCAAACAGGTTTTGTATGACAACTTGCCCGGCGAGCCACTGACCGAACCCAATATGCTTCGTTTCTCCACGGGACGCCGGGAAAAGTTCTGGCACAAGAATTGTGTTGCCATTGGGCTATCCAGTGGTTTTCTGGAGCCACTCGAGTCCACCAGTATTCACTTGATTACGACGGCAGTAATACGCTTGATGCGCCTGTTTCCTTTTTCAGAAAATAGCCAGCATCTGGCGGATGAATTTAATAAATTGACGCTCAAGGAAATGTTATCAATACGTGATTTTGTTATTTTTCACTATAAGCAAACCGAGCGAAATGACAGCGAGCACTGGAATGACTATCGCACGATGGATGTGCCCGAAAGCCTGACCCACCGTATCGATATATTCCGTAAAAATGGCTATACCTCCTCCGATGACCTGTTCCATGTCACTTCCTGGGTACAGGTAATGATGGGGCAAGGGCTATACCCGGAACAACACCACAGCGCTACGCGGGTCTTGCCCCCTGACGGCCTTAAGCAACAGCTGGAAAAAATAAGGAACCACGTAGACATGAACCTGAAAAAACTGCCTTCACATCAGGATTTCATCAAACAATATTGCCCTGCTCCAAAACCGGATTCCAGATAATTATTTGCTGTTTACCAGGTTACCTGGCGCTACTTGGGAAGTACGGCGGCAAAAAAATTGAGTGTCAGACGTCCTTTCAATGGATCGGGCTTAAGTAATTCCGGGTGAGTAATATGTCCACTGTGCGGTAGCTCGCCATTGTAGAAAACCATTCGGTTAAATTTGGCCGGAACCGAGGTTATAAATTCAGCGATATCATTGGAACTGGTCATGTATTCCGGTGGTTTTCGAAACACTTCCGAATGTTCTTCCAGATAACTGAGTGCCGCTGCATGATCATGTGATGCCATCCGAAAGGCATTCACAGCTATCTCCTTGTTTTTCCAACGATAGAAGCCGGTTCCGCCAAGGTCAGGATTATCAAACAGGTAGATCACTCCGGCATAGGTCTGATACTTCGGGCCAATTCTCGGATCGATATGGCACATGCGATGGTATACCGACAGCTCCTCGGGCTTAAGCGCTACATTCGACAAAAATGCCTTAAGGCGGATACTGGCCCGGTGGAATGGAAACAGTCGACTCAGCCTTGACCGAATAAAGCTCTGGATTTCCTGAATTTCATTCAGTCGCATATCCGGACCGCGCCCCGGATGCCCAAGGGGCTGGGAAACTATTTTATTGATTTGCCCGGAAAAACTTGCAATGACCTCATGCGGATCGGCCAAAAAATTGTCCACTATCGCGTACTTTTGACCCGCCTCAAGCTCATGCAGATTGATTTCCGGGTTAGAGGCAACTCTTACTCTTGGCTGTTCCATCTCTACGGTCTTACCTGTTTGGTTTTCAAGCCATATTGCCCAAGGCAGTTGATTATTTAAAGCATTATTGCAATGCTGTTTTTCTTATTTTCACCGCAATACTAGATAGTCCTTGAGAGAGTCACAGGGGCTTATTGGAAAATCACTTGAAGCGGCTAATCAGCTTTCTGATTTATTTCCAGGCTTTGCGCCCATATTCTGAAAAGGAAACTGGGTAACCTTGTCGCTTGACTTGATGTCAGAAATTTTTACCTTACCCTCTTTTTCAACTTCATCAATGCGAACAATGGAGTGCATGGGAATAAAGGAACGCTTCACACTGGCGAACTCTGTTTTCAGCTTTTCTTCGGCTGGATCGACAATCACCTGTGTACGCTCGCCAAAGACAAACTCTTCAATCTCGATAAACCCCATCAGATCGCTCTGAAAGATCTGCCGGGCATATATTTCATATACCTGTCCCTGATTGTAAAAAACGACTCGGTACATCGGTTGTTTTGACATGTTTATATCTGTCTGTTCAAAGTCTTTAAAGGTCGCGCATCTTAGCACAATGTGCGAAAACACCTCTTTATTAGGTGCATATCAGCTAGCTCAAAGCCCTTTCATCACAGATTAATCCCTTCCGGGCAAGGATTGAGTGAAATCACTGGCGCTCACCGTTATAATCGCCCGCCTTTCTTTTTACAGCTTCTGAATCGTGAAAAAACTCTACGTTGAAACACATGGCTGCCAGATGAACGAATACGATTCTGCCCGTATGCGCGACCTGCTGGGTGAATCTCAGGGCATGGTAGAAACCGGTTCTGCTGAAGATGCAGACGTTATCTTGCTGAACACCTGCTCCATTCGCGAAAAGGCACAGGAAAAAGTCTTCCACCAATTGGGACGATGGAAAAAACTCAAGGATGCCAAACCCGGGCTTGTTATCGGTGTTGGCGGCTGCGTCGCCAGTCAAGAGGGAGTTGGCATCGCCAAACGGGCGCCCTATGTAGACCTGATCTTTGGCCCGCAAACCTTGCATCGTTTACCCGAAATGCTCAATGAGCGAAAAAAAGGCGATGGAACTACTGTAGTCGATATCAGTTTTCCCGAAATTGAAAAGTTTGATCGTCTTCCCGAACCAGAGGCAGACGGTGCCGCTGCATTCGTCTCCATCATGGAAGGCTGCTCCAAATACTGTACATTCTGCGTCGTACCCTACACTCGTGGAGAAGAGGTCAGTCGTCCCCTAAATTCGGTTCTGGGAGAAATTGCCCATTTAGCGTCTCAAGGTGTCCGCGAGGTCAACCTGCTCGGACAAAACGTGAATGCCTGGCGAGCCAGCCTGCCTGATGGCTCAGTCGCGCGATTTTCTGACCTGATTCCACTGGTTGCCCAAATCGATGGCATTGACCGTATTCGTTACACCACATCCCATCCAGTCGAGTTCACTGACGACCTGATTGCAATATACGCCGAAGTTCCCGAGCTCGTCAGTCACTTGCACCTGCCGGTTCAAAGTGGATCTGACCGAATACTGGCACTAATGAAACGTGGACACATGGCGATTGAGTACAAATCCAAAATTCGTGCCCTGCGCAGGCTACGACCGGATATAAGCATCTCGTCTGACTTTATTATCGGCTTTCCCGGCGAATCTGATAGCGATTTCGAGGCAACCATGAAGCTGATCGACGAAATCGGGTTCGACACCTCATTCAGCTTTATCTACAGCGCTCGCCCGGGAACACCTGCTGCCGACATGCCCGATAACACCCCCATGGAAACCAAAAAGGCACGCTTGCAGCGCTTGCAGGCCACTATCTTGCAAAGCGCTCGTCAAATAAGCCTGGGCATGGTGGGCAAAAGCCAAAACATCCTGGTGACCGGCTATTCCAGAAAGGACCCGGGGCAACTACAAGGGCGTACAGAAAATAACCGCGTGGTTAACTTCCGCACTAACGACGACAGTCTTATAGGGGGGTTCGTGCAGGTTGAAATTGAAGAAGCATTGCCGAACTCCCTCCTTGGCAGACTTATCACCTAGCTATTTTACAGGCAAAAAAAATGGCCCTTTATAGGGCCATTTTTTTTGCCTGACTGCGCTTGTTTACTGCGCTGACTGACGCTCTTCTTTTAGTGTCTCTACTAAAACGCGTACGTTTTTGAACTTTGGCTCGGCCTTCTTCAGAAAATATTCCAGATGGTCTATTGCCTTATGTTGCTGAGATTCTTCAGCACCTTTTAACTTGCTGTAGAGCTTATTAAGCTTTGCCTCTTTCTTGGCAATACGCGATTTCAGTTCAACACATTTCTCATTACGAATGCTCTTTTTCATAACGAACTCCTTTGCTGTGTGGTTGAAATTAAAGCCAGTTTACCAAAACGTATATACAGATGCAATACTATGAGAGTGCCAAGTATATATTGCGGAATATTTTGTATTTTTTACTAACTGATTCTCAAAGGCGCGTCCTGCAAAACCGCCATTTGTTCGCGCAATTCAAGTATGTGTTGCCCCCAATAGCGTTCGGTATTGAACCACGGAAAGGCTTTCGGAAAAGCGGGGTCCTCCCAGCGCCGCGCCAGCCAGGCTGCGTAATGCATGATTCTGAGTGTTCGCAAGGGCTCAATCAGGCTTAGTTGCCGATCATCAAAGCAGCCAAACTGTTCGTAGGCATCGACAACCATAGACAGTTGGGTTTCCTGTTCTTCACGACTGCCCGAAAGTAACATCCATAGATCCTGGATAGCCGGGGCCATACGTGCGTCATCGAAATCGACAAAATTGGGGCGACCATCTCGCCAGAGAATATTGCCGGCATGACAGTCGCCGTGGCAACGAATGAGCGGCACTTGAACCTCATCCATCCGCAGCGTGATCAGGCGGATCAAATCTTCGGCCAGGGATTCGTAGGACTCGCGCAGGGACCCGGGAATAAAACCATCGACAATTTGTGCCACGCTTTGAACACCGTAGGTTTCGACGTCGATGGCCGGCCTCTGCACAAAAGGTGCACCGGCTCCAACCATATGCAAGCGGCCAAGGTAACGCCCCAGTTGTTCCAGATTCTCTGGCACATCCATGTCCGCAGCACGCCCACCACGGCGCTCAAACAGACTAAATCTGTATCCCCCGGATTTATGCAGGCTCGCGCCCGCAACCACCAGAGGCGGTACCACCGGCAAATCCTGCTCAAGCAGTTCAAAACAGAACGCGTGCTCCTCGGCAATCTGCTCGTCAGACCAGCGTCCGGGGCGATAGAATTTGACGATCAGCGGCTGACTATCCTCAATGCCGATCTGGTAGACCCGGTTTTCATAACTGTTGAGCTCCAAAATCCGGCCGTCAGAATGGAAGCCCAGGCTTTCCACCGCCGTGATAATACAGTCCGGGGTAAGTTCTGAGTAATCCGGTGCCGAGGTAGATAAAGAAACAGATAAATCTGAAAGCACAGACAGGCTCTCCTGCAGGTTGTCGTTATCGTATTATTGCCGAGGAAGCGCGCTATTGTCCGGAATATTTGCATATTCGTCACCCCCGGCACCATGCGTCACCCCCGCGAACAGGGTGAATTGCGAAGCAAGAAAGAACAGCCTGAGCGGGGCTGGGACTTATAAACCACAGCAATTTAGCGATGAATCCCCGTCCTCGCCTATGCGGAGAGAGGCCCTAAAAAAACGCGGAGATGACAGTTTTCGACTAACCAGTTTCGGAGGCCCCGAAACCAGCTTCCTACCGACGTATAGCTTAAGTCTGCTTTCTGGCGAGGCGAAGCTTTGCCCATTGAAGCGAGCAGAATTTCAGCAACGCCAGAAAGACAAGTCTCTATAAAATTTCGAGGAGTTCGATTTCGAAAATCAGTGCCTGATAAGGCCCAATTGCCCCACCGGCACCCTGCTCTCCATAGGCCAGCTCGTAGGGAATATACAGTTTCCATTTACTGCCGACGGGCATCATTTGCAGGGCTTCGGTCCAGCCGGCGATCACACCGTTGACCGGGAACTGGGCAGGCTCTCCACGTTTGTAGGAACTGTCAAATTCAGTCCCATCCAAAAGAGTTCCCGCATAGTGAGTACTTACTGTACTGGACTCTGCAGGAGTTGCGCCAGAACCCTCGGATATAATTTCGTACTGAAGGCCAGACTCAGTCACCTGAACTTCGGAGCGTTTGGCGTTTTCTGCAAGAAATGACTGGCCCGCTGCCGCTTGCTCACCGGCGGTCGCCTGCATAACAGCTTCAAGACGCTGCTGTATTTCTCCAATGGCTGCGTTGATTTCTTCGACTTCCAGGCGCAGCTGACCGTTGTTGAACGCATCCTCAACTCCAGCCTGCGCTGCTTCGAGCGAGACGCCCTCAAATGCTTGCTTGAGCTGATTACCCATTTGCATACCGACACCCTAAGAGGCGCGCGCCTCGACGGAAGAAAGATCCGGATCTGACATTGATAGTACCTTTTTTTGCGCCCGCCATATCTGGCAAGCGGAAATGATTCAGGCAGCTTACTGATGCAGCTGCCCGACGAGGTGCGCATGTTGCCATATTATAGACATGGCTTCATCTCACCTGGTTTGCATTTTTCCACGCCTTGTTGCAAGGCAGTTGAATCATTACTTTGGGAACTTTTCAGACAAGTCCCAAACCGGCTGCAAAAGCCGCTCAGCTGTTGTTATCTGGGGGTCGCACTTTTAGGTGGTACCGCTTCTTTTTGACACAGAAATACAAATGCTGGCGGGAAGTTTGCCCACACCAGGCGACTTTCAAACTTGCCGTACACCGCAACCAAATAGGGCTGAAGCACCCGACTGTATTGAAAAGCCAGGAATATTCCGCCCGGGTTCAGGCAGGCATAGACATCATTCAACAGTTGTTCCCGCTCCGCCGGGCGAAAATTGGCAAACGGAAGACCGGAAATAACACAGTCCAGACCATTACCCGGTGTAACTATGTCGCGAAGCGAAAACGCATCCTGATGAAACTCTACATTTTGGAACCTTTGCTCCAGGTCTGCTCGCATACACTGGTCGCGCTCAAAACAATAAAAGTGCGATCCAGGATGTCGGAATTCATTGATGGAATGGGTAATTACCCCCGTTCCCGCACCCAGTTCCGCCACTCGATTGACGTGCTGCCAGTCAACCCAGGACACCATTGTTGAAACCAAATAGCGCGAGCTGGGCACGACGCTGCCTACCGACGTCGGAGAGTACATAAATTTTTTAAAAAAAGTCCACACTTTACGCTCCGCCTTGCTTTTGTATCTTGTGTTTTTTTATACGCCGCCAGTTTATCGCAAATCCTATTTCGATACCGCTAAGTGCCAGGGCAATTTCAGTGCACCTTTTCGCAACTATACAGTCTGAGCCAGCATGCACAGGTTGCTCTATATATCGCAAAAGAACTTCAACATAGAGCTACTGGCACTCTAAAAGCTATTTGCTAAACAAGGCAAGCTCCTGCGGTTTAGCTACCACCCATTCAGGCTCGATGCATTCTGCCAGACGCTCCGCCATAAAGCTCACCAGCCCACGACTTGCCTGGGAAAGGCGACGATTACGCCGACTGACCAGATACCATTTACTCTCCAGCGGGAAACCCTGCACCGGGAGTTCAGTCAACTGCTCCCGGCCTTCTTGCAATGTATGAGCCGACAAAACAGCCAGCCCCAGGCCGGACGCCACTGAGAGACGAATAACCTCGTTACTTTCCATCTGCAAGGTTTGTTGCAACCGATGACCATGGGCACTGAGCCAGGTTTCAAACGCCATGCGTGTGGCAGAACCGGGCTCGCGCATTAAAAAACGTTCGTCGGTTAATTGTTGAAAATCCAGACTGGCAAGTTTGCTGGCCCAATGATCGTTCGGGGCAATGAGTTGTAAAGGATTGCGAATAATGGGAGTAGCGCGGACATGCTGACCACTTGGTGGATGGCTGAATAGGTACAGATCGTCAGCCTGGCTGGCAAAGCGCTCCAGAATATGGGACCGATTGCCAATGTTTAAGGTCACTTCCACCTTGGGACTGTGTCGGTAAAAGCCGCCCAGAATGCGGGGGATAACATACTTGGCGGTGGTCACTACTCCCAGGCTGATATGCCCCCACTGACCGCGCCGGGCTTCACTCAGGGTTTGATTAAAGTCTTCAAAACGCCCGATCACATCACAGGCGGCCCGGTAAAACTCTTCCCCCACCGCAGTCATCAGCCATTGCCCCTCCCGATTTTCCAGTAAAGGCTCGCCCACAGTATCGGTGAGCTTTTTGATCTGCAGTGAAACAGTGGGCTGGGTCAAGTGCAATACGCGGGCCGCCTGAGACATACTGCCAGAGCGCACTACCTGAATATATACCTGCAATAGGCGAAAACTGAGATGCCGAAGATTCATAGATTATTATCTATATATTATATTTTAATAATTTATTATTAATAATAATTGCAAATCCTCATAATCGCCACCCGCTGAGCCCAGATTCTCTGGGGCTGCAAGACAGGAGCTTACACTTGCCAGATATTGTTATCGCCTTTTTTGCCCTGGGCCTGTTGGCAGGGCTGTTGAAATCGGACCTCAAGGTCCCCGACTCGGTTTATGAAACCCTTTCCATTTTGCTGATGCTCACCCTGGGCCTTAAGGGGGGCCTGGCATTACATGACGGAGCTAGCGGCAGCGCCATGCTGGATCTGCTGTGGATCGTTTCTCTGGGTTTGCTTATTCCCCTCCTGGTTTACCCAGTGCTGCGACGACTGGTGCTGCTGCCCATGCCCGACGCCGTCAGCATTGCCGCCCATTATGGCTCTGTCAGTGCCGGCACCTTTGCAGTGACCCTGGCTCTTGTAGAAGCTTCCGGCATGGAACTGGCACCTGAGACCACTCTTTATTTGGTACTGTTGGAAGTGCCAGCACTGGTTCTTATGCTTTGGTGGTATCAACGGCAAAAACGCAGTGGAAAAGGCCAGGGGCAGGTATGGCGCGAGGCTTTGACCAGCCGCAGCGTGCTGCTGCTAATTGGTGGTGTTATCATTGGCTGGGCCTATGGCCCCGAAGGACTGGCCCCTATTACTCCGGCATTAATGGGCGGCTTCAAAACCTTTCTTGCCTTGTTTCTGTTGGAAATGGGCATTTGTACCGCGCGAGTCTGCGTTCCACTGCCCATACACCAGTGGCGGCTGTTGGTGTTCGCTTCACTGGCGCCCTTTGTGCTGGCCTGGATGGGTTTGGCGGTGGGCCTTTGGCTGGATCTGCCCGCCGGCAGTGTCTTGGTGCTGGCCGCCCTCACTGCCAGTGCGTCTTATATAGCTGCACCCGCTGCCATTCGTGCTGCAGTGCCGGAAGCCAATATCGGTCTGGCCATGCTGGCATCCCTGGGGGTAACCTTTCCGGTCAATGTACTCATTGGCCTGCCAATTTATCAGCAGTGGGTACTCTGGTTAACCCAATGAAAAGGATGAAACTATGACGAAAACCGTCGCGATTGTAATGGGCTCTCAGTCCGATTGGCCGGTGATGAGCCGGGCCGCTGACCTATTAAATGAATTATCTGTGGATTGGCACGCGGAGGTGGTATCCGCCCATCGCACGCCACAAAAACTCTACCAGTTTGCACAGAGCGCCAAGCAGCAAGGCTATCAGGTCATTATTGCTGGCGCCGGCGGGGCCGCCCATCTGCCCGGCATGGTGGCCGCTATGACTCCCTTGCCAGTCCTGGGAGTGCCCGTGCAAAGTCGTGCCCTGAATGGCCTGGACAGCTTGCTTTCCATTGTACAAATGCCCAGGGGGATTGCCGTTGGCACCTTGGCCATTGGTGAAAGCGGAGCCGCCAATGCTGGATTACTGGCGGCCCAAATATTGTCGCTGGCAGATGCAGAACTGGCCCAGCGGCTCCAGCAATGGCGCGAGCGACAAACCCGGAGCGTGCTGGATAACGACCAACTGGAATGGCCTTTATGATATCAAGTACTGCTACGCCCATCGCCGTTTTAGGTCAGGGGCAACTGGGCTCGATGCTGCGCCAAGCCGGCGAAAGGTTGGGCATACCCGTGCAACTGCTAGATGCCGAACAACCGTCACTTCCCTCTCCGGCCAGCCTGGTAACCGTAGAAAGAGAACACTGGCCTGACACTGAGGCCAGCCAGTGTTTACAGCGCCACCCCGGCTGGCAAAATGCCCATGCTCTCGCCTCTCTGACCGACCGGCGCCGACAAAAATCCCTGTTCGATAGCCTATCGCTGCCCACCGCCAACTGGTGTGTGCCCGATCAAGACATAAACAGCCAAACACTGCGTCAAACTCTGGGGCCAGGATTTTTTCTCAAGCGTGCCCGGGGCGGTTACGACGGACGCGGTCAATGGCGCGAACAGGCAGGACAAGCCCTGCCGGACTGGCACACCCAGGCTATTGCCGAAAGCGCCATGGCCTTCGATACGGAAGTCTCTCTGGTAGGCGCCCGTGGCCGGGATGGCCGCTGTGTATTTTATCCGCTCACGGAAAACTACCACCATCGAGGTGTACTTCAGGCCAGTATTGCAGGGCACGGACTTGACCATAGCTGGCAGACCCAGGCAGAAACCATGCTGGGCAGTCTGCTCAGAGAATTGAATTATGTGGGTGTCATGGCCATGGAATGTTTTGTGGTAAAGGGTCAAATGCTAATCAATGAAGTGGCGCCCCGGGTCCACAACTCCGGACACTGGACGCAGGACGGCGCCAGTGTCTCCCAATTCGAATTACATCTGCGCGCTCTGCTGGGCTGGCCCCTCTCCCATCTGGAACAGGACGGCGTCACACTCATGCTGAATATACTGGGACAGCACCATAATCCCGAATGGCTGCAAACACCTGGCGCACGATTGTACTGGTACAACAAAACCCACCGGCCTGGTCGCAAAATGGGACATGTTAATTTTCATCACACACAAACACAGATTCTAGCCGAGAGAGTCTCCCAATTCAGTCTGCCTGCAGACAATGCCGGAGCCAAAGAATGGGTGTTAGCACGATTGGCAAAGGCCCAAAAATAATTGAGAACAGAATGGCTTTTAGTTAAACGCAAAAAAACCGGTTTCCTTGTCTCGCGGCTTAGATCAGGATATCGGAAATAGCAGATCTCTCTGTTACTTTGGAAGACCGTGCATCGTTCAGAGGCCTCCAGTCGGACACCTTTTCGTGCCAGTTTTCAGTGCATCGCCAAAAAAAATGCACCAAATTTATTTCCTGCCAATGATTAGTTTCCTGCGTAAATTTATAAAAATTCCCTAAGTGCTTGTTTTAAAAAGAAACAGTGAAGTTGGCACGTCGATTGCTTTATCTAAGTGAAGGTGGCTTCCGGTTTTCTACCCCCGGCTGGACAGTCGCCTGTTTTTCCGAGTAAAGGTGCTCGGTCAGGTCGCAATTTTGTTGTATGCGTTCCTGACCGTGCACCTTTTTTTTGCCTCTTCGGAATTAGTTAACAGGAGATCTCAGGTTGTTTCCTTTAAAGGCCCAGATCAAAAAGACCGCCAAATTATTCGCCGCAAGCACGCTTGCCATTGTCAGCTTTATTACTGTATGCGGCCTCCATGCCAGAAGCCGGGATGGGCGAAAAAGAAGAGCTGACGTTTGGCTTTATCAAACTCACGGATATGGCCCCCATCGCCATTGCCTATGAGAACGGTTATTTTGAGGACGAAGGAATTTACGTCACTATCGAAGCCCAGGACCAAAGATCGAGACAAACTCTGGACTTGGCTTGGCTACAACTTTTAGGAAATAACTCACTTAACAATGGGCACCTCCGTCTGCCCATTGTTCGCTCCAGAGGGGCTGGCCCAAAAAAACACCAATGCCAGTAAAAATGGAGCCCTGGATAAAAAAGCCGGAATTCAGCCAGTGTCACGAATTAACCCTTAGGCTACACTGAAGTACCAATAAAACACTGTTGCCATGACCAACACCCCCCTTCTGATATTTACTGACATGGATGGCACCTTGCTGGATCACTTCAGCTACAGCCACCTGCCTGCGGCCGCGACCCTGCAAAAATTGAAAGGATTGGGAATTCCGGTAATTGCCAATACCAGCAAAACCTTTGCTGAATTACTGGAGTTGCGTAAAACCATTGGCAATACCGATGCGTTTATTGCCGAAAATGGTGCGGCCGTTTATCTGCCCAAGAATCAATGGCCGGGCGTGTCCGGGCATGACGCGGAACTGGATGATTACTGGGTTAAGGAGTTTTGCCTCCCGCGTGCTCACTGGCAAAAACTTGTTCATTCCATTGCCCCGGATTTTCCCGGTGAGTTTTCTACCTTTATGGAAGGCGGAATTGACGCCATCATGAAATGGACCGGTCTGGATGAGAAAAGTGCACGCCTGGCCGCCGATCGTCGCTACGGTGAACCGGTTCGCTGGCTCGGCACAGAACAACGCGCGAAAGAGTTTTGCGCCAAATTACACCAGCTTGGTGCACAGGTACTTCAAGGCGGTCGTTTTATGCATGTCGCTGGCACATCAGACAAGGGGCAAGCCATGCTATGGCTGGCCACTCTCTATGACAATCCAGTTACCCTGGCCGCCGGCGACGGATCTAACGATATTGCCATGCTCAACCAAGCCGACTTTGCCCTTGTGGTCAAATCTCCTGTGAATCCGGCACCAAAATTGCATGATTCTCAAAACAGGCTGGATTCGGGTAACCTTATCTACTCTCGGGCTTGCGGCCCCGAAGGTTGGGCGGAAGGGGTCGCCATGTTTCTCGAAAAACTGGACATTAAATAGGGGTTTTTTATGGGTGATTTTTACCAAAACGGCATAGTCACTACGCTACACAATCTCACAGACCGCCCGCTTGCTGAACTGGAAAGCGACCTGATGAGGTTCAGTAAATCCCGCCCTATGTCGCTGATTTTGCCGTCGCTGTACTCCGAGCTTGAAACCCATGCCATGCCCCTGATAGTCGGGCACCTGCAGTCGGTCAAATACCTGTCTCAAATTGTCATCGGTCTGGATATGGCCACCGAGGAGCAATACCGAAATTCGCTAAAATTCTTTTCTGACTTACCCCAGGAACACCGGGTACTGTGGAATGACGGCCCGCGACTGTTGGCACTGGACGCTGATTTGAAAAAACTGGGGCTGGCACCCAAGGAGCGAGGCAAAGGCCGCAATGTCTGGTATTGCATGGGATACACCCTGGCCGCAAAAAAAGTGGAATCCGTTGCATTGCACGACTGCGATATTGTCACCTATGACCGAGAAATGCTGGCACGCCTGATCTATCCGGTTGCCAACCCCCTGTTTAATTACGAATTCTGTAAAGGCTATTACGCCCGGGTGGCCAATGGAAAAATGAATGGTCGTGTCAGTCGTCTGTTTATCACTCCCCTGATCCGCGCACTTTCGAGAGTTTTGGGTGAAAGTGATTACTTGCACTATATGGACAGCTTCAGATATCCACTCGCTGGAGAATTTTCATTCCGCCGTGATGTGCTCAACGATATTCGTATCCCCAGTGACTGGGGCCTTGAGATCGGTGTTCTCTCCGAGATGCACAGGAACTATGCTCACAGCCGCCTTTGCCAGGTCGACATTGCTGACTCATACGATCACAAGCACCAGGACATCTCACTGGAAGATCAAAACGCCGGCTTGTCAAAAATGTCGATTGATATCGCCAAGTCATTAATACGCAAGCTTGCAACCCAGGGAACCGTCTTCAACCAGGGAACCTTCCGAACCATTAAAGCCACCTACTTCCGGATCGCGCTGGATTTTGTAGAGACATACCACAATGACGCCTTGATGAACGGTCTGGAGCACGATATTCACAAAGAAGAAATTGCCGTGGAAATGTTTGCGGAAAACATTATGGAAGCGGGTCAATCCTTTCTTGAAGCCCCCATGGAAACGCCTTTTATGCCGACCTGGAGTCGTGTCGCCAGTGCCATGCCCGATGTCTTTGAGCGCCTGCTCGAAGCTGTAGAGCTGGACAATGAAGAATTCCGGTAATCCCGCCAGAGAAGTAACTGAATAATATGAACGAAATGCTAGACAGCCTGCACAGCCGCATTGCCCATCACCTGGGTTTTATTTACGCGGACATTCCCGCTGTGGACAACTACGATGCGATCGCCAGCGAGCTGATCGACATCATGCGGCTAGACGAAGACAACGAGCCACCACCATCCCATCAAAACAACTGGGACGAGAGTGACGCGGTGCTGATCACCTACGGCGACAGCATTAAAAGTGAAGGCAAAAGTTCACTGCATTGTCTGGGTGATTTTTTGCGCAACCATACCGATGGTGCCCTCAGCAGCGTGCATATCCTGCCGTTCTTCCCTTACACCTCTGACGATGGTTTTGCCATTATCAACTTCAAGGAAGTCAATGGCGCTTTGGGAGACTGGGCAGACATTCAGCAGATCGCCGGTGAATACAAGCTCATGTCTGACCTGGTGATAAATCACTGTTCAGCCAGAAGCCAGTGGTTTGAAAACTTCAAGGTCGGCAAGCACCCGGGCAAAGACTATTTCCTTTGCTTGGATCCCGACATGGATCTGTCAGCAGTGGTACGACCGAGGACCGGCTCCCTGCTGCGTGAAACCAAGACAACCGGTGAAACCAGATACGTTTGGTGTACATTTAGCCACGATCAGGTGGATTTGAACTTTCGCTGCATTGACGTACTCAAGGAGTTTGTCAGCATCATTCGCCACTATCTGGATATGGGTGTGCAGATTTTCCGGATGGATGCCGTTGCCTTTCTCTGGAAGAAAATTGGCACCAATTGCATCAATTTGCCGGAAACACATGAAATTATACGCCTTCTGCGACTACTCGTTGAGCACGCCAGCCCCCAGGCTGTGATTATCACCGAGACCAACATACCCAACCGGGAGAACCTGGCCTATTTCGGCAATGCAAATGAAGCGCACTGGATTTATAATTTTTCCTTGCCGCCTTTACTGGTAAATACCCTGGTAACCGGAAACTGCCGATACCTGAAACAGTGGATGATGAGTATGCCACCGGCTCAAAACGGCACGGCATTTTTCAACTTTATTGCCTCCCACGATGGCATCGGTCTCAGGCCTGCGGAAGGACTTCTAAACGAGGAAGAACTGGATCAACTGATTAATTGCATGCACTCCTTTGGCGGCAAAATTTCCTGGCGCGCGGAGGGCGGAAAAAACAAACCCTACGAAATCAACATTGCCCTGTTTGATGCCTTGCAGGGCAACCTCAATGGACCTGATCGCTGGCAGGAAGATCGTTTTTTCTGCGCACATGCGCTGATGCTGGCGCTGGAAGGTGTGCCCGCCATTTATATCCATAGCTTGCTTGGCACTCACAACGACTACGATCGGATGGAAGCAACCAGCAACAACCGGGCAATTAACCGGCGACAGTGGGATGAAGAAGAACTGGAACAGGCGCTGGCGAACGAAAATTCATCGCATGCACGTGTCATTAAACGCATGAAGAATTTGCTAAAGCTGCGTGCAGGCCAGTCAGCTTTCCACCCCAATGCAACCCAGTTCACCTTGCATCTGGGCGAACAACTGTTTGGTTTCTGGCGCCAGAGTATGGATCGACGACAAAGTGTCTTCTGTATTTTTAACGTCTCAGACAGAACACTTGAACTGCCGCTATCTGATATCAATTTAATCGGTACCGATAGCTGGAAAGAGCTAATCTCCGACACCCTCATTGAAGAGTCGAGCGCGGTCATGGAAGTCGCTCCGTACCAATCCCTATGGATTTCCAACCGATGGAAAGACCAATAGCTTGTACAAAATCAATTATTGAAAATAGTGGTTGGCACAGTTTTCCAAAACTGATAAACAGGCCCTCAATATCATGCAGATTGACAATCAGCCAGAGCGAAGTCCCTTGGAAAAAAAACGCTCGGGAATGCCGGTTTCAATGTTATTTCGTCTATTCCATTCTGAACGGGGTTGCTGTTTCAAATGGAGCAACATCAGCCCGACATTATCTTGATTGATCTTGATTCCCCGGACCGGGATGTTCTGGATAGCCTGACAATCATTAACACACACAACCCCAAGCCAGTGGTGATGTTTTCCCGCGAAGGTGATCCGGATTTTATTTCAAGAGCAGTGGAATCAGGTGTTACCGCTTATCAGCTTGATTCGATCAGCCCGGTAAAAGTTAAGCCGGTAATCGACCTTGCCATGGCGCAGTTCAAGGCATTCCAGTCGCTTTGAGAAGAACTGGACAGGACCAAAACCCAACTGGCTGATCGTAAAATTATTGAGCGCGCCAAGGGACTGCTTCTGAAAATGCACAACGTCGACAAAGATAATGCTTACGCTACACTTCGAAGCCTTGCCATAGAAAACAATCAGCGGCTGGCCCCTACAGCACAAAACGTCGTGGCCATGCTGGAAAAAAACTAAGCTCCGGCATCTCAGATAGACCAGCTACATAACGAGGATTTTGATTTGAACACTACAACAAAGGCCTCTTCTCATGTGCTGCCGTTACCTGAAAAAAAACCAGCCTTCGCCTCGGCTATGCGCGCCTCACTAACCGCGCCATTAATTGTTGCAAGGGAGCTTGGCTTCTACGACAAATACGGGCTGGATGTGGGACTGGAGCGCCAAAGCACCTGGGCCAATGTACGTGACAAAATTGCGGCCAATTACCTGGATGCCGCCCATATGCTGGTGCCCATGGTACTGACAAGCACGCTGGGATTAGGTGGAATTCGCACACCTTTGCTCACTGGACTAGCCCTTTCCAGCAATGGCGATGCAATTACCATGACCAACGAGCTCGCCAGCCAGATAGGGGGGGGGTAACCTGGACTATACTTCACTCGATGACGCCCGTAATACTGCCCAAAAGCTGGCAGAGATCATCGCTAACCGCCAGCCGCTGAACAATTGCCAGCGCGCACTCCTTTTCAACGCATAACATCATCTTGCGCATGTGGCTGCGCGCTGGGGGAATTAACCCGGACCAGGACGTTGGCATTATTGTGCTTCCCCCCAAGCTGATCCTTGATAGCCTGAGCCGAGGCATGATTGACGGCTTTTGTGCGGGCGAACCCTGGAGCACCAGGGCCGTGCAATAAAGCGTTGGGGCAATCCGTTGCTACAGCTTATCAAGTCTGGAATAACGCACCGGAAAAGCTTCTAGGAACCACCCAGGATTGGCATGCCAAAAATTTCTGCGCCCACCTAAGGCTGAGACTTGCGTTAATGCGTGCAGCCCAATGGCTGGATCAGGCTGAAAACCGCAGTGACGCGGCACATATGCTTTCAGACAAGGAATATCTCGATATTTCCGAGACAGAGCTTCTTCCTTCCCTCACCGGCCAGATGCGTTTCTCTCGCAACGAAGAGCCCACACAAATCAATTGTTTCCACCTGTTTTCACGACGATGCACCGGATTTTCATGGCGCTCTGATGCCCAAAAAAATACTGCACCAGGTCGAGTTGCAAATCGAGCGCAAACTGGCAACGGGTCAAAAACAGACATTAGTTCGGGAGTATTATCGACCGGACCTCTACCGCGCAGCAGCACGAGAGCTAGGCATGCCAAGTCCCGACCAGGACAACAAGGAGATGAACAAGCACAATCAGCCCTGGACCACCAATGACGGTCAGGAACTAGGTGCTGATTTTTGTCTGGACTGACGAACGAAAAATCCGAAAACTTATTAAAAACCCCGTTGGCGGATTGAAACGAATCTGCAATACTGCGACCTGTCCTGAGTATGTATCCCACCCTGTTATGACCTATTGCTTGGCAATTCAACTCGACCAAGGTTTGGTATTTTGTTCCGATTCAAGGACAAATGCCGGACCCGATCGTGTCAGTACCTACAGTAAAATGCACCGCTTTTCGGTCCCGGGAAAACGCCAGCTGGTCATGCTAACTGCCGGCAACCTGGCAACTACCCAGGCTGTTATGGCCATACTGGAACGGGAGATAAAGGAAGATGCCGAAACCAACCTGTATACACTGGATTACGTTTCCGATATTGCCGATCACGTTGGTGAATTAAGTGTAAAGACCCAGAAGAAATACGCTGATAGCGGCCCTGAATCCGGTTTTAATGCCGAAGCGACGTTTATCTTAGGCGGTCAGATCAAAGGCCAGGATCAGGAACTCTATCTGATTTATCCTGAGGGCAACCACATTACTGTTTCCAAGCAGTTTCCCTATCTCCAGATAGGCGAGACCAAATACGGCAAGCCCATTCTCGACCGTATCATTCGCTCTGACACCAGCCTTGAAAACGCCATGCGCTGTGCGCTGGTATCCATGGATTCCACGATGCGCAGTAATGCCACGGTAGGACCGCCCATAGAATTGCTTTTCTGCCCGACAGGCCTGTCAGAAAAATCCGAAAGCCACCGCAAGTTTTATGAAAATGACGAGTATCTGGTCAAATTGCGGGAAGCATGGGATGTAAATATTCGCAAAGCTTTTAATGATTTGCCTTTACTAGCTGATCTATAAAACGCTCAACAAATTGCATTTTGCGCGTGACCTGCTGAGTCACAACAAAAGGATAGGAGTCACGCAGTCCGCTACTCCGATTGATCTCATTAAAAGCGACGCTCAAATCCGCCCAGGATTGAATCCTGCTTCTCAGTGGAACCTCAACAGGCGAAAATCCCACCAAGCCATTGGCATACGCTGACTCGAGCGCATCGTGAATCAACAAGTAATGCGCCCATGTCTCAGCCCAATCTTCCAGCGGATGCGCTGAAGAGTACGCACTGATGTAATAATCCTGCCAATTATCAATCGGGCCGAGCTTATAGTGTCGGTCTAACGAGGCTTGGTAATCCTGGCCCGGATCACCGAAAAGAAAGGTGAAATCGTCCAGCAGCGGGCCCTGCGGGTTGAGTAAAAACCAGTAGTAGTGCCCGGACTCATGCCGCAAATGTCCCAACAGGGTGCGATAGGACTCATTCATGGCCACGCGAATAGACTCGCGTGCGGCATCATCAGCTTCGATAGCGTTAATTGTAATTAACCCGCCAGCAAAGCCCGTTGACACAAAAGATTCCGGATAATGATCAGGCGCACTGCGTTCATCTTCAATAAAGTCGAGCAACAGCCCCCTCCCCGGATCATTAAAACCATTGATCACTGGTAGCCGCAGCACCATAAGCCCATAGAGAAGGCGCTTTTTTGCCACCTCAAACTGACGCCAGCGCTTCAGGTTTTCCGGCCGGCTCATGTCGGGTATTGTGCGGTTAAAGCTGCAACCGAAGCATAGGCGATTGCCGTCATTTGCAGGCTTCAGCCAATTACAAACATGATAATCATCCCGATTCGAGCAAAATTCAAAGTTCTGTGTTCCAAAGCCGAGATTTGACTGACCAGATTCCTGAAACTGGCCCTTGACCGTCTCCCAGCCACTGACTATCTGCATGCTGTATGGCTCAAACCCGAGCATTGCTTTACAGTTGACGCATTGCAGACTGTCGAAAAATACCCGACGTCCGCACTGACAATAAAACTTTTTCATGGATATCTCACGCCGACCTTGATGGTCAGCAGGTTATTTGGAAAACCAGCTCTGATAAACCAGCAAGTTTAGTTTGATCAACTGTTCCTGAAATACATCAATGTACTGGTGTAATTTTTCCAGGCTCATCTTGCTGGCATCAAATCGGCTTAACTTCCTTCCCATGCTGATTAAAGGCTTATCAAGTTGGGCATGATTTCGCAAGGCTCGGGAATCTCTGCGAAAAACAGCAAGACAATAGGAAATGCTGCGTGGAAAATTCTGGTCACCAAAGACAAAATTGACAACATCGTTTGCATCCACCAGCGGCCCTACTTCCCTTCGATAAGCAGTTACCGCAGACAACGACTTGAGCAGATGCCCCCAAATCCAGGTACTCGCTTCATCTCCAAGATTGCCATCCATCGCTGTCATGACCGCCACATCCACCACCCGGCTGGTCATATCTGCTCGCTCCAAATTTCGGCCCATGCGCATAAACCGATAGGCATGATCATGTGAGAGGCTAGAACTGATAACCCCATATATTTGAGCCGACATAGCGAGAACATGGTCAAGAAAGTCCAGCCGGGACTGCCGCGCCTTTACCTTTTCGGCGTTGGAGTTCACGTAAATATACAGCTCATTTACCAACTCCCAACATTGCTCAGGCAATACATCACGCGTCGTACGAACATTTTCTCGAGCAGCTCTCATCGAGTGCCGAATCGAGCTCATATTGTCCAGATCAGCAATCAGGAATTTGCAGACATTGCGTTCGTTGTAGTTTTTGTAACGGCGGTCGAAGGATTCATGACCGTCAATGATATCTATCAAACTACGCCAGCCAGGTTCTGAACCGCGAGGAGTATCGAGAATAAACTGAGTATAGGCATAGGTTAGACGGGCTGTATCCTCGACACGTTCCAGATAGCGCGCCATCCAGTAAAGTCGTTCTGCTACGGAGCTTAGCATCGGCTTATCTCTCCTATCTTTCCGGCATTCAAGTCAGAGGCCTTCATTACTTGCGCTGCTCTATGATCCAGGTGTCCTTACTGCCGCCACCCTGCGAAGAATTCACTACCAACGACCCTTCACGCATGGCGACCCTTGTCAGCCCGCCCTGGCTCACCCAGGTGTTCTTTCCCTGCAAAATAAAGGGGCGAAGATCCAGGTGGCGCGGAGCAATACCACCGTCAACAAAGGTTGGGGCAGTCGACAGGCAAAGTGTTGGCTGGGCAATATAATTGCGCGGATTTTTCTGGATCAGGTCACGGAATTTTCGATGATCGGCTTTGCTCGCATGGGGGCCAACCATCATGCCATAACCGCCGGATTCATTGGCCGGCTTAACCACCAGGTTTTCGATATTTTCCAGCACATAATCCAGGTCTTCCTGAAGCATGCAAAGATAGGTTTTGACGCTGTCTATCAACGGCTTTTCTTTCAGGTAGTAGCGGATCATTTCAGGAACGAAGGCGTAGACCACCTTGTCATCTGCAACGCCGCTACCTGGTGCATTGGCAATAGCCACATTACCTTTGCGCCAGCTTCTAATGATGCCCGGAACACCAAGTGCAGAGTCTTCACGGAACACTTCCGGGTCAATAAATTCATCATCAATGCGGCGATAAACAACATCGACACGCTGGGGGCCATCCACAGTGCGCATATAGACACAATCGTCTTTGCCGACAAACAGGTCCGAACCCTCCACCAGCTCTGCACCCATACCCTGAGCCAAAAAAGCATGCTCAAAATAAGCAGAGTTATAAATACCCGGGGTCAATACCACCACACAAGGCCGCTTGCGCTCGCGGGGAGAAAGTGACGCCAGCGTGCTGTATAGACGTGAAGGGTAATCATTCACAGGTCTTACACTGTAATTTTTAAACAGATCGGGCAATACGCGCTTGGTGACCTCACGATTTTCAATCATGTAGGACACACCAGAGGGCACACGCAAATTATCTTCCAACACGTAAAAGGTGCCACCGCCATCGCGAACAAGATCGCTGCCGCAAACATGCGCCCAGACACCATATTTGGGTCTAAAGCCGATACAGGGCTTTTTATAGTCTTTGGATTCAAGCACAACCTCTGCCGGTATCAAGCCATCAGCCAAAATCTTTTGTTCGTTGTAAACGTCATTGATAAAGGCATTGAGCGCCCTGCTCCGCTGGGTCAGTCCCTGACGTACCATCGCCCAGTCGCTGGCCTTGATAAGACGCGGGATAATATCGAAAGGCCAGGACCGGTCTATATTCTGGCCTTCTGAGTAGATCGTAAAAGAGATACCCATTTCCTTAATGGCAAGCTCAGCCGCATTGCCACGGGCCACCATTTCACCGGGATCCAGGCGACAAAAATGATTGACGAGTTTGCGTGCTGCAGGTCGAGCGGTACCTTTCTCGGTAATCAACTCATCAAAAAAACCCGGAGATCGATAGTTTTCCCAAAAACTTTTCATGGAACCCTTTTTTTCTTGTCAAACTTGCCAGTTGATAAAAGTTAAATAGATACTACCAAACATAAGCAGGGTGAGTATCTTTGCCTATCATATCTGATTGCAATTCGCATACCAGCACCATACGAAAAGCAATTCTGAATTCTGATCAGACGAAAGCGGCTTTCAACCATTAGACCAAATAAACCTGCGACAAGATCCGACACTAATGCACCATCTCGGTGAATTATTTACAGTGCGCACCAAATAAGATCAGGCCAGAAATGCACCCGGATCAATCTGACAACTTGTTTAGAAGTCGGCATTCTGGCGAATCTGTCCATTAAGCTCTTTGTTGGCAAAATTTATGCCTTTCCATAAATACACTCAGGCCGGCAACCCGAGGCAGGCCGCCATGCTCTGTGACTTGAACGAAGATCTTCTGCGACAGATTTACGATCTGTTTTCCCGAACCGCCAATGAAGCAGACATCGTCTTTCCGGCAACACCCTGGGGCGAGAAAATCGGCACAGTGGCTAACTCCGAACGCTGCATCTCTCTGCAAAAAAACTTTTTTGCCAACACCTGGTGAAGCTCGCCACGTCGGGCAAATTATCGCTGCCTTTGTGCAAAAACCGGGGTTCACCGAGGGTTTCAATTACCAGTCGGCTGCCGATATTTTCCGCGAGCATGCCGCACTTTCAGGCTTTGGAAACAACAACGAGCGCGCTTTTGATATATCCGCGCTGGAGAACATTTCTGATGCCCTCGTCAACGCCATTACAGCCCCCCTATGCGGCCAGCCGGAGTTCAAACACACCTGTTCAGGCGAGCGACTATCGACCGGGTTTGTCCAGAGCGTTATGCAGGTTGCCCTGACGATCAACAACAAAAAAACGCTCAAACTTGAGAATAGCTGGCTGGAAGACCGTATTGACCAGATGGTGAATTCAGCTGACCGCTTTGCCCTGCTGGGGGTTCCTAGGGAGATGGCTCTTTCGACGAAGACAGGGTGATCTGTTCTTGCTATCAGGTTGACGAGAAAGCCATTATCAAGGCGATTGGCCAGAACTGTGGCAGTGCTGAGAAACTGGGGAAAAACTCCAGTGTGGCACCAACTGCGGGTCCTGCATTCCCGAGTTAAATACGCTGGCTCAGGAGAAGACAGCCAAAAAAACAACCAACGCCTGACAGCACAGAACTCAGAACACTTGCCCGCACGCCCATCTTGGCGCATTATTTTTTCCAGGATGAGAACCAGAGTCTTGGGCCATGGGACAGGAAATCGACACAAGTCAGTTTTCGGCGGAGGACTTTGCCGAGTTTCAACGCCGTCTGAAAGCCGAAACCGAGCTGCTGCGCCAATGGATCGATCAGGGCAACCTAAATGACAGTGAGCTCTGGGCAGGCTGCGAGCTGGAAGCCTGGCTTACTGACAAGTCCGGCGACCCCGCCGCAATTAACAAGGCCTTTCTAAGTCGGCTTCATTCAAAACTGGTCGTACCCGAACTATCCATTTTTAATATCGAGTTAAATACTCATCCCAGGCCGCTGGATAAATACATTTTTGAGCAAATGCATGATGAACTCGACCAGCTTTTTGGCGACTGCGAATCCACAGCCCAGACACTGGATGCGGACATATTGCTAATCGGTATTTTGCCCACGGTTCGCCAAACGGACCTCTGCCTGGCAAACATCTCCTCACTACAGCGATATATTGCATTAAATGAGCAGATTTTTCGGTTGCGTCAAGGACACCCCATTCGTCTTGACATTGAAGGTAAGGAAAAATTACATCTCACACACGATGACGTCATGCTGGAGGCGGCAACCACCTCTTTTCAACTGCATTTAAAGGTTGGTATCGACAAGGCTGTGCGTGCCTTTAATGCAGCCAAAATGCTGTCAGCTCCTATGGTGGCCATCAGCGCCAACTCACCCTTTCTGTTTGGTCGGCAGCTCTGGGAAGAAACCCGGATTCCCTTGTTCGAACAGGCAATTTCAGTCGGGGGCTCCGATTACTCCAAGCGCGTGACCTTTGGTATTCGCTATGCCGAAAACTCGATCATGGAGTGTTTTGATGCCAATCTGGAACGCTACCCGGTGCTCTTGCCACAGTTACTGGACGAGCCCGGTGATACCCTGCCTCACTTGCGTCTGCATAATGGCACTATATGGCGCTGGAATCGCCCGCTTGTAGGTTTTTCCGCTGACGGCTCGCCTCACATTCGCATCGAACACCGGGTGATCCCGTCCGGCCCGACAATTGTCGATATGATTGCCAACTGTGCCTGCTACTTTGGCGCCATTACCGAGCTGCTCTACGCCGGGGTCGACCTGGAACAGCGGATTCCCTTTGAGACAGCCATGCGTAATTTCTTCGCCGCCGCCCGCGATGGCCTGGATGCAAATACGACCTGGCTGGATAATCAAAATACTGGTATGCGTGAACTTTGTCTCAGCGAAATATTGCCTATGGCTCAAGCCGGACTGGCCAGGTTGGGATTTGAAGATGAGGCTGCCAGCCAATGGCTGGATATAGTCCGTGAACGAGTAAAAACCGGACGCACTGGCAGCTGGTGGCAGCGTCAGTGGGTAAGCCGCTACGGTCATGATTTTAACGGGCTTGTCCTGGCTTACCTTGAAAACCAGCGACGCGGAAAACCCGTCCACCTGTGGGATATCCACTAGGGAATTGCTGCCATGTTAAATCAACTTGATCAACTACCACCGGGCATCCTCGAATACACTGCAAATGAACTGCACAGCTTCCTGGGTGGGCCGACCCTGATTCGTATTGAAGGAGGACGCGAACCTCCCCTGTTTGTCTCAGTGTTGATTCATGGTAACGAGACCACCGGCTGGGATGCCATACGTTACCTGTTGCGCCAATACCATCCGGGAGGCGGCGAAAAACCACTTCCACGCTCACTCTGGCTATTTATTGCCAATACAACCGCTGCCGCCCAGGGCGTTCGTCATTTATCCGGACAGTCAGACTACAATCGAATCTGGCCTGGAACCGGGGCCAGTTCATCGCAAGAGACGCAGATGATGGAAGCCCTGGTCAATGCGTGTGCAAAAAACGGGCTTTTCGCCAGTGTCGATGTACATAACAACACCGGCCTAAACCCGCATTACGGCTGTATCAACAAAATTCGCAATGCGGATCTGCATCTGGCCAGCATGTTTAGCCGCACTATTGTGTATTTCACCCGGCCACTTGGGGTGCAGTCCATCGCACTGTCCGAAATATGCCCGGCAGTCACACTGGAATGCGGCAAGATCGGGCAGCAACGCAGCATTGCACATGCTTCCGAATATCTGGATGCCTGCCTGCACCTGAGCGAGCACCCGGCTCACCCGCTTCCTTTAAAGGACGCCCAAGTGTTTCATACCCGGGCCATTGTAAAAATTGTCGATGGCATTTCTGTAGGTTTTGGTGACAGCAGTCTGGGTTTCTGCCTGCGTCTGGACCTGGAAAGACTTAATTTTCGCGAACTTCCCCCTGGCACAAGCCTGGGAAAGGTTCCACCCGGGGTACCCTTTCCAGTGCAAGCCACAGATGAGCAAGGCCAGGACATTACTGCCGATATGTTTTATCTGGAAGCCGGCAAGTTGATCACAAAGCGACCACTCATGCCTTCCATGTTGACCCCGGACCTGGAAATTATGCGCACTGACTGTTTGTGTTACCTCATGGAACCATACGACACCCAGGTTGCCCTGTCTCAGTCTGTATCATCCCAGGCCTAGTCCCGAACGCCCACCTTGCGCAGAATCGTCATCATTGGGCACCATTTGGTGAACGCCGACTGCATCAGGTTGACGGCAACAAAGGCAGTTAGCCAGAGCCAGTAAGGGCTTACATAGTAGGCCAGCACCACCGATACCAGTACAACAAAACCGGCAATTAATCTGAGAGCATCATTTACATTCATGGGTTTCCCTCCTCAGGGATCATTCTGTTACCATCTTTATATTAGATATTTCTAATTTAGTAAATACTAATATATAATTCCCGAAAATCCAAATCAGGTTTTACAAGCGATGCAACTGGCAGTTGAAGATATTCTGACCAACGCAGGTCAGGCAGAAAAATTCCTTAAATTGCTGGCCAACCAAAACCGCCTGATGCTGCTTTGCTCACTACTTGGGGAAGAGCTGTGTGTCACGGAGCTGAATGAGCGAGTCCCTCTATCTCAGTCGGCGCTGTCCCAGCATCTGGCAACACTTCGCGCAGCTGGTACAGTCGCTGGTCGGCGCGAGGGACAAACTATCTACTACCGAATCAGGGATCCCCGCGTAGTCCGCATGCTGGAGACCCTGGCTGACCTGTTTTGTGAATCTTTAAATTAAATATACAGAGAGGTTTCGATCAATGAGTATTTTTGACAAAATTTTTGGTGGCCATGCTGTGGCAAAGACACCAGACGCCATCCCGCAAAATGCTGTTTGGGTTGACTGTCGGGCACCTGAAGAATATCAGGGCGGACATCTGGATGAGGCCATCAATATTCCACATTCCGATATGACGATCCGGCACAATGAGCTTGATGTCGACAAGGATCATCCGCTTTATCTATATTGCGGAGGCGGCAAGCGAGCCGAAATGGCCAAACAATGCCTGGAGGCAGAAGGTTACACGCATGTGATCAACGTTGGTGGTCTAAAAGACGCGATCAAATGCTGTGACAAAAACGACTAGTTCAAGAAACCAGAGGACAGGGAAGAGATGACGGGGCAACGCCTGTGAGACAGCTCGACGGGCTCGTACGCTACTCGCTGAGGGGGCAATTACCCCTGTGGATTTTTATCATTGCCGTTGTGGTGGGAGCTTTTGCCCTGCACTACACCGCTCGTGAGGAAGAGCCGCAGATCGTTGTTCCCGTCATTGATGTAATAGTAGAAGCACCCGGCCTAAGTGCTCATCAAGTCGAACGGCAGGTCACCACACCACTGGAAAAGCTACTGGCACAGATCCCCGGTGTCGAGCATGTTTACTCATCGTCTACCACCGGCATGACACATGCGACTCTTCGATTTTATGTGGGCGAAGACCGCGAAGAGTCCATTCTTAACACTTACAACAAACTCTATTCCAATCAGGACAAAATTCCTGCCGTGGTCAGCAACTGGATGCTCAAGCCAGTAGAAGTAGACGATGTTCCTATCTTGCTGATTGGCCTCTGGAGTGAAAACCCCGAAACGTACAGCGACTATGAACTGCGCCGCCTGGCAGATGAAATGTCGATCTGGCTGCAGGGCATTCCCCGCACCAGCGAAGTCAACGTCGTTGGTGGACGGCCACGCAAAGTACAAATCCAGATCAGTCCGGAGAGCCTGGCCGCACGCAAGACCACTCCGCTTGAAGTCATCCAGTCAATCCAGAACTCCAACCAGCTTATTAATGCCGGGAACTGGACATTCAACAGTCAGTCCATATTACTGGAATCAGGCGATGCTTTTCGCTCGGTGGAAGACCTGGAAAACACGTTGGTCAACGTAATCAATGGTACACCCGTGCTACTTAAGGATGTTGCCCGGGTTATCGATGGCCCAGCCGATGCTGACCAGTACACCTGGATTGATTTTTCTCCCGCTCACCCGGCCTATAACGCCGGGGAAAATGGCTACCCAATGGTGACAATAAGTGTCGCCAAGCAAAGAGGCAGCAATGCGGTTTGGGTTGCCGAAGACGTTCATGAACTGCTCGGCGAACTCGAAACAAACCTGCTGCCTGCTGAAATCCATACCGAAATCATTCGCGATTACGGCCAGACTGCAAATGAAAAGGTCAACAGTCTGACGTCCAGTCTGGCGTTTGCGATTATTACTGTGGTGATTTTTTTGGGTATATTTTTGGGCTGGAGAGCAGCGGCCGTCGTTGGCCTGGCACTACCCATATGTTACGGGGTTACCCTCGCGCTGGACCTGGCGTTTGGCTACACAATCAATCGGGTCACCTTGTTTGCCCTGATTCTGTCTTTGGGATTGCTCGTCGATGACCCGATCACCGGAGTCGACAACATTTCCCGCAAACTCAAGGAAGGTACAGGCAAATTCAACGACAGGATTGTTCAGGCAATCTCGGAAATTCGCACGCCCTTGTTGATGTCCACAGTCACCATTGCACTTGCATTCATACCGCTGGCATTTATTACCGGAATGATGGGCCCCTATATGGCGCCAATGGCTTTTAATGTTCCGGTGAGCGTCATCATCAGTACAGTGGTCGCCTTCACAGTGACACCATGGCTGGCATCCAAACTTCTCAAGCCTGAACAGGCAAGCAATTCCGGGGACAGCCACGACGGGTTTTACCGACGAATAATGACCCCCGTCTTGCAAAGCAAGCGCAAAAGCAAAATCGTGCTCTGGTGTGTACTGGTTTTGTTTGTGGCAGCAGCCATGCTACCGGTATTGCGCCTGGTTCCACTAAAGCTGCTACCGTTTGACAATAAAAACGAAGTGCAGATCATTATCGACATGCCCCGCAGCGCGAGTCTGGAACAAACGGCAGCACAGGCGCGCGAAGTATCAGAACTGGTGCGTCAGCTGCCGGAAATGCAATCGGTCTCTGCGTTTGTCGGCATCGCTTCGCCGATTGATTTCAATGGCATGGTTCGCCAGCACTACTTGCGCCAGGGTCAATACCAGGCTGACCTGAGGCTGAACCTGGTAGACAAAACCGAGCGCGAGCACCAGAGCCACGCCGTTGTGCTCCGGCTGCGCGAAATGCTGGCCCCACTCAACAGGGATCAGATTCAAATAAGAGTGGTCGAAGTGCCCCCTGGGCCACCCGTGATGAGCACACTGGTCGTCGAGGTCTATGGCAACAAACTAGCCACCTACAGGCAGCAGGAAGAGGCGGCAATGCTTCTGGCAGAGCGCATGCGTAGAGAAGCCCATGTTGTGGAAGTCGATACCAGCCAGGAAACCGACCAGGCGCGACAACGATTTATTACGGACAAGAACAAGGCTGCACTTTCGGGTATTTCCACTGCAGATATAAACACCACAATCGCCCTGGCAAACGCAGGGATGGATATCGGTCATATTCTTATTGAAGATGAGGTGCGTCCGCTACCTGTTGAACTGAGACTACCGCCCGAAGAGCGGCATTCGATCAATAATTTCCAGCGACTCTATGTCAAAGGACAAATCGGAGCCGCCCAGGAAACCAGCCCTGAGGGACTGACTATTGCTCCCCAGCCTCTGGTTGCCCTGGGAGAGTTGGGCCAGTTCAGAACCATTGAGGCTGACAGGGCTATCCTGCACAAGGATCTTCGCCCGGTCGTTTATGTCACTGCTGAACTCAATGGACACACACCGGCGGAAGTTATTGCTGACCTCAACGCCGATCAGGTAAGCCCGCTGACAGACACTTCCGGGCAAACGCCAACGTCTTCCTGGGAAAATCGAAGCTTCCTGAATAATGGCGGCGGCGACTATTGGTCAGTCGATAGCAACATTGAACTGAAATGGACCGGTGAGGGTGAATGGCTGATCACCAAAGATGTTTTCCGCGATATGGGGCTGGCGTTCCTTTTTGCCCTGATTGCCATTTTTATCGTCCTGCGAATCCAGACCAACTCCATTTCAATTTCACTGATTATCATGTCGGCTATTCCCCTGACCATAATCGGGATCATGCCGGGTTTCTGGCTGCTCAACGGACTGGGAGAACGCACTGTTGCCGGCGCACCGGACCCGGTACTATTTACTGCAACGGCCATGATCGGCATGATCGCACTGGCGGGCATTGTGGTGCGCAACTCACTGATTCTGGTGGAATTTATCAACCAGCTCTGTGAACTTGGCACGCCGCTGAGGGAAGCCCTGATCAGGGCTGGTAGTATCCGGCTGCGCCCTATCCTGCTGACCGCAGGAACCACACTACTGGGTAATCTGGTCATTACACTGGATCCTGTGTTTAGCGGCCTGGCGCTGGCAATTATCTTTGGCATCCTGGCATCCACCCTGTTTACTCTGGTAGTGGTGCCTGTCGTCTACCATCTGGTTTTTTGTCCGGACGACCCGTTTAACGATGAGGCAATACCTGCATGAGCAACAACTCCACCGACAAACAAGCCAGCTTGCTTAAGAAATGGCTGATCCCATTCGCAGCCGTCTTAAGCCTGGTTATTGTAATTGCCTGGATGGCTGGCAGTTTCAGCCAGAAAATCGAGCCGGGGCTTGAGGCGACTTCTGCGCAAGATTTGACAGGGGCAATCACAGTAGACGTGGAGCAAGTACTAAAAACTGAGCCTGTACCCGCTTCCATCACGGCCAGGCAAACCACAGTGATCTCGTCCCGTGTGCTGGCTCGAATCACCGAAATTTTCGTTAACGCAGGCGATCAGATCAGCCAGCAGCAACCTCTGATTATGCTGGAAAACGATGATTTTCAGGCCCAGGTACAGCAGGCTCGCGCCCAGATTAATGCGCTCGAAGCCAGGCTGGTTGAGACGCGCAGCGACCTTGAGCGGAGCATTGAGTTGCGTAGCACCGGAGTCCTGTCCCAGTCCGATCTGGACCATGTTCGCGCCAACCACGACAGCCTGGTAGCAGAACTTGAAGCTGCCGGGCAAGTACTGGAACAGGCAGAAACCTTGCTCGGTTACACGCGTATCCTGTCACCCATTGACGGGCTGGTTGTTGATCGCTTTGCTGAACCCGGGGATACAGTTTCTCCGGGCGTACAGATTCTGAGCCTGTACAACCCGACCACATTAAGGGTCGAGGCACAGGTGCGAGAAACTTTGGCCCTGGGCCTGGAGCAGGGACAGTCGCTTCAGGTGGAAATTCCATCTCTGGGGCAAACCTTGACCGCAGTAATTGAAGAGCGTGTGCCTGCAGCTGATACCGGATCTCGCAGTTTTTTGATCAAGGCATGGCTGGAAGAAAACCCCAGTCTTCAGCCAGGCATGTACGCTCGGCTGATGATTCCTTCATCTACAGAAGAACAGTTGCTGGTTCCGGCGGATCGGGTTGCAGAGATTGGCCAAATGCGGCTGATCTGGGTGGTGAGCCAGAATGGACAGGCCCAGCGGCGTTTTGTCCGCACCGGTACTGAGCGTGAAGATGGCCGTGTTCAAATCACTTCAGGTTTGACCGCAGAAGACCGGATAATGCCGATTCCAGACGACCCCATTGTACTTTGATGCCAAACAATCGACGATCTCTTGCAAAAGAGCTTACCGAAGAGCAAAAACGCCAGATTCGACAAAAAACCCGGGAGTGGCTAGACATTGCCAGGCAGATATGGAACCGGAAATTTTCCACTATTTCCGTTCATTTTGACTTGCGCGGAAAAACGTCAGGCATGTATGTGGTTCAAGGGAACCTGACAGGAAAAACACAGAAAATCCGTTTCAACCCGGCGATTTTTGCCCGTCATTTCGACGACAGCTGCGCGACCACTATTCCCCACGAAGTGGCCCACCACATCTGTTATGAATTACACGGACGCAGGGCCAGACCTCATGGCAAGGAATGGCGCACCATCATGCAGGCTTTCGACGTGCCCGCCGAAGCCACCTGCAAACTGGATCTCAGTGATATCCCGCATAAGCGATTTAGGCGCTTCGACTACGTTTGCGGATGCAGTGATCACCAACTAACCAGTATTCGTCATAATCGTATTCAACGCGGCCAAAGTCGATACGCCTGCCCAAAGTGTCACCAGTCATTGGTTCAGGCGTAAGTTAAATTTCTACATCGATATAATCTCGTCTACGATTGTATTGGCACACATGGATATAGGCGTTATCCTGTCCAACCCATAAATGACGTGCGCGGAGCACCCATAACCTATTGGATAATACTGCAGTTTTCGAGGTCTCCCTCGAGCCCAATGACACTCGTCGCCTCGCCAGTCTGTGCGGGCAATTTGATCAACATCTCAGACTCATTGAACAGCGCCTGGATGTGCATATACGCAACCGTGGCAACCAGTTTTCTATTGAGGGGGAAACAGATATCGCCCGGACGGCTATTCGTATCGTCGAAGATCTTTATGACCAGACCCGTCGCAAGTCAGATCTGACACCCGACGAGGTGCACCTGCAGCTGCAGTCTTCCCAGCTTGAGGAAGCGGCCGCCAATGACAGCAATTCAAATGTCTCTGTCAGCATCCGCACCAAGAAGGAAACCATCCGGCCGCGAGGAAAAACCCAGATCGAATATGTGCGCGGTATTCGCGAGCACGACATCAACTTTGGAATTGGCCCCGCAGGTACAGGTAAAACCTATCTGGCCGTTGCCTGCGCCGTGGAAGCCCTGATTAAGGACCGGGTGGAGCGCATTCTATTGGTTCGTCCCGCGGTAGAAGCCGGCGAAAAACTTGGTTTTTTGCCTGGGGACCTGGCACAAAAAGTCGACCCTTACTTACGCCCCCTATATGACGCGCTTTATGAGATGCTCGGTTTTGAAACTGTGGGCAAACTGATAGAACGCAACATCATTGAAGTCGCACCTCTTGCGTATATGCGCGGCAGGACGCTGAATCACGCATTTATCATTCTTGATGAAAGCCAGAATACTACCCGTGAGCAGATGAAAATGTTCCTGACCCGAATTGGTTTTGGATCTACCGCGGTAATCACCGGCGATACGACACAGATTGACCTGCCCGGCAATGTCCGCTCGGGCCTGAAGCATGCACGCGAGGTTTTGGCCGACGTCAGCGGCATCAGCTTTACTCACTTCAGTTCAAAGGACGTGGTTCGCCACCCCATCGTGCAACGCATAGTAGAGGCTTACGAGTCTGCTGACGAAAATGATAGAAAGTCTGCTGACGAACGCAACAAAAAGACTGACAAAAACAGGGACAACTAGATTGAGCATTATTCTGGACTTTGAAAATGCCACTCAACAGACAACTCCCGATGCAAAGAGCTTTGAACAATGGATCAATGCGGCTTTGAACGATCGCTATGAACAGGCAGAGCTCTGTGTACGAATTGTCGACGAAGAAGAAATGACCATGCTTAACAGGCAGTATCGCGGACAAGACAAAGCCACCAATGTGCTCTCTTTCCCGGCACAACTGCCTGAGGGTCTGGAGATCTCCTTGCTTGGCGATATCGCCATCTGCGCCCAGGTAATCGAACACGAAGCCGTGGAGCAAAACAAGCTCCTTGAGTCACATTACGCCCATATGTCTGTCCACGGAGCATTGCATCTTGCCGGATATGACCATATAGACGACAGGGGCGCCATAGAAATGGAAGCCCTGGAAATCAAAATTCTCGACAAGCTTGGTTTTGCAAACCCATACGAACTCGAGAGTAAATTCTAAATTAATTCGGTATAACACTAACTAACATCATGAGTAACGACGAAAAACCTCCTTCGAAACAGACCAGCTGGCTAGACCGGCTGGTCAATCATCTTTCACCTGCTCCGGAAAACCGCGACCAACTTGCGGGTATCCTGCAAAAGTCGCACGAATCCAGCATTATCGATGATGATGCCCTGCAAATCATGGAGGGTGCCCTGCGTATCTCTGAGCTTCACGCAGGTGACATTATGATCCCTCGCTCGCAGATGGAAATACTCAAGCTCAGCGCCAGTCCTTCCGAAATACTGGGGCAAATTACCGAGTCCGGGCATTCCCGTTTTCCGGTGGTGCATGAGTCCACAGACGACATCAAGGGCGTATTGCTCGCCAAAGACATGCTGCCTTTCATCCGGGGCGACTTATCAGCACTGGACATCAAACCATTGCTGAGGCCCGCCGTGATCATCCCCGAATCCAAGCGGCTGAGTGTGCTGTTGCGTGAATTCCGTGAACGGCGCTATCACATGGCCATTGTGATCGACGAATACGGCAGTGTTAGCGGCCTCGTCACGATTGAAGACATTCTGGAAGAGATCGTTGGTGACATTGAGGATGAAACCGACGAGACTGAAGCCGAAAGCATTCAAGCCATTGGAGAAAACCTCTATGCGGTCGAAGCCCAGACCGAAGTCGAAGATTTTAACGAGTATTTTGAGTCCGGCCTGAGTGAAGACGAATACGATACGATCGGGGGCCTGGTTACCAGCGTTTTGGGACATCTCCCGGAAGTGGGAGAAAAAGTGGAAATTGAAGACTTCATGTTTGAAGTCGCCGAAGCGGACAACCGCAGGATCCTGAAACTTCATGCCAGCCAAATGTCCTCTTCCGCCCAGGCTTAACTTCAACCTCTGTCTAATCCTGTGAAAGCGCTCAACTACCTGATCGCCTTGCTCGCCGGGGCGAGCATACATTTTAGCTTTGCGCCCTATAACATCTGGCTGGCTGGCCTGGCCGGGCTTATGCTGTTCTGTGGGGTTATTGCGCTCACAGAAAAACCGCGCAACGCCTTTGTCCTGGCCTTCGTTTTTGCCTCTGGCCTGTTTGGCGCTGG
>Ga0222652_1000166_pt1 | contig 34340 bp, 33 predicted proteins | sample AntAcemetagen371_FD_179803 | JGI IMG/M metagenome (GOLD analysis project Ga0222652, IMG submission 179803) | Saline water microbial communities from Ace Lake, Antarctica - #371 | ecosystem: Environmental > Aquatic > Non-marine Saline and Alkaline > Saline | place: Antarctica: Ace Lake... | reverse complement strand
AAATATATAAAGTAAAAAAACAGGTATTTTATCTAACTATCTGATTTTATTATTTTTAATATATTCTCTGGTTAGTCTAACAACCACTGGACTGAGGATGATTAGTGCAATCAGGTTTGGTATTGCCATAAGCGCATTCAGCGTATCTGCAATCAACCAAACCAGGTCAAGCTGAACCATTGCTCCCAACGGAACAGCAATGACCCACAAAACCCTGAACGGCAAAATTGATTTGCTGCCAAACAGGTATTCCACGCTTTTTTCCCCGTAATAACTCCATCCAAGAAGAGTGGTAAAAGCAAAGAGTACAAGGGCTACAGCCACTAATTGGCTGCCCACAGGCAAAACCGTAGAAAATGCCTCAGCAGTCATGGCTGCTCCTTGAGCACTTCCGGTCCAGCTTCCGCTTAACAGAATAACAAACCCTGTCAAAGTACAGATGATCAGGGTATCGGTAAATGTTCCCACCATGGAAAAAAACCCCTGACGTACAGGGGAATCTGTCTGTGCCGCAGCATGAGCGATAGAACCGCTACCCAAACCGGCCTCGTTAGAGAAAATCCCTCGTGCAACACCCATTCGAATTGCCACCCAGACCGCGGCTCCGGCAAAGCCTCCTGTCGCTGCAGTGCCAGTAAAGGCTGATTCAATAACCAGTCCAAAGACCGCTGGCACATGGACAATGTTGACCAAGATAATTACCAGTGCACACAGGAAATACAAAATAGCCATGGTCGGCACTAAAGCCGCCGCTACGTTAGAAATTCGCTTGATTCCGCCTAACAGCACGGCGGCAACAAAAAAAGCCAACACAGCCGCTGTAAGGGCCTCCGGAACATTAAAACTTGCATGTAGTGCGTCGGCCACTGAATTGGATTGAACAGTATTGCCGATACCAAAAGCGGCAATACTGGCAAAAACAGCATAAGCTGTTGCCAACCATCGCCATTTGGGGCCCATACCGTTCTTAATGAAATACATGGGGCCACCGCACATATTGCCCTGATCATCTTTTTCGCGAAAATTAACAGAAAGTACGGTTTCTGAATATTTGGTCGCCAGACCAATCAGCGCTGTTACCCACATCCAGAAAAGAGCTCCAGGCCCGCCAATCCCGATAGCCGTAGCAACTCCTGCGATATTGCCGGTTCCAACTGTGGCCGACATTGATGTCATCAGGGCTTTAAATGGTGCAATTTCACCCTCATCACCTGACTTTCCACCTTTCAGCAGTAACCGGAAGGCATAACCTATTCGAAGCAGGGTAAGTCCACGCAAACAAATATTCAGGTAAAGCCCTGTTCCCAGAAGCAAAACCAGCATGGGTACGCCCCAAACAATCGAATTTAATTGCGATAGAAAATCAGTCATTGCTGCCTGTTTTGTTGATACTCAGAGGGTTGGGCCATTAAGCCGAAAATACCGCCGGTGTGGATAAAAAGAATATTCTCGCCAGTTAGATTGCCGCTCTCTATTTCTGCCAACATACCGAAAAATGCTTTACCGGTATAAACCGGGTCCAAAATAATGCCTTCTGTGCGAGCAACCAGTTCGATACATTTGAAAATTTCACGCCCGGCTTTTGCGTAGCCTGGACCTATATAACGATCACAGACATTGACGGACAACTGATCCATATCCACCGGTTGCTTATAGAGCTCTGACCAGGCACGAAGGTCATCCAGAACCTTTTTTTGGAAATAGGCTTCATCGTCACAGACAGCCATGCCAAGAACATTTGTTTCCGGCATGTAAATGCTGCAGCCCATCGTAAGGCCCGCCTGAGTACCACCGGACCCGGTTGCAGTCACAATATGATCGAATGAAACCTCCCGCTGATTAGCAATTTCTTCTGTAGCAGTAACATAGCCCCAAACACCTGTGGCATCACTGGCTCCGGTAGTAATGAAATAGGGTTTCATTCCGCGTGACTTATAGTCGGCTACCACTTCGGAGCGAATAAAATCAAAACGGGAGTTGTAGTAACGGGGAGAAAAGTAGCTGATTGAAGCACCGGCAACCTGGTCAAGCATCAGATTGCCCTGATGCTCCCGGGGTTCTTCTCCACGCAACAAGAGGTGCACCTTAAAACCAAGCTGGGCTCCAAGTATGGCGGTAGTCCGGCAGTGATTGGACTGCACTCCTCCGCAAGTAATAATGGTGTCAGCACCCTGCTGCTTTGCGCGGGCCAGAGTGTATTCAAGTTTGCGAATTTTGTTGCCACTTGTGGCGGATCCGGTCAGGTCGTCACGCTTAATCCAAAGACGACAGCCCAGCTTTTCCGAAAGCCTTTCCAGTAGCTGTATCGGGGTCGGGGTGTTGGCCAGTTTTAGCCGCTCAGGGTATTTTAATTGCATTGATACAGCTGCGATTTAGGCATTGACATCATGCGGAGCCACCGAGCCAGATGCAACGCTTGCAAACAAAAAAAGGCTCACAAAGTGAGCCTTTTTTTACAACCTTAAGAGCAGCTATCAGCTGATCCCCTTGATAGTTCCCTTGGGAAGCACTGCGTGCACGGAGGATCGCTGGAATTTTAACTCCACAGTACCGGTATCCACCGTAACGTAACTCTCATTGAGTGCGGTAATTTTGCCAAGCATACCGCTGGTAAGCACTACTTCATCATTTTTATTCAGGTTGTTAATCAATTCCTGGTGCTCTTTTTGCCGTTTGCGCTGGGGCCGGATCAACATGAAGTACATGATGACAAACAAGCCGCCAAACATAAGCAATGACACCATGGGGCTACCCTGAGAGGCTGGTGCTGACTGGGCCTGGGCAGCGGGAATAATAAAATCTAACACTGTTATCTCCTGTGTGTTATCTGGGTCAGCCTGGTTTTTTCACGCTGATAGTCAAAAATACTGTGGATGATCTCCACATTGCGGGTGTAGGAAGGATACCTATAAACGACTGACTCATAAACTTTTTCAGCATTTATTACTAAAGCAATTTGTCCATTGCGGCTATCAGATCCTCATGATGGCTTTTTGTTTTGAATTTATCCATCACCTCTAACAAGCGTCCATCCTTGCCAATAATAAAAGTGGTGCGAATTAGTCCCATAAATTCCCTGCCCATGAATTTTTTCATACCCCAGACGCCGTACTTCTGTGCAACGGTATGATCTTCGTCGGATAGCAGGGTGAAATTCAGTTCTTCCTTTTCGATAAATTTAGGCAGGCGCTTGACTGCATCAGGACTAATACCCAAAACGATAACATCCTTTTTATCCAGCTTGCCTTTGCTGTCACGTATACCACAAGCCTGAACTGTACATCCAGGAGTTAGCGCCTTGGGATAAAAATAAACCACAACATTTTTGCCCTTGAAAGAGGAGAGCTTGACCGTATTGCCGTTCTGATCAGGCAGTTCAAATTCAGGGGCTGGTTGTCCAATTGGGGGATGACTCATAACCAAACTCAGGATTCAGGGCACATAAAGGTTGCCTTGCACGCACCCCTACTTACATATCAAGCCAGGGGAAGCAGGTGCGCAACTGCGTCGCGCTCTTCCTTCAATTCCTGTTCAGTGGCCACCATCCTGTCTCGTGAGAAATCATTGATCTCCAGCCCCTGAACAATTTCCCACTGGCCGCCTTTACAGACACAGGGGAACGAGTACATCAAGCCCTCTTCGATTCCGTAGGAACCATCAGAATAAATACCCATGCTGACATAATCATCCTCTGCTGAACCAAGCGCCCAGTCGCGCATATGATCAACGGCAGCATTGGCCGCAGAAGCTGCGGAAGATAGCCCGCGAGCCTTAATAATCGCCGCGCCTCGTTGTTGAACCGTAGGAATGAAGTCATTTTCATACCAGTCCTGATCCACCAGGTTCATCGCCGGAGTCCGCGCAACACTTGCATGATGCAGATCCGGGAACTGGGTTGCAGAGTGATTACCCCAGACAATCATGTTCTTTACATCGGTGTTGTGCTTGCCCGCTTTGGCCGCTAACTGACTAAGAGAGCGATTGTGATCAAGGCGCATCATGGCAGTAAAATTGCGTGGATCAATATCCGGCGCATTGCGTTGCGTAATTAGTGCATTGGTATTGGCCGGATTACCCACGACCAGCACCTTGATATGACGACTGGCATGATCGTTAATGGCTTTTCCTTGTGAAGAAAAAATAGCGGCATTGGCTTCCAACAGATCTTTGCGCTCCATACCCGGACCACGAGGACGCGCGCCTACAAGCAATGCATAGTCCGTATCCTTGAATGCCACATTTGGATCATCCGTTTGGATCATGTCTTTCAGCAGTGGAAATGCACAGTCTTCGAGCTCCATGGCAACGCCCTTTAGCGCGTCCAGTGCAGGAGTGATCTCCAGCATTTGCAGAATGACGGGCTGATCCGAACCGAGCATTTGGCCTGAAGCGATACGAATAAGCAAAGAGTAGCTAATTTGACCGGCAGCGCCGGTAACCGTGACTCGAACTGGGTCTTTCACAAAAAATCTCCGGTGAATTGGATTATTTGGAGGCGTAGACAACGGTCTTTACCGTTTTTATATTGCCACCCCCATTGGCGGTGGCACATTATAGGTAAAAAGGTCCAATTTGTAACATCAAGCCAAAATGAATAGGGCTATTTACAATATTGACAGCCCTTATAAGGCTCCATAGAATGCGCGATCTTTTCCGGGGCTATAGCTCAGCTGGGAGAGCGCAACACTGGCAGTGTTGAGGTCAGCGGTTCGATCCCGCTTAGCTCCACCAAATATCTCTGCTTTTGCAGAAACATAAAGGGACCCGCACCACTGTTGCGGGTTTTTTTATAGTTGAACGCAATCGCCATTGCGGGAGCGAACCGCTGAAAGCGGTTTAACAACTTTGCGACAGGAACACAGCGACTTGGTCCGAAGGTAGAAGCCCGAGTGATTCCCGCTTGGCTCCACCAAATATCGCTGCTTCTGCAGAAGAGTAAATAGATCCGCACTTATTGCAGGGTTTTTATCTCCGTGTAATTTTACTATCCCCACGCGCGAAGTCCGACTACTTAGATGCAGGCTCGTTGAGATTACTTCGCCTTTTCGGTCTTGCCTGCTATTTTTGCCAACCCCAGAACATAGCCATACACATAAACACTCCCAATAACTGCGCCCGGCGCTATGGTCGGGAGTATTTCCGGGGTGCCTACCAGTGTGTGAACGGCGTAACTGGTGGAGATCACAGACAAGCTGCAAGTAACTATGGTCAACACTTTTTTACGGGTTTTGGCATAAAGCCACTCAATAAGCCCGGAGTAAAAAAGTGTGACGGTAAAGCTATAGCTGCCTTGCGTCAGACCCGACTCTAGGCCCTGATGCCAGCCATGAGACATATTGACCAGATAACCCCAGCTACCATATGCCACAAAACCAGCCAGGGCAGACAGAAAAATACGATACTTACTCGAATTAACTAACGCTCGAATCATTCAGTTCTCCACTCTTTTCAGGTGCTTCATAAAAATCCTGATGCAGTGTTGCAATATAAGCAAAAACAAAAGCACATAGAGCGAGTCCGGCAGCAAAGAAATACGTTGTTGCGCCCAAGTCATCCCATACCAGTCCGGCAAAAACAGCCCCGAGTACCGAACCCACACCGTAGCCGAGCGAATTGAACATCGCCTGCCCCCGGCCATGTTGACTTTGGGGAAACAGGCGACGGATAAATTCGATCATACAGGCATGAAACGCGGCAAAACTGAATGCATGCAAGGTTTGGGCGAATGTCATTAGCGCTACATTTTCCGGAAATGCCCCGGTAATCAGCCAGCGAATGGCGGCGAGGACGATACTCGTCAACAATAAATTGCGGATACCCACAAAACGATACATTTGCCTGATATATACAAATATCAATACTTCGGCCGCGATCGCGACACACCAGAAGAGACTGACCGAAATCAAGGGGTAGCCGGTATCTTTCAGTAAAATACTGAAAAATCCATAGTAGGGACCGAAACTGGCCATCATAAGTATCACCGCCACTAAATAGCCCCATACATGGCGCTTAAGGGCAATCTTTAAAAAACTTTCCTGACCTGTTTCTACTTCCCGACCCGGTGAAGCCTGCTGGGGGGGAACCACTAGACTACTCCACCACAACATCAATAAAACTGCGCATAGAATCCAGGGGAAGGTAGATAGAGGCAACCAGTTAAAAATCGCGCCACAGCCAAATACCGCGAAGATAAACCCAATGGACCCCCAGAGTCGAACCCGACCATAATTGTGTGCCTGTCTGGAACCGAGGTAATTCAGGGTCAGGACTTCAAACTGGGGCAAAACTGCGGACCAAAAAAAACTGAAAACCAGCAGTACAAAAGTCAACACCCAAACTTTGGTACTCAGCAACATTCCCAAAATAGCGACAAAGGCAAAAAAGCAGCCCAGGCGGATAATTTTCAGTCGCTCGCCCGAACTGTCACTGATATATCCCCATATATTCGGGGCAATAATACGGGTGGAATGAAAGACGGCACTGGTCAGGCCAATAACCAGCGCACTGTGGCCAATATATTGAACATAGAGTGGCCAGTAGGGAATCCAGGTGCCCAGGCAGGCATAGTAAAAAAGATAGAACGCAGAAAGACGCCAATAAGGATATGCCAAGCCGACCCCGGATCTTCGCGTTAAGCCTGAGGCGAAATAATCGGGGTCTCGGTCCTGGTTATACCGGTCTGTCCACGATGGCGCAAAAAATGGTCGAGCAATGTAATCGCCAACATGGCTTCAGCAATAGGCACCGCGCGGATGCCCACGCAAGGATCGTGACGTCCCTTGGTGATAACTCCTGCCGGAACCCCGTTAATATCAACTGTTCGCCCAGGTTTGGTAATACTGGACGTTGGTTTTAATGCAATACTCACAAGGATATCCTGACCGCTGGAAATACCGCCAAGAATGCCACCGGCGTTGTTGCTGAGAAAACCGTCGGGAAATATTTCATCTCGATGCTCGCTGCCTTTTTGACTGACGGAGTTGAAACCGGCGCCAATTTCCACACCCTTGACCGCATTGATGCTCATCATAGCCTTGGCAATATCGGCATCCAGGCGGTCAAATACTGGCTCACCCCAACCGGGGGGAACGCCCGTTGCCATGACCTCAACGCGGGCACCAACGGAGTCGCCTTCCTTGCGAAGGGATTCAATCGATTTTTCCAATGCTGGAACCAAATCCGGGTCTGGACAGAAAAATGCATTATTTTCAATAGTAGAAAGATCGAGCTGTTTGATCTTTAGATTACCCATTTGGCTCATGTATCCGCGAATTTCAACGCCGCAAAGCTCTTTTAGTACTTTTTTGGCAATAGCTCCGGCAGCCACACGCATGGCCGTCTCACGAGCCGATGAGCGCCCTCCTCCCCGATAATCGCGAATTCCATACTTCTGATAATAGCTATAATCTGCATGAGATGGGCGAAACAAGTCTTTGATATTGCTATAATCTTTTGATTTTTGATCATTATTCGCAATCAGTAAACCAATAGAGGCGCCCGTCGTTTTTCCCTCAAAGGTTCCGGCCAGAATTTTGACCTGATCTTCCTCGCGGCGCTGTGTTGTGAATTTGGATTGACCGGGTTTGCGACGATCCAGGTCAACCTGTAAATCAGCTTCAGATAGCTCAATTCCCGGGGGGCAGCCATCCACAACGCCACCCAATGCCGGGCCGTGACTCTCACCAAAAGTGGCGACTGAAAACAATAAACCGATTGAATTGCCTGACATTATTTTTTCTCTTGCATCGCGGAGATCACTTGCGTATCTATTTCTTTTCTAAAGCGCTTGTCAAAAACGCCTGGCTGGTAGCCGCGCATTATACGTGTAGCCATCGGACAGACCAATCGGCTGAACTACTCACAATCGCAATAATTCTTCACGGGTAAGCACGCAGACACCCTCTCCACCATTTTCAAAATCCAGCCAGAGAAACGAGTGGTCAGGGTAAGCGGCTTCAAGATTGCCCCATGAATTGCCCACTTCAAGTATCAAAATACCCTGCGCAGACAAATAAACTGGCGCCTGCTCCAAAATCTTACGAGTCAAGTCCAGGCCATCTTCACCTGAACCCAGCCCCACAGAAGGCTCGTGATTGTATTCATGAGGAAGGTCGGCAATATCCTCGGCACTCACATAAGGGGGATTACACAGAATCAAATCAAATGCCTGCCCTTGCAATGATTCAAAAAGATCCCCCTGTGCAATCGAGACACGATCACTACAGCGGTGTCGCTCAATATTATTTTTTGCAACAACCAGCGCTGCCGATGAAAGGTCAGCCAGAACCACGTTCGCGCGCGTAAATTTGAGAGCCGTAGCAATACCAATACAACCGGAGCCGCAACAGAGATCCAGGATATTTTCCGGCGCAATTTTTATCCAAGGATGAAATACATTAGCGATCAGCTCAGCGATCGGCGATCGCGGAATCAGAACGTCTTTGTTGACATGGAATGGCAGGCCCTGAAACCAGGCCTGTTGAGTAATGTAGGCAGCAGGGATTTTTTCATCCACACGCCGGTTTATCGCAGCGACAAAGCGCTCCTGAACTTCTGGCTCCAGCATGCTTTCCAGAATATCGGAATCAGTATCTATTGGCAGCGCCGCACTCCACAACAAAAGAGCAACACTTTCATCCCAAGCATTATCTGTGCCATGACCGAACCAAAGGTCGTTATTTTCCATATAGGTTGTGGCTTGTTCGAGTGCGGACTGGTAACTGGTGACCTGGAAAAGCTGAAATGACAATTTTTATCCCTGCTTATGACAAATTTATATTTTTACATTCACAGGCAAGCCGCTAAGATAGCCGCCTGCATCTGATAATACCCCATTTCCCATGGAACAAAATTTCAAAAAAATCATTGAAGCCATCGGTGAAGACCTGGATCGACCAGGGCTGATAGATACACCCAAACGTGCCGCAAAAGCCATGGAATTCCTCACTCGTGGTTATCAATTAAGTGTCGAAGAAGTCGTCAACGGCGCTTTATTCCCATCTGATGCCAGTGAAATGGTCATCGTCAAGGACATCGAACTCTATTCTTTGTGCGAACATCATCTCCTTCCTTTTATCGGCAAAGCTCATGTGGGCTATATCCCCAACGGCAAGGTACTGGGTTTATCCAAGATAGCCCGAATTGTCGACCTTTTTGCCCGCCGACTGCAAATCCAGGAGTCCCTGACAGACCAGATTGCAAAAACCATCCAGGAAGTAACCAACGCCAAGGGTGTGGGGGTAATTATTGAGGCTAAGCATTTATGTATGATGATGCGAGGCGTTGAGAAACAAAACTCTCTTATGCAAACCTCTTCCATGCTGGGGCTATTTCGCAGCAATCAGCCAACCCGCTCTGAATTCCTGCAGCTGGTGGGAAAGTAAGTTTAAGGCCATAGTTGTAATTCTGGCCAGGTTGGCTAACACACCTGCAGTAGATTTATAAATAATTACAACTCTGGCCCCATTAAACTAAGGATTAACCTGCCAGAGCAATTCCGCCGTCCCGGGCAACATATATTCGGCTTCTACACACACAAGGCTTGATGTTGGCATCCAGATATCTTCATTGGTCAAACAGCTGACAAGATCACTTACAAACGGTTGATGACTGGCTACCAGAAGGTCGCCGGCATTTTCATCTATAGATGCAATAAAGTCGCTCGGCATGGCCCAGGGGGTGAGGTGTATATTTTCAACAATCTCTCCCTGATAACCCAATTCCTCCGCGACAATAGCCACAGTTTGCTCTGCCCTTACCAGTGCTGAAGTCTGTATTTGCCGAATAGACAAGAGTTCTGCTCTTCGAGACTCAATGACTTTGCGAAGATCATCCCTGCCACGGGCTTTAAGCTCGCGCATTGTATCGGGTATGCCTTCTCCGGCCTTGCCGTGACGAAGAATAAAAAGCTTCACAAGACAATGCCTTTGGACAGTATCCTCTGAGACCTAATTCTCATCCGAATTATCTGGGAAATCCGAGAAGGGAAACGGCTTTTCGTCATCGGCAAAACAAATAAACGCCGCTATTTGTTTGAGATATTCTCCCAGATTATCGCCAAAATTAATCAGTCGTGTGTTGCGCTCGCCGGTGAATAACACTATAAGGAACTGGACAACCACAACGGCACCCAATATCCAGCCGACCAGGCCTAACAGTATCCAAAAAAACACAATATAGAGTGCCCTAATCCAGGTACTGACGTTTAACAAGTTATCTCGAATATTCATAAGGTTTTCCTAGACAAAAAAACAGCTCACGCAACCCGGTAGACTACGTCCTGAGTCTGATCACGAGCCATTAACTCTTCGACCAACTCTTCAAGTGATCGGCCAGAGTATAAAATCTGGTATAACCCCTGAGCGAGGGGCATATCAACACCCATTTTTCTGGCCTGTTCAATTACCACACTAACCGTATTGACACCTTCAGCCGTCTGGCCAATTTCGTCAATAGCTTCTTTTAGTGTTTTACCTTGCCCTACCAGTGCGCCCACACGAAAGTTGCGGCTCAGTTCTGAAGAGCAGGTCGCAATCAGGTCGCCAATACCTGACAAGCCCATGAAAGTCGCCGGATTGGCCCCCATTGCCTGGGCATAGCGGCACATCTCTGCCAAACCACGGGTCATCATCATGCTGATTGTATTCGCGCCGTCGCCTCGACCTGAAGCAACACCAGACAGAATAGCGTATATATTCTTTAACACCCCACCCAGCTCAACGCCGGTTACGTCGTCGTTGGAATAAATGCGGAATGAGCGCGAAGCCATCAGTTTCTGAATCAACTCGCATACTTTCGGGTCTTTGCTGGCAACGACCGTACCGGTTAAATGCCCCTCAGCGATTTCTGCAGCCAGGTTTGGCCCACTGAGTACGCCAATAGCATGTCCTGGCAATTCTTCTGCAATGACCTGGGACATCAATTCACCTGTACCGGGCTCAATTCCCTTGGTAGCGCTGATAATCACCGCATCAGGATGGATAAGGCTTTTGATCTCTATGGCAACCTCACGAACAGCTTTGCCAGGAACAGCAATCATCACCATATCCGCATCCCTGACAACTTCCGCAAGATCCGAGCTCACACTCATATCATCGGGAAGTTGAAATTCGGGCAGATACTTGCTGTTTACACGATTAACACGAACGGCCTCCGCATCCTCCGGGTCACGAACCCAGAGGGTACAGGGATAACCATTATTGGAAATGATACTGGCGAGGACAGTTCCAAAACTGCCCCCGCCGAGGACGGTTGTTTTAAGCCTTTTGGCTTTTAGTGACTCTGAATCCATGGGCCATTATACGTAGGCGCCAGACTGTGTCAGCGCATTTATTTACTAACGCTTTTTATTACAGCGCTAAACGCTAAACAAGAGCTTGTTAATTCGCTGAACATAACTCACCGGATCGTCAAGCTGCTCGCCCACAGAAAGTCTGGCCTGGTCGAACAGGATTTCTGTCAGGTCGCCAAAGGTTTCTTCATCCTCCGTATTCTCCACACGCTCTAGCAGTGGATGTTTCAAATTCAGCTCCAGAATTGGCTTTGATTCCGGCACCGCCTGTCCCGCAGCCTCCATAATTCGGCGCATTTGCATTCCCATGTCGTAATCACCAATCACCAGACAGGCCGGAGAATCTACCAGACGATGTGATTCGCGCACGTCTGACACACGATCACCGAGATATGCCTTCATTTTTGCGATCAGCGCACTGTCCTCTTTTTTCTCTTCTTCACTTTTGTCAGTTTTTTCACCTTTATCCAGATCCGGCAGTTCCCCGCGGGCGACATCCTGGAATTGCTTCTCCTTGTACTCGCTCAGGTTACTCATCAGCCACTCATCGATTCGATCAGTGAGCAGCAACACTTCGTAGCCTTGGGACTTGAACGCCTCCAACAAAGGTGATTTGCGAACTACCGTACTGGACTCCCCAATGATGTAGTAAATCTTGTCATGGCCTTCCTGCATACGCTCTATGTACTGATCCAACGACTGGTTCTGGATATTGGAATCAGTGATGGTTGTGGCAAAACGCAGTAATTCGGCGACTTTTTCCTGATTGGCAGGATCTTCCACTGGTCCCTCTTTCATTACCGAACCAAAGGAATTCCAGAACTCCTGGTACTTCTCGCTGTCTTTTTTGGCCATTTTGGCCAGCATGTCGAGCACGCGCTTGGTCAAGGCAGACTTGATGGAATCCACCTGCGGGGAATGCTGCAAAATCTCCCGGGAAATGTTCAGCGGTAGATCACTGGAATCCACAACGCCCTTCACAAATCGCAAGTACAGCGGCAGGAACTGCTCGGCATCGTCCAGGATAAAAGTGCGGCGAACGTAGAGCTTCAAACCCTTGGGAGATTCACGGTTGTACAGATCAAACAGCGGCTTTTTCGGCAGGTATAATAAACTGGTGTAGTCCAGCTTGCCTTCCACCTTGTTGTGACTCCAGGTCAGCGGTTCTTCGAAATCGTGGGAAATATGTTTGTAGAACTCCTTGTAGTCCTCGTCCTTCAATTCTGATCGAGACTTGGTCCACAGGGCTTTAACACTGTTTACCGGTTCGTATTCCGGCTTTTTAGGCTTGTCTTTGTCCTCGCCTTCTTCATTGCCAAAATCTGGCTTCTCCATTTCGACTGGGATGCCGATGTGGTCGGAGTATTTCTTGATGATGGAACGAATTTTCCAGTCGTCGGCAAAGTCCTTGGCGTCTTTTTTCAGGTGCAACACCACCCTGGTTCCGTGCTGCTCAATGGTTTCATCACCAAGCTCATATTCAGCTTCACCGGATGCACACCAGTAGACGCCCTCCTCCGCCTTTAAACCAGCGCGGCGAGTGAACACCTCCACTTTGTCAGCAACTATAAATGAAGAATAGAAACCTACGCCGAACTGGCCAATCAGCGCCGAATCTTTCTTTTGATCGCCGGTCAGGTTTTCGAGAAATTTGGCCGTACCAGAGCTGGCGATCGTCCCGATATTGGCAATCACCTCATCTTTGGACATGCCAATACCGTTATCGGTAAAGCTGATGGTTTTTTTCTTGCTATCGACATCGATGCGAATCCTGAGGTCAGTATCGCCCTCGTAGAGGTCATCCTTATCCAGAGCCTCAAAGCGCAGCTTGTCACAGGCATCGGATGCATTGGAAACCAGCTCGCGGACAAAAATCTCCCGATTGCTGTAGAGAGAATGGGTCATCAAATGCAGAAGCTGCTTGGCCTCTGCCTGAAATACATGAGTTTCGGTTTTGGTCGTCATCGTTTTGCTTTTCTATTTTGATTTACAGGTGAATTGACCAATTAATGGGCTCGCAAAACAAAATTTCAAGACCTGATTTACCGACGAATTAATTTGTAGCCGAGACAAATCAGCCTGAAATAACTGTATATATATACAGCTTACTCCAGATTCTTTCAACCAGTCAAAGAACTTCGATGGCTGTTTTTTGAACTAAATAGTTACTTGGCCAGCGTGAAACAACAGGAAAATCTGAAACTGCGCGGCAAACCCGTTGCAGTGGTTCCCATGATCACGGACAGTACCTGCGCCATCACCGCCAGCTACGAGGCCAAACCTTTGGCATAAAAACCGGCACCAAAATCAACGAAGCCAAAAGACTGTGCCCGCAGCTCATATGTGTGCTGGCAAAACACGACCTATACGTTCACTACCATCACCGCATACTCGCTGAGGTGGAACGGCACACGCCCGTAACTAAAATATGGTCAATTGATGAAGCTACCTGCCAACTGTTTAATAATGAACGTGCGCCGTAGTAGGGTTATGAGCTGGCAATACGTATTAAAGAAGGCTTCCGGCACAATGTTGGCGAGTCAGACACCTGCTCTATTGGCATTGCTCCTAATGCCTACCTTGCCAAGGTAGCCACTGAAATCGGTTTCCGTAGTGATTTACGACCTTTGCAAACCAGGACAACTACCTATGGATTTGTTTGCTGAAACGATAGATACCATCAAGGATCAGCAAATCACTTCTGCCATGGATCAAATCAACCAGCGCTTTGGCGCGGAAACGGTGCAAATTGGCTTCAATCTGGCTACTGCAGCCGGGTATGTGGGAACCAAGATTGCATTTTTTCAGATTCGGGAGGAAGAGGAGTTTAGGTAGTGATGGGATGGCGACAAAGTCGGGATTAATGCGCCACTTTGTGGCTTGCCCTTCTTCGGCCCCTCCTACTTCGTGAATCGTCCTGTCGGGAACTAAAACTGCTTCTGTATAACTCAAATCGCTTAGAAACGATTTTCGTCCTGTGAGCTCAGAGTCGCCCGGGAGTGAAACGAATGCTCTGGCCAGCGTCGCTAAGCTCCTTGTTCAAAATACAGTGCATTTTGTCGAATCCTCTCCGGGTTCGAGATCCGACCGAACTGCAGAAACAAAAAAACCCCGCGCAGGGCGAGGCTTATTGTGTCTGGCGGTGAGGGAGGGATTGGCTCAAATCGCCCTGTAGCGATTTTCAGGTCTGCGACCCAACGGCAAGGCCGTTGCCCAAAACGCATGCATTTTGTCGAACGGGGTTCTCATCCAAGCCCCATAACCGAGACATAAAAAACCCCGCACAAGGCGGGGGTTTTTTATGTCTGGCGGTGAGGGAGGGATTCGAACCCTCGATACCGGATTAGGGTATACTCCCTTAGCAGGGGAGCGCCTTCAGCCACTCGGCCACCTCACCACGGGGGCGGCATGATACCACAAGAAAACGGCTTTTAAAGACTTGAAATCCGGTTGATTTCGACCTATTTAGAGCCCCGATTTTATTGGCTTCACATTGCCGCGATTATCGTAATCGGTCTCTGTGTCACCAACATTCTCCCCAGTACCGCCAGCTTCACCACCAGCTTCCTTTTCAAATTGAATTCGCTGGTAAATTTCTTCGCGATGAACCGAAACTTCCTTGGGTGCATTAACGCCAAGTCGTACCTGATTCCCTTTCACGCCAAGCACAGTGATATTGATGTTGTCACCAATAACGACTGTTTCTCCAATACGGCGAGTTAAAATAAGCATAATTATTCCTCTCAGCTTTTATACATCTTTCCTTTTTTCGGAATTTCCTTAAGAAAGGAGCCTTGTATTTTAGGGTATTAGTGTCAATTTTGTTAAACAAAAACCAAAATTTAATCTAACTATAATGTCTCTTCTTCAATTTCCTGGTCCAGCTCAAATGCCGAGTGAATTCCCCGGACTGCCAGCTCCAGATATTTCTCTTCAATAATCACTGTAATCTTGATTTCTGACGTGGTGATCATCTGAATATTGATGCCATCTGATGCCAGGGCATCAAACATTTTCGCGGCTACACCAGCATGGGAGCGCATCCCAACACCCACGAGGGAGACCTTGACAATCTTGTCATCGGTTTCAATTCCGGAGAAACCGATCTCATTTTTAATGCTTTCTAATACAGACAAGGTTTTTTTGAGATCGTTTCTATGAATGGTAAAACTGAAGTCGTTGCTATCATCGTGAGCGGTATTCTGAACAATTACATCAACCTCAATATTTGCCTCGGCTACCGCACCCAGAATTTTGGAAGCCACGCCAGGCTGATCGGGAACATTAAAGACGGAAACCTTGGCTTCATCGCGATTAAAAGCGATGCCAGAAACAATTGGATTTTCCATAGATGAATTTTCCTCTAGCGAAATCAGTGTGCCAGGGCCGTCGACAAAACTGGACAATACCCGCAGCGGAACCTTGTATTTACCTGCAAATTCCACAGATCGAATCTGCAACACTTTTGACCCCTGGCTGGCCATTTCCAGCATCTCTTCAAAAGTTATCTTGTCGAGCCGACGCGCGGCATCACAGATTCTGGGATCCGTAGTGTATACGCCGTCTACATCTGTATAGATCTGGCACTCATCTGCCTTAAGCGCAGCGGCAACCGCCACGGCAGAAGTATCTGAGCCACCCCGGCCAAGAGTGGTGATGTTGCCTTCGGCATCAACACCCTGGAAACCGGCGACCACAACTACCCTGCCCTGAGCCAGATCTGCACGGATATTGCCATCATCAATGCTCTGGATACGGGCCTTGGTATGAACTTCGTCAGTAAGAATTTTCACCTGACTACCCGTGTAGGAACGCGCATCCTGACCGCGCTGTTTTAACGCCATGCACAACAAGGCAATGGTGACCTGCTCGCCAGTCGATACCAACACGTCCATTTCGCGCGGATCAGGCTCTTGCTGTATCTCATTGGCAAGCGCGATCAGGCGGTTGGTTTCACCGCTCATGGCCGAGACAACCACAACGACATCATGGCCTTCTGCCTTGAACTTACAGATTTTGTCAGCCACGGCCTGGATGCGTTCAACGCTGCCAACCGAAGTGCCGCCAAATTTCTGAACTATCAGTGCCATTTATGGTTTCTCACAACTTAAATTAAAGAGTCAAAACGCCCGGGGACAACGCGTCAAGCTGTATACAAAAGGGCGCGTATTTAACACCAAATAAAAAAGGATTAATAGCATGACCAGTCCGGAACAGGGTTGCTTCAGACCGGCAGAGAACAGTATTTTTGACTAACGGATTGCGTCGAGACCGCGGAGCAAATCAGCCTGGATATCTTCGATATCTTCCAGGCCGACAGAAACCCTTATCAGATTGTCGGCAATACCTGCAGCTGCACGCTGTTCCGGGGACAGGCGCCCATGCGTGGTGGTTGCCGGGTGGATAATCGTCGATTTTGCATCGCCCAGGTTTGCCGTAATTGAAAGCAGCTGAGTGCTATCAATAACTTTCCATGCCTCGTCCTTGCCACCCTTAACGGTAAAAGACAATACCCCGCTGAAACCGGACTGCTGTTTTGCAGCCAGTTCGTGATCGGGATGTGATTCCAGGCCTGCATAAAACACCTGTTCAACCAGGTCCTGTTGCTGTAACCATTGGGCCAGCACCAACGCATTGGCAGAATGTGCCTGCATACGGATTTTGAGTGTTTCCAGGCCCTTGAGAAAAATCCAGGCATTGAATGGGCTCATTGCCGGGCCACAAGAGCGCACAAAACCAAGAATCTCGTCGATATCTTTTCTGGAGCCCACAACTGCACCACCTAGCGCCCTGCCCTGACCATCAATATATTTGGTGGCAGAATGCAACGCCATATCGGCACCCAGTTGCAGCGGTTTTTGCAGGACCGGAGTACAAAAACAGTTATCGACGACCAGACGTGCTCCTGCCGAATGGGCTATTTCAGCCACAGCTTCGATATCGGCCACCTCATTCAACGGATTGGAAGGCGTTTCCAAAAACAGTAACCGGGTATTTTTCTGGACACCATCTTTCCATGCTTTCAGGTCAGTCAGCGGGACGAAGGTAACGTCCACACCAAACTTGGCAATATACTTGGTCAACAACACCGTAGTGCTACCAAAAACATCACGCGAGCAGAGAATATGGTCTCCTGCCTGCAGGAAGGCCATGCAAGTAGATAAAATAGCGGCCATACCCGAAGAAGTGGCGATGCCCGCCTCAGCGCCTTCCATCAGGGCCAGGCGTTGTTCAAAAGCTTGTACTGTGGGATTGGTATAGCGCGAATAGACATTACCAGACTCACTGAACGCCATGCGCTGCTCACCCATGGCCGAGTCATCAAAGACGAAGCTGGAGGTAAGTATCAGAGACTCGGAGTGCTCGCCTTCGGCAGACCGGTAACTGCCCGCACGAACTGCCAGGGTATCCTGTTTCAGGCTGTTATTATCTGGTTTGTCCTTGCTCATCGCTGTTTTCTTCGCTGTTGTATTTTTCGGGGCGCGCAGATTACACCTTTAATTAACTTTGCGCGAGTTGTGCAGCCCGATAACGGAAGCCTCACCACTGGATTTTTCACGATGCAGCTTGGCCTGGTCATTTCTCTGATTACTGATGCGGGAGAGATAGGCATCGTCGACATCGCCGGTAACATACTCGCCGGTAAACACCGAGCACTCAAAGCCGTCAACGTTGGTATTGCCTTCACGCGATGCCTCAATAAGGTCGTCGAGATCCTGATATATCAATTTATCAACATCGATCAACGCAGCGATCTCTTCCGTTGTGCGACCATGGGCTATCAGCTCGTCCGCAGAGGGCATATCAATCCCATATACGTTGGGATAACGCACCGGAGGCGCAGCTGAAGCCAAATAAACCTTGTTGGCCCCAGCTTCACGGGCCATCTGGACTATCTGCCGACTGGTCGTGCCGCGAACAATGGAATCATCAACCAACAGAACATTGCGGTCTTCAAATTCCGGGACGATAGTATTGAGTTTCTGGCGAACAGATTTTTTGCGTACTGCCTGCCCCGGCATGATGAAGGTTCGGCCAATATAGCGATTCTTCATCAAGCCTTCTCGCAGACGCAACCCAAGACACTCAGCAAGTGCTTGTGCGGCTACCCGGCTAGTGTCCGGAATGGGTATCACCACATCAATGTCGTGATCAGGCCACTCGCGCATAATTTTTTCCGCTAGTTTGTTGCCCTGGCGAAGCCGGGTTTTGTACATGTGAATATCGTCCAGCGATGAATCCGGTCGAGCCAGGTAGACATGCTCAAAAATACAGGGGAAAAGACGGGGGTTGTCCGCGCACTGTTTGGAGAAAAAGTTGCCTTCGCGATCAATAAATATGGCTTCGCCGGGGGCAACATCACGCATGCGCTCAAAACCCAGAACAGCCAGAGCCGATGACTCAGAAGCAATCATGTATTCAGTACTGCGTTTCTTTTTGCGCTTGCCTAACACCAGTGGTCGAATACCCATAGGATCGCGAAAACCAAGCAAACCCTGTCGAGCGATCAGGCCCACACAGGCATAGGCACCACGACATTTTCTGTGCAGCCCTTTGATAGCATCGAAAATATCATCTGGTTCCACTTCTATCTTGCCGCATTTGCGCAATTCATGAGCCAGTATATTAAGTAGTACTTCGGAATCAGAGTCGGTATTTAGATGGCGGAGGTCGCGGGTAAAAATTTTGTCGCTGAGAAACTCGGAGTTGGTAAGGTTGCCGTTATGTGCAAGGCTGATACCGTAGGGAGAGTTTACGTAAAAAGGCTGGGCCAAAGCCGGTCCGGAACTGCCTGCGGTAGGATAACGACAATGACCAATGCCTGTATTGCCGATTAACTCGTTCATATCACTTTGATGAAATACGTCCCGCACCAGTCCATTGCCTTTTTTCTGATGAAACCTTCCCTCAGAGCAGGTCACAATGCCTGCAGCATCCTGTCCGCGATGCTGCAAGACGGTCAGCGCATCATAGAGTTTCTGGTTTACATTCCCTTTACTGTGAATCCCGACAACACCGCACATAGTGATTCCTCAACCTGAAATTCTGCCAGTAACCCAGCTGACCAAATCAGCCACCAGGGTCGTCGCCCACTCTTCAAAATCAAGAAAAAGCGGGATTGTTACCGATGCCTGCCACCAACCCTGTTCTTCAATAGGACTGATAGACGGCAAAAGTATTAGGAGCGCCAATACGATGACGCAACCTCGCAATAAACCAAAGACAGTACCAAGGGTACGGTCTGTGCCGGAAAGTCCACTGGCATGAGCCACCTTATGAATCAGTGTGACCAGTAATCCGCCAATAATCAACGTAACGACAAAAATCAGGATGCCACCGACAGAACTGCGGATCAGTGGGCTGACTGATTCTCCCAGAGGCAGGATCGCACCAACCGGCTCTCGAAACAGATAGGCCAGGATTAAAGCGGCCGCCCAGTTTGCGAGAGAAAAAACCTCCTTGATAAAGCCCCGCAGTAGCCCTACGAGTGCTGACACAAGGACAATCGTAAGAATGGCGAAATCGGCACCGATCAAGGCATTTTTCCGCTGTTTTTGGAAACGTTAATTGTATCAAACCCGCAAGTTTTTTTGCTCAACCAATACAAAGAAATACCCGATTGGGAAATATTATTAACGGCGATAATACACCGCTAAAAAATGACAAAAAAAACAGTACCTATACACAGTTTGAACAAATCAATTACAAAAATCTTTTTTCCTGGAGCCATAGCTATAGCCATATAGCCAGGTTTCACAGTTTTCTCAGGGCTCAAACTTCATCAACAAAGTGCTGATATCCAGCATGGAATCCACTTCACGCTGGTGCCTTATCGCCTCTTCCGCATTGGTATAAGGGCCGATTAGCACCCGATACAGGGATTTCGAATTCGAAGAAATAGCTCGATTATATGCGCGATAATCCTGGTCAATGAGTTGATCGGTTATCTCATCGGCCTTTTCTACTGAAGAAAAGCTGCCCACCTGGATGACCCAGGCGCTGGGTTTGCCCTGCTCAAGCACCTGCGCACCGATCGCCGACTCAGCATCAACCTCTTCACTTGGGAGAAAAATTTTGTCGGCAGTGGTTTCAGGTGTGGGAACAGGTTCTGGCGGAGCAGGCAAATCCAGCGGTTCAGCGAAAGACGTCTGCAGAGGAATCTGGGTATTGCGATCGACAAACTGTTCGCCTTGATAATCCAAAAAAGCCGAGTACAGGATAAACCCAAAAGAGCATACCAGAACGGCTCCGAGCACCCGTTCAGCCAACCTCTTTTTATTCAAGTCGATCTCCAAAATAATCCAGAAATTCACCAACAGTATAGAACGAGCCAAACACAACTGCAGCAGGCATCTGGGCGATCACAGGCTCAAGTGCGGCCACCTCGCCGACATCGTGAATGCTTGTGGCAGAGACGCCCAAATCGAGAAGCACCTGACGCATGGTTTTCAGACTGGCCGCACGCGGAACATCGGGCACCACAAGATACCAGTCGCCAATTTCTGTACAAAGATGCTCAAATACCTGTTTAATTGGCTTATCCGCCATGATGCCTGTAATAGCCGCACGCTGCCCTGATTTAAGCGGTTCTTTTTTAAGATTATTGGCCAGATACCTTGCCGCCTGCGGGTTGTGTGCCACATCCAGAATAATCGGGACAGAACCAAGAACCCTGTGTTGAAAACGGCCTGGTAATGCTACCTGGGATATAACTTCTGCAACGTCAGGCGTTAAATCGAAGCCCAGCAGCCTGTAAGCAGTCAATGCAGCTAGAATACTGTCTTCAGGCAATAGTGGATCAGACATTCTGATGTTCTGTATCTGCCCAGCCATGTCCTGAACCTGGAACAGGAGGGATTCTCCCTGATCCTGATGATCAATTTGTTCTGTACGTAAAAAAGGAATGGCTCCTATGTCAGAAATTCGCGCCCTAACTGTCGCTGGTATGTCGCGGGCGGCAAAAATTGCTGGCCGCCCTGTACGATAAATTCCGGCTTTTTCGTAGCCAATAAATTCTTCATTGGGGCCAAGCCAGTCAGTATGATCAAGTGCCACCCCGGTGATGACTGATATATCCGGATCGAGAATGTTAACGGCGTCCAGCCGCCCTCCCAGACCAACCTCATAGATCATGTACTCCGGTTGTTTTTCAGCGAAATACAACATCACCGCAAGCGTGGTGAATTCAAAGTAGGTTAAGGATATATCTCCTCGTGCACTTTCGACCTTATTGAATGCAGTTACCAGGTTTTCATCACTGGCAAACTGCCCTCCGTAACGGGCACGCTCATTAAAACACTGCAGATGGGGACTGGTATAGGCACCGACGCTGGCCCCCTGCTTAAGCAGAAGTGTCTCCAATACGGCCACCGTTGATCCCTTGCCGTTGGTTCCAGCAACCAGGATGATCTTGCCACTGAATTGAATTACAAGTCGGTCAAAAACCGATTTAACACGATCAAGCCCCAGTTCAATCTTTCCGGGGTCCAGGGACTCCAGCTTTTTTTGCCACTCTTGCAAACTTAATTGCAGATTGAGCGCCATACACGAACCTCTTTTACGGTCGGTTTACTCGTCGATGGCGGCCCTGATTGGAGCCAGGAATTTATCTACCGCCACCAGGGCATTTTCCAGGGAACCAGCTTTAAATACTGTCTCGACAATGGCGCTACCAATAACAACCCCATCGGCTACCTGGGCAACACAGCGGGCGATCTCTGCATCCTTGATGCCAAAACCGACACAAACAGGAAGCCTGGTTCGAGCACGGATATGAGACAACTTCTCTCCTACACTGGCCATATCAAGGGAGGCAGCACCGGTCACTCCCTTAAGCGATACGTAATAGAGAAATCCGCTCGCCATATTGGCAATGGCTGAAATGCGATCATCAGTGGTTGTCGGGGCTAACAGAAAAATATTGAAAAGCTCACGTTTTTCCAACGCTTCATTTAGAGGCCCCGCCTCTTCCGGCGGAATATCTACTGTCAGGGCCGCATCAGCGCCAGATTCCTTTAATGAGTCACAAAATTGGTCATAACCCATCCACTCTACAGGGTTGGCATAGCCCATCAAAAGCACAGGGGTTTCCTGATTTTGCTTTCGAAACTCTCTTACCATCTCAAAAATATGGCCAAGCCCAACCCGGCTCGCCAGTGCTCTTTCATGGGCACGCTGAATCGTTGGCCCCTCTGCCGAAGGGTCCGAAAATGGCACGCCTATCTCAATAATATCGGTTCCTGATTGCACCAGTTGATGCATCAGGGGAACGGTGTATGACAAATCGGGGTCTCCCGCGACTATGTAGGACACCAGAGCCTTGCGCTTATCTGTTGCTAATTTGTTCAGGGTTGCTTGAATTCGGTTCATGTATTCAAATTTTCTAATTGTTCTTGAGATCTACTGAAGCGCCAATGAGGCAGCGCAGGTACGGCGAAAGATGGAAAAACTCAATGCAGGAAATACGCAAACATTTTGAATCGCTATGCGGCTGGTTTCATTACTCTAATATGCCGTCGATTTCAGCCATAGTATGAATGTCTTTATCACCCCGGCCAGAAAGATTCACCAAAATTATCTGATCCTTATCTCTTTCTGCTGCCAGTTTGGTTGCATAGGCCACAGCATGACTGGACTCCAAAGCCGGAATAATTCCTTCAACCCGGGTCAGCTGACGAAACGCATCCAAAGCCTCGTTATCCGTTATCGAAACATAGCTGACTCGCCCCAGATCTTTTAACCAGGAGTGTTCAGGCCCTACGCCAGGATAATCCAGACCAGCAGATACCGAGTGGGTTTCGATAATCTGTCCGTTTTCATCGGCCATCAAATAGGTTTTATTGCCATGTAGCACGCCTGGCTTTCCCGATGATAGTGGTGCAGCATGCTCACCGGTTTCTATCCCATGCCCCCCAGCTTCAACACCAAACATTTCCACGTCCGCATCGTTCAGGAATGGATGAAACAGACCAATAGCATTAGAGCCTCCGCCCACACAGGCCACCAGGGCATCCGGCAGGCGACCGGTCATTTCCAGACATTGGGCACGCGCTTCACGCCCAATCACTGACTGAAAGTCACGTACCAGTTGTGGGTATGGATGTGGACCCGCAACAGTACCAATAATATAAAACGTTGTATCAACGTTGGTTACCCAGTCGCGCAGGGCCTCGTTCATGGCATCTTTAAGTGTTTTCGAACCGGAAGTCACTGGAATTACTGTGGCACCAAGCAATTTCATTCGATAGACGTTCATGGCTTGTCGACGAATATCCTCTTCGCCCATATAAACCACACATTCCAGACCCAGACGGGCGGCAATAGTTGCACTGGCAACACCGTGTTGCCCGGCCCCTGTCTCGGCAATAATTCGTTTTTTACCGATATGTTTGGCCAACAGCGCCTGACCTATGGTGTTATTAATTTTGTGCGCGCCAGTGTGATTAAGATCTTCACGTTTAAGAAAAATCCGGGCTCCTCCCGCTTTTTCGGTCAAGTGTTCGGCGAAATAAAGCGGTGAAGGACGCCCTACGTAGTGGGCGAGATCGTAGTCCAGCTCGGCAAGAAAGTCCTTGTCGTCCTTCAAACGATTGTATATTTCCTTGAGCTCATCAAGCGCGTGAATTAGCGTTTCCGAGACATAACGCCCCCCATAAGGGCCAAAGCGCCCAAGCTCATCAGGGGCCTGATCGTAGGTAGATTTTTCCGATGTTTGCATGGTTTCTCTATAGGTCGAGTTTGCTATCCGCGTGGCGTACTGCTTCCAGAAAGGCGCGTATTCTATCAGCATCTTTGTGGCCAGGTGCAGATTCCACACCGCCACTAACATCAACAGCGTAAGGTCGAACAGACTCCACCGCTTCAGCCACATTTTCTGGTGTTAAGCCACCGGCCAATACGATGTACTGTTTATGATCAGGACTTGGTTCCGGTACCTGATCCCAGTCAAATCGTTCGCCCGTACCTCCCGGAGTACCTTTTTGATAGGTATCCAGCAATAGGCCACGCGCAGTTTTGTATTCCTTCATCTTGTTACGCAACGCCTCACCATACAGACCACCTTTTTTATTACCAACACGAAGCGCCTTAATATATGGATGACCGAGGCTTTCACATTGTGTGAGAGTCTCATCCCCATGGAACTGAACAAAGTCGAATGAAGCTTTTGCCAGCACTGATAAAATGTCATCTTCACTGGCATCGACAAACAATCCCATGGTTGTAACAAATGCAGGGACATGGGCGATAATTTCAGCCGCCACTTCCGGGGCAACATATCTGGGGCTGGGACGATAAAACACCAGTCCGAGCGCATCAGCGCCAGCGACTATAGCGGTTAACGCATCCTCAACACTTGTGATGCCGCAAATTTTTACTCGGGTACGCATATCCAGTTTTCACTAAAAACAGAGTTATTCTGCCAAAAAAGCTGGCCCCACAGGCCGATCAGGCAACAAAAAATGCGCAGGATACCCTACTTTCACCAAATAGAGTCCGTAAGGTGGCGCAGTCACGCCAGCCTGTGTTCGATCTTTTAATTCCAGCACGCGTATCATTTCATTTTCATCGGCATTGCCTCGCCCTACTTTGAGCAATGTGCCTACCAGGTTGCGGACCATGTGAAGCAAGAAAGCGTTGGCCTGTACTTCAACAATCACCATCGAGCCTCGTCTAAAAACAGCTGTGTGCAGCACACAGCGAAAAGGCGAGTTGCTCTGGCAGCCCGCACCGCGGTATGAACTGAAGTCCCGCTCCCCCTGAATTTTCCCCAGGGCACGGTTCATCGCCTGCTCGTCGAGAGGGTCCCTTATCCAGGTAATGCCCTGATTCATGATTGCAGGACGATAGGCAGTATTGGCAATGACGTAACGGTACGTCCGCGACGTTGCAGAAAAGCGTGCATGAAAAAGCGTATCAACTTCCCTTACCCATACAAGTGCGATTGAACGATCAATATTGGAGTTTACCCCCATCTGCCAGCTGTGCTCAGAACGAACTGCACCTGTCTCAAAGTGTGCGACCTGCCCGGAAGCATGAACGCCTGTATCTGTTCGACCGGCACAAACCAGACTAACGGGCTCATGAGCTACCTGACTGAGCGCTTTTTCAAGGCATTCCTGCACTGAAGGAGAATGACGCTGACGTTGCCATCCACAATAACGGCTTCCATCGTATTCAACGCCAAGGGCAATACGACGAACCCCCGGCTTTACCGGGGGTTCAGGGGCTATGTTTCGATCCTGCTTATTTTCAGGAATGGAGTTTTTGGTCACGAGTTAAATTAATCAAGCCCTTCGATACGATCAGATAATTTGGCCGCTTCTGCTTTTTGCTCTTCGTTGCCGTCAGCCATAATCTCATCGATTAGTTCCTTGGCGCCGCGCACATCACCCATTTCGACGTAGGCATCAGCGAGTTCAAGCTTGGTAGACATTTCTTCTGAAAGATCAGAATGGTCACTGTCGTCACCCAAGCCCTCGAGCAGATCTTCATCCAGGTCAAGACCAGCCCCTAAATCCATTTCGACATCTGCTTCCTCGTCATTTGATTCCAGATACGAGGAATTATCCTCATCATCATCTGGCAGGCCGGAAACTTCATCCTCAAGGCCAGATAGAAGTTCATCCATATCTTCCGTGGTATCTTCTTCGAGCAAATCGTCCAGGTCATTCTCAGCTTCTTCAGGCGTTTCTGGCCCATCCATCTCAGGCAATTCAATATCAGTTTCACTTATACCCGAATCTACCGAATCCTCATCATCTGATGATGCATCTTCCTGCTCAGCATCTGGAAGATCTATGCCCGCATTATCAAACTCCACCTCATTGCCAGAAGGTTCATCGGTTTCATCATCTTCGTCCACGGCTTCCGGCAATTCGAAATCGGTAATATCAAACTCCATTTCATTACCAGCGGGTTCTTCCGGCTCATCACTCTCGTCGTCGACTTCCGGCAATTCAATCTCCGCATCAAACTCGGTGGCATTGCCCATATCAAGTTCGTCTTCATCATCGTCGGCTTCCGGTAATTCGATGTTCCCACTATCAAATTCCATTTCATTACCAGAAGGCTCTTCATCGCCTTCTTCTTCTGTCGAGGGTTCAAAATCGTCGAGATCAAAATCCATGGAATTGGTGTCATCTTCACCTGGGGAATCGTCGTCATCTTCAACATCAGGCAAGTCAATCGATTCAAAATCCATGTCATTTGAGTCGACGTCATCTGATTCGTCGGCCTCATTCTGCCCGGCAAAGTCAGTTGTTACTGATTTTGACTCTTCATTATCAGCGTCATCAAAAGCTTCTGCAGATTCCAGATCGAAGTCTTCAATATCCTCAGAATCAAACGAATCCATATCGGCGAAGTCATCCAGATCCTCCAGAGCGGCTTCCAAATCTATGTCCTCAACATCATTCGAATCGTCTTCAGAATTAGCTGTCACTTCCTCAGCAGTGGCATTTCCCGATTCAGGTTCAGACGCCGGGCCCTCCTCTTGCTCTGTTTCATCAAACTGATCTGCGTCATCATCTGCACCGAACAACTCATCCATGCTTTCAAAGCTGTCATCACCACCTTCAAGGTCCTCTGCTTTTACCGAAGCGGTACTATCAAAAGCTGTGGTCTGCTGATGTGCTTCATCAAAATCTTCTTCCTCAGGGTCATCCAGGTCATCGTGCAAAAAGTCATCGGCAGCAGAAGTTTTACGACGTTTCATCAGAAACATCACAACCAATAGCGCAACAATTATTAAAGCTCCCAGAACAGGAGCAAAAGACATAATTTTTGAGAACAGCCCTGGCTCTGGTTCTGGCTGCGGTGCCGCTGAAGCAGGAGCTGGCTCAGCTTCAACCACTTCAGGCTCTGCCATTGGCTGAGTCTCTTCCTGAACCTGGGCCTCTTCCTGAGCCTGAGCTAATCCTTCCTGAATATTTGCTATTTCATCGTTTTCAATTTCAATCAGTGACTCACTGACAGATAACCGTTCCTCAAGCAGGGAAACGCGTTCAAGCAGATCTTCAATCTCCAGTTCTGAGCGATCAAGCTCCTCCTTGAGAGTTTCATTTTCACTGACAAGAGACTCAAGCGTTTCGGTGCTGTTAGCAGGCCCACTGCCGGAGCCCAATGATGAAGTTGAAGAAAGCGCCAGGCGTCCACCATTTGAGGCAGGCGCAGAAGACTGGTTACGGAAGTCAGTAGCCGCCGCATTGATCGGCGTCGCGGACGAACCGACATTTCCGCCCTGCTGTATGGAAACAAAGTCATTGTATGCCTGGCTGGCTGTGCGGGTATTTGCCTGTTCTTCTGTGGGGATACGTATGAGGTAGCCAGCTTGCAAGGTGTTGGGATCACCGTTGACGAAAGCTTCTGAATTGAGATCGCGGATGGCAAGCATGGCCTGGTGACGACTCATTTGCTGACCTGATGCAACGCGCCCAGCCAGACTCCAGAGCGTATCACCAGTGGCTACAAGATACTCGGAACCTAAAGTTGCTGGCCCGCCAAATACTTGCTCTGGTGGCACCTGGGTAGCAGTTCTTGCATTTTGTGCCGACCCTGCTCTTGGTGCCGGTGCTGAAGGCTGGGAATTGGCAGCATTCTGCTCATTGGCCTGTCTGGCTTCAGTCCCGCCGCTAAATACCGGCAAATCCAGTAACAGGGTATATTCCCTCAGCAGCCTGCCTTGCGGCCAGCGTATCTGAATAACAAAGTTCAGATAGGGTTCACGAACAGGTGCCGTTGTTCTCAGGCTAATATAAGACTGACCGTTAGGCCCTGCCAAATAGGGTTCAAGCTCGATGCTGGTATGAAAATAATCTCTGGTGACTCCGGCCATCTGGTAGTCATTGACACTACCAATCTCAACGATGATTTCCTCTTCGCTCAGGGCGCCGACATTGAGCAACTCGATCCGGGCTTCGAGCGGCTCATTAAGTGCGGATTCCGCAGAAATTCCGCCTAAACCAAGGGCAAAAACGCCTTGGGAAAGCCCTAATAGCAAAAGTGAACAGAGAAGTCTGAGCCTGTTTTTCATCAGTTTTCCATTAATCACTGCAATCAACCAAAAAATCGTGATCACAGTTAAAGCCCTAGTCATGCAATAGTTATGCAACCGAAGACGTGATCTTACTCACTTTAGAACGAATAAATTCAAAAGTACATCACAAAAAAACGCTAATCGATTGTTTTTTATGGATTACCTAGAGAAATTTACCTGATTTTTGCGGACGGGTTCAGACCTTTTGCAAAATATTCAGCATTCTTCTAAGTGGCTCGGCAGCACCCCAGAGGAGTTGGTCACCTACGGTAAAGGCCGAAAGATACTCCCCACCCATATGCATTTTGCGCAAACGACCCACAGGTACGTTCATGGTACCAGTAACATAGGCCGGGGTTAGCTTTTCCAGTGTCGCTTCTTTGTGATTGGGCACAACTTCGACCCAGTCGTTATTTTCGGCCAACATAGCCTCGATATCAGCCATGGGGATATCCCTGTCCAGTTTGATCGTAAGCGCCTGCGAGTGGCAACGCATGGAGCCTATTCGTACGCAAATGCCGTCAATTGGTGTGGGTTTGCCAGACCTGTCCAGAATCTTGTTGGTCTCGACTTCGGCTTTCCACTCTTCCTTGCTTTGACCGGATTCCAACTCGACATCAATCCAGGGCAGCAGACTGCCCGCCAACGGATAGCCGAACTGATCGGTCGGGAAGCTGCCAGAACGCATTTGACTCGCCACTTTATGATCGATATCCAAAATGGCGGAAGACGGTGTCGCCAGCTCATTGGCAACCGAATCACGAATACTGCCCATCTGGTTAATCAGCTCACGCATATTCTGTGCACCGGCGCCGGAAGCCGCCTGATAGGTCATGGCTGTGGCCCACTCGATATGGCCATTACAGAACAAACCGCCAAGGCCCATCAGCATGAGACTGACAGTGCAGTTTCCACCAACATAGGTTTTCACGCCTGACTCCAGACCTTTCTGAATGACGCCCATATTGACCGGATCAAGCACAATAATGGCGTCATTATCCATGCGCAGTGCCGAAGCCGCATCAATCCAGTAACCGTCCCAGCCTTTTTCGCGCAATTTGGGAGAAACCTCGCGAGTATAATCACCACCCTGACAGGTCAGAATGACATCCATCTGCGCCAGCTCACCAATATCTTTGGCATCCCGCAGCGGTTGCGATCCCTTGCCCACATCTGGACCAGGCTGACCAGCCTGAGAGGTGGTAAAAAATACCGGCTCGATATTGGCAAAATCGTTTTCTTCACGCATACGGTCCATAAGCACAGAACCAACCATGCCACGCCAACCAACAAAACCTACAGTATTCATATTAATCTCTGCTCTCTATTTGCGAGCGGAAAGTACCTGCCGCCCAAATACATTTATGACTATATATTTAAAGTGCTGATATTTTAAAGGGCTGAAACTACAGCGTCGCCCATTTCCGAGGTGTTCACTTTACGCATTCCCTCAGTGTATATATCACCGGTGCGCAAACCCTGCTCGAGCACTTTGGCTACAGCCGCCTCAATTTTATCTGCCGAACTGACAGCATCAAGTGAATACCGTAACATCATTGCCGCCGACAGTATGGTTGCCAGCGGGTTGGCGACACCCTTGCCGGCTATATCCGGCGCACTGCCATGTACCGGTTCGTAAAAACCCTTGTTGTTTACATCCAGTGAGGCCGAGGGCAGCATGCCAATGGAACCCGTCAGCATGGCGGCAATATCTGACAAAATGTCACCAAAAAGGTTGCCGGTGACAATCACATCAAACTGTTTGGGCTTTACCACCAGCTGCATAGCCGCATTGTCGGCCAGCATATGGGTGAGCTCTACATCGGGATACTCTTTGCCTACATCAGTGACGATTTCTTTCCAGAGCACCGTCACTTCCAGCACATTCGACTTATCTACCGAACACAGTCTTTTATTGCGTCGGCGGGCCGCCTCAAAAGCCACATGAGCAATACGACGAATCTCGGATTCACTGTATACATCGGTGTTAAACCCCTGGCGCTCGCCGTTTTCCAGTGTGCGGATGCCACGCGGTTCACCGAAATAGATACCGCCAGTGAGCTCGCGCACAATCAGGATATCAAGCCCGGCTACCAACTCTTTTTTTAGCGAAGATGCATCAGCCAGTTGCGGGAAGGTAATGGCTGGCCGGAAGTTGGCAAACAGTTCCAGATCGGAGCGAATGCCCAGCAAACCGGCCTCCGGGCGCAAATGCCGCTCGGTTTTGCCGTCCCATTGCGGACCGCCGACCGAGCCAAACAATATGGCATCGGCCCAGCGGGCTTTCTCGCGGGCATCTTCAGGATAGGGATGGCCGTACTTGTCGTAGGCACGACCACCCAGCATGCTTTCCTGATACTCAAGGCCAAGCGCGTCAATCTCATTGACGGCATCCAGCACCTTGCGGGCTTCGGCAATGATTTCGGGACCAATGCCGTCGCCTTCCATAATTAATACTTTTCTACTCATATCTCTCTAATTTCTTTTTCTTTCTGCGGATTTTTAACCATATTCCCGGGCAAAGCAGCTGGCGCTTAGATCAATGCCCTATTTATTACATTAAAAATCCAGGGTTCTTTTTGAGCACGCTGCTGTTCATAGTCTTTAATCTTGTCTGCACTTTGCAGCGTCAGGCCGATTTCATCCAGGCCATTCAACAAACAGTGTTTGCGGAAGTCATCGATCTCGAAACCGAATTTTTCACCCGACGGCGTGATCAGGGTCTGGGTTTCCAGATCGATATCCAATGCATAGCCTTCGATACTGTAAGTCTCTTTAAACAGCTTATCGACCACATCGGCGGGCAACACCAGTGGCAATAAGCCATTTTTAAAACAGTTGTTGTAGAAAATATCGGCAAAGCTGGGTGCGATAATGACGCGGAAGCCGTAATCATCCAGTGCCCAGGGGGCGTGCTCGCGGCTGGAACCGCAACCGAAGTTGTCACGTGCCAACAGCACCGATGCCCCCTGATAACGCGGCTGATTCAGCGCAAAATCCGGATTCGGATGGCGCTCGTTTTCTGGCTTGTCCAGCCAGCCCTCATCCAGATAACGGATGGCATCAAAGGCATAGCGGCCAAAACCGGTGCGCTTGATGCTCTTCAAATACTGCTTGGGAATAATAATGTCAGTATCGATATTGGCGCGATCGACCGGACCGACAATGCCCTTGTGTTGGGTAAAAGCTCTCATGTCAAGCTCCTCCTGGCGTGCTGTCACGCTCTTCATTTAAAAAGTTTCTAATGTCGACAAAATGTCCGGCAATACCGGCAGCCGCGGCCATCTGCGGGCTGACCAGATGGGTGCGCCCGCCAGAGCCCTGCCGACCTTCAAAGTTGCGGTTGGAAGTCGAGGCACATCGCTCACCCGGTTCCAGCTTGTCGGCGTTCATTGCCAGACACATGGAACAACCCGGCTCACGCCATTCAAAACCTGCCTCGATAAAGATCTTGTCCAGACCTTCGGCTTCCGCCTGTTGCTTTACCAGGCCGGAGCCGGGAACAACCATAGCCAGTTTGACCGAATCAGCCCTCTTGCGGCCTTTGACAACATCTGCTGCGGCACGCATGTCTTCAATACGCGAATTGGTACATGAGCCAATAAAGACTTTATCAATGGCGATCTCTGAAATTGCTGTACCGGGAGTTAGGCCCATATATTTCAGGGCGGATTGAATGCCGGCTTTCTCGGTATCGTTCTTGCCATCTTCTACTGCGGGAACAATACCGCCGATCGGCAGAACCATTTCCGGAGATGTCCCCCAGCTGACTTGTGGCTGAATATCTGTGCCGTTCATCTCCACGACAATATCAAACTCGGCATCGTCGTCTGAATGCAGGGTTTGCCAATACTCCACTGCGGGCTGCCAATCATCACCCTTCGGCGCAAAAGCACGGCCCTTGACGTAATTGATGGTTTTGTCGTCCACCGCCACCATGCCCACGCGGGCACCGGCCTCAATGGACATATTGCACACAGTCATTCGACCTTCCATGGACATATCGCGAAACACCTGGCCGCCAAACTCCATAGCACAGCCAGTACCTCCAGCCGTACCAATCTTGCCAATAATGGCCAATACCACGTCCTTGGACGTCACACCGGGACCCAGTTGACCATCGACACGAATCAGCATGTTCTTCATTTTTTGGGTCACCAGCGTCTGGGTCGCCAGAACATGCTCCACTTCAGAAGTCCCAATTCCCGAGGCGTAACAGCCCAGTGCACCATTGGTAGATGTATGCGAATCACCACAGACGACCGTCATGCCAGGCAGCACTGCACCGGATTCCGGCCCCACAACATGCACAATACCCTGGCGCACATCCGCCAGCTTGTATTCGGCCAGACCAAAATCGCTGCAATTGTCATCCAGTGCGCGCAACTGAATGCGCGACTGTTCATCCACCAAGGCATCGTAACCACCGGCGCGTTCTTCTTTAACGGTAGACACGTTGTGGTCGGGCGTTGCCAACACTGAGTCCACACGCCAGGGTTTGCGGCCCGTCATGCGCAGGCCTTCAAAGGCCTGGGGCGAAGTTACTTCGTGGACGATATGTCGATCAATATAGATCAACGCCGAACCATCGTCGCGGGAGTCCACCACATGAGAATCCCATAATTTGTCGTATAAGGTTTTTCCAGCCATCACTTAAACTCTTTCACTTATAACGCTTTTAGTCTGCGTTTAATTTATCGTGCTAGTGCACGCTTAACCTATCGCGCCAAACTGCGCTTTATTGCTAATTACTGCGCATTGTACTCACACATAAAAATAAGATAAATTTATATGTTAAATATATTAGATTCCAAAAGGTTATGAATACAAAAGACTTACGTGTATTTATTGCAGCCGCAGAAACCGGCAGCTTTTCCGAAGCCGCCGAGCGTATCCACCTGTCACAACCAGCGGTAAGCAAACGTATTGCCAACCTGGAAACACTGCTGGATGCCAGACTATTTGACCGCATTTCGCGGCAGGTGTTTCTAACCGAAGCGGGACGAATATTTTTGCCCAGGGCACGCTCAATTCTGCAAGACCTGGAAACCACCCGACAGGCACTGCACTCCCTGCGAGGAGAAACCAGCGGCAAACTATCCATCGCCATCAGCCACCACCTGGGGCTGCACCGCCTGCCCCCCATTTTAAAAATCTATGCCGAAACCTATCCCGATGTCGATCTGGACGTGGCTTTTAGTGATTCAGAGAAGGCTTACGATGGTGTATTGCACGGCAGTGTGGAAGTAGCAGTGAATACCCTGGCGCTGATACCCGTGGCGCGTATTCAGGAAATCCTGCTCTGGACCGATCAGATGCGCTTTGTCTGTACCCCCGAGCATTCGCTGGCCAAAATCAAGCGCCCTGCCCTCAAGGATTTAAGCGAATACCGCTGCCTGATCCCCGATACCACCACTTTTACCGGCAGATTATTATTGGAGGCCTTTAACCGCGAAGGACTGACACTAAAACCACTCATGAGCACAAACTTCCTGCAAACGTTGGGGAAAATGACCGAAATCGGCCTGGGCTGGAGCATGCTGCCGGAAACCCTGATCGACGCCGACAAGCTCCATCAGATTCCCATTGAACTGTCACTGCAGCGACGGCTGGGAATTATTCACCACGCCGAGCGCACGCTGTCTTCTGCAGCCATGGCGTTTATTGAGGTTTGCAGGAAAGAAACTATTACAAAAGCACCTTAATTACCTTGCTTTACTGGTTGGAAGGATGATTCTCCGCCATTTCCTGGTACTCGCGGCAGGCTTCCGTCTCAAATTGCTGCTGACCTTCCGTTATTTGATCGCAGCTCAGGCGGTTCAGGCTGCGCAGGCACTCGGCACCAGCGTCAGCAATATCCCGATACTCGGCCTGCTGAGCATCCGTGAATTGTTCCTCCATGGCCAGGCACATGCCATCCATACTTTGCATCACCATGTCGCGCATGGCCTCAGGCATGTCATCCGGATTCTCACCCATTTTCTGCATAGTGCATTCTTTCATCTTGGAGCAATA
>Ga0222652_1000164_pt1 | contig 34400 bp, 37 predicted proteins | sample AntAcemetagen371_FD_179803 | JGI IMG/M metagenome (GOLD analysis project Ga0222652, IMG submission 179803) | Saline water microbial communities from Ace Lake, Antarctica - #371 | ecosystem: Environmental > Aquatic > Non-marine Saline and Alkaline > Saline | place: Antarctica: Ace Lake... | reverse complement strand
CAAACATATTTTTCTAACTGTTAAATCAGGATCTTTGGACATTGTTTTAAATGCGTTACCATACGCAGCATTCATTAATTCTCGGGCTATAGATTTTTCTCTTGGTTTAGAAACTCCGTATCCCTTTTCCTCTAATAATAATTTAGCTTCTTCAAGTATTTCTGCTGTCTTCTTGTCTACGTTTGAATACTTCTTGTCTACGATGTCCATGATGCAAGTTTAATTTATCTAGGCATTTGGTGCAAGAACTTTGGCTAAGCCAACTGTTCAAGTATCTATGAAGTGAAGATGAGATTAGTGTTGTCTTTAAAAGCACTCCTAGAAAAGATCCAAATTGTGGAATGAGATTTATGAGCTGCTCTGATCCAATTAATAAAGGGAAACTTGGCTCATCTAAGTCTTTTCTTAATAAAAGGGATAGGGGATACTATTAAAAATAGAGACGGTACATGAAATTAACTGAGACTACCGTTAAGATAATAACTAGCAAGTAGAGGGATATATAATCTTTCGGAGTTAGCATGCTTTATAAATACTATTATTGTTAGCTACTAGCTAGCTTCTTTTTAGGATCATAGAAAGGTTTTTCAGCAACAGTTGCTTTGTTTATTTGAAAAGTTTTATTTCTTATTTTTCACAAGCAATTTTTGTAAATTCAGTTAGTTGTTGAATTTCATCAGGCTCTTTACTAAACACTTCATCGATCTCTTTATCACTAAATTTCTCACTTAATTTATCAACTGTGCACTGACAGTATGTTTTAGCTCCATCCGTACCAAGATATTGTTTAGAGTTAATGTAACAACCCATATATAATTCCTTCTCATATTCAGGGCTTAGAGCGTGACTTTTAGAGGTAAAAAGGAGGATTAAGATTAGTAAATATTTATATCTTTTGATCATATTCGCCAACTTTTCCAGTTTTTTGTAAAAGGTTATCAATAAAATCAAAGATCTTTTTCTTTCTCTCATCCGATGTTGGGCTTTCAGTTACAATCACAAGAGATGGCTTATTAGATGAGGCTCTAATTAATCCCCATGAGCCATCTTTAAAAGAAAATCTGATACCATTAACTGTTAGGACTTCACTGATCTCCTGGTCATCAACTTTAGTTTTATTATCTTTAATAGCGTTTACTTGTTTAACTAAATCTTCAACTACTTGATATTTTTCTTCATCTTTACAAAAAGGTGCCATCGTTGGTGTTTGAAAAGTATTAGGCAGTTCTTTTATAATTTCATTCATACTTTTGTTTTCATTATCTAGTAAATGGCAAACTTGAATTGCAGAGTTAATGCCATCATCATAACCAAAACCTAGAGGTTGATTAAAGAAAAAGTGACCACTTTTCTCAAATCCAGCTAAAGCTTTTTCAGTATTAACCTTTCTTTTAATGTGTGAGTGACCTGTCTTCCAATAAATGGTTTCACAGTTATTCTCGTTTAAAACTTTATCAGTTGCGTATAATCCAGTCGATTTTACATCAACAATAAATTTTGAGCCTTTATGAGTTTTTGATAAGTTCCTTGCAATTAATAATCCAATTTTATCGGAAAATATTTCGTCCCCTGTATTATCAATTACACCAACTCGATCACCATCACCATCAAAGCCAAAACCAATATCAGCGTTATTGTCTTTTACAGCTCTTGCAATTGCATGTAACATTTCTAAATCTTCTGGATTTGGATTGTATTTTGGAAAAGTCCAATCAAGATTACAATCTAATTCTATTACTTCACAACCAATACCTCTTAAAATTTCAGGGGCAAACACTCCAGCTGTACCATTACCACATGCAACAACTGCTTTAATTTTCTTTTTGATTTTATTTTTATTTATTAAATCATCTTTATAAATTTGTTGAAAATCTTCTATTTGTTTTTCACTGCCTTCACCTTTTATGAAGTTTTCATTTAAAGTAATCTCTTTTAATTCTTTCATTTCTTCTGGTGCATGAGTTAAACCTTTTTTGATACCCATTTTAACTCCTGTCCAACCATTTTCATTGTGACTTGCGGTAACCATTGCAACAGCATCAGCATCTAAATTAAATTGTGCAAAATAAACAGTAGGGGATAGAGATAAACCTATATCTTCAATATTACATCCTGTTGAAAGTAGTCCTTTTTTAAGAGCCGTTTTAATTTCCTCACTGTAAGATCTGTAATCATGACCTACGATTACTCTTGGATTCTTTTTTTTTGTATGTTTTATAATTTGAGTACCCAAACCTTTGCCTAGATTCTCTATTCCGAGTTGGTTTATATCCTTTTCATACAACCACCTCGCGTCATACTCCCTGAAGCCATATGGGTCTATTTTTAAATTTGTTGTCATTGTTAACCTTTCTTACATTCATTTTATTTTTTTATTGATATTTCTTTTCTATGTTCTATAAATGTTCTGTTGAATAATTATTTATATGGTATATCAATGCTTTCAGCATACAACATATAGTTGTTTTGCAAAAATAAACTAAAAAAAACATAAAATATGAACAAAATTCTATCACAGGCACTCAAGAAAGCTGTCTCTGAGTATAGCCCTGATACTAGAGAACTAACAAAAGAAAAAAGACCTGATTTATTCTCATTAAGCAATGACACTGAACTTTTTCAAAATGAAAAAGGAATAATCATTAAGATCGACCGATCTAGAGATGCAAATTTAACTGATTTTGGTAGAGCAACTTTAACAGATAGATATTTAGGTCCAAACGAATCTTTTCAAGATTTATTTGCACGTGTTGCAAGTGCATACGCTGATGACAATTTACATGCTCAAAGGATTTATAATTATATTAGTAATTTATGGTTCATGCCAGCAACTCCAGTCTTGTCAAATGGTGGAACTAAAAGAGGTTTACCAATTTCATGTTTTTTAAATGAAGCATCAGACAGCTTAAATGGAATACTTGATCTATGGAGTGAGAATGTTTGGTTAGCAGCTAAAGGTGGTGGAATTGGAAGTTACTGGGGCAACCTAAGATCTATTGGAGAAAAAATTGGTAAAGTTGGAAAGACATCAGGAATAATTCCATTTATTAAAGTAATGGATTCTTTAACAATGGCAATTAGTCAAGGTTCATTAAGAAGAGGATCGGCCGCTTGTTACTTACCTATTGATCATCCTGAAATCGAAGAGTTCATTGAAATGAGAAGACCAACAGGTGGTGACCCAAATAGAAAAGCATTAAATTTACATCATGGAGTTTTGTTATCAGATGCATTTATGAGAGCTGTTGAAAATGATGAACAGTGGGCATTAAAAAGTCCAGCTGATGGATCTATTCAATCAACAATGGCAGCTAGAAATTTATGGATTAGATTACTGACTGCAAGAATTGAAACAGGCGAACCTTATATTATCTATATTGATACAGTTAATAGACAAATTCCACAGCACCACAAGTTAGCTGGTCTTACAGTTAAAACTTCTAATCTATGCAGCGAAATAACACTTCCAACTGGAATAGATAAAGATGGAAGAGACAGAACAGCGGTATGCTGTTTATCATCACTTAATCTAGAAAAATATGATGAGTGGAAAGATGATAAAGATATGCTTAATGATGTCATGAGATTTTTAGATAATGTTCTTTCTGATTTTATTAATAAAGCACCAGAACAGTTTTCTGACGCAACGTATGCAGCAGAAAGAGAAAGAAGTGTTGGACTTGGTGTAATGGGTTTTCACTCTTATCTACAAAAAAATAATATTCCTCTTGAGTCTGTAATGAGCAAGGTTTGGAATAAAAAAATATTCAAAAATATTCAAGAAGGCGTCGATCAAGCATCAAAAGATTTAGCCGATGAAAGAGGTGCTTGTCCAGATGCTGCAGATTATGGATTTAATGAAAGATTTTCTAATAAAACTGCAATTGCACCGACAGCTTCTATATCTGTAATTTGTGGTGGAGCCTCTCCAGGAGTAGAGCCTGTTGCAGCGAATAGCTATACACACAAAACTTTATCAGGATCTTTTAATGTTAGAAATAGATATTTAGTCAAAGTTTTAGAAAAATATGAAAAAAATACAGATGATATTTGGTCTGGTATCACCAACAATCAAGGATCTGTATCACACCTAGATTTCTTATCAGATATTGAAAAAGACGTATTTAAGACTGCTTTTGAATTAGACCAAAAATGGATAATTGAATTAAGTGGAGATAGAACTCCGTTTATTTCTCAGGCCCAGTCAGTTAACTTATTTTTACCTGCAGATATTCACAAAAGAGAACTACACAAAATTCATTTTGATGCTTGGAAAAAAGGTTTAAAGAGCCTTTATTATTGTAGGTCTAAATCAATTCAACGTGCAGAAAATATTAGTGATTCTACAAAAACTGATGTCACTGCTAATGTTTATAAAAAAAAACAAACAACTGAACAACCAGAGTATGAGGAGTGCCTATCATGTCAGTAGAAAAAATGAAGTCTGAAATTATTCAGCCTGAAACAAAAGAAATTGTTCAACCACAAAAAATGGGACTATTAGTTGAAAACCCAGTTTACAAACCATTTAGATATCCATGGTGTTATGATGCTTGGTTAACACAACAAAGAATTCACTGGCTACCAGAAGAAGTGCCACTTGGTGATGATGTTAGAGATTGGCAAAAAAGTCTAACAGTGTCAGAGAAAAATTTATTAACTCAAATTTTTAGATTTTTTACTCAAGCTGATGTTGAAGTGCAAAATTGTTATTTAAGACATTATACAACTGTATTCAAACCTACGGAAGTTTTAATGATGATGACTGCTTTTGCTTCAATGGAAACAGTTCACATAGCTGCTTACTCTCATTTACTTGATACTATTGGAATGCCTGAATCAGAATATTCTGCATTCATGAAATATAAAGAGATGAAAGATAAATACGACTACATGCAAAATTTTGATATGAGTTCAAAAAAAGATATTGCATTAACAGTCGCTGTATTCAGTGCATTTACTGAGGGCTTACAATTGTTTGCAAGTTTTGCAATCTTACTTAACTTTCCAAGACACAATAAGATGAAAGGCATGGGTCAGATTGTTACTTGGTCAGTAAGAGATGAAACGTTGCACTGTAATTCTATGATTAGATTGTTTAAAGAGTTCATTCATGAAAACCCAGAAATCTGGACAGCTGAATTTAAGAAAGAACTTTATCAAGCTTGCAGAACAATTATAGAGCATGAAGATGCTTTTATTGATCTAGCTTTCCAAATGGGTCCTATGGAAGGTCTAACTGGAAAAGAAGTTAAAGATTATATTAGATTTATTGCCAACAGAAGACTTACGCAACTTGGTCTTGAGCCAATTTATGATATCGATAAAAATCCTTTAACTTGGCTTGATGATATGTTGAACGGTGTTGAACATATGAACTTTTTTGAAGGTCGTTCAACTGAATATTCTAAAGCATCAACTCAAGGAACTTGGACAGAAGCATTTAGTTAATTTTATCTTAAACCCATATGTGCAGAAAGTAAGAGACACTATGAGTGAAATAAGTAATTTTTTTTCTAAAAGACGATCTGTTATGGCTAGGAAAATGTCATCAGAGTCAATTGACAAGAATGATCTAAATGTGATTATAGAGGCAGGTTTAAGAGTTCCAGATCATGGAGCTCTAAGTCCTTGGAAGTTAGTAATATTGCAGGGGGATGCATTAATAAATTGTGATAATGATATTATATTATCAGAATTTATTAGACTTAACCCAAATACAGATAAAAAATTTCAAGAGAAAGAGTCAAAAAGACTCCAGAGAGCAGGTGCTGTAATAGCTGTTCTTTCAACACCATCGGAGCATCCAAGTATCCCTCAATGGGAGATGCAACTATCATCTGGAGCTGTTTGTATGAATCTGCTAGCTTGTGCACAATCTATGAATTATGCAGTTCAATGGCTAACTGAGTGGTATGCATATAATGATAAAATGTTAAATCATTTAGGAGGGAAAAAAGGAGTAGATCAAATATCTGGTTTTATTTATATAGGTCACAAGATAGAGGAGCCTATTGAGAGAAAAAGACCAGATCCATTTGAAGTAGTCACTTTTTTATAACAAATAATTTTAGATTAGTTGTAAATTTTTATTAATCATCATATGAAATATAAAAAATATTTTAGAAAAACTAGCCTTAAACAAGATGGTATTGGAGAGTTATTTCTTAATGAAATAGCATTAAAGAAACCTAAAAATTTCTTAGAGATTGGTGTATTTCATGGTGTTACGGCCAGGAATGTTTGTGAATTACTGCATAGCATTCATGGAGATAACTTTAAGTACGTTGGCTTAGACTTGTTTGGTAAAAGTAATGAAAATGATGACGAGGTAATTCCAACTACTAAGTTTAACAATCCACTAAAAAGCATTTATTTTAAGTATATTATAAAACAAGATCCATACACCATAGAGGCAGTCACTTATCTTTTAAAAAAATTTGATCATAATGTTCACCTTATAAAAGGCAATTCTAACCATCTATTAAAGAAAATGGATATGTCCAAAATAGACTATGTTTTTCTAGACGGAGGTCATGCTTATGAGACAGTTAAAAATGACCTACGTTACTCCACACCTGTTTTAGAAAACAATGGTACAATTCTATGTGATGATTATAATTTAAGCTACGCACCAGGTGTAAAACAAGCAATAGATGAATTTGTTATCGATAATAATTTTAAATCAGAAATTATCTCTGCAAGATTTGCTAAAATTGAAAAAAAATAATAAAGCTAAAGTCATAAATAAACATGACAACTTATGCGAAGAGTGCAAAAAAGAAGATAAAAGTGTATTTCAAAATTTAATTTTAATTGGCTTTAAGATTTGTAACTCTTGCAAAATTTCTAAAACTATATTCCCAGTTTAACTAACATTGCTTATTGATAGTGTGTTCATTTTGCTCATTACAAAAGATATTGATAGAAAAGCAATTATCAAAAAAGCTAAAAAAACTATACCAAATGATTTAAAATTAGACTTTAAATTTAAAACTTGTTTTGTTGAAATGATTAATCCTGCAAAAATCCAAAACTGGGTAAGAAATATTATTGGAATCATTAAATCTGGAGTTACTGCAAAAAATCTTAAAAGACCCGGTGCATGAGCATACCCAACAGCTGTTAATATTTTTTTAAATGGAACTTTTGTTTCTTTATCTGGAAACAATTTTACACCAATAACATAGATAAAAAGTCCCCAAACAAACCAAGTAAGAATTGCTGTTAATCCAGACATTGCAACAGCAGTTTTGATAATAGTATTTGCAGCAACAGCACCCGCTATGCCATCTAAAATCATTATAAGTCCCGAAAAGTATATTGCTGCTTCACCAAAGTTCTTATTATCTTTGTAAAGAGTTTTGTCTAATTTAATAGATCTAACAACTATATTTAAAAATTGACCAAACATTATTTATTTTTTTTACTTTTTTTTTGAGCTTTGTAAGAAACAAATAGTGGAAAGAGTATTAAAGCAATTATTATTATTATGCAAACTACTATTAGGAATATTTTTACCATTTTAAAATTTCACTTTAGCTTTATATTTTAATACCAATTTATTGATAATGAGTTTCATCATAGTGTGAGTCTATATGTTCTTCTTTGGATTTTACAATTTAATGATAATCTTTTTAGATTTTAAGGCAATCAATCGCTTATTAAAAAAAGAAGATAAGGTTTCTTTATTTAGGAAATTTAATAATATTAAATGATTTTAATTTTCCTTAAAATTAATTCCTTTGTCCTTAAGTACTTTCTTGAGTTCACCGTTTTCATACATTTCTTTAAAGATATCACAGCCACCAACAAATTCACCCTTGATATAAACTTGTGGAATAGTAGGCCAGTCACTAAATTCTTTTATACCTTCTCTTAAAGCTTGAGATTCTAGAACGTTGATCCCTCTATAATCTACTTCTAAAATTTTTAACATGTTTGATGTAGCCATAGAAAATCCACATTGAGGAGCATCCGGTGTTCCCTTCATAAACAAACATACTTCGTTGGTATCAATATGACTTTGAATTAAATTTTTTGTACCATCATCCATTATTGCTCCTTAGTTTTAATTGCTAATGCGTGTAGTTCGTTGCCCATTTTTCCCTTTAAAGAATTGTATACCATTTTGTGTTGCTCAATTTTGTTTTTTCCAGAAAATTTACTTGAAGTAATCGTTGCCGAGTAGTGATTGCTATCTCCTGCTAAATCTTGAATTTCTATTATAGCATCTGGTAAAGCTTCTTTAATTAGTGTTTCAATTTCTTTTAAATCCATTGCCATTTTATTTATCCATATACTCTGTTAACCAAATTGTATGTGATTTGATCAAATCGTCAATTGATACTTTTGTCTTATCATCAATTATTAAACTATTGTCATTTACCGATCCAAGTTCATCAAAATGTACTGAGTTTTCTTGAAGTATCTTATTAGCACTTTCTAGGTCAGCTTTACTAATTTCAATAATGTATCTTCCCTGGTCTTCACCAAATAGGTATTCAAACTGATTAATTAAGTAATTTGTTTTTTTAAGTGTTGCACCTTTTTTACCTTTTATGCACATTTTAGAAAGAGCTGTAATTATACCCCCTAAAGAAACATCATGCGCTGACTTAATAAAATTTTTATCAATAAGTTTTAATAATGTTTCACCATTATTTTTTTCATTAAAAAGATTGATTTCAGGAGGAGGTCCATTTTTTTCATTTAAAATATCTCTTGCAAATAAACTTTGATCCAAGTGACCCTCAGTTTTACCAATAACTAAAAGTATATTATCAATCCCTTTTAAGTCCATTGTAACCATATTTTGGTAATCTTTAATTAGTCCAATACCACCAATTGCTGGGGTAGGCTTAATACCAATATCTTTTGTTTGATTGTAGAAAGAAACATTTCCAGACACTACTGGGAAATTTAAGTAAGCGCTTGCCTCTCCTAAGCCTTGAACACACTCAACAAACTCACCCATATTCTCTTCATTTTCAGGACTACCAAAATTTAAACAATTAGTAATTGCAATTGGCTTTGCACCAACTGAAATTAAATTTCTCCAACTTTCACAAACAATTTGTTTTCCACCACTCAAAGGGTGAGCCCAACAATATACAGCAGAAGAATCAACAGATGCGGCAACAGCTTTATTGGTGCCATGAACCCTAACAACACCCGCATCTCCACCAGGTTTTTGAATAGTATCACCCATAACAGTATGATCATATTGCTGCCAAATCCATTCTTTACTACACACATTTGGGTTAGATAATATTTTGTTTAAAACATTTTTTACTTTTAAAGTTTTTAATAGCTCTTTTTCAATCTTAATCTTTTTTGGTAGCTTTGCTTTTTTCCATTTCCGGTTATACATAGGTGAGTTTTCAACCAAAGTATCAACAGGAATGTCTGCTACTTTTTCTTCATCAAAATAAAGTTCAATTTTTTTACTTTTTGTTGTTTTACCAATTACAGCAAAGTCTAAATTCCATTTATCAAATATTTTTTTAGCCATTTCTTCTTTGCCATTTTCCAAAACAATAAGCATTCTCTCTTGGCTTTCTGATAGCATAATTTCATAAGGGGTCATGTTTGTTTCTCTACAGGGAACTTTATTTAGGTTTATTTCGATTCCCAAATTTCCTTTTGAGGCCATTTCAATACTTGAAGAAGTTAATCCTGCAGCACCCATATCCTGAATGGCTATTATAGAATCTCCCGCCATTAATTCTAAACAGGCTTCTAATAATAGTTTTTCTGTAAAGGGATCCCCAACTTGAACGGTTGGTTTTTTTTCTTCAATTTTATCATCAAAAGAAGCTGATGCCATACTGGCACCATGAATTCCATCTCTACCAGTTTTTGAACCAACATAGATTACGGGCTTTCCTAAACCAGCAGCTTTTGAATAAAAAATCTTATCTTTTTTGACAAGTCCTAAAGTCATGGCATTTACTAAAATATTACCATTATAAGATTCGTCGAAACTAGTTTGACCAGCAATTGTTGGAACTCCCATACAATTACCATATCCACCTATGCCGTGAACAACGCCACGTAATAAATTTTTAGTTTTTTTATGCTGAGGTGAGCCAAAATGAATTGAGTTTAAATTAGCTATTGGTCTTGCACCCATCGTAAAGATATCCCTCATAATTCCACCAACACCAGTTGCAGCACCTTGATAGGGCTCAATAAACGAAGGGTGATTGTGACTTTCAATTTTAAATACAATTGCATCATCATCGCCAATATCAACAACACCAGCATTCTCTCCAGGTCCTTGAATTACATTTTTTCCTTTAGTAGGTAAGCTTTTAAGGTGAAATCTTGAAGATTTATAAGAACAATGCTCATTCCACATTGCTGAGAAAATACCTAGTTCGGTAATGTTAGGAACTCTTTCTAATAAATCACAGATTTTTTTATATTCATCTTTTTTTAAACCATGGTCAATTGCAAGTTGTTCGTTAACTATCATTATTTTAAATTATCAATTAAGTTTTTAAAAAACACTGAACCATCTTCACCTGATAGAGCAGGGTCTATCATTCTTTCAGGATGAGGCATCATTCCTAAAATATTTTTTTGTTTGTTAAATACACCAGCAATATTTTGCAACGAACCGTTAGGATTTGATTGTTCATTAACATTGCCATTTTTATCAGAATAAAATAAAGCTATTTGATTGTTATCACTAATTTCTTTAATTTGCTCATTAGAACAAAAATAATTTCCTTCATTATGAGCTATGTGAAACTCATAGATGGTTTTTTTATCATCTTTAAAATAAGAATTATCTATATTGTTAGCTTTAACAAAAACATTTTTGCAAATAAATTCTAGATATTTATTTCTAAGTAGTACACCTGGCAGCAAACCAGATTCAACTAAAATTTGAAAACCGTTACATATTCCCAGAACTTTACCACCACCTTGAGCAAAGTTTAAAACAGACTTCATAATTTTTGATTTTGATGCCATACTTCCACATCTAAGATAGTCACCGTATGAAAAACCACCAGGCAAAACTACCAAATCACTTTTTGGAAGTTCAACATCATCATGCCAAACCATTTTATTTTTAAAGCCAAACTTTTTTAAAGCGACATCCATGTCTCTATCACAATTAGATCCAGGAAAGGTTATTACAGATGAATGCATTATTTATTATTGTGATCCAATAATTTTAAAATCTTCTATCACTAAATTTGCTAAAAGCTTCTTACACATTTCTTCCACTTTTACTTCAGCTTTTTTTTTGTCATTTTCTTTTATATCAATTTCAAAATATTTTCCTTGTCTTACTTCATTAATGTTATCAAATCCCATATCATCTAATGTTTGATGAATAACTTTACCTTGTGGATCTAAAACATCTTTCTTAAGAGTTATAATTACAGATATTTTCATATTATTTTCTTTTTTTAATTGATCTTAATTTTGTAACATTGACAGCACTTAAGTTTGATTGCTCATGTAAAATACCAAGTCTTTTAGCAACTTCAGTATATGCAGGTATTAAATCACCTAAGTCTTTACGAAATCTGTCCTTATCTAGCTTTTTATCAGTAATACTGTCCCATAACCTACAAGTATCAGGACTAATTTCATCAGCTAAAATAACTTCATTTTTTCCATTTTCTTTAAGTCTTCCAAACTCAAGTTTGAAATCAATTAGTTTAATTCCAACACCTCTGAACATTCCAATCATAAAATCATTGATTCTAAGAATCATTTTCTTAACTTTTTCTAATTCAGATTTTGTAGCCCAATCAAAAGCTAAAATATGCTCTTCTGCAATAAGTGGATCACCCAAACTATCGTCTTTTAAACAATATTCTAATAGAGGCTGCTTTAAAACTGTTCCATCTTCAATACCAAGTCTTTTAGTAATAGAACCAGAGGCAACATTTCTTATAATAAATTCAATAGGTATAATTTCGACTAGTTTAATAATTTGTTCTCTCATATTTAATCTTTTAACTAAATGATTTTTAATCCCAATTTGAGTTAGATTTGATAAAATATGTTCAGATATTCTATTGTTTAAAACACCCTTACCTTCAATAGTTGATTTTTTTAAATTATTGAAAGCCGTTGCATCGTCTTTAAAATATTGAATAACTAAATTTTTATCAGCTGTTGCATAAATTATTTTTGCCTTACCTTCGTATAATTTTTTACCTTTTTTCATTATTTAAAAACTCTTTTAAAGATTAAATCTACATTTTTAAAGTGTGATGAATAATTAAATATAGCCTTCAATCTTTTTGAGGAAATTTTAGTCATTATGAATTTATCATTTGAAATAACATCAAATAAATTTAGGTTTTCTGCAAAACATTTTTTTGCATAGTTTTGAACCATTTTGTAAGATTGTTCTCTACTTAATCCAGATTTTGTTAACTCCAACATTACTTCTTGTGAAAAAATTAAACCTTTGGTTATATTCAAATTTTCAATCATTTTTTTTGGGTAGACAATCATTTTATCTAAAACATTACTAAGTCGTGCTAAAGCAAAATCTAAAGTTATGTTAGCATCAGGACCAATATTTCTTTCAACACTTGAGTGAGAAATATCCCTTTCGTGCCACAGCGCAATATTTTCTAGGGCAGGGATAACAGCACTTCTTACCATTCTTGCAAGACCTGTTAAATTTTCACTTAAAATTGGATTTTTTTTGTGAGGCATCGCTGAAGAGCCTTTTTGATCTTTCGAAAAAAATTCTTGCACCTCATAAACTTCTGTTCTTTGTAAATGTCTAATTTCAATTGCAACTCTTTCAACTGATCCTGCGATAATTCCAAGTACAGAAAAATAAAAAGCATGTCTGTCTCTTGGTATTATTTGAGTAGAGATGGGTTCAACTCTTAATCCAAGTTTTTTTGCTACATGTTTTTCAACGTTAGGATTAATATTTGCAAATGTGCCTACTGCACCGGAAATTGCACAAGTTGAGATTTCATCAATTGCATCAACTAATCTTTTTCTATTTCTCTTAAATTCTTCATAAAATGAGGCTAATTTTAAACCAAATGTGATAGGTTCAGCATGAATTCCGTGACTTCTACCCATACACGGAGTGTATTTATATTTTTTGGCTTGTTTCTTTAAAACTTTTAGAATTTGATCAATATCACCAAGTAGAATTTTACCTGATTGAACTAATTGAATATTTAAACTGGTATCAAGAACATCAGAAGATGTCATACCTTGATGAAGGTATCTTGCTTTAATTCCTGCTTTTTCTGTAACAGAGGTTAAAAATGCTATTACATCATGTTTAACTTTACTCTCAATTTGATGAATTCTTTTAACGTTTATCTTAGCTTTTTTTTTAACAACAGAAGCAACACCTCTAGGAATGTGACCTAATTTTTCCATAGCTTCGGCTGCTGCAACTTCTACATCGAGCCAAATTTGGTATTTATTTTCTTCTGACCATATGTCAGTAAGCTGTTTTCTAGAATATCTTTCAATCATTAATTATAAGTAAGGGGGCTTGGAATAACCTTTAACAGATTCCGTAAAGATTTCATAACCATTTTCAGTAATACCTAGCGTATGTTCAAATTGTGCTGATAAAGATTTATCTTTTGTAACTGCTGTCCAGCCATCTTTTAGCATTTTTACATCCCATTCCCCAGTATTTATCATTGGTTCAATTGTAAAAGTCATCCCAGGTCTAAGCTCCAAACCTGTATTTCTTCTTCCATAATGTAAAACATTCGGTGGTTCATGAAATGTTGTACTTATTCCGTGACCACAAAAATCCCTAACAACAGAATAGCCTTTTTTTTCAACAAAAGATTGTATTTCATATCCAATGTCACCTAATTTTAATCCTGGTTTTAATAAATTTATTGCTCTCATCATCGACTCGTAAGTAGCATCAATTAAGTTATTAACTTTAATAGGAGTTTTTCCAACACAAAACATTCTACTAGTGTCACCATAATGTTCATCAACGATAGCTGTCACATCAATATTTAACGCATCACCCTCAACTAAAACTCTATCAGAAGGTATACCATGACAGACAACATGATTTAAAGAAGTGCATAATGATTTTTTAAAACCCCTATAAAATAGTGGAGCAGAGTAGGCACCGTTGTCTCTTATAAATTCATAACCTAATTTATCTATAGATTCAGTAGTTACACCTGGCTTGATATTGTCTGTAAGCATATCAAGAGTTCTCGCTGCAAGATTTCCAGCAACCCTCATTTTTTCAAATTTTTCTAAATAATTAGGCATTAATAATTTTAATCTTTTTATCTATTTTAATTTCTTTTGAGCTTATTTTACATTGATAGGCTAAAAAAATAACCCCAGCTTTTTTTGCAAGTAAATAATTTTCATAATATTCTTTATCAATGTCTTTTGCTATTTTAAAATTGTTAACACCTTGTATTTGAATCAAGAATAATAGGTAAGATTTGTAACCTTTTTTCACAGCTTCTATAAGAGTTTTTAAATGTTTTGAACCTCTAGTAGTAACCGAATCTGGAAATTCTGCAGTTTTTTCTTCTCTAAATAAAGTAACATTTTTAACTTCTACAAATATTTTTTGTTTATTTTTTTCAATTAAAAAATCAAATCGTGTTTCTTTATCAAAAAATACCTCAGGCTTAATACTATCATTATTTGCAACTTCTTTAACTAGATTATTTGATAAACCATGGAAGGCAATTTTATTTGCAAAATGAGTATTAACACCTACTAAATTTTTTTTAACTTTAATTATCTCAAGGGTATATTTTAACTTTCTTTTAGGGTCGTCATTTTTAGATACATAAACCTCATTTTCTTCATCTAACAAACCCTTCATGGATCCAGTATTGGGACAATGTGCTGTTACAATTTCATTGCCAATTTTAACATCCGTAAAAAATCTCTTATATCGTTTGATAAGTTTGCCTTTAATTAAAGGTTTGGTAAATTCCATATTTAAATTATATATTTAATAATGAACCAAAATACAAAATTTAATGCCGCAATACTAATTATTGGCAATGAAATCCTATCTGGAAGAACACAAGACACTAATACTAGCACAATTGCCCAGTGGTTGAATTCAATTGGTGTAGAAGTAAATGAGGTTAGGGTTATTCCAGATATTGAAAATACAATTGTTGAGACCGTTAATCATTTAAGAAAAGTTAATAATTATGTGTTTACTACTGGTGGTATTGGACCAACACATGATGATATTACTGCTCAATCAATTTCAAAAGCGTTCAACCTTAAGTATGAAATTCACAAAGAAGCTTTTAAAATACTAGAAGCTTATTACAAAGTAGGTGAGTTTAATGAGGGTAGACAAAAAATGGTATGGATGCCAAGTAATGCTAATTTAATAATAAATCCAACAAGTGGTGCGCCAGGATTTAATATAGAAAATGTTTTTTGCCTACCGGGAGTTCCTTCAATTTTAAAATCAATGTTGGGTGGATTAAAAAATAAAATAGTAGGGGGAGATCCAATATTAAGCCATACAATAAGTTTAAAAACCGTTGAAAGTGAAATTGCGAACTCCTTAACCAATGTTCAAGATAACAATAAAGATGTTGAAATTGGAAGTTACCCTTTTTTTCAAGCAGGTAAACTAGGTGTATCAATAGTAATGCGATCTGAAGACCAACTTAAAATTGATAAGTGTAGTTCTGAAATTTTAGAATTTGTTAATAAAAAAAAAATAGAAGTAGTTGTAAGATAGTTAAATGCTTTATTTCGCATACGGCAGTAATCTAAATCATTTTCAAATGAAGAGAAGATGCAAAGATAGTGTCTTTTTAAAAAAAATTAATTTAACTAATTTTAAATTAACCTTTAGAAGTAAATATAGAGCTGCTGATATAGACTCTAAAAAAAATTCAATTGTTCCTGGTGGATTATTTGAAATATCAAAAAGTGATGAAAAAAAGTTAGATGTTTATGAAGACTATCCAGCTCTATATAAGAAATACTATTTTTATTATTATGGCAAGAAAGTAATGACTTATACAATGGTTAAGAAATCACAATTTAGATTTCCAACTGAAAGATATTTAAATGTCATAAAAAAAGGATATGAAGATTGTAAATTAAATCTAAAATTTTTAAAACAAGGTTTATTAGGTAGATAATAATGACAAAAAAAATAAACTATGATGGTTGGGAATTAGAATTTTTTGATAAAGCTGATAATTTTAGAAATTATCAATTTGATTTAATAAAAAGTAGTTTAAAAGGTCGTGTAGCTGAAATTGGCCCAGGTAATGGAATTTTTTTTGATAAATATAAAAATATTGTTGACGAAGTTGACCTCTATGAACCATCGATAAATTTTTTGAAAAGTTTAGAGTCTAAAAAAAAAGATAATACTAAAATTATTAATTCCAATTTTATTGAAAAACCAAATTATTATGACACAGTTTTGTATCTAGATGTTTTTGAGCATATAGAAGATGATATTTTAGAGTTAGAAAAAGCATATGTAAGTTTAAAAAAAAATGGATGTTTGATAATTAATGTCCCTGCCTTTCAACATTTGTATTCACAGTTTGATAAAGATATAAACCATTTTAGAAGATATTCTAAGTCAAGTTTACTTAAACTAACAAACAATTTTGATTTTAGTAAAGTAGATTTTAAATATTATGACTCAATAGGTTATATGCTTAGTTTGGCATCAAAAAATAGCAAACTAGATTATAAAAATAATTTTTCAATTAAGATAAAAGTTTGGGACAAATTAATTAATTTATCTAAAATAATTGATTTACTTATTTTTAATAAAGTTGGAAAATCTTTAATCGTTAAATGTATTAAGTGATTTAAATGTATAAATTTTTAACAGATAATAAAAAAATAATTTGGGAGTCAGAATTGCCTTATTCAGGATCTGCTCCACCTATAGCATTCAGTTATAAAGGTTGCGAGGTTGTAGTTTTTACTGCTACAGGCGGTAGATATGTTGGTTACAAAGAAAATGGAGATTCTACTATTGCTTACAAGTTAAAAAATTGTGAATTTAATTAATAATAAGTCAATTTAATAACCCTATTCAGATAAGGTAATGATGACTATTAATTGGTTTTGAGTTTGTTCACTTATTTTTCTTATATGTCTTTCTAAAAGGTTTGCTTTCTTAATTAAGTTGCTATAAATAATGCGTAATTTGGTTTTGGGCGGTTAGCTCAGTTGGTAGAGCATCTCGTTTACACCGAGGGGGTCAAAGGTTCGAGTCCTTTACTGCCCACCAAAATAATTAAAGTGGGGGTGTAGCTCAGTTGGTTAGAGCGATCGCCTGTCACGCGATAGGTCGAGGGTTCGAGTCCCTTCACTCCCGCCACTTTTCCTTATTAATTAACATTTATATTATTAAAAATGTGACGTATGTACCCTTCAACATGATATAAAAACTGCTATATAGACTCACATGCTTTCAGAATTTTTAAAAGATTACCTACCGATTATTATATTTTTAATTGTAGCTCTTGGTCTGAGTTGTGCTTTTATTGTTGTAAATTTAATACTTTCACCAAAACATCCTGATCCAGAAAAATTATCTGCTTATGAATGTGGTTTTGAACCATTTGAAGACTCAAGAATGGAGTTTGATGTTAGGTTTTATTTGGTAGCAATTCTATTTATAATTTTTGATTTAGAGATAGCTTTCCTTTTTCCTTGGGCAATATCATTAGGCAATATTGGAGGACTTGGTTTTATTTCAATGATGATCTTTTTATTTATACTTACGATTGGATTTGTTTATGAGTGGAAAAAAGGTGCACTGGATTGGGAGTAATATTTTAAATTATGAACTTAGAAAATAAAAATAAAGAAATTCCTGAAGAATTTAAAATACTTGCTGAAGACTTTAGTAAAAATGGTTTTATAACAACCTCTCTTGATAATTTGATAAACTGGTCAAGAGCTGGATCGTTACATTGGATGACCTTTGGTTTGGCTTGTTGTGCAGTAGAGATGATGCAAACAGCGATGCCTAGATATGATTTAGAAAGATTTGGTGCAGCACCAAGAGGCTCACCAAGACAATCTGATGTTATGATAGTAGCTGGAACTTTAACTAATAAAATGGCCCCAGCTTTGAGAAAAGTTTACGATCAAATGCCAGAACCAAGATATGTTATTTCTATGGGTAGTTGCGCAAATGGTGGTGGTTATTATCACTATTCTTATTCTGTAGTTCGTGGCTGTGATAAAATAGTTCCTGTAGATATTTATGTACCAGGCTGTCCGCCATCTGCTGAAGCATTACTTTATGGGATTATGCAACTACAAAAAAAAATTAGAAACAAAGGATCTTTTGAAAGATAATTTATATGAAAAATTTAATAGATCTTGAAAAAAAAATTAACTCAGGGCTTACAACTAAAATTAAAAAAACTGAGATTAGACATGATCAGCTATATATTAATATTGAGAATAAAGATTTGATAGATGTTACGTTATTTATAAAAAGTAACGATAATACAAAATTTAGACAGTTAATAGATGTTACTGTTGTTGATTATCCTGAAAATGCTCAACGTTTTAAAATTGTATATTTATTTCTAAGTCACGAATTTAATCAGAGAATTATATTAAGTTATTTAATAAATGAAAATGAGGTTATATCCTCACTAACATCCATTTATCCTGCTGCAAATTGGATGGAGAGAGAAGTTTTTGATATGTATGGTGTTAAGTTTAAAGATCATCCTGATATGAGAAGAATACTTACTGATTATGGTTTTGAAGGTCACCCATTAAGAAAAGATTTTCCTTTAACTGGTCATACAGAAGTTAGATATAGCGAAGAACAAAAAAAGGTTATTAGTGAACCAGTTAAGTTAGAGCAAAATTATAGAAATTTTGATTACGAAAGTCCTTGGGAAGGAACCAAATATATTAAAGATCAAACTGATACCGATAATGACAAAAAAAATTAAAACATTAAATTTAAATTTTGGACCCCAGCACCCTGCGGCTCATGGTGTATTAAGATTAATTTTAGAATTAGATGGTGAGGTTGTTGAAAAAGCTGATCCTCATATTGGGCTCCTTCACCGAGGAACAGAAAAACTTTTAGAAAATAAAACATATATGCAAGCTGTCCCTTATTTTGACAGACTTGACTATGTTGCTCCTATGAATCAAGAACATGCTTTTGCTTTAGCCATAGAAAAAATTTTAAAGATAAATGTTCCTATTAGAGCTCAACTTATTAGAGTAATGTTTTGTGAAATAGGAAGAATATTAAGCCATATATTAAATGTTACAACTCAAGCTCTTGATGTTGGTGCTTTAACTCCATCTCTTTGGGGTTTTGAAGAACGTGAAACATTAATGACATTCTATGAAAGAGCATCTGGTTCTAGATTACATGCCAATTATTTTAGAGCTGGCGGTGTACATCAAGATTTACCAATGGGTCTCGAAGAAGATATAGGTAATTTTTGTGAATCGTTCCCTAAAATAATAGATGATCTTGAAACATTGTTAACTGACAATAGAATATTCAAGCAACGAAATGTTGATATTGGAATTGTAACTAAGGAAGATGCATTGGATTATTCTTTTAGTGGAGTTATGATTAGAGGATCGGGTGTTCCTTGGGATCTTAGAAAATCACAACCTTATGAATGTTATGAGCAATTAGAGTTTAAAATTCCAGTTGGAAAAAATGGAGATTGTTTTGATAGATATTTATGTCGAATTGAAGAAATGAGAGAAAGTGTTTCAATAATAAAACAATGTTTAGCTAAAATGACAAAAGGACCAATTAAATCATTAGACGGAAAAATTAGCCCTCCACCAAAAAAAGATATAAAGCAATCTATGGAGGCTTTAATTCATCACTTTAAATTATTTACTGAAGGTTATCGTGTTGATAAAGATGAAATTTATACTGCTGTTGAAGCACCAAAAGGAGAATTTGGTGTTTATTTAATTTCTGATGGAACCAGCAAACCTTACAAATGTAAAATTAGAGCTCCAGGTTTTTCGCACTTACAATCAATGGATTATTTAATTAAAGGACATATGTTAGCTGATGTACCTGCTGTCCTAGGATCATTAGACATTGTTTTTGGAGAGGTTGATAGATAATGAGCTTAAGAAAACCTGCAAAAGAACAACCTAAAAAATTTGAATTTACAACAGATAGTCTAGCTGCTGCAAAAGAAATAGTTTCTAAATACCCAGAAGGAAAACAACAAAGTGCTGTAATGGCCTTATTATATATTGTTCAAAAACAAAATGATAATTGGATACCACTTACAGCAATGAAATATATTGGAAAGTTTTTAGATATGCCTTATATAAAAGTCTATGAGGTAGCGACTTTTTACACAATGTACAATCTATCACCAGTTGGAAAACACTTTATTCAAGTTTGTACAACTACACCATGTATGATTAGAGGAGCTTATAAACTTGTTGAAGCATGCAAAGAGAAAATTTCACAAAATGAAAGTGAATTATCTACTGATAAATCATGTTCTTGGATGGAAGTTGAGTGCCTAGGTGCATGTGTTAATGCTCCTATGATGCAAATTAATGATGATTATTATGAAGACCTTGATAAAGAAAAAACTCTAAAAATTTTAGATGAAATACTTGATGGTAAGACACCTAGGCCAGGATCATATAGAGGAAGAATTAATAATGAACCTGAAAATAACAGAAAAACACTTATGGATTTAAAAAATGCTTAAAGATAAAGATAGAATATTTCAAAACCTATATAATGACAAAGGTTCAGACATTGAATCTTCAAAAAATAGAGGCGATTGGGTAAATACTGCTGAAATAATAAAAAAAGGTAGAGAATGGATTATTGATGAAGTTAAATCATCCGAACTAAGAGGAAGAGGTGGTGCGGGATTTCCTACAGGTCTTAAATGGTCTTTTGCCCCAAAAGAACTTGGTTCTAGACCTCACTATCTAGTTATAAATGGTGATGAATCTGAGCCTGGTACATGTAAGGATCGTGATATTTTAAGGTTTGAACCTCACAAATTGATAGAAGGATGCTTGATTGCTGCATACGCAGTTCAGGCCCATGTTTGCTATATTTACATACGTGGTGAATATTTTAATGATGGACAAAAACTTCAAAAAGCAATCGATGAAGCTTATGAGAAAAAACTTATAGGAAAAAATGCTTCTGGTACTGGTTGGGACTTAGATATTTATATTCATTATGGAGCAGGTGCTTATATATGTGGTGAAGAAACGGCACTTCTTGAAAGCATTGAGGGTAATAAGGGACAACCAAGATTAAAGCCTCCTTTTCCAGCTTTAATAGGATTATATGGATGTCCAACAATAATTAATAACGTTGAAACAATAGCCGTTGTTCCAACAATTTTGAGAAGAGGTGGAAAATGGTTTGCTTCACTAGGTAAAGCAAAGAATACAGGAACTAAAATATTTTGTATATCTGGAAACGTTAATAAACCATGTAATGTTGAAGAAGAGATGAGCATATCCCTTAAAGAATTAATCGAAGTACACGCAGGTGGAGTAATTGGTGGATGGGAAAATTTACAAGCTGTTATACCTGGTGGATCTTCTATGCCTATTATACCAAAAAAAACATGTGAAACTTTAACTATGGATTTTGATTCACTTGCTGCAGAAAAAAGTGGTTTAGGAACTGCGGGTATTGTTGTTATAAACAATGACCAAGATATTATTAAGTGTATGGCAAGAATTGCTAGATTTTACAAACATGAAAGTTGTGGACAGTGCACACCATGTAGAGAAGGCTCGGGATGGATGTGGAGAATGTTAGAAAGAATGGCCAAAGGAGAAGCGTCAAAAGATGAAGTTGAAATGCTTGGTGATGTTACAAATCAAATTGCTGGTCATACTATTTGTGCTTTTGGTGAAGGGTCTTCATGGCCTGTTCAAGGTTTATTAAGACATTTTAGAAAAGAAATTGAAAAAAGAAACAATATTGAACCAACAATAAAAAAACTTAATGAAGTTCCTTATTTGGTTGATCAACATTTATTGGATAAAAAAAATGCCTAAATTAAAAGTTAACAATATTGAAATTGAAGTTGAAGATGGCCTAACAGTTCTGCAGGCTTGTGAAAAAGCTGGAGTTGAAATTCCAAGATTTTGTTACCATGAAAAACTTTCAATTGCTGGGAATTGCAGAATGTGTCTTGTTGAATTGGAGAAATCACCAAAACCTGTTGCATCATGTGCAATGCCTGCTGCTGAAGGTATGAATATCAAAACGAATACTGAATTTGTTGAAAAAGCAAGAAAAGGTGTAATGGAATTTTTACTTGCAAACCACCCACTAGATTGTCCTGTATGCGATCAAGGTGGTGAATGCGATCTTCAAGACCAATCAATGTTTTATGGAGTAGATAAATCTAGATTCAAAGAAAATAAAAGACAAGTTTCAGAAAAAAACATGGGTCCTTTAATTAAAACTCAAATGACCAGATGTATCCATTGCACTAGATGTGTTAGGTTTGCTACAGAAATTGCAGGTGTACCAGAAATAGGTGCAATAGGACGTGGTGAGGATATGCAAATAACTACTTACCTCGAACAATCAATGCAATCAGAATTATCAGCTAATGTTGTTGATTTGTGTCCAGTTGGAGCTTTAACATCTAAACCATATGTTTTTGAAGCAAGGCCTTGGGAGCTAAAAAAAACAGAATCTATTGATGTTATGGATGCTATTGGCTCCAATATAAGGGTAGATACTTATGGATGGGAAGTAAAAAGAATTTTGCCAAGAATAAATGAAGATATTAATGAGGAATGGATTTCTGACAAAACAAGACATGCATGCGATGGCCTATTAAACCAAAGATTAGACACACCTTACATTAAATATAATGGAAAATTTGAAAAAGCATCATGGCCTGAAGTTTTTAATATAATTAAATCTAAATTTAAAAATACTGATAAAGAGAAAATCTGTGGGTTAACTGGTGACTTAGTGAACATGGAAACACTTTATATATTTAAAGAATTTTTTAATAAAACATTAGGATCTCAAAATTTAGAGTCTAGGAATAATCACACTTATTTAAACCCGGGAAAAAGAGAAGATTATTTATTTAATTCATCAATTAATGGAATTGAAGAGGCTGATTTTATTTTTCTTTTAGGGACAAATCCTAGATTTGAAGCAACAATTTTAAATGCCCGAATTAGAAAAGCTTATTTTCAAAATAAAACTAAAATTATTTCTTTAAATGAGATGGGTGACCTAACATTCCCATATCAGTCTTTAGATGGAAATACTGAAACTATTAAAAAAATTATTGAGGGTAAACATGAGGTATCTGATTTAATCAAACAAGCAAAAAGGCCTATGGTTATAATCGGTCAATCTGCATTAAAAAGCAAATCGTCAAAATACATTTTTGAATCAATCAAGAAATTTTTAGAAGAAAATAATAAACTTTCTATTGATTGGAATGCTTTAAATGTTATCTCTGAAAACGCATCTACAGTAGGTGCATTTGATCTTGGGATATATAAAACAACTAATGGTGACAATGAAGTTTTGAAAGACTTGGAAGCTCACAAGTTTGAAATTGTTTATCTTTTAGGTTTAGATAATATTAATTTTGAGAAAAAAAATGAATTTATTATCTATCAAGGCTCTCATGGTGATAAAGGAGCAGAAATGGCAGATATCATATTGCCAGGTGCTGCCTACACAGAACAAAATGGCTACTTTACAAATTTAGAAGGAAAACTTCAAAAAGCTTACAAAGCATCTTACCCACCTGAACTTGCAAAAGAGGACTGGGTAATAATAAATGAACTTGCAGAATCTATGAATCATAGAAAACTATTTAATGATAAAGATGAATTGGATAGTAGTTTAATTAACCAAATCAATCTACATATTGAAAAAAATACTTCTTTAAAATCATCCAGTGTTAATGAATTAATTTTTCAAAATGAAGTGATAAAAATAGATAGTGATTATTATTACTCAAACGTAATAGCTAGAGCCTCAAAAACCATGTCTGAATGTAGAAATTTAAAAATAGATTTAAAATCTACAGGCACAGAAGGTTAATTTATGGAATATCTTAATATAATTTTTTCACAAACTTATAAAATATTATTTTTACTTGTGCCTGTTTTAGTTTCTGTGGCTATGATTGTATGGCTTGATCGTCGTATTTGGGCCTTTGTCCAAAAGAGACAAGGACCTAATGTTGTTGGACCTTTTGGTTTGCTTCAATCTTTAGCTGATGCATTAAAATATATTTTTAAAGAAGTTATAATTCCATCAAGTTCAAATAAAGTAATCTTTATATTAGCACCAATTGTTACTATGACTTTGGCTTTAATTTCATGGGCTGTAATTCCCTTCAGTGCAACTCAAGTGTTAGCAGATATAAATGTAGGTATTCTTTATTTATTTGCTGTATCCTCATTAGGTGTTTACGGAATTATTATGGGAGGATGGGCCTCAAATTCAAAATATCCTTTTTTAGGTGCTATTAGATCTGCTGCGCAAATGGTTTCCTACGAAGTGTCAATTGGAGTTATTATTATTAATGTTTTACTTTGTGTTGGTTCTTTAAATTTGAACGACATAGTTATAGCTCAGGAAAATTTATGGTTTGTAATTCCATTATTTCCAATGTTTGTTATTTTCTTTATTTCTGCTTTAGCGGAAACAAATAGACCACCATTTGATTTGCCAGAAGCAGAAGCAGAACTTGTTGCAGGTTATCAAACAGAATATTCGGGCATGATGTATGCAATGTTTTGGCTTGGTGAATATGCAAATATTCTTTTGATGTGTGCTATGGGAGCTATACTTTTTTTAGGTGGGTGGTTATCACCTATAGACCTTTATCCATTTAACTTGATACCAGGTGTAATTTGGATGATATTTAAAATATTGTTCTTATTTGTTTTGTTTGCCTTGGTTAAAGCTATTGTACCAAGATATAGATATGATCAATTAATGAGACTTGGATGGAAAATATTTTTACCATTATCGTTAACATGGGTAGTTCTTACTGCTAGCTATTTATTCTACTTCAACCTATTACCAGTTAATTAATTATGAAAATTTCAAGAATACTTAAAACAATTTTTTTATTAGATTTCCTAGGAGGTTTAAGTATTGCTATCAAAGAAATTTTTAAATCAAAAAAAACAATAAATTATCCTTTTGAAAAAGGAAAAATTAGCCCAAGATTTAGAGGGGAGCACGCCTTACGAAGATATCCTAATGGTGAAGAAAGATGTATTGCATGTAAATTATGTGAGGCTGTTTGTCCTGCTCAAGCAATTACAATTGAATCTTCTGAAAGAGCAGATGGAAGTAGGAAAACTACAAGATATGACATTGATATGATGAAGTGTATTTATTGTGGTCTTTGTGAAGAATCTTGTCCAGTAGATGCCATTGTTCAGGGACCTAATTTTGAATTCTCAACAGAAACTAGAGAAGAACTTTATTACAATAAAGATAAATTACTTGATAATGGCGATAGATGGGAAAATATTTTAGCAGCTAATATTAAAGCTGATAACCCTTATAGGTAATTATGCTAGCCCACGCGATATTTTTTTATATATTTTCATTCATAGCAATTGTATCAGCTATAATGGTAACGGTATCAAAAAATACTGTTCATTCAGTTTTCTTTTTAATTTTAGATTTTATTAGTATTTCTTGCTTGTTTATAATGATAGGTGCGGAATTCCTTGGAATGATAATGCTAATTATCTATGTTGGTGCTGTAGCTGTTTTATTCTTATTTGTTGTCATGATGTTAAATGTAGCTCAACAGAAAAACCAATGGTTTAGTGCCAGGGAGAGCTCGAAACATATTCCAGTTGGATTAATTATCAGTACTATTATATTTTTTGAATTAATTATTGTTATTGGTGGATGGAAATATAAGCCAGATCTTGTTTCATCTATGTCATTAAATATAGATAGTAGCATTACTAATACTCATGCTATTGGTTATGTTTTGTATACCGACTACATTCATATCTTTCAATTAAGTGGAATGATCTTATTGGTTGCAATGATAGGGGCTATTGTTCTTACTTTTAGGCAGAGATCTGGTGTCAAAAGACAAAGTTATTTCAGTCAAATATCTAGAGAAAGATCTGATGGTGTTGAATTGATAGATGTTCCAAGTAATAAAGGAGTTAAATCTGATGATTGATGTGGGACTGGGTCACTACCTTACTTTAGGAGCTATAATATTTACTATTGGTATAGTGGGTATATTTTTAAACAGAAAAAATATCATAGTAATATTAATGAGTATTGAGCTTATTCTGTTATCAGTGAATATTAACTTGGTGGCTTTCTCTATATTTTTGAATGACTTAACTGGGCAAATTTTTACACTCTTTATATTAACCGTAGCTGCTGCGGAAGCTGCCATAGGTCTAGCTATAATAGTTGTTTATTATCGAAACTCATCAACAATTAGAGTTGAAGAAATAAATAGTTTAAAGGGATAATATGGAATTTGCATTATTATTTCTTCCATTATTAGCATCTATTATATCTGGTTTTTTTGGTAAATTTATAGGTGATAGAAATTCAGAGATAGTAACTAGTATATTTGTTTCGATTTCAGCACTGTTATCTTTAATTTTATTTTATCAAGTTATTGTTAACGGTTATGAAAATAATGTGGTTATTGCTACCTGGATTAATTCAGGAACACTTGATGTGAATTGGTCTATTAAAGTGGATGCGTTATCTTCGGTAATGCTCGTTGTTGTAACTTTAGTTTCTTCACTAGTTCATATTTATTCAATTGGTTATATGTCTCACGACCCACATAAACCAAGATTTATGGCTTATCTTTCTCTCTTTACATTTGCAATGCTAACGTTGGTCACATCCGATAATTTTCTTCAATTATTTTTTGGATGGGAGGGCGTAGGTCTTTGTTCTTATTTTTTAATTGGCTTTTGGTATAAAAAAGATTCAGCAAATGCAGCAGCTATAAAAGCTTTTGTAGTAAATAGAGTAGGTGATTTTGGATTTGCCTTAGGAATATTTTTAATTTTTTACCTATTTGGTACCGTCAATTACTCTGAAGTATTTCAGCAAATTCCACAAATTGTTGATAAAGAATTATTATTTTTAGGAATACATATCAAGGCCATTGATCTAATTTGCATCCTTTTATTTATTGGTGCTATGGGTAAATCAGCACAAATTCTTTTACACACATGGCTACCTGACGCTATGGAAGGTCCTACACCTGTATCTGCATTAATACATGCTGCTACAATGGTTACAGCAGGAGTTTTTTTGATCGTTAGATGCTCTCCAATTTTTGAATATTCTCCTTTAACTTTAAATATTATTACAGTAGTTGGAATGACAACTGCTTTTTTTGCTGCAACAGTAGCTTTAGTTCAAACAGATATTAAAAAAATAATTGCTTATTCAACATGTAGTCAATTAGGTTATATGTTTTTTGCTGCCGGTGTTGGTGCTTATAATGTAGCAATGTTTCATTTGTTTACTCATGCATTTTTTAAGGCATTGCTTTTCTTAGGATCAGGATCGGTAATTCATTCATTTAAGGATGAACAAGATATTAATCAAATGGGAGCTGTGTATAAAAAACTACCCTATACTTGGATATTAATGATTATTGGGACATTAGCTCTTACAGGCTTCCCTTTTCTTTCTGGTTTTTATTCAAAAGATGCAATTATAGAATTTGCTTACCTTAGAGGTAATACAGTAGGTTATTATGCTGCTGGAGTTGGTGTTTTAACAGCCTTACTTACCTCAATATACTCGTGGAGATTAATTTTTAAAACATTTCATGGAACGTATAACAATAAAAAATTAAAAATTGAAGAAATGCACGAGTCTCCTTTGGTTATGCTTATACCCCTGATTGTATTAGCAGTTGGTGCAATTTTTGCAGGGTTTTTATTTAAAGATTTATTTATTGGTCATGGGGGAGAAAATCATTTTTGGGGAGAATCTATTAAATTTCTAATTCCATTAAGTACAGATCACCCACCTTTATGGATTATTTTAATTACCCCCATACTTGTCCTTTTATCTATTCCAATTGCTTATTATTTATTTGTAAAAAATAAAGAGTTACCTAATCAAATTGTTCAATCTAATAGACCTTTATATAATTTTTTAGTCAATAAATGGTACTTTGATGAATTATACGACATCATATTTATTCAATCTTCAAAAAAAATAGGATTATTCTTTTGGAAAACAATTGATATAAAAATTATTGATAGGTTTGGACCGGACGGCCTTTCCTTACTAATCAAAAACTTATCATTAAGAGCTAGTAAATTTCAAAGTGGGTTTATTTATCAATATGCCTTTATGATATTGATTGGTCTTTCTGCATTATTAACATTTCTAATTTTACACTAATGAATTTTCCAATTTTATCATCTTTAATTCTTTTACCAACTATTGGAGCTTTATTTTTATTATTTTCAAAAGATAAAAATTCAAATACAGGAAAATATGTTGCTTTGTTCACTTCTTTTGTAAATTTTTTAATCTCAATTTATCTATGGTATTTATTCGACCCGTCCACATCAACATTTCAATTTGTTGAAAATAGAGAATGGTTAAAAGGTTTTGTTAATTACAAAGTAGGTATAGATGGAATTTCAATTTTATTCATAATTCTAACAACACTTATTACTCCGTTGTGTATAATATCTGTTAATAACACAATTAAAGTAAGGTTAAGAGATTTTCTTATTGCCATATTGGTAATGGAGAGTTTAATGATTGGAGTTTTTTGTTCACTTGATCTAGTTGTATTTTATTTATTTTTTGAAGCGGGATTAATTCCTATGTTTTTAATTATTGGAATTTGGGGAGGTGAAAGAAGAGTTTATTCTGCCTTTAAATTTTTCTTATATACGTTACTTGGTTCTGTTTTAATGTTAGTTGCAATAATTTCAATTTACTGGATCGCTGGTACAACCGATATAGTACAACTATATGAATTAGGTATAGACACAAAATATCAAAACTTATTGTGGCTTGCTTTTTTTAGTTCTTTTGCAGTCAAAACACCTATGTGGCCAGTTCACACTTGGTTACCTGATGCACATGTTGAAGCTCCAACAGCTGGATCTGTTCTACTGGCTGCTATTCTTTTAAAAATGGCAGGTTATGGTTTTATTAGATTTTCCTTAGGCTTGTTTCCTGTGGCCTCTGAATTATTTACTCCATTGGTTTATTCGCTTAGTTTAATTGCAATTATTTATGCATCTCTAGTTGCCCTAATGCAGGAAGATATGAAAAAATTAATAGCATACTCTTCCGTGGCTCATATGGGTTTTGTAACATTGGGAATTTTTACGATCACCCAACAGGGTATTGAAGGCAGTATAATCCAAATGATTAGTCATGGACTTGTTTCAGCAGCATTATTTTTATGTGTTGGTGTGGTTTATGATCGTATGCATTCAAGATTAATTAAAACTTATGGTGGTCTAGTTTCTGTAATGCCCAAATATTCAATTCTATTTATGCTGTTTACTCTAGCTGCATTAGGACTACCAGGAACAAGTGGCTTTATAGGAGAGTTTTTAATTTTAATGGGTGCATTTAAAGATAATTTTTTAGTAGCAGTTATTGCTAGTTTTGGGGTCATCTTCGGTGCTGCATATATGTTATGGTTATATAGAAGAGTTGTTTTTGGAAATTTAGTAAACAAAGACCTTTTAAAAATACCTGATTTAGATAATTCAGAAAAATTTATTTTATGGAGTTTAGCTATACCAGTCTTATTCTTTGGTTTTTACCCAGAACCTCTTATTAATACAATTGAAGTATCGGTAAATGACTTAATTGAAATGTATAATTTTAACTTAAATATATATGGTCCTGAGGTACAAAAATAATGAATAATTTAAATTTTATTTCTCCTGAAATTTTTATTTCTTTATCAATAATGTTTTTATTAATCTTGGGTGTTTTTAGGAAAAATGGTTCAAGCTTAATTCATAATCTTTCAATAGGGTTTTTACTAATTACTGTAATTTTAATATTAAATAATCCTTTTGACACTGATGTAACTTTATTTGGAAATAGCTATGTAATTGATAACCTCTCATCTTTAATGAAAATTCTTACACTTTTAGGAGGAGCTTTTGTTTTATCAATTTCAACAAAATATTTAAAAATATCTAAGATTTTCTTAATAGAGTATCCAATTTTAATCCTTTGTTCAATTTTAGGAATGATGGTTATGATTAGTTCTAATGACCTAATGGTTTTCTATATTGGACTTGAATTACAATCATTAGCTTTGTATGTTTTGGCATCGTTTAATAGAGATCAATTAAAGTCATCTGAGTCAGGTCTTAAATATTTTGTATTAAGTGCACTTTCTTCTGGTTTACTACTTTATGGCTGCTCTCTTATCTATGGGTTTTCTGGATCAACTAATTTTGATATTATTGGAAATTCAATGGATTCTACTCATTATGGTTTAACATTTGGAATAGTTTTTATCCTAGTTGGATTGGCTTTTAAAATATCTGCTGTACCATTTCATATGTGGGCACCAGATGTTTATGAAGGATCTCCTACATCTGTAACATTATTTTTTGCAATAGTTCCTAAAGTTGCTGCCTTAACTGTCTTTATTAGATTCTTGTATGTTCCATTTTTTAATATGATTGACCAATGGCAACCTATCATAATTTTTTTATCTATTGCCTCAATGATATTTGGAGCTGTTGCAGCGATTGGGCAGGGTAACTTAAAAAGATTAGTTGCGTATAGCTCTATTGGTCATATTGGTTACGCTTTAGCAGGACTTTCTGTTGGGACAAATGAGGGTATTCAATCGTCTATAGTTTATATCTCTATTTACATGGTAATGAATCTTGGTTTATTCAGTTGTTTATTTATGATGAAAAGAAATGATCAGTATTTTGAAACTATTGATGATTTATCTGGACTGTCAAAAAACCATCCAGTTTTATCTTTGTCTTTACTCGTTATACTTTTCTCATTAGCAGGCATTCCACCGTTAGCTGGTTTTTTTGCTAAATTTTATGTATTTAAGTCTGTAATTGAGCAATCAATGTATTTTTTAGCAATTGTTGGTTTATTATCAACTGTGATTGCTGCCTTTTATTATCTAAGAATAATTAAAGTTATCTATTTTGATGAAGAAAAAGAAAAATATGACACTGATCATAGTGTTTGGTTGAAAATATCATTAACCTTTTCAACATTGTTAATTCTTTTGTACTTTATTTTTCCCAGCAAACTGGTGGAAATTGTATCTAGAATTAATATAATTTAATGAAGTTAAAAAAGTTTAATTTTAAAATCATAAACAGTACAAACGATAGAGCATTTCAGATAATTAAAAATACTAATGATAAGTCAGGAATAGTAATCGCTGAAAAGCAAAAAAAGGGAAGGGGTCAATATGGGAAAAAATGGACCTCATTCAAGGGAAATTTATTTGTTAGTATTTTTTTCCAAGTTAACATGGTTCAATTATCATTGAATAATTTGACAAAAATAAACTGTCTTTTAGTTAAAAAATTATTATCAAATTTTTATAATGGTAAAATTACAATTAAAAAACCAAATGATTTGTTAATAAATAAAATGAAAATTTCAGGTATATTACAGGAAACATTATCTAAATCAGGCAAAACATTTATTATAGTTGGCATAGGTATAAATTTGATTAAGAGTCCTTCTATTAAAGGTTATTTGACTACAAATCTTTTTGATTTAACTGGCGTAAAAATTACCCCTAATAATGCAGCTTTAAAACTAAAAAAAATTTATGAAACTTTTATTCCAATGTTTGCTAAATTTAATATAAAAAACATAGATAGAAATTTAAAATGATTATTGTCGGTGATATAGGAAATACAGAAACTAAAATTTGTTTGGTAAACTCTAAAAATATTATCATTAAAAGAGTTACCCTAATAACAAAAAAAATAAATTACCTTTTACTAAAAAAATCTTTAGTCAGCTTAAGTTTAAAAGATAAAGTAATTGATAAATGTTTGTTTTGCAGTGTTGTTCCAAAATCATTCAATGAAATTAAGAGTTTTTTTAACAAAACTTATAAGATTAAATGCAACGAACTTAAGAAACTTAAGTTAAATAAATTGATTAAGATTAAGGTTAACTATAAACAAATTGGTTCAGATAGATTGGCAAACGCTATTAGTGTTATTAATAACAAGGATAATTTTATAATTTTAGATTTTGGAACCGCTACAACATTTGATGTTTTGATTAAAAACACCTATCGTGGTGGTGTTATTGCACCTGGAGTTAAGCTTTCACTTGATACGTTGACTGATAAGGCAACGCAAATTCCAAAGATTAGTTTAAAAAAAACAAATAAAATCATTGGTTTAAATACTATTAGCGCAGTGAGAGCTGGTTTTTTTTGGGGTTATGAGGGTTTAATTGACAATATTGTTAATTTAATTAAGAAAGAGACCAAGATGTCCTTTAAAATAATTATTACTGGAGGATTTTCTAATTTATTCAAAAATTCAACAAAAACGAAAGTAACATTAAATAAAGAGATTACAATTAACGGCCTAATCAGAGCCACCACTTTAATTAAATAAATATGAAAGATGAACTATTATTTTGCCCTTTAGGGGGCTCAGGAGAAATTGGCATGAATATGAACCTGTTTGCCTACGGAAAACCAGGTGAGCATAAATGGATCATGGTTGATATAGGGGTCACATTTGCTGATGACACCTTGCCGGGAATTGATTTGATTTACCCAGACCCTGGATTTATTGTCGATAAAAAAGAAGACCTTTTAGGAATTATTTTAACTCATGCACATGAAGATCATATAGGAGCAATTGCACATCTTTGGCCTCAATTAAAATGTAAAATTTTTGCAACTCCATTTACTGCAGTTTTAATAAAAGAAAAACTTAAAGAAAAAAATATTGATGCAACTAATTATCTAAAAATAGTTCAATTAAATGGAACAGTAGATTTAGATCCTTTTAAAATAGAGTACATCACATTAACCCACTCAATTCTTGAACCCAATGGTCTTAGAATTGAAACTCCAGCTGGTGTAATATTGCATACTGGAGATTGGAAGATTGACCCAGAACCTTTGATTGGTGAAAAAATTAATTCTGACAGACTTAAAGAAATTGGTAAAGAAGGTGTCCTTGCTATGGTTTGTGATTCAACAAATGTATTTAGTATGGGAAAAGCTGGTTCAGAGCTAGATGTTAGAAAAAGTTTATTAAATATTATGGGTAGTCTTAAAAAAAGAATTGTTATGGCTTCTTTTGCGTCAAATGTTGCGCGTATGGAAACAGCTTTTTATTGTGCGGAAAAAACTGGTAGACAAATATCTCTAGTTGGAAGATCCATGCATAGAATTTTTAAAGCAGCAAGACAATGTGGATATTTAAAAAATGTTATTGAACCTATAGATGCACGTGAAGCAAAAAAAATTGCTAGAGAAAAAATAGTTTATCTTTGTACTGGTAGCCAAGGTGAACCCATGGCAGCACTGATGAGAATTTCAAGCTATACTCACCCAGATGTATTTATTGAAAAAGATGATGCTGTTATTTTTTCATCTAAAATTATTCCTGGTAATGAAAAAAAATTATATAAATTACAAAATCAATTAGTTAGGGATGGTATCGAAGTTATTTCTGAAGAAAGTGAATTTGTTCATGTTTCTGGACACCCAAATAGAGATGATCTAAGAGAAATGTATGATTGGGTTAAACCTCAATGTGCAGTTCCTGTCCACGGTGAGCACAGACATATGATTGAACATATGAAGTTTGCACATGAGATGAAAGTTCCACACCCTGTTCAAGTAGAAAATGGTGACATTGTAAAATTAGCCCCAGGTAAACCACATGTTTTTGATAAAGCTCCAAGTGGTAGACTTTATTTAGATGGAAATATGAGTGTTGAGGAAGATGCTCAATCAATTAAAGATAGAAAAAATATAGCTGCCAATGGATATATGGAGGTTACAATTTTAATCACTGCAAAGGGCAATATACACAAAAGACCTGTATTAACTTTTAGAGGATTACCTGTATATGATTCTGACGAATTTATTTATGAATTAGAAGAAGCAATAGAAAAAACAACTAGAACCTTTTCTATAAAAAGTAAAAAACAAGAATACAATTTAATTGATGCATTAAAAATTACATGTAGAAAATGTGCTAAAGAATTGACTGGTAAAAGACCATTTATAAATATCAATCTAGTAAGAATCTAGATGAGCGCAACAGGCCTTGCTATAATCTACATTATAATCTGGTGGATAGTTTTTTTTACAATTCTTCCAATTGATGTAAATAGACTAAAATCTGTCAAAATTGAAGGTGAAGACGCT
>Ga0222652_1000158_pt1 | contig 34816 bp, 36 predicted proteins | sample AntAcemetagen371_FD_179803 | JGI IMG/M metagenome (GOLD analysis project Ga0222652, IMG submission 179803) | Saline water microbial communities from Ace Lake, Antarctica - #371 | ecosystem: Environmental > Aquatic > Non-marine Saline and Alkaline > Saline | place: Antarctica: Ace Lake... | reverse complement strand
CGAGGACGACCTGATCGCAATAGGCTCGGGCGGCCCTTACGCTCAGTCTTCAGCCCGCGCCCTTCTGGAAAACACCGAGATGGAAGCCAGGGAAATTGTCGAGAAGTCCCTGGAAATTGCCGCAGATATCTGTATCTACACCAACCATAACCGAACCATTGAAGAGTTATAAACTCGCACAAGTAACCATAGAGAATTGAGATGTCACAAATGACACCCCGAGAAATCGTTCACGAACTCGGTCGCCATATTATTGGCCAGGACGAAGCCAAGAAGGCCGTAGCAATCGCCTTGCGTAACCGCTGGCGCCGCATGCAACTTGACAGTGAGCTGCGCGCCGAAGTACACCCAAAAAACATCCTGATGATTGGGCCCACAGGTGTCGGTAAAACTGAAATCGCCCGACGTCTTGCCAGACTCGCCAAGGCTCCATTTATTAAGGTGGAAGCAACCAAATTTACCGAAATCGGCTATGTCGGCAAGGATGTGGAGGCGATTATTCGCGATCTGGCCGATGTCGCTATCAAAATGCTTAGGGAAGAACAAATTAAGCGGGTTGCCAACCAGGCCGAGGACGCTGCTGAAGATCGCATCCTCGATGCGCTTTTACCCAGCGCCCGGGGTGAAGAGGAAGAAGAAAAGGACAACCATACCCGCCAGATTTTCCGCAAAAAATTGCGCGAAGGCGACCTTGATGACAAGGAAATTGAGATCGAACTCCAGGCACCCAAAGTTGGCATGGAAATCATGACTCCCCCGGGCATGGAAGATATGGCGGGGCAATTGCAGGACATGTTTTCCAACATGGGCAAAAACCGCAAACAACATCGCAAAATCAAGGTGGGCAAAGCGCTTAAACAATTGAAGGAAGAAGAAGCGGCCAGCCTGATCGATGAGGAAGAAATAAAAACCCGAGCCATTGACCTGGTCGAACAAACCGGAATCGTGTTTATTGATGAAATTGACAAGGTCGCCAAGCGAGGCGAGGGTGGGGGCACTGATATCTCACGCGAAGGCGTGCAGCGCGATCTGTTACCCCTGATTGAAGGCTCTACGGTTTCCACCAAATACGGCATGGTCAAAACCGACCATATCCTGTTCATTGCATCTGGGGCATTTCATTTGTCAAAACCATCAGACCTGATTCCCGAATTACAGGGACGCCTGCCCATTCGCGTAGAGCTTAAAGCTCTTTCTGCAAAAGATTTCCAGCGCATATTATCCGAACCCGATGCTTCACTATGCGTTCAATACCGCGAACTACTTAAAACAGAGGGTGTGAATATCGAGTTTCAGGAAGACGGTATTTGCCGAATATCGGAGCTGGCCTACGAGGTGAATGAATCCACCGAAAACATCGGTGCCCGTCGCCTGCATACTCTTATGGAGCGTTTACTGGAGGAGTTGTCTTTTGAGGCGCCCGATATGGACGGCCAGACGGTTTCCATAGATGCCCAGTATGTAAATGACAAACTGGCAGCATTAGCTACCGACGAAGATCTTTCCCGCTTCATTCTCTGAATCGACTATGAGCGATCAACCCAAAAGAGTATTGCTGCGTGACAGCGGCCGGCAATTAACACTGGAATATGCTGATGGCGAGCCCGCTCGGCTGAATGCAGAATATTTGCGGGTTAATTCCCCGAGCGCGGAAGTAAAGGGCCACGGCAAAGAGGGAGGAACCCTGCCAATCGGCAAGCAACATGTGACAATTGTGAAAATCGAACGAGCGGGGAATTATGCTCTCAGACTACATTTTGACGATGGTCATGATTCCGGAATCTATACATGGATTTATTTTCGTCAATTGGTCAGTGAAAAGCAGCAGCGATGGCAGAAATACTTGATGGAGTTGAAGAAAATGGGCGAAACCCGCGATCCGGAAACCCAGATAGTAAGACTAATCGATCCTTCAAAAAACCAAATAAATTAGCGCGATAAAAAATATTTTTTGGCGACGATAAAAATAGTTCACACAATAGCCCAGTGTTAGATTTTGGATCACGAATAACCGAAAACCCAGAGCGAAAACATCGCAATTCCTGTCCCCAGTAACATGCCTGCCAGAATATCGGAGACAAAATGCACCCTCAGCAATACCCGCGAAAGGGCAATCATGCTTACCCAGATATATATGGGCAACGCCGCTCCCGGAAAAAAATGCATTACCAAATAAGCCATAAGAAAGCCCGCGGTTGCATGCCCTGAGGGAAAACTGAACTCATCTGAAGGAATGTGAATCCGCGCCAGTGCAGTGTGAACAACATAGGGCCGCTGACGTTTAAAGTATTTTTTCGCCGTCCAGTAAATCGGCAATTCAATCGCTGCAGCAAACAAACCACTAAAGAGTAATTTTTGCCCCGGCTCCGGAGCCAACAACCAGGCAAGAAATGCAATGGCAAAATAAAGGTAGCCATCGCCGCTGAATGACAATCCGCGCGCCAGGGGATATAAATTCAGGCGCTCTTGCAGGCGACCAAAGCCTACGTATAGCTTGGCATCAATCTGCGCGAGTATTTTAAGTGTATTGCTACCTATCAATGGACTTTCTGTGAACGCTCTCACCTGAATCTTATCCCAGTAGTGTCAACCTAACCAGATTGCATTCTAGAAAGCCGGGGATGACAGCTTGGTGAATGTTTACTGAAGAACTCATGGAAAGGTCAATATTCAGCCATAATATGCATTACTGTTTCAAAAAGAAGGCGTTGGTCTGCTCTAACATGGCAACAGTGTAATGATAAATGTTGAAAAACTGGTACAGGACTCCTATCCCGAAGGGCTGCTAAAAAAGTATTTTTCAGCCCCCCTGGTCAGTTGGCTGCGATGGCTGTTCCACGAAAAAGAATTCCTGGCCTTTGAAACAAGCTATCCAGACTCGAGAGGCATTGAATTTGTCAACAACACTCTGGCGCATTTTGATTTTCATCATATAACGGATGACACCAGTCTGGAAAACATCCCTAAACAGGGTCGTGTTGTGCTGGTCGCCAACCACCCCATCGGCTCACTGGATGGTCTGGCACTTTTGCAATTGGTTCACTCCATACGGTCTGATGTCAAAATTGTCGCTAATCAGGTTTTATCCAGGCTGGGGCCGCTCGCCCCTGTGCTTTTGCCAGTTGATAACATGGGTGGCAATACTGCCCGGATGCAGTTCAAGGCTATCCAGAAACATCTTCAGTCCGAAGGCGCTATCATAGTTTTTCCTTCCGGCGTGGTTTCCCGCTGGAGCAGGCAAGGTATTGTCGACGGCATATGGCGCTCAGGCTTTTTGCATTTTTCACAAAGCTGTCGAGCCCCTATTGTCCCTATTCATATTCAAGGCAGCTGCTCAACATTTTTTTATGTTCTCTCATTAATCGCACGCAAGGTCTCCACACTTTGGCTGGTGCCAGAAATGTTCAAGCAACGCGGCAAATCTATTCGCTTTACCATCGGCCGGATTATTCCCTGTAAATCCTATGAAAAACTGGGACTGAAGCCTCCTGAGTTGATTGCGCGCTTTAGAGCACAGGTTTATCGCCTTCCCGGCAACCAGGCTGGGTTGTTCAAATCCCTGCAACCGCTTGCTGCTGAGGAAAATCCAAAAATAATCGAAACAGAACTCAAACAATCAAGGCATTTGGGACATACCCGTGATGGCAAGCAAATCTACTTGTTTGATTATTTCGATGATTCGAAGACTATTGCTGAACTGGGCCGCCTGCGCGAAATGACATTTCGTATGGTGGAAGAGGGCACTGGGAAGTCCCGCGACCTCGACAAGTTCGATCGTTACTACCAGCATCTTATTCTCTGGAATCCGCAGGCAGCGGATATTGTCGGCGCTTACCGGATCTGCGATACCCGCAAGGTAATTAAAACGCATGGAATAAAAGGGCTTTATAGCAGCCAGATCTACCGGTACAACGATGACATGCATCCTTATTTTCAGCAGGGAATGGAACTGGGGCGCAGCTTTGTGCAACCAAAATACTGGGGCAAACGCAGTCTGGACTATCTCTGGTATGGCATTGGCGCACTCTTGGCAAGCAACTCCAAATACCGATACCTTTTTGGTGCAGTCAGTATCAGTGATGGCTTTTCAAGGGAGGCGAAAGACCTAATCATCCATTTTTATACCACACACTTCCCTTCGAATCTGCGCATGGTAGAAGCACTCTACCCGTACAAAATATCTGCAGAGACAAAAGCCGAACTAAATGAATCCTTTCCCGGAAAGGATTACAACACCGAGTTTCGCAAGCTTAAAGCCCAGCTTAAAAAACTAGGCCACTCTGTTCCCGCATTATTTAAACAGTATGCCGACCTGGGCGATCCTGGTGGCGTATCCATCTGCTGCAGCGGCCTCGATATCACATTCAGCAACGTGGTAGACGGATTTGTGATGGTGGATATCTGCAAGCTTAAGGCAGCCAAACGCGACCGGTATATACAAACAGCTGTTTCCGCACAGGCTTAGGAATTTTCCAGCTTGGCGACAGACCTGCTAACGTGCGATTTGCTACTTGATCGCTGAATGGTTTGAGACTTTTATCGCATTTCCTTAATCCTTTTAATTAGTTGACAACTCTAACCTCTTGGTTCATCAGTTGATTGTTGTTAGTCTCCTGCTGCATTACACGCGAATACATTTTCTACCATTGGAAATATGAGGCCTATAGAATGCCTGAGATACACGTTTATTCCATGTCCACTGGTGTTTACGAAGAAGCAGGTAAATGCCTGCCGGTAAGCTATGCGATGGTGGACACTCCTCATGGAAAGGCATTTTTTGCCGAAAGCTGCGGCCGCATTGTCTATCTGTCGTTAACCAGCGAGATGGAGCCGGCACTGGCTGATTTCAAGCGCCGCTGGTATCTAAGCAAACCCAGTTTGCGCGAAGACCATTGCCAACGCATGGTCGACAAGATTTTTGATTTCGAAGACCCTTTTTCCTGCGCCCGCGTTTTGCTGATGGGGACTGATTTTCAGATAAGCGTTTGGGAAGCCTTGAGTCACATTGAAGAGGGAACCACGTCTACCTATAAGAACATTGCCGAGCACATCGGCTATCCGGAAGCAGTCCGCGCTGTGGCTAATACCATCGGCGACAACCCGATTGCTTACCTGGTGCCCTGCCACAGGGTTATCCGCACAGACGGTTCACTGGGCGGATACCGCTGGGGACTGGAGTCCAAACGCCAGTTTTTGACACTTGAAGGCATTGACCTCAGCCAGCTCAAGGTCGCCTAGTCCCAATTCAATTTTATTATCCAAAGGCAATTGCAGGCTTTGGTCCGCCCATTGCCTATCCTGATTGAGCCTTATCCGGCCAACTGTCCAACCAAAAGTATTCGTCTCATGTAAAATGCTGCAACTTGCGGTGAGATATAGATGAGCGACAAAAAAACGACCCACTTTGGCTACAAGCAGGTTCCTGTCGAGGAAAAGGCAGGGCTGGTTGCTGGCGTATTTCATACGGTCGCCAGCCAGTACGACCTGATGAATGACCTTATGAGTTTTGGTATTCACCGGGTGTGGAAGTTTTTTACTATTGAAAAGTCCGGTGTCCGCAACGGCCATCATGTCCTGGATATAGCCGGAGGTACAGGCGATCTCACTGCCAGTTTTGCCAAAATCGTGGGTGAAAACGGCAAGGTGGTATTGGCCGACATCAACGATTCCATGCTCAGGGTAGGGCGCGACAAGTTGATTGACCGGGGGCACAGCAATAATGTCGAGTATGTGCAGGCCGACGCCCAATACCTTCCTTTCCCGGACAACTGTTTCGATTGCATCACTATCGCCTTTGGGCTGCGCAACGTGACCGACAAAGACTTGGCTTTACGCTCCATGTTTCGAGTCCTTAAACCCGGGGGACGACTATTGGTTTTGGAATTTTCCAGGCCTTCGGACAATACCCTGGCCAAAATGTATGACCGCTATTCCTTTAATATCCTGCCAAAAATGGGGCAAATGGTTACCGATGACCCCGAGAGCTACCGCTATCTGGCCGAGTCTATCCGCATGCACCCGGATCAGGAAATCCTAAAAGACATGATGCAAAAAGCCGGTTTCGTACAAGTAGAGTATTTCAACATGACTGGTGGCATTGTCGCTTTACATCGCGGATTTAAGGATTAGACATGCCTTTTGGATTACTTGACCAGAAGCTTTTTCAGCAGCGCATCAATATGGCGATTGATGCGTTATTGGAATCTGATCCGGCAAATACCCGCTATCTGGAATCATTAAACAACACGGCCATTGCTGTAGAAATCGCCAACCCAAATCTGCGACTTTTTGTTGTTTTTTCACAAAACCGGATCCAGCTTCAACCTTTGCGCACAGAAGACATGCCACAACTCCGAATCAAGGGCGACGCACTGGCTATGGCTAAACTACTTGGCACTCCGGTAGATAGTGCAAGCAACTTGCGTCAACTTGGCATTGAAGTTTCCGGCGATGTCGGCCTGCTACTGGAAATGTCACAACTGGCAAATCGCATTGAAATTGACTGGGAGTACCTGCTGAGTAAAAAACTTGGTGAAACACCTGCCGTGCTAATCTCAAGAACTGGCCGTATGGCTCAAACACAGGTAGTGAAAGCCAGAGGCGACGTCAATAAGCTCGTTCGAAAATACCTTACCGAACAATCCAATCTGCCTACCAAATCCGAACTGGAAAATACCAGGCGAGAGATTCGCGAGCTAGGCTACCGTCTGGACAGACTGGAATTGGCCGTAAAAAAGCAAAGGGGAAACTGATTTCATGGCCATCATACTTCGCTCTTTATCTATCTGGTGGCATGCCTGCAGACTACGGCTCGACCTGTTGATCCCAGCAGAAGTACCTCTGCGGCTTAAGCTTCTGTTCCTGCCTGCCAAATTTTTCTCTGGCGCAAACCGTTCTGAGGGGGAACGCCTTAGGCTCTGGTGCGAACAGCTCGGGCCTATCTTTATTAAATTTGGACAACTGCTTTCCACGCGTCCTGACCTTTTATCAGAAGACATGGCCCGGGAATTATGCAGATTACAGGATGCTGTCCCTCCGTTTGATCCAGAAAAATTCCGCGAAATTGTCGAAATCGGTCTCGAAGCCAATATTGACGAACTTTTTACTGACTACCAGACAGTCCCTCTGGCCTCTGCCTCCCTCGCACAGGTTCATACCGCCAAACTGAAAACCGGAGAGTCAGTTGTCATCAAGGTCATTCGACCCGGTATTGACCGCATTATTCAACGCGATCTACGGCTCCTCCGGATGCTGGCGCGCATCATCAACCGCATGGGTGCCGATGGCCGTCGTCTGCACGCCCCAGAGATTGTTGCCGACTACCGCTTTATTATTGAAAGCGAGCTGGATTTGCGCCACGAAGCAGCCAACGCTCAAAGACTGCATGATAACTTCATCGACAACCCGGTGAATTACACCCCGGTGGTTTACTGGGATTACGTTCGCGAAAACATTATGGTCAGTGAACGAATCGACGGTATTCCGGTGACGGATGTCAAGGCAATTGCCGACCTGGGAATCAACTTGAAGCAGCTCGCCGAAATTGGCGTGGGTATCTTTTTTACCCAGGTGTTTGAACACAACTTTTTTCATGCTGACATGCACCCGGGGAATATATTTGTCAGCAAAAGTCATATCGACCAACCGCAATACATGTGTGTGGATTGCGCTATTGTCGGCTCCTTGACCGAAGAAGAGCGCTATTCACTGGCAACCATGCTTCTCAGTGTGTTTCGGCGCGATTACCGCAAGGTAGCCGAAATACAAATCCAGTCTGGCTGGGTTGCACCGGACACCCCGGTTCACCAATTTGAAGCGGAAATTAGAACTGTATGTGAGCCCATTTTTGCGCGCCCCCTCTCGGAAATTTCCTTTGCCGGTATTTTGGTGAGCCTCTTCCAGACCGCGCGCCGATTTGACATGCAAATGATGCCATCATTGTTTCTGCTGGAAAAAACCATCGTCAACGTGGAAGGGCTTGGCCGCCAACTATATCCAGAGCTGGATCTCTGGAGCACCCTGGCGCCCTATTTCGAACAATGGTCGAAGGATCGCTATTCACCAAAATCCATTATCAAAAAACTGCGTGATATTGGCCCCAACTGGCTGGAACAGTTTCCGGAAGTGCCACCTTTGCTATTCAAGGCGTTACAGCAACTTGCCAACCCACCCCAGGTAACGCCGATTGAGAAAAAGGCGAGCCGAACGTCTGTTGGCGCCGGGCTTTGGTTGGCCGCCATCGGTGGTATTACACTGGGCTTGCTTCTTCCCGAACTGCCCTCTCCGGAAAGTCTACGTGATCTTGGCATTGCTACTTTGGCCCTGATTGGCGCTTATGCGCTTGTTCGGCGCTAGCTGCCGATTCATAATCGCGCAAGCTGGCTATAATTGCAGTCTCAAGATTACTTAAAACCTATGCGTCAGGATATTACCGAACTTAAGTGGAACGATGATGGGCTTCTGCCCGTGATTGCGCAGGACGCTACAACCGGCGACGTGCTTATGCTTGCCTGGATGAACCCCGAAGCACTAACACTAACGCTGAAGGAAGGTATCGCCGTCTATTGGTCTCGCTCCCGCAAAAAAATTTGGCGCAAAGGCGAAACTTCAGGACACACTCAGCGCATCTGTGAAGTGCGCGTCGATTGCGACAAAGACACTATCTTGTTAAAAGTTGAGCAGCTCGGCGACATAGCCTGTCATACTGGACGACATAGCTGTTTTTATATGCGCCATCAAGATCAGAAATGGGTAGAATGCGAACCCGTCATCAAGTCACCGGATCAAATTTACCGCGATGAGTGAAATTCTCGCCAAACTGACAGATATTCTGGAAGCAAGAAAGTCTGCTCCGGCAGATGATTCGTATGTGGCGCAACTGTACGCCCAGGGGCTAAACAAAATTCTTGAAAAAGTTGGCGAAGAGGCAACCGAGACTATCCTGGCTGCAAAGGATGAAGATGAATCGGCGCTGATTAAGGAGACCGCTGATCTGTGGTTCCACACACTGATTATGCTTTCCCATATGAATTTGTCTGCAGCTGATGTTTTGGAAGAACTTGAGCGACGTTTTGGACTATCCGGACTGGAAGAAAAAACGTCTCGAAATAACGATTAAAAGAGGTATATAGACATGGGATTAGGTGGGATTAGTATCTGGCAATTATTGATTATATTGGTAATCGTCTTGTTGCTGTTTGGCACAAAAAAACTACGCAATCTGGGTTCGGACCTTGGTGGAGCCATCAAGGGCTTTAAAGAATCCGTAAGTGATAAAGATAAATCCGAAGAAGAAGAAGACGGCGAAGAACCTGAGCCTTTGAGTGAATCATCCAAGACCACTCAGGCCAAAGATGCAGAACAAGAAAAAGAACGCTCTTAAGTTACCGAGACGCTGATTTTTAATGTTCGGTATCGGTTTTTTTGAGCTGTTGCTTATAGGCATCTTTGGGCTGTTAATTTTTGGCCCAGAGAAACTTCCTGAAGCAATTCGTACCATTTCTCGCAATATCGGGCGGGCCAAGCGTGCCTGGCAGCACACTCGCCGGGAGCTTGAGGAAGAGCTTGGCATGGATGAAATTCGCCGGGAACTCTACAACGAGCAAATTCAGGAAGAACTGAAGCGTAGTAAGCAAAAGCTTCTGGGCAAAAAGGATGACTCCGAATCCACCAAAAATAGTTCTGAACCCAACCAGGATACATCTCCTTCACGAGAAGAAAAAATCCGGGAAGCGGCAATCAAGCACGAAGAGAAGTTAGACCGCGAAGATGACTGATCAATCAGAACAACAAAAGTCACAACCACTAATTGAACATTTGCTGGAGCTGCGTTCACGCATATTAAAGTCAATTATTGCCATCCTGCTGATTTTTTTATGCTTGTTTGCTTTTGCGAACCAGATATATGACCTGCTTTCCGAGCCATTAAGGGCGCAGCTTCCGGAAGGTGGCTCAATGATTGCCACGGATGTCATTTCACCTTTCTTGGCGCCACTAAAATTCACTCTCTTTACAAGTGCGATGCTGGCAATGCCTTACGTGCTTTACCAGGCTTGGGTCTTTATTGCTCCGGGGCTCTACACCAACGAAAAAAAGGTAGCCCTGCCAATTTTTGCCTCCAGCGTCGTCCTGTTCTATTCGGGAATAGCCTTCGCTTATTTTGTCATTATCAAGCTGGTCACAGGATTCATTATCAGTGTAGCCCCAGACAGTATTGCCGTAATGACAGATATCGACAGTTATCTGAGCTTCGTGCTCAAGCTGTTTTTTGCTTTTGGCCTGGCATTTGAAATACCCATAGCCACCATTCTGCTGGTGCGTGCAGGTATAACTACCACAGAATCCTTGGCGGCAAAGCGCCCCTACATCATTGTTGGCTGCCTGATAGTAGGTATGTTCTTGACGCCTCCAGATATATTTTCCCAACTGTTTCTGGCTGGCCCTATGTGGTTACTATTTGAAGTGGGACTAATATTCGCTAGATATATGGACCCCCAGGAGCAGGAGAAAAAGCGTCAAGCAAAACAGAGTCGCAAACAAGACCGCGATGCGAAAAGGGGCAAAGGCAAAGACCAGTAATCTAGCCTGTTTTTATTTCCTCCAGCTCAAACCAGCGTGCAGTTGCCTGATCCAGTTGCACCTGAACTTGTCCCAACTTATCCAGTACCGGCTGGGTCTGTTCAAATGGCTGATCATAAAATGCAGGATTGGCTATGACTCTCTGCAGTTCAGCTATTTGAGCTTCCAGTTCCCCAATTTTCCCGGGCAGAAGATCCAACTCACGTTGAAATTTATAACTCAGCTTGCCAACTTTTCGGTTTGATGTACCTGTAGTAGCTGTCGACATGTCCTTCACTTGCGGCTTGAGTGAGTCGGGGCTATCTGCAATCTTGAGATTTTTACCTCTGGCCGCCCAGTCTGAATAGCCGCCCGCATACTCGACAACCTTGCCATCACCTTCAAAGACCAGAGTACTGGTCACTACATTGTCCAAAAAATCCCGATCATGACTGACCACGATTAATGTACCGTTGAACTCAACCAGCTTTTCTTCCAGCACCTCCAGCATCTCAACATCGAGATCATTGGTCGGCTCATCAAGGATCAACAGGTTGTTTGGCTGAGTAAACAATTTGGCCAGCAGCACCCGGTTACATTCGCCGCCAGACAAGTTGCGTACCGATGTCATGGCCCGCTTGGGTGAGAAAAGAAAGTTGCGCAAGTAGCCGACAATGTGGCGATCCTTACCGTTCACCTTGATATATTCCTTGCCATTACCCACGTTTTCGGCAACGGTTTTGTCCCATTCCAGCTCACGCCTGATCTGGTCGAAATAGCCAATAATCAGGTTAGTTCCCATCTTGACACTGCCTTCATCCGGTTTTAGCTGCCCCAGCAAGATTTTCAGCAATGTACTCTTCCCAACACCATTGTTGCCTATCAGGCCAATGCGGTCGCCGCGCATTAGTCGAATTTTAAAGCCGTCCAGAAGCAAATTATCGCCATAAGCATGGCGGATACTGCGCGCTTCTACTACTTTGCGACCGCTTTCCTCGGCTTCAGAAATATGGATTTTAGCCTTACCCTCGCGCTTAATGCGTTTGGCTCTTTCCTCGCGCATGGTCTGTAGTGCTCGTACCCGGCCCTCATTGCGGGTTCGGCGGGCCTTAACGCCCTGACGAATCCAGCTTTCTTCCTGTTCCAAACGTTTATCGAACAGTGCGTTGCGAACATCTTCCTCCTCGTTGGCTTTTTCCTTTAGATCGAGATAGTCGCGGTAGGAACCGGGCCAGCTAATTAACTTGCCACGGTCAATTTCAACAATACGTGTCGCCAGTTTTTCCACAAAAGTTCGATCGTGAGTAACGAAAATCACACTGCCTCGAAAACCACGCACCACATGTTCCAGCCACTCGATCGTGGATATATCAAGATGGTTGGTGGGCTCATCCAACAGTAAAAGTTCAGGCTTGGAAACCAGGGATCTCGCCAGCGCCACGCGGCGACGCCATCCGCCGGAAAGATCCGACATTTTGCTGTGCGCAGGCAAATCCAGCTGACTAATGATCGTTTCGACTTGTTGGTCGGGCTGCCAGCCTCCCCCCGCTTCAATCATAGATTGCAATTCTTCCAGATCTTTTAGCCCATTCTGATCGAGAGTCTTATCACTGAGCTGTCTAAAATCCTCAATAAGCTTTATTAGCCGGGCCAGTCCCTCGCGCACAACATCAAATACTATTTCGCTTCCGCTCACAGGAAGCTGCTGATCCAGTACACTGATGCGCAAATTATCCTTATACTGAACTTCACCCCGATCAGGTTGATAATCGCCACTGATTATCTTCATCAGTGTCGATTTACCCGTGCCATTACGACCAATCAGGCAAACACGTTCACCGGATTCAATAGAAAAATCGGTTTCAACAAGCAAAGGGGAATCACCAAACTCTATTGAGAGTTGGTCGCAACGAACAAGAGTCATTTTATGGAAAGCAAGGCAGTAAAGGCGCTATATTAGCAAAGAGTTCAAACCCTCGTATCAAAGATCGTAACCTGTACGGCGATCAAACATGACAAAAGACGACAAAGTAAAGAACATAAAGAGCCAGCGCATAGAAGATGGCATCGACGATCTGAGCCGCGAAGAGCTCGATCGCCTCAATTATGAGCGCAAGCTTCGTGATCAACAATTTGCTGGGCGCAAAATAACAGCGTGGCATATCAACATTGCCGCAGTAGCCTTTTGCATCATTGGACTGCTCTATGCCATCCCCAGAATGCTCTGGCTAAGTCAAGAGGAGGTCAGCGATTACGTACCTTTAAGCGAGCGTACCCCAGACGATGAACTCCTCCCTCCGCTTCCGAATGAACAGCCGCTATATTTAGATGAGCGGACAGGTACAGCATTAACCATAAACACAACAACTCCCTCACTAGCGCCTGCCGAGCCAGCTGCGGAAAACACCGAACCTGCTCCGGCCGTCCTTACCAGCTCTTTGGGCACTATCCGGCAGGATATAGAGGCGCTTCTTCCGGAGAGTGCGATCATTAATACACTTGAACAGTGGGCTCGAGAATGGTCCAGGCAAAATGTCAATGGCTACATCGCCCACTATGCCAGTTCATTTATCTCGGAAAACGGGCAGGACATTCAGGCCTGGCGAGAATATCGGGCGCCCAGGATTTCTTCACCGGAATGGATTGAAGTAGAAATCACTGACCTGGAAATTGAATTTACAGACGCAAATAATGCTCAAGCAGACTTTAGGCAGATCTACGATGCATCCAATTACAGTGACGAAAGTTTCAAGCGCCTGATACTTATTAGGGAATCAGATGAATGGAAAATCCACAGAGAACTCTCGGTCGACATCTGACAATCTACAAGAGCCATTTCACTTGTTAAAGCAGCATAAAGTCTCTAGAGTGCGCGCTCCTTTTTTCGTGAAAACCAAGGTGAGTAACCATGCAAATTGAAAAGAAAACTGACTCCCACAAAATTTACAAACGCAACGATGGCCGTTTTGCTGTGAAAACCCTAAAAGGCCTGCCCGTGAACGGCGATGAAAAAATCGCTGTTTTGCTTGCCGCTGGTCTAATCACAGCACCGGAACCAAAGGCCCCTGAGCCCGAAGTTGAGGCAGCTACCGAAGAAGTGGCCGCCGAAGACGCTCCTGCTGAAGAACAAGAACACGCCGCAGAAGGAGTTGCGGAGGAAGCCCCTGCTCAAGAGGCAACTGACGAAGAGGAGTCTGCAGAAGAGGCCCCCTCTGAGGAGCCAGCAGAAAAAGCTGAAAAAAAATAAATACCCATCCTTCTGCAAAAGGCGGCCATAGGCCGCCTTTTTTGTGAACGTAAGAAGGCCAGTCCCAGAAAATTCTCAATCAATGTTCATATTATTCGTCTCGCAAACCACTAGAATGCCTGCATGAACATTAAAACCAGCCAAAAAGTTCGTTTTCTCATCAGGGAAACGGCCACTGTCGCCGTTATTTTTGCCGTTGTATTTTTCGGTGGAAAGCTGGTAAATGGCTGGCTTGGTCAAAAAGCACTGGATGAAACCGGGATTGTTTTTTTAAGCTACGAGGCAGCTATTCAGGAAGCGACAGAAACCGGCAAACCGGTTTTACTGGAGTTTGGCGCTGTCTGGTGTGGCAGCTGTCGCAAACTGAACAGTCAGGTAATGGCCGACGAGCGCGTGCGCGCAAAAATCGATGACAAGTATGTCATCGCACATGTTGAGTGGACCAATGAGGAAGATCGGACAATTTTTCAACATTTTGGTGTAGACACATTTCCGCAGGTATTGATTCTCGACGCAAACACCGGGAACTATCGCCGATTACCGATCACTTTTGATCCCCTGCAATTTTTGCAATTAATTTAACTCAATTGCCAGGCCTCCAAGAGAAAAGTCACCGGGCCATCGTTCACCAGACTGACCTGCATATCTGCAGCAAAAATACCGGTTTCAACACGGGTTAAATGCTTCTTGCAGCTCGCAATAAAGTACTTATATAGAGCATTTGCCTGCTCTGGTGATGCCGCGGTCGAAAAGCTCGGACGCCTGCCTTTGCGAGTATCCGCTGACAAGGTGAACTGGGAAACTATTAGAATTTCCCCATTTATATCAATAAGGCTTTTATTCATTTTGCCCTGATTGTCGGCGAAGATTCGATATTCCATCACCCGTTTAGCCAGCGTATCGACCTGCTTCTCTGTGTCTGTAGTATCAACCCCCAGAAACACCAGTGCACCCTGGCCAATTTGGCCTACTGTTTTCCCGTCAACCACTACACAAGCGGAACTAACTCGCTGCACAAGCGCTTTCATCTTTTTATAATCCCATAAAAGTAATTTGATCGGTATTCTATGAGGACCTGTTCGAGAGTTCGAATTTTATGTCTATAAACAACAAGCCATATCGTTGTGACTGGTGCCAGAACAGCGACATTTATCAGGATTATCACGATCTGGAATGGGGCGTACCACTTTATAACGATCAAAAATTATTTGAATTTCTTATTTTGGAAGGTGCCCAGGCCGGGCTATCCTGGATTACTGTGTTAAAAAAACGTGAAAATTATCGCCCGGCATTTGATCAGTTCAATCCCGAGAAGATAGCCCGGTACGATCAGGGTAAACTCCAGGCGCTAGTTCAGGATAAAGGCATTATTCGCAATCGCCTGAAAGTTGCCTCGGCTGTACAAAATGCTCAGGCCTTTCTCCAGGTGACCAGATCAGGAAGCTTTGCCAATTACATCTGGCAATTTGTCGACGGCCAGCCCAAACAAAATCAATGGAAAAATTTGTCGGAAATTCCAGCAAAGACAGTCGAGTCGACAGCCATGAGCAAACATCTGCGCATGGACGGCTTTAATTTTGTCGGGCCTACTATCTGCTATGCCTTTATGCAGGCCACGGGTATGGTAAACGATCATTTAATTACCTGCTTCCGTCATACCGAACTCAGCGGCAACTGATTCTGGGCTAATATAGATTGCAAATTTTCACACTGGAGAAATTATGTCTGGCGACGAACCCCACGGAGAACTTCTTTTACGCACTTTGGCCATGCCAGCCAATACCAATGCCAACGGGGATATTTTTGGTGGCTGGGTCATGTCGCAAATGGACATTGCCGGCGGCATTTTGGCTAAAGAGGTTTCCCTTGGAAGAATAGTGACTATTGCCGCTGACCAGATGAAATTTATCGAGCCTGTGGCGGTAGGGGATACCGTTTGCTGCTATGGCCAGGTAACCAAAGTGGGGAATACCTCCATCGCCATTGCTTTGGAGGTATGGGTAAATAAAAGTTATGCCGCCACCTACGGCGAACGCAATCGCCGCAAGGTTACCGAAGCCATCTTCACTTATGTAGCCATTGATGGCGCGGGCAAGAAGCGCCCTGTTCCCAAACGCTAGGTTACCTTCGGCTTGGCTCTCTTTCTTTCGTTTTCAGTTAAAAGTTTTTTGCGCAGACGAATGGATTTTGGCGTCACTTCAACAAGTTCGTCGTCTTCGATAAATTCCAGCGCCTGTTCCAACGTATGCCGAATTGGCGGGACAAGAGTAAGCGCTTCATCTGTACCCGAAGCTCGTACGTTGGTCAGTTGCTTGGCTTTAGTCGGGTTAACTACCAGATCATTGGAACGGGAGTGAATGCCGATGATCTGACCTTCGTATACTTCCTCGGCATGACCAAGGAACAACCGTCCCCGACCCTGAAGGTTAAACAATCCGTACGCCAGCGTCTTCCCCTTCACCATACTCACCAGTACACCGTTTTGACGACTGTTAACATCACCCATTTTAACCGGACCGTAGTGGTCAAAAATACTGGTCATGATGCCCGAGCCTGATGTCAGGGTCAGGAAGTGCCCTCGAAAACCAATCAAACCTCTTGAAGGGATCAGATATTCCAGCCGAATTCGGCCTTTGCCATCAGGCACCATGTTCTTCAAATCACCCTTGCGCAGGCCCAGCTCTTCCATAACTGCACCCTGATGTTGCTCTTCGATATCGATCACAACGGTTTCAAAAGGCTCACAAACCTGCCCATCCATTACTTTCTGAACTACTTCCGGACGGGAAACGCCAAATTCGTAACCTTCACGACGCATGGTTTCGATCAAAACGGACAAATGCAGCTCACCACGACCGGAGACAACAAATTTTTCAACTGTATCGCCCTGCTTGACCCTAAGCGCAACATTGTGGATTAGTTCCTGATCCAGCCGTTCCCTGATATTGCGGGAAGTAACAAACTTGCCTTCCCTGCCGGCAAAAGGCGAATCGTTGACCATAAAGGTCATACTCACTGTTGGCTCATCGACACTAAGCGGTGGAAGAATCTCGACATGCTCCGGATTGCAGAGCGTATCGGAAATTTTTAGCTCATCAATTCCGGTGATACAAACGATATCGCCCGCTTCGGCAAGCTGGGTATCGATGCGTTCCAGTCCAAGATAACCTTTAACAATAAGAATTCTGCCTTTGCGCTCTTTACCATTAGCCGACTTCACCACCACCTGCTGATTTGGCTTGAGCTTGCCGCGGGTAATACGTCCAATACCTATAACACCAACATAGCTGTCGTAATCCAGCGCGGAAATCTGCATCTGGAAAGGCGCTTCAGGATCAACATTCGGCACAGGCACATGATCCACAATCATCTGGAACAGTGGGGTCATATCTTCCGCCAGTGCATCAAACTCATTCCCCGCTACCCCGTTTATAGCTGAAGTATAGATCACCGGGAAATCGAGTTGCTCATCTGTCGCGCCCAGATTATCAAAGAGTTCAAATACTTGATCCATAACCCAATGTGGCCGCGCCCCTGGTCGGTCAACCTTGTTAATTACCACAATAGGACGCAAACCGCGCTCGAAAGCTTTCTGGGTTACGAAGCGGGTTTGTGGCATGGGACCGTCTACTGCATCTACCAGCAGGCAGACCGAATCCACCATCGACAGAACGCGCTCAACCTCACCACCGAAATCTGCGTGTCCCGGGGTGTCTACGATATTAATACGGTAATCGTTCCAGCGAATGGCTGTGTTTTTGGCCAGAATGGTAATACCACGCTCTTTCTCCTGGTCATTGGAATCCATTATGCGTTCCTCACCCACGGATTTTCTATCCAGAGTTCCGGACTGTTGCAGGAGCTTGTCCACGAGAGTGGTCTTGCCGTGGTCAACGTGGGCAATAATGGCGACATTTCTGAGTTTTTCGATCATTGGTGTGCGGGCCAGGGCCCGAATTGGGAGGGGTAAAAAATGAGGCGCGATTATAGCGATTTTAGCGTGCAACTAAAGCAATTCTTGCTCTAAAAGTCACAGAACTCGACCACCTCACAAATATCGCGGTTATTAACACTTTTTTACGCTTGCATGAGCTTTCAAACCATGAAATCATTGTAATTTTTAACAAATACTAACAAAATCCCAAACAGGATGGTAAAGCAATACTTTAGAACTCGCGTTGGCTCAGAATGATGTTAATGGTTGACTCCAAAGAAACTTTAAAAGTTGCGTTTTTAAGCGCATTACGCACTAGGAGGTACTATGCCTGACAACAAATCACAGGCAGACTGTGTCAGAAATTACGCAAAATCAACTTGGCACGCTCCCCAACTATTGGACTTGTCCATGCTGAATACCGCTGGCAATAAGGATGCCCTTAATGCTGTAGAGGGCCGGACAGGCTATCAAGGAAAAATTGAAGTATCTCCCTCTTAAGATACTTTTATCTATCCCAGCCTGAATAAAAATTGATTTGAGTCCAAAAAAATTTCTGTTTCTCTTCTGCTAAAAACATTCAGATCGTCGGAGATACATAGCAAAAACCCCCTTATATTTCTTAGCTGCTGCAGTTTACTCGGTGCAATTGCAGGACTGGCTTTTGCTCCAATTAATTTTTGGCCAGCTATTCTCATTGCCCAGTTAGGTCTGCTGTTTTTTCTGCAGCCCGGGCGCTTTGCCATCACTTTACTTGGACTCTGGGCATTTTGGGCCGTTCACTTTGGTACTGTGATGTACTGGATGTATATAGGCTTGGGAAAGATCCTCGGACTGGGAGCCTACACAGCTGTCTTCCTTACCATCGTCGTCGGCCTTTTTTACAGTGCCATCCTGCTTTTACCATGGTTGCTGTACTGTGCATGCCCACCCAACTCTCGTGTCCGGCTGGCTTGCTTCCCCTTTGCCTGGATACTTTGTGAGTGGTTCCGCTACTGGATTTTTGGCGGGCTCACCTGGCTGCTTGCCGGTTATGTATTTCAACCTGGCTGGTTATCAGGCTGGATCCCGGTATTTGGCGTTATGGGTGCCAGCCTGGCTGCATGCCTCAGCGCTGTGTTATTTTTCGTCTCCATCCCGGGCCAAAAACGACTCCTTCCTGTAGTTGGAATTACTCTAATCTGGGTTGCTGGCGGTTTATTGACTACTGTCAACTGGACTCAATCCCTCAATTCTTCCATACCAGTCACTATTGTTCAGCCCGAAGCCAAAATATGGCTACAACGATCTTATAATTCCGAGGAACGTGACCAGCTATGGAATCAGGAGGTGGCTGATCTCAGCGCCGGAAATTGGCAGCCAGGCTTGCTGATTTGGCCCGAACGCGGTTTGCGGGCAAGCGTTGATCATTCCGCCAAACGGCTAAGAAGTCTCGCCCTGCAGGCCAAGTCATCGAATACCGCCCTGATTACCGGAGGAAACTATTTTGAAACACTGCCCGACAATGATTTCCTGGTATACAACAGTATTTATGGCATGGGGGCTGCAGACGGTCTTTACCTGAAGGAAAAATTGGCTCCCCTGGGGGAAAGAAACCTCCTGGGAAACTTTCTGGGCTTGTTTTCTGATAATGAAAAACGACTTTCTGCTAAAGCAACATCACCGCAAGAGAAATTGATTAATTTTAAATATCAAGAAGAAAGTTTTTCTATAGCCTCATTAATTTGCTATGAAATAGCTTGGGGAAACTATCTAAACTCTTACGCCAAAAGCGCAAATATTTTGATAAATCTAAGCAACGATCGTTGGTTTTATCCATCTCCTCAGCTTGACCAAACTCTGGAAATTGCCCAGATTCGCTCGCTCGAACAACAAAAGCCCCTACTGAGATCCAGTTTTGGTGGATATAGTGCGCACATTAATTATCGAGGAGAAATTATTGCCCGGGCCACTGATACCAGCGCTCAAACTATAACTACTTTTGTCGAACCACGAACAGGGCAAACCCCGTATTCACGATTTGGGGACTTGCCGGTCATTCTATTAGCCATGCTCATCTGGCTTATTTCAGTAGCATCAGTCAAATTTAGACGTCCAGATACCGTAAAGCATCCGGCAGCCACCGATGAAGCAAACGGCTAGCACACTTGGGGTTTTCCCTCAAAACGGTATTGGCATACTTACATGCTTCAGGCAAAAGCTCAGAGTCACGACTTAGATCCGCCATTAAAAATCCCTGGTCACCTGCCTGGCGCGCACCCAGGAGTTCACCTGGACCCCGAAGCTGCAGGTCTATATCAGAAATTTTGAAACCGTCATTAGTTTCGCGCATAGCACGAATACGTGTGGCGCTGTTTTCCGATAATGGTGCTTCGTAAAGCAACAGGCAATGCGACTCGGCACTGCCCCGGCCCACCCGGCCACGCAATTGATGCAGCTGGGACAATCCAAGCCTCTCAGGATTTTCAATAATCATTAGACTGGCATTGGGTACATCAACGCCTACTTCAATGACTGTAGTGGCCACTAATACCTGAATGTCTCTCTGATGAAACTCTCGCATGACTCGCTGCTTTTCACTGGGTTTCATGCGGCCATGAATCAGCCCGACAGACCAGTTCCCCAGGACAATGGAGAGCTCATCAGCAATAGCCTCGGCCGCCTGAGCCTGCAGCTCCTCCGACTCTTCTATTAGCGTACAAACCCAATATACCTGACGCCCATCGGCACAGGCTGCATTGACACGCTCTATAACTTCAGCCCGACGAACACCTGGTAAAGCAGCAGTGACAACCGGGATTCGCCCCGGCGGTAATTCATCAATAATTGAAGTATCCAGGTCAGCGTAGTGGCTCATGGCCAGAGTTCGCGGAATAGGTGTTGCCGTCATGATCAACTGGTGGGGTACCTGTCCCCGACAGGAACCTTTTTGTCGCAATTCAAGCCGCTGATTCACGCCAAAACGATGCTGCTCATCAACTACCATTAATCCCAGATTGGCAAATTCCACATCCGCCTGTATCAGTGCGTGTGTACCAATAATCAAGTCTGCCGTACCAGATTTAATGAGTTCGAGAACCGCTTCACGTGCTTTTCCCTTAATTTTGCTGCTGAGAAAAACGACTTTATATTCAAATGATTGCAGCCATGCCTCAAATTTTTCATGATGCTGCTCGGCGAGAATTTCTGTTGGCGCCATAACAGCTGCCTGACTTCCACAGCCCAGGGCCGCCAAAACAGACGTGGCCGCCACCAGGGTTTTGCCCGAACCCACATCACCCTGAAGCAAACGCAACATGGGGTGCCCGGTTTGCATATCTGCCTCAATTTCAGCAATAACCCGACGCTGAGCCTCTGTCGGACTAAAAGATAAATGAGCAAAAAACCTGTTCAGATCTTCAGGCTTCGCACACAAGGCCTGGGCCTGTTTAGCTTTGGTTCGGTTGCGCGCCAGGAGCATGCTGAGCTGGTGGGCAACCAGCTCCTCAAATACGATTTTTTTCTGATAGGGATGCTGTCCAGTCAGCAGTTGTCCAACTGGCGCATCTACCGGGGGACGATGCAAATATAAAAGTGCCTGCCTTAGCGGCAAATCTTTTCCCGGTCCTTCTTTGACCAGCTCTTCGATAGGAGAGTTCTTAAGCACTTGCAGCGCCTGTGTACTGAGATCACGCAAACGACCCTGAGTAAGACCTTCGGTAGTTGAATAGACTGGTGTCAGCTCCGCCGAAGGCGGCGGTGTATTCTCCTGTACAAACTCATACTCAGGGTGATAGAACTCCAGACCCGCCCTGCCCGGACGCACCTCACCGGCGCAGCGCAGAAATTTACCACGACTCAAACCTGCTTTCTGTGCCTGGGAAAAATGGTAAAACCGCAGCGTAGTAACACCCGTATTATCACCCAGCTTCACCATTAGACTGCGCCGCCTGCCGAAAAGGATATCGGACGCCAAAATTTCTCCCTGGATCAACACATACTGACCAGGCTGCAATGAGCCTATCGGGGTAATTCGGGTTCGATCCAGATAACGCAGGGGCAAGCGAAACAGCAGATCCTTGACCTGATAAATACCCGCCTTTTCCAAAAGGCCCTGCAATTTGGGGCCTACCCCTCTAAGCTGATCTACTGGCTTCTCTAGGTCGGGGACTCCGATATGGGGCGACACCATTTAAAACCACCCCCGATCAATTATCGAAGTCGATGCTGTAAACGAGGCGAGCGCCTCAAGACCATTTGACGACGCAGCAGACACGCAGACAGCTTTTTAGAATTCCAGACCACATTGCTGGATAGCCTGTCTTAAAGCATCAACAGCCTTGTGACGTGGAAAACTTGCGCGCCAGGCAAGTGCAACTGTTCTGGCAGGGGCCGGGGGCTCAAATCGTCGGGTAATCAATGCCCCTTCGCTGTATTGGGTATTCAGGGTCGCGGAATACGGAAGAATAGTCACTCCCAGTCCCGATGCCACCATGTGGCGAAGGGTTTCAAGTGAACTTCCCTCTGCGGCTGTTCGGATAGGTGATCGGTTGTCTTCAACCGGTTTCCGCAGAGAGGGACACATCTCCAATACCTGATCCCGGAAGCAATGGCCCTCACCCAGCATGAGAACATTTTCCATTTCGAGGTCAGATGCCTTGATCAGTTTTTGTTTACCCAATGAATGCGCCGCGGGTAAAAGGATTACAAACGGCTCTTCATAAATTGGCTGGGTAACGACATCCGGTTCATTAAAAGGCAGAGACAATATCACCACATCAAGGTCGCCATTGCGCAACCGCTTGCGCAGGTCCGCTGTGTACCCCTCTTCAATAATTAGCGACATATCGTGCGCAATACTTCTCAGTTGAGGAATCAGGTACGGGAAAAGATAGGGGCCGATAGTAAATATGGCACCTACTGAAAGTGGGCTGCTTAACTGATCCTTGCCAGAACTGGCCAAGTCCCTTATTGAGGAAGTCTGTTCAAGAATTTGCTGAGCCTGAGCGACAATTTTTTCACCTATGGGGGTTGGGTGAACCCGACTTTTGGTGCGCTCAAACAAGGCAATGCCAAGTTCGTCCTCAAGCTTTTTTACTGCAATACTCAGAGTAGGCTGGCTAACAAAACAGCGTTCTGCTGCACGCCCAAAATGCTGCTCCTTGGCAAGCATCACGATGTAACGCAATTCAGTCAGTGTCATGGATTCAAGCCTCTTACCCTTAAAGTAGCCATAGGCTGGTTCACTTTATCAGCTTTGCGCAATAGTTTGAATTAATGATGAAACTATGGTTTTTTCGGCCGATAGACCCCGACATTTCGGTAGCCCGCCTGCAATAAAAGCTCGGCGTGCAGGCGGCTCATCACGCCTCGATCACAGTACAATAGATGGCGTTTTTTCGAATCAGTCTGAGCAAATTCCTTTTGTACGCGAAAGTAGGGCATCTGTATTATCTCATTGTCTGGATATTCTGCTTTCCGGACAGGCCTATTCCGTACTTCATCCGGATGGCGCACATCAACCAGCACCGACTGCGGCACCGGAGACTGATAAATATCAACCGGTATCTCACTGACAGAATCCAGCAAATCAATCATCGATTCAGTTTTCTGGTTAGCTACCGCACCATCCAGAATCGTGAAATCAAAACTGGTTTCCGCATCTTCGATTATGTGGTGCCTGGCACTTGTAGTCGGCTTGCGGGAAATCACCCCGCAATACTCAGGCATGCTTACTGCAAATTCCTCCGTGCCTATGGTCCGCGCTATTTTAATAATCTCGATTTTGTCCATGTTAACAAGAGGACGCAATATCAGCATTTTCGATATTGAATCGATCACGGCCAGATTAGCCAGGGTCTGGCTGGAAACCTGGGCAACGGATTCGCCTGTTACCAGTGCCTTGAATTGATTATGTTCAGCAATTTTTTCAGCGGCCCTTAGCATCATGCGTTTCAGTGCCACTCCCATATAGGATTTTGGGATGTTGAGCAGAATCTCGTTAACCACATCTTCAAAAGGCACTGTAATAAATTTTACCGGATGTGAGCGCGAATATTTGTACCACAAATAATGCGCAACTTCCTTCACGCCAATTTCATGGGCTCTCCCCCCCAGGTTGAAGAACAAATAGTGTATGACCAGGCCACGCTTGGTTGCCAGGTAACTGGCAACGGACGAATCGAAACCGCCTGAAATCAATGACAGAACTTTTTCTTGTGAGCCCAGGGGGAAGCCGCCCAGCCCCTGCCATGTTTGGTCAATAATAAACAAGTCTTGCTGTCGAATTTCCAGTTGTACCTTAACGTCCGGAGTATGCAAATTCACGCCCTTGGCATCAGTGTTATGTAGCAAGTACCCACCAACATAGCGCTCAACATCGGTTGAGCTGAATTCCTGCTTGCCACTGCGTTTGGCCCTGACCACAAAGGTTTTATCAGAAATTCGTTCAGCAATATGTGCCTGGCAGATCTCGGCTATATGCTCCAGGCTATCAAAGTTAAAATTGAGGGTTTCGCTGAACTGATCAATCCCAGGCGTATTCAGCAAAATCTCAATAGCTCGATCCCGATTCCCCTGTGCATCGGGTACGCTGACTTCAAATTTTTCAAAATTACTATGTATTTGCGTTCCTTCAGTTTCCCGAAAAAGACGTTTTATATTATTTGCCAACATGCGAGTTAGCCGTTTGCGAACGGGGGGACTCTTGACAAAGATTTCAGGAAATAGCTTGACGATAAAATGCATGGAAGATGAGAGAATATGCTGAAAACAAGGGGGCGGATTATCGCTGAATCCGTCCCGCAATGGAAAAACTGTGACTAAACAGGCAATCTGTTAGCTGATTTTTTTCTATGATGCAGGAATAATGCTACAGAGTCATCATGGGGTCCATGAATCTATGAATGCCGATCATCCCATCACCAGCCTGTCTGCGGCTGCAAAGACGAAACGTCTTTTTGTTTTGTTCATGCTCTTTTTTCTGGCTGATACTGCTCTGTCCCAGGTATACAAATATGTCGATAAAAATGGCAACGTTATTTACAGCGATACACCACCTGAAGAACAGAAGGATCTTCCACCGGCCCAGTTACCTGACCTGATAATCCAGCCCGCTGTAAAAGTAGCACCAAGACCCTCAGACAACACACCCCAGACAGATGCAACTGAAATAGAAACCCGCATTACTCAGCCGGCAAATGAATCCACCATTACCCCGGGGCAGATGTCTTTTACCTTAGCGGCAGAAGTTTCGCGCCCACTCGCCAGGGGAGAAACAGCAATCCTTATGGTTAATGATCAGGAATTTGGCCGCAGCAGTAGCAATCTGAGTTGGACAATTGACAACCTGATTCGTGGTGAACTGAAATTACAGGTACGAATCATCAACAGTGAAAATACTCTTCTGGCTGAATCTGAAACATTCAGGATTTTTGTGCATCGTGCCAGTGTCAATCGTTAAGCCTTTAAAAAAATGATTTAGGCAATCGCCTGCAATATATTGAGGCAACTTTTCTCCCGCAGCGCACCATTTTTGTGCATAATTTCCATGCATATCAATATCTCAAACTAATATGTGCCAGTTTTGTACTCTAGGGCAATCCCGAAGCGCATTTTTTTTGGCGCGAACCTTGCTTATTTATCATGGCTCAGCGCCTGTTTCGCGCATGGAAAACCAATGAACACCGAAAGCGAACTTTTTAGCCAATTACTTAACTACTTAAACACCGCAGTCGTATTGGTAGATAGCTCTTGTGAAATTCGTTATATGAATCAGTCAGCAGAGGCAATTTTTGGCCTGAGTATGACCAAAGCTCTGGGAATGGATATTGTCCCGATACTATCCACATCCAAAGCCGACAGGCACGCGCTGGTCAATGCTATTCAGCAATCGCATCCATTTATTAAACGGAAGGCCGAATTTCACAACGCACTGGGGAAAAACACCATCGTTGATTACAGTGTTACCCCATTCGATCAGGAAGATGGCAATTACCTCCTGATAGAGATCAGCGAAATGGACCGTTTGATCAGGATTAGTCGGGAAGAATCTATCCTTGCCACCCATGACACATCCAGGCAACTAATACGTGGCCTTGCCCATGAAGTAAAAAACCCCCTCGGCGGGATACGCGGTGCAGCGCAGCTGCTGGCTTCCGAGCTGGACAACCCCGAATGGCTTGAATATACGGATGTTATCGCTAAGGAAACAGACCGTTTGCGCAACCTTGTGGATCGTATGCTTGGCCCCAACGTGCCACCCAACATGGCTGAACTTAATGTGCATGAGGTTTTGGAAAGGGTTAGCAAGTTACTGGAAGCGGAAGATAATCAAGCCATCAGGATTGTGCGCGATTACGACCCCAGTCTGCCTGAGATCGCAGGCGATTTTGAGCAGCTTATTCAGGCAGTACTTAATATCGCACGTAACGCTAAGCAGGCCGTCAGTGAAAATGAAACGAAAGATCCGCATATCATCCTTAGAACCCGAATCCAGCACCGTTTTACCATCGGTTCTGTTCAACACCTTCTTATCGCCAGAATTGATATAGAAGACAACGGTCCAGGGATTCCTCCCAATAAAATCGACGATATTTTTTATCCGATGATTACCGGGCGCAGTGAGGGGACCGGTCTTGGCCTGCCAATTGCTCAATCTATTATCAACGCACACAGCGGCCTGGTTGAATGCCAAAGCCATTCAGGACAAACCGTTTTTTCGATTTTTTTACCGATTAGCCAATTAACCGAATCAAATGACGAGCCTACCCATGCGTAGACTTAAAGAGAGATAAATTATGAAACAGGCGGAAAGCGTTTGGATCGTCGATGACGACAAGTCAATTCGCTGGGTGTTGGAAAAGGCATTGCGAAGGGAATCCATGGAAGTGGAAAGCTTTGAAAACAGTGACGATCTTCTCGATGCACTGGAAAACAGACGCCCCAGAGTTGTCATCAGCGATATTCGAATGCCGGGAACCGATGGCCTCAGTTTGCTCAAAAAGATTAGTGACACTGACCCCCATCTTCCCGTCATTATTATCACCGCGCACTCAGATTTACAGAGCGCTGTAGACTCCTATGAAGGCGGCGCTTTTGAATATCTTCCAAAACCATTTGACCTGGAAGAAGTCATCAGTGTTACCCGGCGCGCGCTGGATCATAGTGCCACCCTGCATACAGACGGCCATTCCGACAATGTTGCCATTTCTTCGGAGATCATTGGTGAAGCACCCGCCATGCAGGAAGTATTCCGCGCTATTGGCCGGCTGGCGAAATCCAACGTCACCGTTTTAATCAATGGCCAGTCCGGAACAGGTAAAGAGCTGGTTGCCCGGGCACTACACAGGCATAGCCCACGCCATAATAAATCCTTTATTGCTCTGAACATGGCAGCAATTCCTGCCGATCTCATTGAATCTGAGCTCTTTGGTCATGAAAAAGGGGCCTTTACAGGAGCCAATGCTCGCCGGGAAGGCAGATTTGAACAGGCCAATAGTGGCACCCTGTTTCTCGATGAAATTGGTGACATGCCAGCCGAAGCGCAAACCCGCCTGCTGCGTGTATTAGCTGATGGCGAGTTCTACCGGGTAGGTGGCCATGTGCCAGTCAAAGTGGATGTTCGCATCATTACCGCAACGCACCAAAATCTGGAAAAGCTGGTAGACGAGCACAGATTTCGTGAAGACCTGTTTCATCGGCTCAATGTTATTCGCGTGCATCTGCCCCGGCTCTCGGAGAGACCCGACGACATTCCCACACTGGCACGCCACTTTTTGGTGCGATCTTCCAATGAGCTGCAAATGGAGACCAAGGAGCTGCTTGCGGAAACCGAGGAATTTTTGACTCAACTCCCATGGCCGGGCAACGTTCGCCAGCTTGAAAATGTTTGCCGCTGGCTAATCGTCATGGCACCGGGGAGAGAAATCCACATCAACGACTTGCCTCCTGAATTACTGGAAGGAAAAAAAGTAAGCAAGCCGCTAGAAATGCAAGGTGACTGGCCTGACCTACTTCGGAGCTGGGCGTCCCAATCACTGCTAAACGGTCAACAACACATTCTCAAATCCGCTGTTCCCATGTTTGAAACCGCCCTGATTGAAACCGCCCTGGAACATACTCAGGGACGCAAACGTGATGCTGCAGAACTACTCGGCTGGGGACGAAATACCCTCACTCGAAAACTAAAGGACCTGGGGCTAGCCAATTACCGAGGTACTGGCGAGGAGTAGCCCAGCTGCAGCCAAAAAACCCGGCCTTGGCCGGGTTTTTTTATTTTAAATTGATACATTAATCTACTGGACTGTGTCACTGGAAGAATTTGCTTCGGCGTCCTGCTGTTGCTTTTGTAATGCCTGCGCGAACAAAGCATCAAAATTTACCGGTGACAATCTCAGCGGGGGGAAATTTGCCCTGAGCACCAAGCAATCAATGGCTTCCCTAGCGTAGGGGAACAAGGTCGATGGAGCCATGGTAGACAATATTCGCCGGAGATCTTGATCAGCTATTCCAGAGACACGGAAGGTGCCAGCCTGTTCAATCTCAATCAAATAGATGCTTTCTTGTGATTCGGTGTCTTTTACCGTCACCGTTAATCCCAGGACAACCTCATAAAGTTCATCGTTAATTTTATTTTGGACATTGTTTATGTCCATTTCGACACGCGGCTTCCAGGAATTGTTAAAAAACGCCTCGACGCCCTTGGGACACTCCAGAGATACATCTTTCAGATATATGCGATCAATTCCAAATGTAGGTTTTTGGGTTTGTTGCTCAGTAGCGCCTGTTTCTTCTTCGTTTGCCATATGAATTTCCTGTTGTAGTAGTTTGGGGAAAATCCCCCCGAATCACAGTTATAGTTCCTGAAATAAAAATAACAAGACTTCGCCCAGAATTAGCTTTTAACCGTCGGCAGCTTTTCGTTGAGCCACTCGCTCATACCACCGCTCAATCGGTGCACATTAAATCCCTGTTTGCCCAGCTCCCGGCCAATCGATCCGGAATGCTGGCCAATTTTATCGACCACAACGATTAATCGATCTTTTCTTGATTCGAGCTCAGAAACTCTTTCCTTAATCTTGTTAAATGGGATATTAATTGCGCCTGCAATATGTCCCACCCCAAACTCCCTGGCTTCACGCACATCCAGTACGACCGCCTGATCGGCATTAATCAGACGAGTTAGCTCGTGATTAGTAATCGCTTTTCCGCCCTTTCTGCCTTCACGCCAAATAAACGCATACAGCAGAAGCATAAACACACTGATTAATAGCCATTGTTCACTGGCAAAGATAAAATAATCCAAAGAGATGTACCCGGTAATAATTGATAAAAGGACAGGCGCGGAGTATACAGTTGCCTGTTCAGCAGGTGAACCTCGCATCAACGGCTATTGACCGATAGAATGTTTTATCCTCTCTAAATTCATATGGAACAAGCTATTAACGTGAAAAAACCTCTGCTTTTGCTGATTTTGGACGGCTGGGGTCATAACGACTCGCCTGAACACAACGCTATTGCTGCCGCAAATTCACCAGCCTGGGATCGCCTCTGGGCGGAACGACCCAAAACCCTCATCTCGGGGTCAGGGGTTGATGTTGGACTTCCTGATGGACAGATGGGCAACTCCGAAGTAGGTCATATGACTCTTGGAGCCGGCCGCATCGTTTGGCAAAGCCTGACTCGCATTGACAAGGCTATCGAGGATGGTTCCTTTATGGAAAACCAGGTCTATATTGATGCCATCGATAAAGCGGTAAATGCAGGCAAGGCGGTACACATAATGGGGCTACTGTCGCCCGGCGGCGTTCATAGCCATGAACGCCACATTCACGCTGCAATTCGTTTGGCTGTTTCCCGTGCAGCCAAGGAAGTCTATCTCCACGCCTTTGCTGATGGCCGGGACACAGCGCCACGCAGTGCCATGTATTCCATAGAAAGCACTGAGACCGTCTTCGCAGAGGAGGGTGTCGGCCACTTTGCCAGCCTGGTTGGGCGCTATTACGCGATGGATCGTGACAACCGATGGGAGCGTGTTGAGCCGGTTTACCAGCTTCTGGCCAACAGCGAGGCAGAGCACAGCTTTGGTAGTGCCATTGAAGCACTTGAGGCCGCCTACGACAGGAACGAAAACGATGAATTTATCGCCCCTTCACACATAGGCAATAAAATTGAAATGCAGGATGGTGATGCCTTGCTATTTATCAATTTTCGGGCTGACCGGGCCCGTGAAATTGCCAGGGCATTTGTCGATCGGGATTTTGACGGATTTGATCGCGGAAAAGTGCCCTCTTTACTTTTTGTGCAGACTACCCAATACGCTGCCGATATAGATGCACCTGTGGCTTTTCCCCCATTTGATCTTAAAAATTCCTTTGGAGACTATTTGTCCCAATTGGGAAAAACCCAGCTGCGCATTGCCGAGACGGAAAAATACGCGCACGTTACCTTCTTTTTTAGCGGTGGTCAGGAAGATCTCTATAAAGGCGAAAATCGAATTCTGATTCCCTCTCCCAGAGTTGCTACCTATGACCTGAAACCGGAAATGAGTGTCTACGAAGTTACCGAAAAGCTTTGTGAAGCCATTCGTGCGGATGAATACGACGCAATCATCTGTAACTTTGCCAATGGCGACATGGTGGGCCATACTGGTATCTTTGAGGCCGCAGTGAAAGCAGTAGAAGCAGTAGATAGCTGTCTGGACAAAATCGTTCAAGCGATCAACGAGGTAGATGGGCAGTGCCTGATCACTGCTGACCATGGCAACTGTGAACGCATGCTGGACACAGAAAGCGGGCAGCCCCTGACTTCACACACGACCGAGCCTGTGCCCTTTATCTACGTTGGCAACAAATCGGTCACCTTTGCCAACGATGGCACGCTGGCCGATGTCGCACCGACTATGCTGGCACTAATGGATATTCAACAGCCAAAAGAAATGGAAGGGAAAAACCTTGCTCGTATTGGTTAATTAGCAAGATTTGTTTTCTTTTTGCAGAAATCTCTCTCTAATGTGCATGGGCAAATTATAATTTGCCCATGCACAAAATATTGCCACAGTTCGCGCTTCTTATCGTTCTTGCTACAAGCTCAATGGCGGGATTTGCTCAGGTAAGCGAAGCCGACCTGGCCGCAGTAAAAAAAGAACTGGAAGCTCTGAACACCCAGTTACAGCGGTACCAAAATGAGCATTCTGAGCTGGAGCAAGAAATTCGAGACCAGGAAGTCGAACTCTCACGTCTGCACCGTGAAATCTACAATACCGACCGTGCTATTGATGTAGGGGCTGCCCAACTCGCAAGATTGACCCGGCAGCGCAGCGAACTGATCCATCTTAGTGACATGCAGGAACAGGCTATTCGTTCAGACCTTGTTGCCATGTACAAGACAGGGCAACAGGAGCCCCTCAAAGTGATGCTGAACCTTGAAGATCCTGCTCAGTTGAGTCGCATGCTGATTTATTATCGTTATCTGCTGGGCGCGCGCGCTGCCCGGATTGATGCCTATACCCTGACAGTCAGCCAACTTGAAAACAACCAGCGGGAAATCAATCAGCAAAATACCAAACTGGACGACTTGAGAAATGAGTTGGGGCAGCAAGAAGCCAGCCTTAATGCCTCCATGGCCAGGCGAGCAAGACTTTTGGAAAGATTGGAAAGTCGCATTCTTACTGCGGAACAACAAATCGCGGAAAGAGAGGAAAATGCGCGCCGCCTGGAACAACTTATAGAGGAAGCCATCGAACGCATCGCCCGGCTAGCTCCGACAGAAACTCACCGGCCATTTGCCGAAATGCGAGGCCAGTTTAGCTGGCCAGTTAATGGCCAGATTCATCATCGCTTTGGCAGCATGCGTACTGGCGACCTGCACTGGCAGGGTGTTCTATTGAGAGCCGAAAATGGCACAGAAATTCATAGCATCCATCATGGGCGAGTCGTTTTTGCTGACTACATGCGAGGTTACGGTTTGTTGGTAATCATTGACCATGCAGATGGATACATGACACTCTATGGACATAATCAGTCACTCTTTGTCGAACCCGGCGACTGGGTTGCAGCCGGGGATCAGTTGGCGCTGGTAGGCAATACGGGCGGTCTTCCCGAGCCTGGGCTATACTTCGAAATCCGCCAAAACGGCAAGCCGGTCAACCCAGCCAACTGGTGTTCCAGAAGCAGCTAACCTTTGCCAGAATCTTTTTGCTTATGAACAAGTTTTTTTCAGCTTTTCTGCTTATCGTTTTTTGCCGTCTGTTTTTTTTACCTATGGCTTTTGCTCAGGAATCGGCGGAAGAGCCTGGCCTTAATCCTGAACCGATCCCTCCCCGCTTTTCTCTGGAAGAGCTCCAGCAATTTGCACGGGTTTTTGAGCAGGTACGTCAAAACTACGTTGAAAATTTCAGCGACGCAGAACTGCTAGATATGGCAATTGAGGGCATGCTTTCCCGGCTTGACCCACACTCCCAACTACTGGATCAGGAAGAGCGCGAGTTAATAGAAGATACCAGTGACGGAATTTTTTATGGTGTGGGGCTGGAATTGACCATAAGGGAAGGCGAATTGATGGTGATCACACCCATTGATAACAGCCCGGCCCAGCGAGCGGGTATCAAGCCCGGCGACATCATAATTGAAGTTGACGGCCAATCTCTCTGGGGACTGTCTTTATCTGAATCACTGGAAATCATGGACGGGGAACCCGATTCTGAATTAACGATTATGGTTGTGCGGGACGACCAGCCAAAGCCCTTTGAACTCAGCCTCACACGGGAAAGGATCGCTATGGAAAGCATCTATGCCAAGACGGTTACCGAGGATATTGGCTATATTCGCGTGCGGCAATTCCAACGCAACAGTGGTGAAGAGTTTAATAAGAAGCTGCAATCCCTGATTGAAGACCATTCCCATATTACCGGGCTCATTCTGGACTTGCGCAATAATCCTGGCGGAGTCTTGCCAGCCGCCATAGAAATCAGCGATGCCTTTATTAGCGAAGGTTTAATCGTTTCAACCAGGGGCCGTTCTGCCAATAGCAATCTGGAATTTTTTGCCTCCCCGGAGACATTGGCACCAACCATTCCACTGGTAGTGCTCATCAACCAGGGTAGTGCCTCAGCTTCCGAAATTGTGGCCGGCGCCCTGCAAGACCACAAACGGGCAATCATTATCGGGGATATCAGCTTTGGCAAGGGGTCGGTACAGAACGTGGTGCCTATTGATGACCGCCGTGCCATCAAGCTGACGACTGCACTCTATTACACCCCTTCAGGCCGTTCTATTCAGGCACAGGGGATTTTTCCGGATATTTCTGTGCTCGACGGTGAAATTACATACCAGGATACCGGCATTAAGATCAGTGAGGACGACCTGTTTCAGCATCTGGAAAATGAAAACGAAAATGCCCCGCAGTTTTTGGGGTTCCGGGAAACGCTGTCTGATATTGAAGACCTACAACTCGCCCAGGCACTGGCATTCCTTAAAGGCCTGGCTATTTATCAGAGATAAAAACAGTTTTCCTGCGGGCTACCAGCCAACAAAATGACTTTAATAGCCTGAGCCTGCGCTGCCTCAAACACAACAAACGCCAATTTTGAGCAGTTAGGCATTCCAAGTCACAGAATATGACTGCCTGAAACACCTGTTTCCACTTAATCGTAAAGGTTAAAATGCTAGACTTGGGTAACCACATATGCGGGAGTTGTATTAGATGCTCGAATTTCAGCAGCCACTTAAAGATTACAGTGAGGTTTTTCTGGAAGACACGGATGCCCCGCTTCCATCAAAGCTGGACTTTGGCACACGTTATGCTTTTTTTTCGACAATCGCCAAAGGTGGAAAATCCATCATCAAGTCCTGCAAAGATCTTCATCTGAATCGTGTCGTTTGTTTCAAAACCCTCCGCTCAGAGTTTGAAAAGGATGAAATTGAGCAACGCCGTCTGGTACGGGAAGCCCGGGTTTCGGCAATGCTGCAACACCCGAACACGATTCCGACTTACGAGTTAGGACGAGACCTCAGTGGCAAATACTATTTCACTATGAAGCTAGTTCACGGATATACCCTGCGAGAAATTCTCGATTACCGTGAGCGGTATGACCTTACCCAGCTGGTGGATATCATCGCTCAAATCGGCCAAGGACTTGCTTATGCTCATGCTCATGGAGTCGCCCACCGGGACATCAAGCCTGAGAATTTGCTGGTAGGTCCTTTTGGCGAAGTTCTCCTTCTCGATTGGGGTCTGGCAAAAGTATGGGGGAAGGATGGCTCGTCTACCGAAGAACTCCCCAGCACGACCTCATTTCCCGGGGAACGCTCCATGACTGGCCAGGGCAAGCTTCAAGGGACTCTTTGCTATATGTCACCTGAGCAAATTGATCGAGACCCCGATATCAGTTTTTCAACCGACACTTACAGTCTGGGATCTGTACTTTACGAGGTGCTTTCCGGCCAAACACCTTTTGATGGTGATACCGCCCAGGAAATTATTGATGCGGTAAAAGGTGATGAGCCACCGCCACCTTCATCCGTCACAAAATTCCGCGTTCCAAAACTATTGGAAGAAATATGTATGCAGTCGTTAAAAAAAGATCCATCCAAGCGCCCGAAAAATATGGGCGAATTTATTTCGATACTGCAAGACACGGACTGGCCGCGCGAACTTTTAAAATAGAAGCCAGAGACAAAAAAAGGGGGCTATTAAAGCCCCCTTTTTTATTCTGAAATACAACCAGATTAAGCCAGCGCTTCCTTGGTTGTTTTAATGATGACTGCCGCGACTTTGTATGGGTCAGCATTGGAAGCTGTACGACGGTCTTCCAGACGTCCTTTCCAGCCATCTTCCACAGTAGTAACTGGAATACGGATAGACGCACCACGATCAGAAACACCGTAGCTGAACTGATCAATAGACTGGGTTTCATGCTTGCCTGTCAGGCGCTGGTCGTTATAAGCACCGTAAACTCGCATGTGGCGGTTGATGTTTTTACCGAATTCTTCACAGATTTTGGTGAAAACATCCTGATCACCCAAGTCACGCATTGCGCCGTTAGAGAAGTTAGCGTGCATACCAGAACCATTCCAGTCAGTGTCACCGAGAGGCTTGGG
>Ga0222652_1000155_pt1 | contig 35129 bp, 48 predicted proteins | sample AntAcemetagen371_FD_179803 | JGI IMG/M metagenome (GOLD analysis project Ga0222652, IMG submission 179803) | Saline water microbial communities from Ace Lake, Antarctica - #371 | ecosystem: Environmental > Aquatic > Non-marine Saline and Alkaline > Saline | place: Antarctica: Ace Lake... | reverse complement strand
TAGTAGCACTTGAGTCTAGATTTGATAAAGTGTTAAACAAAAATGTAAGAGTTATTACATATACATTAACTACTGCAAGCGAGTTTAATACCACAGCAAGTCCAATTAATAACGGAGTTGTTGGCTCGTCAGGTGCAACAACAGCAGTTGTATTAGAAAATCCTGTAGATGAATTTACTAACGCAGTAGAATCAACTACTAGTGATATTAATATTACTGTAACTCGTAGTAGTACAAATACTGAAGTTAATTTACAAATTGAGCCGCAAGCAATTATCAACAGCGATGTTAATGATACAGCGGCAATTGCTCAAAGCAAACTAGCAATGAGTGCTGCTACTACTAGAGCTAATGCTACTGGTATTGCACAAGTTGATTTAGGACTTGCAAGTTTTGATAGTGCAAACTTTGAAATTACTAGCGGCTGGGTTGGTATTAAAGACCAAGGTGTTGGATTTGCCGAGTTACCGGAAATTGCTACTGACACTGTTATTGGTCGCAGTGCTGCTGGAACAGGTGATCCGAGTGCAGTTGCATTTAGTACAGTAATCGACGAAGGCGGCGGCTTAGCAGATGGCGACTTTGCATCAGTTATTGCTTATGGTTCACCAAGAAATGATCCGGGTCAAGTACTTGTAAAAACTGCAACCGGAGCATATACTACTAGTGAAATATCATACGACAACGAAAACACCAGTATTGCAAAACGTGATAATACGGGTAGACTACAAGCTACTGCATATGTTATTGGTGGTACAAGTACATACGAAATACTAGCAGAAAGCTCGGGTACACTGTCGTTTAAAACTCCTGCACAAGGAGTTATTTTAACAGCAAGTGGAGCAAGTAAACCACAAATAAACACTGGCGGTAATATTAAAGTTGGCGATATGGCAGTTGCTCCTACTGAGAGTACTTTCCAGGCAAACAGTGCGTATGGTAGCATAGGTGGTGGTGCAGGTGCTGAAACTAGTGCAATATCATCACGCTGGATTTACAGTAGCTTTATTGAGGCGCCAGGTGAGAAAGATGCAGCAGGTACAGGTATTGGACTAGGTGCTGGTACTGGATTTGCTGGTGGTGGTGCAGACGTTATTACATTTGTTACTGGCGGTACTGTTTACGGAAAAATAAGTTCAGTAGGATTTACAGGAGCAGTTGTAGGTAATGTAACCGGTAACGTAACTGGTAATGCTGGTACAATTACAAGCCAAGCAAACTCAGCTACAATTACAGCAGCATCAACAAACGTTGGTAGCACAATTGTATTGCGAGATGCAAGTGGTAACTTTGGTGCTGGTACAATTACAGCGGCACTGAGCGGTAATGCAACTACTGCAAGTTCAACTACAACTGTTACAACAGGCGGCAGTGTAACTACTACAACTCTTACAACTGGTGCAGCAGCAACAGCAGGTACTATTACAGGTAACTGGAGTTTAACTGCTGGATCACGCATGCAAGCAACATACGCTGACTTAGCAGAGTACTATGAAGGCGATCGTGAATATGCTGTAGGTACTGTACTGGTATTTGGCGGTGATAAAGAAGTTACCGAAAGCACTACACACCGTACAACAAGAGTTGCAGGCGTAGTAAGTGATCAAAGTGCTTATATCATGAACGCAGGTTGCCCAGGTATTAAAACTTGTGTAGCATTGCAAGGTCGTGTTCCGGTTAATGTAATTGGTACAGTTGCCAAAGGTGATATGTTAGTTGCAAGTTCAATACCAGGTTATGCAGTTGTTGATAATGATCCAAAAGTAGGAACAGTTATTGGTAAAGCAGTTGGAGTTAAGACTGATAGCGATCGCGGAACAGTTGAAGCAGTTGTGGGTAGAGTATAATGGCAAAGCAAATAAATACACTAAGCGAGGAAAATACACATGGCGAATAGATACCCACTAATAGTTGACACAACTGATGGTAACAAATTAAAAGAAATACCCAGTGGAGATAATCTACAACTTACAAGCAACGGTATTATTGGCGTAACTGATGTTACTGCTAGTGGCACTGTTGCAGCAGGTGTACTAAGTGCTGCAAGTATTAAAAAAGGTGGCACTGAAATTGCAACTGTTGCAGTAACAGGCAGTTACAATGATTTAAGTAATCGTCCTACGCAACTTAGTGATTTAATAGATGACATGAATGTACTAGTGCCTGGCGACAATATTGGTCAACTTACTAACAATGTTGGTTATTTAACCACTGTTGCGTTTGGTAATTTAACTGTTACTCCAACTACACTTGGAGGATACGGCATTACTGATGCTGCTACAAGTGTGCAAGGAGGATTGGCAGCGACTGCTGTACAACCAGGTGCTAATATTAGTACACTGTTTAATAATTCAGGGTACTTAACAGCAGCAGATTTATCAAATGGATTAATCACAGTTGATGTTAACAACACGGGAGATTTAGTTGGTAGTGTATTTGCTGACGATTCGACACTGATGATTGATAGTGTACTTGCTGCATTTAACTTAGATCAAACTATTAGAACTAATGTAGTTCCGGCAGCAAACGGCGTTTACGATTTAGGTGCTCCTACTCATAAATTTAAAGATTTGTATTTAAACGGTACAATAACATTCCCAGATGCTTCTGTTCAAACTACGGCCGCATTAATAAGTGAAACAATTACACTAGCAACATTAAAAACTGAAGTTGCAGCAAGTACAAACTTTACAGATTTCCAATCAAGAATAGCAGCACTATAAACGGAGAATAACAAATGACAATCAGCAGAATTAATGTAGGTAATATAGCAAACGACGGTACAGGCGATGATCTCCGCCAGGCATTTGTTAAGGTTAACAACAACTTTGACGAACTTGATGCAAGAGTTGTGCCGCAAAATAATGCAGCAAACTTAGGTACAGGTACTGGAGTATTTTATACTAAAGAAAATAGTATACTAAACTTTAGAAGTCTAATTGCAGGTGATAATATGTCACTTAGCTCCGACGGTACAAGTATTACAATTACCAACAATGGTAATATTACTGTTAGAACTGATGGAAGTACACTAAGTCTTTCAGGTGTAGGTAGAGCATTTGGCATTAACGGCGGACAGAACATTGACACTTCGTTAACCGGAAGTAATATCACTGTTGCAATTAATGCTACAGATTTGATATTCCAAGATAAAAATCCAGCATTAGGAGCTGCTCTTGATGCTAACGCATTTAATATTAATAATGTAGGTACACTAACTGCAACAACTGTTAATGCAACTTCAGTTGTTGGAGCATTAACTGGTACAGTTAACGGTATTGATGTAGAAGAATTAGATAGAATTGTTACAGGTGCAGACTACGGATTAATATCTGATAATATAACAACAAGTATAGAATTATTGTTTAGAGCTACTACAATCGACTACGGTTCAATTACAGCTCCGAGCTCATTAGTATCAGATTACAGTAGTATCTAAAATTTAGATAAATATGCTATATAGGGAATAGTATATATGGCAAACTTTTGGACAAGCAATAACGGTGATAGTCTTGGCACTCTCGAAGAGCAGGTGACGATTGCTCCGTTATCACTACTACTTTCACAACCGAGTGCAACTGTTAAACTAATAAGTGGAAGTTTGCCGGCAGGATTAAGATTAACTAATAATACAATAGCAGGAACTCCAATAGAGGTTGCAAGAGAAACTGTTAGTACATTTGTACTTAGAGCAACATATAATTCACAAATAAGTGACAGAACATTTAAAATAACAGTACAAGGTGCCGATATACCAGTTTGGCAAACTCCTGCAGACTTATTAGCAGCAGGTAATAACGGTGTTTACTATATCTTAGACAGCGCACCAGTTGACTTTCAATTAGAAGTGATAGATACTGATACTGCTGCTGGACAAGTTCTTGAATATTTTGTTCCAGCTAAAGGTGGCACTCTACCTCCGGGCATACAACTAACACGCGATGGTAGATTAGTCGGCGTTGTTGATCCTATCCTTGCGATAGAAAAATCATCAGCAGCTGGTTATTATGATGATGCAGGATATGATGCAGGAAGTACCAGTGCATACGACTGGAGTGTTCCTAGTTCTAACGGCTTTGACAGTTTTTATTATGACACTACAATTTACGATCTAAGTACTCCTACACAGTCTCCTAAGAAACTTAATCGCTATTACGAATTTACAGTTAGTGTAAGTGACGGAGATACCGTTGCAAGTCGTACATTTAAATTGTATGTAGTAGGCGACGATTTCTTTAGATCGGACACTACTGTTATGAATGTAGGTACCGGAGTATTTAGTGCCGACAATACTCATATTCGTGTGCCAATTTGGTTAACACCAAGAGACTTTGGGTATAGAAGAGCTAATAATTATGTTACACTAATACTAGATGTGATTGATCCTAATACGCTATCAGGTGTTGTTAGTTACTATCAAGCTTCTCTCAATGATGATAGCACTCCTAGTATACTTCCTCCAGGCCTAACACTTGATACTGTTACAGGCGAAATTGCTGGTAGAGTACCTTATCAGCCTGCTGTAACACAAGAATATAAATTTACCATTGCGGCGCAGCGTATAGGATACGATGTTGATAGTGTTCAGCTAATTGAATATATGTATGAAGCCGCTAATATTGGAACAGCACAAATTAAAGTTAGTAAATTTGATGCATATTCAGAGTATGCTATTGATAAAGAATTCACCGTAGAAGGGAATACTTATATTGTTATAAGCATTAATACTGGTAATGCCGCATTTGATGTGTTAACACTAAACAGAGCTTTACTTACTGCATTTAATAGTGGTACTAGCATTAATTTTGGCACAATTGCTATTGTTGAAACAGAAAATACAGTTAGTGAAAAAACATTTGTTGTAAAGCTATTAGGCGAAGTTGATTCAACTATTGCATGGATTACTCCAAGAAATTTAGGATCGTTTAGTGCCAACTATATCAGTACACTTAATGTTAGAGCAACTACTACTGTACCAAATGCTAATTTATTATATACTGTAACATTAGGTACACTTCCTCCAGGGTTAACGTTATCATTAAGCGGCGAATTAATTGGTAAAGTAAATAGTTTTGGTACAGAGTCACAACCTGGATTAACTGTATTTGATAGTCAACAGTTGCAGCTGGACGGAAATACTACTACACTCGATCGTACATATGATTTTACAATTAAAGCACAGGATCAATTTGGATTTAGTGCTATTGAGCGAACATTTAGTGTTAAATTATCTGACCCAGACAATAAACAATATAGTAATGTTTTTTTACAACCACTATTACCGCAAGTGCAACGATTAGCTTTCGTTAATTTTGTAAACAATGCAGAGATATTCCTTCCAGAATATCTTTACAGACCAAACGATACTAATTTTGGTATACAAACTAAAATTAAAATACTTGCTTATTCGGGAATAGAAGCAAAGGCTATTGAAAGTTTTGTAGCTGCGGCTGCAAAAAATCATAAAAGACGCAATCTTAAAATTGGTAGCGTAAAAACAGCGATTGCTAAAACACCAGGGACTCAAGATGTAGTTTACGAAGTAGTATATTTAGAAGTTATCGACCCACAACAGTCTACTAAGAGAAATCATAAGACAGCTAATCAAATTAAGATTAAAAATAATGACAAAGTTTTAGTTAACAGCGCAAAATATACCGATATTAATGACACATATGCAAGTGAATTTTCTGAGGTTACTATTACTACTAGAGAAGAAGGCGAAGTTGCAGTAAGCTGGATTGATTTATTAAATATTAACGGGCGTGATGAAATCTATAATATACCCGTAACAAGTTTGTTAGAGATTATAAATCAAGCAGGTTATTCTGTAAGCGTGCCATTTACACCTGGCGTGATAGAAAGTAACAAATATAGACCGTGGCCTACTAATGTAATCACCACTGATAGTAATGCTATACTTGCAGACGGTGCAAATAGTACAACACGTTATATATCCAATATGACACATATGCGAGCAGCTATTAAGAATATAGGTGAAACAGAAAAGAACTTTCTACCTCTTTGGATGAGATCATCACAAGTAGACACAATAACGGAGTTAGGATTTGTTAATGCTATACCGTTATGCTATTGTAAGCCAGGTACTGCAAACATAATTGCTAATACCATTGATTTTTATGAAATTGATTTTAAACAATACGAGTTAGATATTGATAGATATGTAATAGACAACGCTGAAGGTAATTCACAAGAACAGTATATATTGTTCGCAAATTACGAATTTAACACTTAACAACGATAAATATATTGTAGGAGATATAAAATATGGCAAGTACAATTAGTACAATAGGATTCAACGCTGCTTTCCCAGTGGCCGGTCAAGATAACGACAGTCAAGGCTTTCGTACAAACTTCAATGTGACTAAGGTTGCACTAGAAGCAGCAGAAAGTGAAATTACAACACTACAAAGTAGCACTGCAAAATTAGATGCAGATAACGACTTTAACGGTAGCGTAATTAGCGATGCTAAACTTAAGGCAAATACTGAAACAGTATATCCTGCTGGTAATGTTGGTGCAAGTCAAAACGTTAGCTGGGCCAACGGTCACTATCAAACACTACAAGCTGGTTCAGATATTACACTTACTCTTTCTGATTGGCCAGATAGTGGTGTAATGGGCAGAATGCGCCTACAACTTACAAGCGACGGAACTTCAAGAACAATTACTTGGGCAAGTTCGGGCGGTGGTAGCTTTAAAGGTGCAGGAGCATTTAGCGGAACAACTGTGTTGGCTTCACAGACTAATCCAACTATAATTGATTTTTGGTCTATTAACGGTGGCGTTAGTGTGTTTGCACAAGACCACGGAACATTTGATTAATGTTTAACCCACTAGTTGATAGTTTTGAACAACTTAGTGACACTGAGGTTGAGAATAAAGTGCTCGACCTCCAGCGTAAATATTTTATGACTCAGAATCCTCAGGTACAGGAGCAAATTTCTGCGATACTAGACATGTATCGAGAAGAGTCACGAGCAAGACGTGCAAAACAATATCTCCAACAAACACAACAAAACGGCAAATCAGGACTTGACAGTTTAATCAATATCAGTTAAACTGTTAACATGCTTATGAAAACAGATGAACTAGGTATTCCACGCTTTACTAATTGCGACCTCGTTGATATGATCTATAGTGGTCATGTTGACAAGTGTCATGTAGTACTATGTGATCCTTCAGATGATATAGAAAAGTTTAACGCAGCAATGCGTGAACAATATCTCCCTGAACTTACAAAATATATTCCTCTAGATGTAGACCAAAAGACTTTTGACGGTGCGTTACAGTCGGAATGGTTCATGCCTGATGAATATAAAACATATCCTATCTATGACTTTTGTTTAGCGCAATGCGATACTATAGAAAAAAAGAAACGTTTGACACAAGAGTTTGATGCATTTGACGAACGTGGAATGTTGCCACTGTTATGCTACATGAAGTATCTTGTGGACTTTATGCGTGAGAATAATATCGTTTGGGGTGTAGGCCGCGGCAGCAGCGTCAGTTCCTACGTTTTATTTCTTATTGGGGTTCATAAAATAGATTCAATCCAATATGACCTGGATTGGAGAGAGTTCCTGAGATAAGTAAGTATATAACTAGGAGGCTATTAAAATGGCAATGAAACAACCAGGACGTAAAGTCCACAGAAGCGCTAACGGCAAAATTGTTGACATGGATATGCTACGTCAACGCAATGAACTAATACCAGCAGTAGGTAATGCTCGTGTAAATGCACGCGGCGATCAGCTTGGTACAGGTGGTAAAATCGTTCGCAAGAAAGAAGAACTTCTCAAAGACTACTACCAATCTAATCCAGGTGTAAGAGAAGAACAATCTGTAGCAAAAAATCAACCCACGGCAGCAGAAGCGGCCGATTGGGAAGAAGATAGCGCAGGCAACTTTGTACAAAAAGGTAAATAATGGCTATTCAATTAAGCAAAATTAAAGGCACGCCGCTTGCAGTGGGCAATCGTGTAATTGTATCAGATATGTATTTTGGTGAACAAAAGACTACAGGTGGACTAATCATTAAAGACGACGACGGCACTACACGTGGAATTTATCCACGTTGGGCTAAAGTTTATTCAAAGGGACCACGTAATAAAGATGATTATAATATCGGTCATTGGATTCTAATCGAACACGGTCGTTGGACTAGAGCCTTTACAGTAGAAACCCCAGACGGCGAAGTAGAATTACGTATGGTAGAAACCGAAAGTGTTATTGGGTATTCTGAAGAGAAACCAAACGACATCTATATTGGAGCAGAATATACAGACGGCGCCCATGCTACTGTGGACCCCGGTTCATTTATAAATCCACAATATTAAGAGTTAAAATTGACAAATCCATTTAAAGACGTTGACTTATTTCAAACCGCATGTGATCAAACACCTAGCATTGACAACTATGTCATGTATCTTGATTTGATTTCAGAAGAAACAGGCGAACTAAAAGATGCCATTATTGCAGGTGATAGCGTAGAACAACTTGATGCACTTGTAGATATACTAGTTGTTACTATTGGTGCTATTAGAGCAGCAGGGTGGGATGGCGAAGCAGCTTGGAACGAAGTAATGCGTACTAACTTTGCTAAAGTAGACCCTACAACAGGCAAAGTAATCAAACGTGCAGACGGGAAAGTATTAAAAGGCCCGGATTGGGTGCCGCCAAACCTTGCACAATTTGTAAAATAATACTTGACTCCTTAGTTGCTATATGCTATAATGTATATAATAATTAAGGAGTTTTCTTTTGGCTACACACGGCACTATCGACCTAGAGACTATTGATACTAGTCCAACTGCAACTGTCCTGTCGCTAGGTGCAGTTAAGTTTAATCCGCTAGATGACAGCGAACCTCACTCAGAACTTTACCTAAAAATTAGCATTGACGAGCAAGATACTCTTGGGCGTACTGCTAGTGACAGCACTATTGAGTGGTGGGGCAAACAAGATCCTAAGATTATGGAAGAAGCATTTGATCAGACTGGTGCAGTTAGCGTAGATGAGGCTTTACGTCAAGTTAACAAGTGGGTCGTTGGTGTTGATACATTATGGGGACAAGGTTACGGTTTTGACTATACCATACTGGAAGACATGTTCCGCCGCGCTGCAAAGCCGATTCCGTGGAACTTCTGGATTATACGGGATTCTAGAACGCTTTTTGGCTGTTGCCAACAGGATCCACGTAAAAGCATGCAGACTGATCTGCATAATGCATTAGCAGATGCATACTTTCAATCTAAAGCAATTCAAATTGCTTACAAAGAATTAGGACTGAAACGCTAATGCCAGGTACACTAAACAAACTACAAGAGCTTATGGTTCTTACTATGGAAGAATGTGGTGAACTCGCACAACGCTGTAGCAAGATTATTCGTAAGTTCGAAACACTCGAAGAAGTTACAGAAGAACAGCGTGTGCTACTACTTGAAGAAGTTGGCGATGTTCAGTGTATGATAAATCTAATGATTGAAAGTGGACTCTTGACAAAAGCCGAGATTGATGCTAGAATAGATACTAAGCGTAACAAATTAAAGATATGGAGTGAGTTAATCAAATGAAAGAACTATGGGTAGAGAATATTTCTACCCATAATTGATAAATAGTTGTAAGGAGATTTCAACTATGAACTTTAATAAACCATTTGCTGAAGAAATACAAACAACTGAACTTTGTGAATACGGATGCGGTCAACCTGCAAAATATCGTTTTAGAAAAGGAAAGGTATGTTGCTCTAAACACTTTAATAGTTGCTATGGCAAGAAGAAGGCATTTAGTGAGTCGCAAGATCATAAAGCAAATGCTGCCAAAAGTTTAGAAACAAGAACAGAGTTAGGTATTACTAAAAGTTCGCAGATAAAAGGTGCGAAAACAAGAAAGGAAAATGGCCATTACGAAAAACTTGCTAAAACTATGCAAAAGCACTGGGAAGAGCGACCTTGGAATAATTTGCCAAAGTGGGGTATTTACAAAGATACTGATATTAAGTACCAAAGCCGACCAGAATATAACTTTCTTGAAGAACTTGAAGATGAACACGGATTAGATTGGGTTCGAGATAATGTTAAAAGAGGTCCTTGTTTCTATTACAATGACCCTACAAGCGGGAAAGAAAGATTGTACATAAGTGATTTTCAAATAGAAAACACAGTATTTGAAGTTAAAGGTAACTATACTTGGAACAGGCACGGCAAAGATAACGGGTTGGAAGAAACAAACAAAGCAAAACTTGACAAAGTTAAAGAATCAAGTTATAATGTTATATTAGTGTTAGAAGGCAAAAGGATAAAAATATGAAAGAACTATGGGTAGAAAAGTGGAGACCTAAAACAGTTGACGGTTATGTGTTTCGAGATGAGGCACAACGTAAGCAAGTAAACACTTGGATTAAAGATAAAACTATTCCGCATTTGCTATTCAGCGGTAACGCAGGTATTGGTAAAACTACACTTGCCAAACTGCTGTTTAACGAACTTGATCTGAATGACTTAGACGTATTAGAAATTAACGCATCGCGTACTAACTCAGTAGATGATGTTCGTAATAAGATTGTCAACTTTGTACAAATGATTCCGTTTGGTGACTTTAAAGTTGTGCTACTTGACGAGGCTGATTATTTGAGTCCTGGCGCACAAGCAGCATTGCGTGGTGTTATGGAAGAATATCACAGCACAGCAAGGTTTATTTTAACTTGTAACTATCCTAACAGAATTATTCCAGCTATCCATAGTCGTTGCCAGGGCTTTCATATTGCTAAAATTGACCAGACTGAGTTTACTGCTCGCGTAGCAGAGATTCTTATTACAGAAGGTGTTATTCCAGATTTGGATATCTTAGACACTTATGTAAAGGCAACATATCCAGACTTGCGCAAATGTATCAATATGGTACAGATGAATGTACAAGAAGGTAGTTTACTTCGTCCTAATGAAGGTGATACTGGAAATAGTGACTGGAAACTAGATATGGTTGAGTTATTTAAACAAGGTAAGATTAATGATGCACGTAAATTACTTTGTGGTGCAGTTCGACCAGAAGAAATGGAAGAGATTTATCGTTGGCTGTATGACAATGTTGAACTGTTCGGAAACGATGAACAACAAGATAATGCCGTGCTAACTATTAAGCAAGGTCTTGTAGATCATGCATTGGTTGCTGATGCAGAGATAAATCTTGCAGCCACGCTCATAAGGTTAGGACGACTATAATGACATATTTAGTTACTGACAATTGTATTAAATGTAAACACATGGATTGTGTAAGTGTATGTCCAGTGTAAAAACTGCGTTTTTGTTTGTCCGGCATAAATATATGTATGACTAATAAAAAATTAACGCAAGCACAATTTATTGATCGATGTAAAGAAATATACATCGATCAATACTTATATGATAAAACAATTTATATTAATACTAGATCTAATGTATCTGTAGAATGTAAAGATCATGGAACATTTGAAAAAAATGCAAGAGCACTTATACAAGGCAACGGATGTAAGCAATGTAATACAAAATGGAATAATTACATACAACGCCAGAGAATGACTACAGAGCAGTTTGTTACTAAAGCAATAGATTTACACGATAATTATTATAGTTATGAAAATACAGACTATTTTAATAGTAGGACTAATGTAATAATAACGTGTCCAATACACGGCAATTTTGAACAGTGTGCAGGCGGACACTTAGAAGGGTACGGATGTCGAAAGTGTGGAGATTTAAAACACGGAGACTATAGACCGTGGTTTGTAAAAACTTACTTTGACCGATTTCCCGAAAAGAAGGACTTACCTGCAACATTGTACTTGTTGTATAACAAAGACGAAGACTTTTACAAAGTTGGTATAACAACAAAAGACAATGTAAAAGATAGAATAAAGTATATAAGTCATTATACATTTGAGATAGTTGACACTGTGTCAAATACAATGTATAATATAGCAATAGCAGAGCAAGAAATACTTGCTAATGCTGAAAAATACAAACCTAAAAAACGATTTGGAGGTTACAGCGAATGTATCAAAAACTATGTAAACATACAACAGTATGTTCCGAACAAGGCCGGACGCCTTATCAAGGAGGGCTAGGCAGATTATGACATATTTAGTAACTGACAATTGTATCAATTGTAAACACACTGATTGTGTTGTTGTCTGCCCTTAGCTTGTTGATTGTTTTTATGAAGGTGAAAACTTTCTAGTAATTAATCCAGATGAATGTATTGACTGCGGCGTTTGTGAGGCAGAATGTCCAGTAAATGCAATTTTACCAGATAATGCATTTGATACAGATGAAGAAGCACAGAAGTGGTATGATATTAATATGAAGTATAGTTTAATTTGGCCTGTTATTACTGAAATAGGCACTAAGCTTCCTGATGCTGCTGAGTGGGAAGGTGTTCCTAATAAGTACGATAGTGGACTTATGAGCGAATTGCCAGGTAAAGGTAATGTCTAATAAGGATTTAATTCACAGTTTAATGCGAATAGAAATTCTAGAGAGCGAAGTTGAATACGCTAAATCTCAATTGCAGCCGCATGATACCGGTCATATACATACTACTATTAGTTGGTTGCAACAAAGAATAGAAGATTTAAAAGGAAATTAATATGATTAGAGCAATTCTAGCATGTGACGAAAATTGGGGCATTGGCAAGAACGGTGATATGCCGTGGCTGCATAATCGTGCAGACCTACAATGGTTTAAGAAAATGACCTACGGACAAGCAATTGTTATGGGGCGTAATACTTGGAATAGTTTGCCTGTTAAACCGTTGCCGGGTCGACAAAACATAGTTGTAAGTTCTACTAAAGTGGAAGGTGCAACATATACATTTGGACAAGGGGTTAAACAACAAATTGTAGACTTAAACCTTGAGCATCCAGTTTGGATCATTGGTGGGGGGCAGTTAATTGAACACTGTTTGGATATCATTGACGAGCTATGGCTTAGCCGTATTGAAGGCGAATACGATTGTGACGTTAGCCTTCCAGGTACTAAAATTTTAGAACAGTTTGATCTTGACAGCGTAAGCCCAGAAACTGACATTTATGTTGAGAAATGGGTTAGAAAATGAAACAATATTTAGACGCTCTTGAATACATTTTAGCTAACGGTGAAAATGTTAGTGATCGCACAGGAATAGGTACACGCAGTGTGTTTGGTTATCAGATGCGTTTTAATTTGCAGGATGGATTTCCTGCTGTTACTACAAAGAAACTTGCCTGGCGTAGTGTAGTCGGCGAGTTGCTATGGTTCTTGGAAGGTAGCACAGACGAGCGAAGGCTTGCTGAACGCACGTTTGAAAAGCCCCGTGAGGAACTTACAGATAAGACAACTATTTGGACTGCTAATGCTAATGCACAAGGTAAAGCACTAGGTTATGCAGACGGCGAACTTGGACCAGTATATGGTTACCAATGGCGCAACTTTAATGGTGTAGATCAAATTGCTGGGCTTATCAAAGACATTAAAACAAATCCTAACAGCAGGCGTTTAATTCTCAGTGCGTGGAATGCTAGTGAAATTGATCGTATGGCACTTCCTCCTTGTCACACACTAAGTCAGTTCCGCGTAATGAATGGCAAACTACACTGCCAGATGTATCAGCGTAGTGCAGACATGTTCCTTGGCGTACCGTTTAATATTGCCAGCTACAGTTTGCTTACACATATGCTTGCACAAATTTGCGAACTACAAGTAGGCGATTTTGTATGGAGCGGTGGAGATTGTCATATCTATCAAAATCATATGGAACAAGTCAATCAACAACTTACTCGCACGCCAATGCAGGAACCGCATTTGCTTATGCCTGCATTTAATACATTGGATGAATTGCTTGCTACTAACACAAGTGGGTATAAGTTAATTAACTATACGCCAATGGATTCAATTAAGGCTCCGATGGCGATATAAGTAACATTATAGACAGTAAACTTATCGTTGCATGATAAATTTGATAGAACGATCTCGTATAGATAATAATCGAGACATTTGGAATACACCTGAGAGTAATATAGTGGTTAAAAATATTGTAGTAGTCGGCGCAGGCATCAGCGGAGTGTTGGCAGCATATTATCTTGCCAAGGCAGGGCATAAAGTAACTGTTTACGAACAAGAGCGTTATCCTGCAATGCGCACCAGTTTCGCCAATGGTGGACAAGTAAGTGTTAGCAATAGCGAAGTCTGGACAACGTGGGGTAACGTGGCCAAAGGCATCAAGTGGATGTTCAAGAAGGATGCTCCACTGTTGATTCGCCCGACGTTTGAATGGGCGAAAATTCGTTGGATGGCAAAGTTCATGTGGAACACCATTACCGACAAGTATGCAAGGAACACAGCAGAAACTATCCAGATGGGTATGCGTTCACGTGATCTATATAAAGAGATCATTGCTGAAGAAGGTATAGAATTTGATCAGAGTTACAAGGGTATCCTACACTTCTACAAAGACGACAAATATTTTGCAGACGCTGAATCTGTAACAGAACTGTATGAAGCAAATGGTTGTCAGTGGCAGATAGTATCTCCATACAAGATGCACGAGCTCGAACCTACATTACAAAATGATGGCGAGTTAGTTGGCGGCGTTTGGACCAAAGATGACTGGGTAGGAGATATACACAAGTTCTGTATCGAACTGTCTAAAGTATTGAAAACCAAATACGGAGTTAGGTTCGAGTTTGGTGATAAAGTTAAACATGTGAATACCTTATCACACTATGATGTTATTGTGATTAGTAGTGGTGTAGGAAGTGTAGAACTTGCTAAAACGGCAGGAGACACAATCGATGTCTATCCAGTAAAAGGATACAGCATCACAATCAATTTAGATGACGAAAGTTATGCACACACACCACAAACCAGTTTGTTAGACGATCAAGCAAAGATTGTGACCAGTACATTGGGTAGAAGATTCCGTGTTGCTGGAACTGCCGAACTAACTGGTGAGAACTATGATATACGGCATGATCGTATTAAACCGCTGTTGGATTGGGTGCATACTAACTTTCCCAAGATTAATACACATGACTATTCCCCGTGGGCGTGTCTACGTCCTATGACACCAGACATGATGCCTATTGTAGAGCGGAGTAAGAATAACCCCAGAGTGTTTTACCACACTGGACATGGCCACTTAGGTTGGACACTGAGTCCTGCAACTGCCGTGAGACTAACTAAATTAATTAAGGATTACAGATGATTGATAAACGTATTTTAAGTATTTTATCTGCCGAAGGCATTCGACAAGCAGACACAATTGAACTAATTGCCAGTGAAAACTTTGCCAGCGATGAAGTAATGCAGTTGTGTGGCAGCATACTAACCAACAAGTATGCAGAAGGTTATCCGGGCAAGCGTTATTATAACGGCTGCGATAACATGGACGAAGTTGAGCAACTTGCTATTGATACACTGTGCAAGCTATACGGTGCAAAATTTGCTAACGTGCAACCGCACAGCGGTGCTAATGCCAACACAGCAGTATATCAAGCATTGATGCATCCCGGCGATCGTTTACTGGGTATGGACTTAGCCAGTGGTGGACACTTATCGCACGGTAGCAAACCTAATATCTCAGGCAAGATATACGACTGCTATGCTTACGGTGTTGGTGCTAACGGATACCTAGACTATGATGCTGTTCAAGCACAAGCGTTTGATGTGCGTCCGCATGTTATTGTAGCCGGGGCTAGTGCGTATCCTAGAGTAATTGATTGGGCAAAGTTCCGTGAGATCGCAGACAGTGTAGGTGCTTACCTTGTGATTGATATGGCACACTACAGTGGACTCATTGCCGGCGGTGCGTATCCTAATCCTGTGCCATTTGCCGATGTAGTTACATCAACTACACACAAGACACTGCGTGGCCCACGCGGCGGCATTATACTTTGGAATGATGAAACACTTACTAAGAAGATTAATAGTGCTATATTCCCAGGTACACAAGGCGGCCCACTAATGCATATCATTGCAGCTAAAGCACAGTGCTTTATCGAAGCCGATACGCAAGAGTTCAAAGACTATGCACATGCTGTTGTACGCAACGCACAAGCAATGTGTGATGTGTTTGTTAAAGAAGGCTGTAGTGTACAAACAGGTGGCACTGATTCGCACGTTATTCTGATGGATTTGAGTAACAGCAAGCACAGTGGTCGGGCTGCTGCTGACTTATTGGAAGCAAATGATATCACAGTGAACAAGAACGGTATTCCAAATGATCCTCGCAGCTTTGTAGAGACCAGCGGTATCCGAATTGGCACAGCCGCAGAAACTACTCGTGGTCACGATGAACATTGGTTCCGTCAACTTGCATACACTATTGTTGATATCCTAAAATGATGGGGCACGGTAAAAACGGCAGCAACCTTCCTGACCAATATAGAATTGAAAAGAAGTTTGCTTGGATGCCTGTAGTATCTAGTAGTAAGAAGCGGGTGTGGCTAACATATTATTACATTAGACGTACATACCACGACGATAACGGTAAGCCTCCTATATACAGGCTTAATTGGGATTATATTTTTACAAAGAACGAATATCTACTGGAATTATTAAAATGAGTGAACGATTAGAAAAAATAGCAGCAGGAGCATGTGAAGACTGTCGCATAGAAATAAGCACAGACGGCATTGCAGTAGACAGCAGTACAGGAAACTTATACCTAGAGGCAGGAATTTTAATGACAGTAATAGCAGTTTTATACATTGGCAAGAAACTAGTGGACAAATACATTAAATGAAAACTAAATTTATCGCGGCATTTATGGATGTTGCAGAACGGTTTGCACAGCTAAGTTCAGCAACACGTTTACAAGTTGGTGCTATTGTTGTTAAAGATGATCGTATTTCAAGTATTGGATATAATGGAATGCCTAGTGGATGGGATAATAATTGTGAAAATATAATTGGTGTACATAAAAACGAGCCGGTATTAAAAACTAAACCTGAAGTAATTCACGCAGAAAGTAATGCAATTACAAAGTTAGCTAAAAGTAGTGAAAGTGGGGCGGGTGCAACTATGTTTATTACGCATGCTCCTTGTATGGATTGTGCCAAACTGATATATCAAAGTGGAATAGTTACTGTATACTATCGTAATGCTTATCGTAACACAGACGGTATTGACTTTCTAGCAAAGTCTGACGTTGAGGTCATAAAGATAGGGGACTAATTAAAGTCCCCTATTACTAGTCTTTAATTATTCGTCTCCATATACTCTGAGGACTTCTCTAACTGCCTGGTGTCTTTCGATATCTCCTGTTGCAAACTGGACTACGTCCAAACGTTCTGAGTTACGTGCTTCTAATAGTCTAGTAAAATCTAATAGACCATTATCCTTAAGCCTATCTGCCTGATTTAGATCGCCTGTTACTGCCATCATTGAACCTGTGCCTAAGCGTGTAAGCAACATTTTCATCTGACTTGGTGTTGCGTTTTGCATCTCGTCTGCTAAAATAAACGCATCTTTAAATGTGCGGCCGCGCATATATGCTAACGGTGCAATTTCAATCACTCCTTCTGCAATCATCCCTTCTATCTCTTTTGCATGAAAATACTCTCTCAATACATCGAATATCGGTCGAGTCCATGGTGCCATTTTTTCTTCTAATGTACCTGGTAAAAAGCCTAGATCTTCGTCAACAGACACAGCCGGTCTAGTAACGATAATCTTATCAACTACACCTTCTTTAAATAGTTTAACCGCTACTTGCACAGCCAACATGGTTTTGCCTGTTCCTGCCGGACCCACTCCGAAGACTATGTCTTTCTTTGGATCTAGCAATGCTAACACGTATGTTTCTTGGTTTCTATTACGGGGAAGTATTGTGACTTGCGTCTTCTTTTGGACTGAATGTCCCATTGGTTTAATGTTAATTACGTTATCGTAATTAGTATTAATATGCTGTCTAGATTTAACAGCCACTTTGCGCTTTGCACCCATTAATTTTCCTCCTATGAGTAATGGAGTAAGACTGTATGCTTTCGAGTAAAGCACTAGCCCTACAAAGATATTTAGCATCGAGAACGCTGAGTAAAAATAGTTGTTAACTCTGAAACTGCGATAAATAAGTATGTAAGAAATAGGATGACCCATGCAAGATATCTATGACATTGTTAAAAACATCGAAGGCATTTACGATAGTAATACTTCGTTTCAAGTACTAAAAGATTTTGAAAGAGTCTTAGACGAATTAGATATTTACGTCTATGCTAATTGGCAGGATGGCGAGGTAGCCGAAGGGCCAATTATTGATCGTCATTGGATTACATGTACATTCATGTGGGATCGTAACAAGATGCCAGATCCAATGGGCGGACAACGTCTATTAGATTATGATTGTAAAGTGTTTATGGGCAAAGATTATGTTATTAAGCCTCGTAAAATACGTGATCCTAGTGATGTTCGTCCAGGATCTAAAAAAGGCAAACTCGACCGTCATCCTATTTGGTTAGTTAAAATTCAAATGCCTAAGAAATTAATTGCAGACATCTATGGCGGATATAATAAGGTCGAAGAATTAGATAATATTACTGCACAAGAACAACCGCAAGCAGCGGATCAAGCAGCAATGGCAGCTCCAGTAACACCGGGGGCAGTATAATGGGACTTAGACAAGGCGATTTAAAAGATTTAGTATATCATATCTTTGAGATAGATGCATATGCTAGTAAAATGGGCGACGATAAAAACATTATTACTCTTAGTTTTACTGTTAAAGATAAACCACCAGCTGATGATTTAGTAAAGTTTTTAGAAGGTGGATATAGCTTCATTCTCGATAGTGACGTAACTGCTGGAGAGCAAAGCGACGGTAACTATAGAGTATTTGTCGAAATTGAAAGAGATAAATCTGCAAACCAAAACATCATAGAAATTGTAGACGGAGTTACAAAATTAGCAGATGTTGAAGACTTTAAATTTCGTTACTACAAAGGCTTTAGAAGCCACGATGTTACAATAGAAAATTTAGATCGCGAAGTTCCATTAGATCCTGATAACTACGGTATTACAGTATCTGAAAGTAATCTTAATAACTATAAAAACTTCTTTAGTAACAGCTACGTAGAAGAAATTGTTATGGAAGATAACATTATATCTATTAAGAAAGCATATTCTGATAAGTTAATGTTTGAATTTGTAGACTTTGGCGAAACATTAAAAACAGTTAAGCGGATTAATGAATCGTTAGATATAATGGATTCATATCCAGAGATACTATTTCTTACAAAATACTTAGGTGATTATAATATTTGCAAATATGGCGATAAACTTGTGTTTGAAAACTCAGAATGTGTATTGGTCCTTAAAAGACTATAATAAATACTTGCATGGCACACTGTAGAACTTGCGGACATGAATCACATTGCGGATCTTCCCTTCGTAAAGATTTTTACAACGGTGATACGGTCTACTCAAGTGATGTAGAAGTATGCAAACATTGCATTTGTGATGCTTGCCAAATAGAAAAAAAGGATATAGAAAATGAGCTTTGAATTAAAGAAAGAGAACTTAGCTGCACTTATTCCAGGTAACAAAAATGTTGATGCCTGGCATGCAGCATTAGTAGATGTACTACCTAAATACGGTATCACTACTGAGAGACGCATGGCACACTTTGTTAGTCAATGCGCTCATGAGTCAAATAACTTTAACTCACTAGAAGAAAACTTAAACTACAGTGAAAAATCACTACTTGCAGTGTTTGGTCGTTACTTTGGTACAGCACCAAAGCGCAGTGCTGCTGAGTATGCACGTAAGCCAGAAATGATTGCTAACTATGTTTACCAAGATGAGTTCCGTAGTTCTAAAATGGGAAATACCAAAGCAGGTGACGGATGGTTGTTCCGTGGCCGTGGACTAAAACAACTTACTGGACGCGACAACTACACACGCTTTGGTAAAAGTGTGGATATGACAGCAGAACAAGCAGCAACATATGTAGCAACACCAAAGGGTGCGGTAGAATCAGCGTGTTGGTTTTGGGGTGCAAACAAACTAAACGACATTGCTGATACAGATGATGTTACCAAGATGACTAAAAAGATCAACGGTGGTAACATTGGTCTTGCTGATCGTCAGACACGTTATGCTAAAGCTATGCAGGTGTTTGGTAGCCCCGTTAGTATTGCAGAAGCAAATGACGATGGTGACAACGATATGGATGTAAGTGACATTGGTACACTGCGCAAAGGTTCTAAAGGCGACGGCGTTAAGATGATGCAGGATGCATTGGGCATTAATGACGACGGTGCGTTTGGTCCGGGTACAGAACGTGCGCTAAAAGCGTGGCAAACTAAGAACGGCTTAACTGCTGACGGTATTGCAGGACCTGCAACACTAGGTAAACTATTAGGATAACCTATGTTTGGTGCTATTAAAATTGCTATGGTAATGACTGTACTTGCAACAGCAAGTATGGGGTTTCTTTATGTTAAAAAACTGCAGGGTGATTTAGAAACAGCACGAGAAAATGTTGCAAAAATGGAAGTAGCAGTACAAATTAGCGAAGCTAGTATTGCTACTTTACAAAGAGACGTAGTTCGCAATGCAGAACTAAGTGCAAACTTGCAAAAAGAACTACAAACAGCAGAAAAGTACGGAGATGAACTTCGTGCTACTTTGCAAAAACACAACTTAACGGCACTGGCCCAGAAAAAGCCAGGCTTGATTGAAAATAGGATGCAAGATGCAACTAATAAGCTATGGGACGATCTTCGCGGCATCACTGACCCTAATGGGGTGCTCAGTGTTCCGCCAGGAACCCAAAATAGTAACAGTAACTAATACTGTAAAAACAACTGTACCAATTGTTGCTCATCCTAAGGGTGCGCAAATTAATAACATTAAGATATATGTTGTTACAGCAGAAAACTACGACGAATTTGTTGAAAGGTTTTCAGCAAAGAACGGTGAGCTTGCATACATTGCTATTAGTATTAAAGACTACGAAAACCTTAGTTTAAACTTTGCTGAACTAAAGCGTTATATCGAACAGCAAAAACAAATTATTGTTTACTACGAAGAAGCAGTTAAACCCGAAACACTACAACAACCTAAAAAATAATATGTCTAACGAAGAATATTGGAAATGGATACGAGAGAATGTCCAGTAAAGTATTATCAGTATTAGTCACGGTATTTATTACAGTTGTTTATAGTATAATCGGTATTATTGGTATTGGTCTATTATCTGGATTGATACAAGAACCTTTACGATTTTTCAATGGATGAATCCATCATGATTGATGAAAGCAAATAGGGAATGACTAAATACTTACACTGTACACTGCTGATATCACCTATGTAAAAATGTCACCTTAACCAACGGAAATACTATTATGCAAAAGACTCTGATATAATGGATCAATTAACAATAACCGAAGCAGCATTTGTAAAAATACAAGATCTTCTTGCTGAAGAAAATAATCCTGAAATTAAACTTAGAACGTTCGTTCAAGGTGGTGGATGCAGTGGGTTCACTTATGGATTTACATTAGATGAAGTGCAGAATGATGACGACTTCACAATAGAACGCGAGAATGTTACTGTTCTAATTGATGCTATGAGTATGCAATATTTAGTTGGATCGGTTGTAGATTATAAAGAAGACTTGCAAGGCAGCAGCTTCAGTATTTCTAATCCAGGTGCTACAAGTACATGTGGGTGCGGCAGCAGTTTTTCAGTTTAATATAAGAGGATAACATAATGGCATATTCAGCAGCCGTAATCGAACACTACGAAAATCCACGTAATGTGGGTAAGTTCGAAATAGACGAAACCGTTGGTACTGGAATGGTTGGCGCGTAAAACTCACATATTGGTGCTCCAAGACTAAATACATGCATGAAGAACAAATATGGTATAATCAAAGAGTGCATGTATTGCAAACAAGAGTTTGAAACCCGTTCTCGATTCCTAGAGTATTGCTCGCAACCCTGCAAAAATCCAATTAATCGACCAGGTAATATTGCATGGAACAAAGGGAAAATTTTAACAGAAGAACAAAAAGCAAAACAAAACAGAGATGGTCTTTCAAAAGGTCGGGGCTGGAATAAGGGCAAAACAAATGAGACTGCCAGGAAGAGATTTTTAGAAAATAACCCAAATAAGGATGGTAGACTAAACAACCTTAGACCAAAAAATCCAATTACAGAGCCGCTTAAAGAGTATAGAAGTAAAGTACGGCATGCCACTTACAGAACAATTAAAGAAATGAAATTAGCTGGCGAGTGGGTGCCTAAGACCGGTAAGTATAAAGATAGCTGGCAAATTGATCATATTATTCCGCACAAACAGGGTTTTGAACTAGGCATTGACCCTGTACTGCTCGGAAGTAGAAAAAATATACAATTTATCAAGGGCGAAGATAATAGAAAAAAATGGGATTCCTATCAACCATTAGAAATAGTTAATTTAATTACAGGAGACATATAATATGGCATATTCAGCACAGGTCCTTGACCATTACGAAAATCCTCGCAATGCAGGAAAGTTTGACAAGGACGAAGAAGGAGTTGGCACAGGCTTAGTAGGGGCGCCGGCCTGCGGTGACCTGATGAAGTTGCAAATCAAAGTCGTAGACGATGTTATCGTTGATGCGCGTTTTAAAACGTATGGCTGCCTTACTAGTAATGCACTAATCAATACTCCAACCAAATCAAAAAAAATAAGTGACCTAGTCATTGGTGACGAAGTATTAGCGTGGAACGGAACTAACATCGTTAATCAAAAGATTCGAGCGGTACTCAAACATTCAGTTACAATTGATGATTTATTAGTAGTAACGTTTCAAAGAGAAACAAGTAGAAAAAATATTAAATCTAAAACTTTTAGTCTAATATGTACTAAAGAACATATTTTTTGGAACGCTGATAACACTCCAGTTGAAGCACAACAACTAGTGGCTGGGCAAGAACTGTATGAAATCACTGAACATGAGTTAAGGATTCTCACTAACAATCGACACAGAGTTGATTTGAAAGAAAAAAACAGCAAAAGAATGACAGAGTGGAATACACAGTTTGACCACTCTGTGTTACCGCAAAATCAGCCAGGATATGTGTGCAAGGATTTGCCGTTAAAAAAACAACGATCGGCAGAAGCCTCCAGAAAAAATTGGGGAAATCCTGTATATGTGGATAAATGGAGACAAGGTATGGCGAATATAGACCGTTCCGTCCCAACTAGCATAGAACAAAAATATATTAACTTGTTTGAAAAAAATAACGTAGCTGCAAAATGGTGTTCAGGTAAAGTATGGATACAATCAAGTACTGGGCCAGTTAGTCCAGACTTTGTTGTTCCTGGCAAGAAAAAATGCATCGAAGTATACACTAAAAATATGCCAAAATTTATGCAGGATCGATCTGATGAATCCGATTATGTGGTAAATCGTAAGCAACAATTAGCTTCAGCCGGATATGACTCCTTATTTTTAGCTGTAGAAGAAATTGATACCTCGTTGAAACAGGTACAAAACTTTATCCACAATGGCATGAAAATTGTGTCAGTGTCAGCGGTTACTCATCACAATCAACTAAGAGGGTGCGAACGGGATGATAAGAAGGTTGTGGTATACGATCTTAAATTGGAAGACGGCGCTCATGTGTTTTTCTCAGAACGAGTAGGTTCACATAATTGTGGTTCAGCCATTGCCTCCAGTAGCCTCATTACCGAGATGGTCAAAGGCATGACCCTTGATCAGGCGAGCGCCATCAAGAACAGCGAACTTGCAGAAGAACTAGCGCTCCCCCCAGTTAAAATTCACTGTAGTATTTTGGCAGAGGATGCTATCAAAGCAGCAGTCGCAGACTACAGATCAAAACATGATAACACTAACACCTAAAGCTGCTGGCAAAATAAAAACTCATTTAGATAACCGCGGCTTAGGTATTGGTATTAGAGTTGGAGTGAGGACCACGGGGTGTTCTGGCATGGCATATGTATTGGAATTTGTAGATTCTACATCATCGACTGATGAAGTCTTCACTCTAGAAGGCATACAGATTGTAGCTGATAAGAAAGATTTAATATACCTCCAAGGCATGACTATTGATTATCAACGTAATGGACTAAATGAAGGCTTTGAGTTTGTCAATCCAAATGAACGCGACAGATGTGGTTGCGGAGAAAGCTTCAGAGTATAATAACAACTAAATAATAGCATATAACGTGAGGGCGTTATACGTTAGCAATGGGGGCGATTAATGATTGAAATGATCGATAGGATATTTGGAGATACTCTCTGGATATACACAGCAATACTAGGATCACTTCTTGGAGCGGCATTCTTAGCTTATTTTAAAGACACTAGAGCAGGCTTATGGTGCTATGCTAAGTTTGATCAACTATTAGATTTCTTAAGAGATCGATACAGTTTGACTTGGTTTGACCAACCTGAAGATGCGTGGCGTCAAAAATATCCTCATGTTACTAAAAAGATCGACGAGCTCGAAGCACGTCTTAACAAACTCGAGGAAAAGAAATAATGGCTGAGAAGAAAATAATTACAATAGACAGTGAAGTTGCAACCACTATGGATGCAAACGGTGATGGACATATTACCAAAGCTGAAGCAGCAATGGATCTAGAGTTTAAACGCAAGCGTTTAGAAGATCAAGATGCTATGCGTGATGCACAGCGTAACATGGCATGGTTTGCATTATTTGGTATGTTACTATACCCGTTTGCAGTTGTAGGTGCAGTATTCATGGGTCTCAACGAAGCAGCAACTACACTAGGCGGAATGGCACCTACTTACTTTGTATCTGTTGCGGCAATTGTAGCAGCGTTCTATGCTAAAGAAGCAATGACAAACAAGTAATCATTACTAACTAAATGTAATAGTCCGTACGATAAGTAATTGCATGGACTATTACAAACTTTTAGGTGTTGCTCGCAACGCTACTCCAGAAGAAATAAAAAAAGCATATCGCAAACTTGCGATGCAGCACCATCCTGATCGCAATGGCGGTGATGATACTAAGTTCAAACAAATTCAAGAAGCGTATGCTACACTAAGTGATCTGCAAAAACGTTCAGAATACGACAATCCTCAACCTAAATTTAATAATAGTCGAGGATTTAATGCTGGAGGTAATACAGGTTCGTTTGAAGATTTGTTCCGTCAATATAGCACAAATCCTGGGTTTGGTGGCCAACAGAGTAGACAACCCCGCAATAGAGATGTTACAATAGAATATAGACTGACATTTGAAGAATTGTTTACTGGAAAAGCTGTTAACATACAATATAGACTTCCTAGCGGAAAAACAGAAATACTAGATGCTGCTGTTCCGCCAGGCGTGAAACAAAATGATAGTGTTCGATTTGGTGGTATGGGAGATGATAGTTTCCCGCAAGTGCCAAGAGGAAACTTAGTTCTTAATATTAAAGTTCAACCTCATCCAACGTGGACTAGAGATAATGATAATATTATTACAACAGAAAACATTTCTGTATTTGATTTAATGTTAGGAACTAACATAGAAATATCAACCCCTGCAAATAAGCATTTTAGTTTAACTATACCAAAAGGAACTAAGCCCGGAACAGTCTTTAGTATATCAGGACAAGGTGTGCCTAATGTAAATACAAGAAGGCCAGGTAATGCACATATCAAAGTTGAAGCAGACATTCCAAAAATAAAAGACGAAGAAATATTACAAAGACTAAAGGATATAAAAGATGAAATTAATAAGCTCTCCTAATGATTTTTTAAACAAGGCTGTAAAACCTTTTGAATTTGAAACAATGGATGCTAAACAAATTGCCGGAGAGATGTGTCAAATAATGATGGCAAAGAATGGCCTCGGGCTTGCTGCTAATCAAGTTGGATTAGATGCACAGATTTTTGTTATGAGACCCGTTGAACATGCAGAAGTTACTAAACCTTTTGCAGTAATTAATCCTGTTATATTAGAAATTAGCGAAGACACAGTTACAGGGAAAGAAGGATGTTTAAGTCACATAGGATTAATATTAAATGTTAATAGACCTAAACGTTTGGTGGCGCAGTTTCTTGACATTGATGCAAAAGAGTGTATACTACAGTTTAGTGGGATAGATGCACGTTGCTTCTTACACGAATATGATCATCTTCAAGGAATTGAATTTACTGATAGAACAAGTAAATTAAAATTATCAATGGCTAAGAAGAAACAAAAGAAATTAATAAAGGAACATGCAAATGGTTGAACCAAGTAAAGATCTACAACTAGTATTTGATAAGGCTGTCAAAGATGCTCAGAAATTAAAACATGAATATGTTACACTAGAGCATTTGTTGTTCTCAATGTTGTGCAGTGAAAACTTTTACAATCTAGTTAAAGGGTTCGGTGCTGATCCTGATTATCTAAAATCTAATCTAGAACATTATCTAAAAAATAGTTGCGACGACATTAAAACAGAAGTTGAAAAATTTAAACCTAAGAAGACACAAACTGTCGAACGCTGTTTGAATCGTGCGTTTACACAGACGCTGTTTAATGGTCGTAGTCATATTGAACTAAGCGATGTGATGTTAAGCATTATCAGTGAGAAGAAATCCCACGCAGCATTCTACTGTGATCAAGCAGGTATTGTCAAGGATAAGTTTGCTAGCTATCTAAGTAGCGAAGTGGAAGTCGAAGAAGAAGAAGAAGAAATGAGCGGTGCAGCAGCTAAAGCTCTGCGATCATTTACAACTAATCTCAACGACGAAGTTAAAAAGAAAACTATTGATCCAGTTATTGGACGTAAAGAAGAATTGGATGCAATTGCTCTTGCATTAGGTCGTCGTAATAAAAACAACGTATTGCTAGTTGGTGATCCGGGTGTAGGTAAAACTGCTATTGCAGAAGGCCTAGCATTTAACATTGAACAGAAAACTGTTCCTGCATTCCTACAAGACTACAATGTTTATAATCTAGACATTGGTAGTATGCTTGCTGGTAGTAAATATCGTGGTGACTTTGAAGAACGTTTTAAACTAGTCCTTCAAGCCTTAAAGAAAAAAGGCAAAACTATTATGTTTATTGACGAAGCACACATGATTAGCGGAGCAGGCGCGGGCGGAGGTAATAGTGCTAATGACCTTGCTAACATGTTAAAACCTGCATTGAGCAAAGGTAACATTAAAGTTGTTGCATCTACCACTTGGGAAGAATATCGCAAGTACTTTGAAAAGGATCGTGCATTGATGCGTCGATTCCAACGTGTTACAGTTGATGAGCCTACAGCAAGTGTGACTAAAGATATCTTGCTTGGTCTTAAAAAGTATTACGAAGACTATCATAAAACTACTATTACTGAAGCAGCGATTGACGAAGCAATTAAACTTTCAGTAAAATATCAAGCAGATAAGAAGCTGCCTGATAAAGCAATTGATTTAATAGACCAAGCATGTTCACGTTTTAATCTGAAAGAAGTAATCGGTGATAAAATTGTGGATGCATTTGAGATCCAATACGAACTTGCTAAAGCAGTTAACTTGCCTGAAGAACAAGTAAGCGAAAGAGAAACTGAAAATCTTGCTAATCTTGAACGTAACATCAAACGTCAAGTATACGGGCAAGATAAGGCAGTTGAAAGTATTGTTGATAAGATTCTTGTTGCACAAGCAGGGTTAAAATCAGCAGACAAGCCTATTGGTAGTTTTGTGTTTATGGGTCCAACTGGTACAGGTAAAACTGAAACTGCAAAAGCACTTGCTACTAACCTAGGTGTTAAACTTGTACGCTTTGATATGAGTGAATATCAAGAGAAACACAGTGTAAGTAAGCTGATTGGGTCGCCTCCAGGATATGTTGGTCACGAAGATAGTGCAGGACAACTTATTGTTAAGTTGCAAGAAAATCCTAACTGTGTATTACTACTAGACGAGATTGAAAAAGCACACCCTGATGTTAGTCAAATTTTGTTGCAAATTATGGACAATGGTAAGATCACAGGATCTAATGGTAAAGAAGCAGATGCACGTAACTGTGTACTAATCCTTACTACTAACTTAGGTGCTGCTGATTCAGAGAAGAATAGCATCGGCTTCGGCGGAGACTTCCAAGATAATTCTTACGAAGATAAAGCTCTTAAGAAATTCTTTAGTCCAGAGTTCCGCAATCGTTTAGACGGTGTGATTACATTTGCTAAACTTGGTAAAGAGATCATGCTTAAAATTGTTGGTAAGTTCCTTGTTGAACTTAAAGACCAAGTTAAAGACAAACGTGTTAAAATCTCTATTACTGACGAAACACTTGACTACTTAGTAGACAAAGGATTTGATCCTAAGATGGGTGCTCGTCCGTTGCAACGTGTTATTGATAAAGAAATTAAAATGCCACTTGCAAGAGAACTACTGTTTGGAAAACTTAAAGACGGAGGCAATTTGACTATTGATGTAGTTGACAATGCTATTGTACTCAAGGTGGAAGTTAATGAAACTGTTGATCAAGTGTGAAACTACTAAACTGTTTTATGACGAGTATCTATATAAACTAGTTGTAGTAAACGGACTTTCGTATTTGTTTAGAGATAAAAATCTTTCAAATGCGAAAGAAGAACTAGATGTATTACAACAAAAATACGATTCAAACGAGCCCCTAACAAGGGGCTCGTATGGATATAAGTATCCAGTTGACCTTGATACATTCTTTGAAGCTAAAAATATTTACATAGAGTTTTGTAAACAACGTGATTTTAAACTTCGTATATCTAATCCATATATGCAAATATACTCACATAATTACGATTGGTTAGCGATGCTAGCTTTAAAGATTAAATCTTCTAAAGAACTATGGGAACCCAAAGCTGGTAACGTATCTATACTGGATAAAAATATTATTTTAGTTAATCGCCCTGCCGACTATCTATATAAAGTTACATTGGGGTATTCTTGTGATAAAAATTTAGCCAACTGGATTAGAAATAATTCTGACAAAGTTAAAGCAGGTAATACGTGTTTAGAAACTATCGAACGCGGAGGTTACGTTCGAGGTATGTATTTTTATGCTAGAGATGATAAGATAATACAACTATTAAATTTATTTGTTGGTAAACTGTCGCGAATAGACAAATTGGTATACAATACAAATATTGATAAATAGTTATATGGCAAACAGTGAAACAATCTTATCAGCAAATACGCACCCAGGAGACAGTGCAAATACTGTCATCACTGGGGAGAAATTCAAAGGCGACGGTTACTACGGACGTAGTGATGGTTTCCATACAGTACAAGTAGACCTAGCAGGGTTTATTGGGAAAGTGGCTATGCAAGGAACACTTGCAACTAACCCAGTAGAAGCTGACTGGTTTACTTTAGTTTTAGACTCCGGTAGACAAAGTGTTGACACTACTGGTTTAGTTGCAACTCAAAGTATTACATCTATAGAATATACTAGTGTTACAACTAATACTAAAAACTATAATTTTACTGGAAACTATGTTTGGGTAAGAGCATATGTTAGTAATTGGACCGACGGCACAGTTAACAGTATAAGATTAAACCATTAAGGGCGTAATAGATGACAAAGCAAACGATCAATTTAGGAACAGGTGAATTAACTGGAGACGGTGAAAGTATTCGTTCTGCGTTTGACAAAGTAAATGATAATTTTGATGATCTGTATGCTCGTGATATAAACACAGACGCACAAACACTTGCTCTAGTAGGCGACACGCTTAGTATTAGTGACGGTAATAGTGTAGACTTGTCTGCGTACTTAGACGACACACAGTTTAGCGGGGACTACGACGACTTAACTAACAAGCCAGACTTGTCTGCATTCAGCGGTAATCTTTTTGTAGGTAATACGCAAGGCGACCATGTGGGTAGTGTATTCTCAAACGATAGCAGCACACAAATAGTAGATGCAACTAACAAAATATTTAACGGAACCTTAGCTGGCAATGTTAATGGCAACGTTGATGGCGATGTTACAGGTAGTGTGTTTGGAGATGATAGTACATTACTAGTTGACGGTGTTAATAGTAAGATTGTTGGCGACATTGAAACAGCAAGTTTAAGAACAAGCGACAATAATATAGCATTAGGCAATAGTGCAGGTTTTACTAACCAAGGTACATATGGCATTGCACTTGGATTTGGTGCAGGCGATACTAACCAGGGCATTGCGGCAATCGGAATTGGCTACACGGCAGGGCAAACAACTCAAGGTGCAAGTGCAATAGCAATTGGCATCAGTTCAGGAAATACTAGTCAGGGTACTAGAGCAGTAGCCATCGGTTACCAAGCAGGTATGACTGATCAACTTGCTGAAGCCGTTGCAATTGGCACTGACGCAGCATGGTCAACTCAAGGCGTTGCAGCAGTAGCAGTTGGATACAATGCTGGCGCTATAGATCAAAGTACCAAAGCAGTAGCAATTGGTCCATTTGCCGGAGGCGAAAATCAAGGCGTCGACGCAGTAGCAATTGGTGAAGATGCAGGTAGAAGAGATCAAGGCGTCGAAGCAGTAGCAATTGGTATGAACGCAGCAGATGATACTCAGGGTACTAGAGCAGTAGCAGTTGGCTTTCAGGCTGGTAAAACAGACCAAAGTAATCATGCAGTAGCAATTGGCACACAAGCCGGTTTAACTGGTCAGAATGCTGGTGCAATTGCCATCGGTAGAGCCGCAGGCGAAACATCACAAGGTATATATAGCATTGCCGTTGGTAGGAGCTCAGGTAATTCTAATCAAGGCGGACAAGCGGTAGCAGTTGGTGATCTGGCAGGAAAAACAGATCAAGGTGCTGCAACTGTAGCCATAGGTGCAAGTGCAGGTCAAACAACACAAGGTAGTGATGCAATAGCAATTGGTAGTCAAGCAGGTCAAACTGGGCAAGGCGTTGATGCAATAGCAATTGGTAGACAGGCTGGCGCAGGCGGTACTACAGCGGCAACATATGTGAGTGGTGGAGAATTAGACACAACATTAATAGTTGATGATACTACTGGCATTTCCGTTGGTGCTAGAATAGGTGGAACAGGATTTTCAGCCACAGTGGCGATGCAACCACGAGTACTTAGTGTAGACAATGGTACAACACTAACAATCGAATCCACGTCACTCAGTACTCCATCAGGAATTTTAACTTTCAACGCTCAACAATTTAATTTTGCTGTTGGAATTGGTGTTGATGCTGGAGCATATGGACAACAAGGCTACACAGTCGCTCTAGGTCATGGTGCTGGAAAATTTGTACAAGGTGAACAGGCTATAGCCATTGGAGCAAACGCTGGTAATATTAACCAAGGGCTTGGTGGTGTTGCAATAGGTATTCAAGCAGGTGAAACTAATCAAGACACTCACGGTATTGCTGTTGGTAAGTGGGCAGGCCGAACTGATCAAGCAAACGAAGCAATTGCAATTGGATACCAAGCAGGCTATACTGGTCAAGGTGCTCACGCAATAGCAATTGGTCAAGAAGCAGGTAAAACTAGCCAAGCCGCACAGTCAATTGTACTTAACGCAACTGGTAACATATTAAACAACATCCAAGAAGATAGTTTTGTAGTTAAACCAATTAGAAGTGCAGTTGGTACAACCATACTTGGTTATGATGCTGGAACAGGCGAGATTACACACAATGCGTCAATACCATATCCTGCAAACGCAGGAGTAGTATGGGACGGCAGTACGCCTTCAACAGTAGATGTTGCGCTAGATAGATTAGCATCATATACACAAGATTTTGCAGTAAGCACAGATGCACATTGGGCCGATCCTAATCCTGCAGATATAACTGATGCAATAAATAGACTTGCTGCTGCAATATATGCGCTTAACGGTAATACAGGAATTTAATTATGAAACATTTTGTATATATAGTAATGGAAAAAAATAATAGTTTAAACGAAAGTTTAGATGAAAGTATTTTCCCAGGTAGCGAATTATACGAAACTGCACAGGGTGCAAGTGTATATCAAATTCCATTGCCAAGACAATTAACAAACGAAGAAGCAGACGAGTATGCACACAACCTAGCAAACTATATGTTTGAATGTGGATGTGACGACTTTGATATTGAATTTCCCGTTGATGAAGAAGTTGTAGAAGAAATTACTCTAGATGGCAATGACTTCTATGAAGAATTTGGTGACATGTGGTTTAACGAAGATGACGAGCTAGACGAAGCAGAATATCAAGGCCGTAAAGTTTCGCTAGGTAAACCTATGCAAGGCGATGTTAAGAAGTTTAAAGTATACGTAAAGAATCCTAAGGGCAACATAGTTAAAGTTAACTTTGGTGATCCTAATATGCGTATTAAGAAATCAAACCCAGCACGTAGAAGAAGTTTCCGTGCTAGACATAATTGCGATAATCCTGGGCCACGTACATCTGCGAGATATTGGAGTTGTAGGGCTTGGTAATGCATTACACTATCTATAAAATAACTAACCATATAAATGGAAAATATTACATTAGTAGACACGCTACTAAAAATGTAAATGATTCCTATATGGGTATAGGTATTAAAAATGCCATCAATAAGTATGGCGTTGAAAACTTTACTAAAGAGATTATTGCAACAGCAGATGTTGTAGGAGAATAACATGAAAATATTTGAAGTGACTGAGATAGATCAAAAAGACGATAAAGACCTAGGTTATGATCTAGTCGATGACACTAGTGTTTGGATGCGTAATGATCCACAGTTTTATCGCAAAGAACTTTTTCCTGTAATGAGTCGTATTGCTGATCTACACCGTGCAGGCAAAGACATTGATCGTAAAAAGCATTTAGGTCCAGTAGTTGAAAAAGGTATTAATCGCTACTGTGCAGAATATGATCTAGGACATTCACCAGAGGATGTGTTTAGTCAAGCAGACAGAGATGCACTACTTGACAAACTATTTGGTGAAGGTATAGACGAAATTAAACAAGGTGACTACAAATGAGATTAAGAGAAATATTTGAAGCACCCGAAACAACTGCGGTAATGGCATTTGGTCGTATGAACCCACCTACTATCGGGCATGCTAAACTAGTAGATACGGTTGTATCACAAGGTGGTGATCCTTATATTTTTTTAAGCCAAAGTCAAAAGCCTAAAACAGATCCACTAGCATTTGAGGATAAACTACGCTATGCAAAGTTTTTCTTTCCAGAGGTTACAATTGGTAATCCTGAAGTTAAAACTATTATACAAGCACTACAAAAAATTGACGCACTAGGTTATGATAATTTAATCTATGTTGCAGGTAGCGATCGTGTTGCAAGTTTTGAAAAACTATTAAACGATTACAACGGTAAAGAATATAATTTTAAATCAATTAAAGTAGTAAGTGCAGGCGAACGTGATCCAGATGCAGATGGTGCCGAGGGCATGAGTGCAAGTAAGATGCGAGCTGCGGCTGCTGAAGGTGATTTAGAATCATTTAAACAAGGTGTGCCACAACAAGAAGTTGCAGATGAAATGTATGCTGCTGTTAGACAAGGTATGGGTATTAGAGATGCAGTACCAGCGGAAGGTGTGGTCAAGAAGTAATGGATTTAGATACCCTTAAAAAACTTGCCGGCATCAACGAGTTCAAAGGGCTAACTCCATACGGTGGCAGTAACATAAGTATTACTGGAACCGAAAAAGCTGAGATACAACGCAAAGAAAATATACGCCCAGGTGATAAAGAATGGTTTCAACTTTGGTTCTCCAAACCCTACCTAACAGGTGAGCAATTTAGAGGACGCAAGAAATGAGATTACGTGAAATATTTGAAGATGGCAGAATTGTAAAAGGTGTTAACACTACTGTAGATGTAGGCTCTGGTGAAATCAAAACTCAAGCAGCTAAGTTTGGCAACACCGTAGACAAAGACGGACGTCCGCCTACACTAAGCAAAAAGGTAAAAGGCAAGTCAACTAATGTGCTATTTAATCTAGGACTTAGTGAAAGTCGTATAAGACAACTAGAAGCGTCTTATGAAGGTAACATAGGTATAATGGAGTTGATGAAATTTTTCTCAACTGCGCCTAGTGATTTAGTTACACAAGTTAAACAACTGATTAAGCAAAAGAAAGACAAAGAAGTTTGGAAAATTGTACAACAATATACAGGTACTAAACTTAAAGGCAAAGAATTTGATGTAGAGGAAGGATGGAAAGATTGGGTAGCAGGAGCTACACTAGGAGCTGCCACCTTAGGCGCCAATGCTGGCAACATTGTCCAACAACCTGTTGAGAAAGGTGATACTGTTTATTCTATTGCTAGACAAAATGATACTACTCCAGCAGTACTATACAAGCTAAATGGGTTTGATCAAAATACCAAACTGCAATTAGGTCAAATGGTAAAAGTTCCGGATACTGCTGAAGAAGAAACCCCACAGGCCAAAAAGCCTCAAGTTAAAAAAGATGAACCTATTACGATCAATGCACACGAAAAGTTTTTAATTAAAACTGCTACCGCTGCTGGAATTAAAGGTACAGAACTTGCTGCATTCTTATCGCAAGTTGCTCATGAAAGTCACGACTTTAAGAGCATGGTAGAATATGGTGGCAGTTTAGACTTCCGCAAGTATGATCCTAAGTATGCTCCTAGGAAAGCCAAAATATTAGGTAATACTAAAGCAGGTGATGGCGCAAAGTACAAAGGTCGCGGATACATTCAAATCACCGGCAGATATAACTACGGTATTGCCGGAAACGCAATTGGCATAGATCTAGTGAATAATCCTAAGCTAGCAGAAAAACCGTCTGTTGCTGCAAAAATTGCTATTTGGTACTGGAAACTTAGAGTACAACCGAATGTTGATGACTTTAGTAATGTTAGAGATGTTACTAAGCCTATTAATCCGGGCTTGCGCGGTCTAGAAGATCGTGAAAGTAACTTTGACGATTATAAAACAATGGTAGCAAGTTTATGAAAATACATGAAATTTTGGCCGAATCGCCGACTGCGTTATCGCAATGGAAAAATGATGAACCAGTTGACTATGTAAAACATCTTACAAAGTTCTTTGGAGCACCAGACGAGTTAACTTTTAAAAGAGCTGTTTGGTATAACAAGGATGGATTTAAAAGAGTTGTGGTATTAGATGAATTTATATTACACACATCTCCATCGCCACATTACGATTATGTTTATTCATATGTTGACATGAAAGTGCC
>Ga0222652_1000142_pt1 | contig 36625 bp, 41 predicted proteins | sample AntAcemetagen371_FD_179803 | JGI IMG/M metagenome (GOLD analysis project Ga0222652, IMG submission 179803) | Saline water microbial communities from Ace Lake, Antarctica - #371 | ecosystem: Environmental > Aquatic > Non-marine Saline and Alkaline > Saline | place: Antarctica: Ace Lake... | reverse complement strand
CCCAAGCTCCAGAACATGTTGCGTGAGAACCCATAACATAAGGTTCAGATGTAGTTAGTTCAGGATTTGTGTACTTAGGATCAATATTTTGAGATGCCCAAACAACAGCTTGACCAACAGTCATACCTAGAAAATTTTCCCAACCGACTGTTTCTAAATGTGGATCTTGGAAAGCTTCGGTAGTTACCATGTGAATGGGTCCACCGCCTGCAATAGTTTCTTGAATGAATGCATGATTTCTTAAACATGTAGGAGTTGGATGGTGATCAATATATTCACCAACTAATTCTTTAGTTTGATCATACCATTTTTTTTCATAGTTCTCTCCATTTGCATTTTGAGTATATGTTTTAAGGTGTAAGAAATATGCTCCAACTGGACCATAACCATCTTTAAATCTACATAACACAATTCTGTTTTCCATTTGTGTCATTTTAGCTCCCACAGCAATAGGTAATGCATAAGCAGAACCATTACTCCATGGTGCATACCAAGTTCTTCCCATTCCTTCACCAACCGCTCTTGGCTTAAAGATGTGAGATGCTCCACCTGCTGCAACAATTACAGTTTTTGCTCTAAATACATGGAAGTCACCAGTTCTCATATTAAAACCAACAGCTCCACCTACTCTATTTTCTTGAGCCTCATCCATTAAAAGATGAGTAATCATTATTCTATTATAAATTTTGTCAGCTGATTTTTTTGCAGCCTCTGCAACGATTGGCTTGTAACTTTCACCATGAATCATAATCTGCCATTTACCTTCTCTAAGGTAACGACCTGTTTTTTCATTTTTCATCATTGGCAAGCCCCACTCATCAAACATATGAACAGTTGAATCAACGTGACGAGCCATGTCATAGCCTAAATCTTCTCTAACCATTCCCATTAAATCATTACGCGCATATCTTACGTGATCTTCAGGTTGGTTTTCACCCCACTGCATACCCATATAACAGTTAATTGCATATAAACCTTGAGCAACAGCTCCACTTCTATCAATATTAGCTTTTTCAACACAAATAATTTTCATATCTCTTCCCCAGTGTCTAGCTTCAAAAGTAGCACCAGTTCCTGCCATACCACCACCAACAACTAGAACATCGCAATCCTCAAAATGTGTTTTATGTTTAGCCATTAGTAGTAAACCCCTTTTTTAAATGTATCTTTAGGCACAGATGGTAATTTACCATCAATATTTAAACCATTAGGCTCAGTATAGAGCATTTGAGAATTGATCTCACCTTGATTAGGTTTTTCGCCTTCTGCTAATTTTGGAATAAATTTACCCCAAGGCTTTGTTGTAATTGGAGATACAAAATCTTTTGTAGTTCCATTTCGAAATTTAATTTTCCAAGAGATAGTTCCTTTTTCTTCTTCACGTCTAACTCTAACGCTGTGACCCATAGGGGCAAAGTCTGCATATCCACGAACATCAATTGCATGATTAGGACAAGCTTTCACACAAGAATAACATTCCCAACAAAAATTTGGTTCAATATTAACTGCTCTTCTAATATTTTCATCAATGTGCATTATATCTGATGGACAAATATCCACGCAGTGACCACATCCATCACATCTCGTCATGTATACAAAAGTTGACATATTATATTACCTCTCTCTCTTTAATAGTGTTTTGGTTGTTCTCTTTTAATTCCTAGTCCAAATTGTTTTGGTGCATCAGCTAATGGAGGAAGATTGTCTCTTGATCCATCTGCCTCTGCTAAGTTTTTTTGGATTGCTGCACCAGGCTTGTAAATCATGTGTGCAAATTTTGACCAATAAACTCCCCCAAATAAAACAATGTTTGAGGTAATAAATAAAACTAAAAATATATATCCTAATCCAGTTGATCCTGAGGATTGAAAATAAGACCAAGCAAGTCCGGTAGTTGCACATGCAAGAAGTGCTAGGACAAACAAGTCTGCTTTAATAATTCTGTACCATGGATGAGCTTCTGCTAATACATCCACTCTTAAAAATAACCAAAACCAGTATCCACCCGCACAGGTCATTATTGCTCCAACATGCCAAATCATAGGCCAGATTGTTGGTGTAGCTATTCCTGTTTCTGTGTAACCAAAAACTAATACGACTGATGCAACCCAAAATAAGATAGTTCCATACATCCCCATAACATGAGCAACTCTTCTTTTGCCTGCACCTAGTTCTGCAGTAGTTGCAATATCATGTACTACAGTTTTTAAAATAATTGCTGTTTTTTCGCCAGCTCCAATTTCTCTTTCAGCAGCCAATTTTGCTTTTTTTGCATTATTGAAAAAATAAGTAACATTCTTGTGATGTATCATCTGAACAATCGTTCCAATAACGATTAAAGCTAACATTGATAAAACAAAGCCTTGAATTACAGAAGAAGAAACTGTTTCTGCTAATGCAGAGAATGGATTAATTGACATCATATAGAATATTACCCTTTATTACTATTTTGTTGAATCTTAATTTTGAGTTTTTAATATAGTTGAAATGATAGATCAACCGTTATTAGGTGCGTTATTTAACAACAAAAATACAACTTACACTTTACGTTTATAATGTTGTTTTAAAGGGATAACTGACCTTATACCACCTTGTGGATTTTCAACATCACCTTCTCTTCTTGGAATTAAATGAATATGACAATGTAGGATTGATTGTCCAGCAATAGCACCAGAATTTGTTCCAATATTAAACCCTTTAACTGTTGGATCTTTTAATAATATTTCCTCTTTAATTTGTTTGATAAGGTTATTGCAAGCAATCACTTCGTCATCCTTTAAATCAAAATAATCTTTAACATGCCGCTTTGGAATAATTAAACAATGAAATTCAGACACAGGATATGTATCATAACTGGCATAAGCCAACTCATTTTCAGCAGCTAAACCACTTTGTTTAGAGTTGCAGAATAAACAGGGATTATTCGGATCAAACATAAATATTATCTACAGATAGAACATTTGTTAACTTCTCTTTTATAAAAACTAGAAAGTATTTTATAAAATTTTAAACTTTCTCTCTTCCATTTAATTTCATTAATATTTTTTATTGATGCAACACCTTTTCCAGAACCAATAAGAAGGATTTCATCATATTCTGATAAAGTTTTGATTAAAATATCTTTATTAATAATCTTACCTAATTTCTTATTAAAAAATTTATAGGTTATACCCTTGTATATATTATTTAAAGGAGAATATATTTTATCATCTTTTATAAATAACATATTTGAAGTTCCACTTTCTAAAATATTATTTTTATAACAAAGACCAACATCTGAAGTGGTGTTATTCATTTTAGACAAATGTTTTAGTATAAAGTTATATTTAAGATTTTTATACTTAGGGTCAAATCGTTTATGATTAATAAGTTTTAAATTAAAATTTAACTTTGGTGTTTTTCTATTTCTTAAAGAAATTGATATCATCTTTTTATTTACAGCAACTCTAAGTAGATGATTGTAAGGTCTTTTTTTATTAATATTTAATTTTATTAATTTAAGAATATTTTTTTCAAGATTTGGGGTGTTTAGTTTATAAATTTTTAAAGACTTTATTAAATTTTTGATATGTTTTCTAAAAAAAAGTATCTTGGGAGGATTTCCAAAAATCCACATAGTAGTGAACACACCATTATCCCCCCAAAGATCTTTAAAATTAATTTCTTTGTAGGTTTTATGCTGATAAGATTTTTTTAATAAGTAAGTTACCATTTTCAGTTAAAAAAGATTCGGGGTGAAATTGAAAGCCATATACTTTTTCTTTATTATTTTCTATTGTCATTGCTGTATTTGAAATAACACACCTCATTGTAATTTCAAAATTTTTTGCAGTAAATGGCTCTTTTAATTTTAGAGAGTGATATCTACCAACAGTGAATTGACTATTTTTTTTGAACAATGAGTTTTTGCTGGATACTTTTATTTTAGATTGAAAACCATGATAAATCTTTTTTTGCTCAATTATTTTTCCATTTTCACAATGTAGAATTTGTTGAAAACCAAGACAAATACCTATAATTTTTTTTTCACCTTTGTATTTCTTGTAAATTTTTGAACTAGAGGGATAATCTTTTGGTGCACCTGGGCCTGGTGAAAAAACAATAATGTCTGCTTTTTTTAATTTATTTTCATTTATTTTGTTAAAATTTGTACAAACTACTTCATCAAAATTTTCAAATTGATGCACTACATTGTGAGTAAAAGAGTCTTGATGATCGATAATGTATATCATTTATAAAGATCCATTAATGATTTTGCTTTAATATAGTTTTCATTAAATTCATGAGCAGCATTGCTGTCAATTACCACTCCTGAAGCTACAGAAATCTCTGATTTACCTTTAAAGTTTAATATAGATCTAATAATAATATTGAACCTCATATCTCCATTGAACTTTAAAAAACCAAAACTTCCAGTGTAAATATTTCTACTTTGTTTTTCCTGCTTATTTAATAAATTTAATGTGCTAATTTTTGGACATCCAATTACTGATCCACCCGGCATCATTGCTTTTATAATCTCTAATGGGGTAACTTTATTCTTGAGCTGTCCTCCAATTAAACTCACGTAATGATAAAGATCCTTGTATTCCTCAACTATCTTTTTCTTTAGAATTTTTACTGAACCTGGTTTACAAATTCTAGATAAATCATTTCTTTCCATATCAACAATCATGTTGTGCTCTTTGGTCTCTTTTAGGTTTTTTCTAAAAAAATTTAGTGCTTTATTTTTATCTAATTTTTTAGTTTTTTTTAAAGTACCTGCTATAGGCTTTGTTGTTATAAAATTATTTTTTTTTGTTATCAAATTTTCAGGTGAACAGCTTATTATCGAATAATTCTTATCCTTAATCATAAAGGCTTCAGGTGCCATATTACTTTTTACTAGCCTACCAAAAAAATCTAAAGCATCTATTTCAGATTTATTACTGTATTTAGTGCAGATTTTAATCTGGTATGTTTCACCAGATTTTATTTTCTTTTTAAACTTATCAAATATTACTTTATATGATTTTTTATCTATATTTATTTTAAACAAATTGCTAGAGTTTGATAGTCTTGTTTTTTTATACTCCAAGTTATTTGGAAGTTTTACTTTTGTTTCAGGTTTGTAAAATATTCCCTTTGGAAAATTTATTGTTTTTTGTTTTTTAATTTTTATATCAATTAAGTTATTTAATATTTCATAACCAAAAAAACCAACAAATAGATCAGTTTCTTTACCTGTAGATTTTAATTTGGTATTTCTGTTAATGAATTTTTCGATATTTTTATTGTTTAAAATGATTTTTTTTGAAAAGTCTGTATAGAGGTCAAACCCCTTATCTGATTTGTAGATTATAAAAGGTTTTTTTGAACTATTTAAATCTAGTAAGTAGTTTTTCTTATTCAATTTTCTATTCTGTTTTTAATCTTAGAACTGCTTCTTCCTTAATTGGTAAATGTATTATTGCTGCAAAAACAGATAAAGCAATTGCTAAATACCAAGCATAATCATAAGAGCCATATAAGTCATGAAATAATCCTCCAAGAAAAGCTCCAAAGAATGAGCCTACTTGATGGCTTAAAAAAACTATTCCATATAATACACCTAAATATTTTGTTCCAAAAATATGGGCAACTATACCACTTGTTGCTGGCACTGTTGAAAGCCATAAAAAACCAAAGCTTGCACCAAAGATAAATGCATTAATGTTGCTTGCTGGTAAGAAGATAAATAAGATTATTGAGACACCCCTTAATGCATAGATAGAACTTAAAATAATTTTTTTACTGATTTTTGTAGAAAGATATCCACTTAATAGAGAGCCAAATACGTTAAATAGTCCAATTAACGATAAAATTGCAGCAGCTGTCCAAGCTTCTAAGCCTCTATCAATTACATATTTTGGAACATGAGTTCCAACTAGCGTTATGTGAAAACCACATACAAAAAAACCAGATGTAAGAAGTATGTAACTTTTATTTCTAAAGGCCTCTTTTAGAGCATCAAAGGTACTTTGATCGTTAGGTTTTTCAATGGATTGAGCTAAAGAAGGGGATCTAACAAAAAAAGCCACTATAAGTCCAATAAACAAGAATATTGTGAATACAAAAAGTGTGTCTACCCATCCATTTTTAATTAACGAATAACTCGTATAAAGTGGAGAGATAAAATACCCCAAAGAACCAACAGCTGTAACTATACTCATAGCTATAGTTCTATTTGATAATGGGAAATGTTTTCCAACAATTGACATTGGAATACTAATTGCAGTTCCACCTAAACCAATTCCAACTAAAAGTCCCAAATCTATTTGAAAAAAAATTCCAGTATTTGGACCAGCATACAAAAAGTAAATTCCTAAAATATAAAAAACAAAAGCTAAGCAAATCGCTTTATGTCCACCATATTTATCAGCGATAGCTCCAAATATAGGCCCTGTTAAACCCCACATTAGCATTTGAATGCCTATTGCTAATCCAGATAGAGTTATTGAAATATCTAAATCATTTTTAAAATCCATGAAAAATAGACCAAAGGTTTGTCTAACTCCAAGAGAAATTAAAACTACAACACAGGCTGCAATCAGCGTTATTAAAGCTGTTTTATTTTTAATAAATTTTTCTGAACTCATTTAACGTGTTTAAGAGATTTTTTTAAATCTTTTATAAGATCCTTTGGGTCCTCTAAACCAATGTGTAATCTAACCAAATGCTCATCATTTGCTAATTTTAGATACTCTCTATTACCTTGTTCACGTTTGTCTTGATATAACGCAAGGCTTTCAAATCCGCCCCAGCTATACCCATAGCCAAATAGTTTTAAAGAATTAACAAACTTAATTACAGAATTTTTATTTTTTGATTTAATTTTTAAACCCATCAATCCTGAAGCACCAGAATAATATTTTTTCCACATTCTGAAATTAAATGAATCTTTTTTATGAGGGTATAAAAGTTTTATGTTTTTATTATTGGATAAAAACTCAGCTACTATTTTTGAATTTTTTTCATGTTTGTCCAATCTAATATCTAAAGTTCTAAGTCCTCTTGTTATTAAATATGCATCATCTGGTCCAAGTCTCAAACCAGTTATTTTATTTGCCTTATCAACCTGTTTAAAAACTTTTTTATTAACTGCTAAACTTCCACCCATAACATCAGAGTGACCTGAATAATATTTTGTTGCAGAAACAATTGACATATCAAATCCAAGTTTAATTGGTTTTAAAAAATACGGCGTACCCCATGTATTATCAATTGCTGAAAAAATTTTATTCTTTTTTGCAATTGATATTATTTTACCTAAATCTTGAAAATCAAATGTATTACTTCCAGGATTTTCAACAAAAATTAATTTTGTTTTTTTTGTAATCGCTTTTTCTAAAGTTTTCAAATCATGTGGATCATAAAAAACTGATCTTATATTAAATTCTTTTAAAAAATCTTGAGTTAAAATTCTTGTAGGTGAATATGTGGGATCTGCTACAATAATTTCATCACCAGGTCGTACAACACTAAAAATAGACAAAAAAACAGATCCAAAACCAGTTGGTGTCAAAAATACATGATAACACTCTTCCATTTCTTTAAGTATTTGAGATAAAACATGGGTTGTTGAGGTTCCTTGTCTTCCATAGTCAAAATGTCCACCTGTTGGATCTTTTTTGCTCTTATCCTGCATTTTCCTAATATCTTGCATGGATTTAAAGATAATAGTCGAGGCTCTTACTACGGGGGGGTTAACTGACTGATTATGGTAATCTTTTGCAGTATGTTTGAGAAAAGTCTTGAATGATTTATTCATAAAAAATTTGATATGTTAAGGGGACAATGCTATATCCCTCGAATTACGTCAATAAAATTAATTACAGGATAATATGGGTTACCCAAAAAAACATAGAGGCCGAAGAAAACAGGGCTCTAAAAAAAGAAGAGCTAAAAGAAAAAATAAAAAAAAATAGTTCTTTCAATGGATAAGATTAATAGAGTTAAATCCATGAGTATTTGGGTGTTCATTATTCCTTTCGTAGCAATAAATTTCTGCCTAATATTAATTACGCAGTTCCACGAGTTATTTCCCAATCAAGAAAATATAGTTCATAATTCATTATGGCCCTATTTAGATGGTGGTCTTTCTATTAGTCGCGCAGTCAGACCTTACCCTAGCTGGTTAATATTTAAACCAGCAATGTTTTTGACATCGTTTTTACTTATCAAATATTGGTATTGTAACCGAGATATAGTATTGAGTTTTAATAAAGATTATAAACATCCTAAAAAATTAATTTTTTTTGGCATCGGCTCTGCAATAGCTCTAGTTATTCATTCAATATTTCTTGGTATTGAATTTGATAATGATTTTTATAAATTATTCAGAAGAGTAATAATGTTAGTATTCATTATATTTGAAATTACAGCACAAGCTTATCTCGTGGCTGCACTATATTCTTTCAAGAAAGATTTATATAAATTTATAAATATTAAGGCTTTAAAACTAAAATTAATTTTAGTATCCATATTAATTGTTGTTGCTATAATTGCTATTCCAATAATTAGCTGGCCAGGAAACACATTTAAATTTGTTAAGCATGCTCTAGAATGGAATTATTTTATAGGTGTTATAACTTTTTATTTGTTAACCTACTTTATGTGGAAAAAAAATTAGATTATAAAACCAGATTCCTCTAGTGCTGTAAATGATTGAATATATTTAGAATATTTTTTACTTCTAATATTTAAACCTCTAAGAGAGAAAAAATCTCTGAAATTACTTTCTGAATTTTTTGAAAATTTAAACTCAAGTATTGTTTCGGGAAGTCTAATCACTTGATTAAAATCAAGAACAGAACTTGTATTGATCTCAGTATCTATTGTAGCTCTAAACTCTCCTTGATCAGAAATAAAATAGCTTCTTTTATAATTTATTTTGAGGACCATCTTATAATTATAGTTGGTATCAATATATTTATTGTTATTTGACAAAAGTTCATAAATTTTATTTATTAAATTTTTTTTATTGATATCTAATTCCAATTTTTTAATATTCTTCCATACAAAAAAATTATTTTTATTTTTTTGTTCAAAATAAATTTTATTTAAATCATTGTCATACCATCTAACTCTAAATTTTTTTCTTTCATTAACGCCATTTATATTATCTTTAGCTGAGTCAAAATTTAAATTATCAATATAAATTGATGTAATATATCTGTCAGAATATAATTTTTTAAAATTATTTACTAAAAGAATTTTTTTAACCAAGTCACTTGCTTGATTTGGAAAGATAAATTTCTTTTCAATTCTTGACTGATTCATAAGTTTAGTAGAATAAGTTATTAATATATTTATTACTTAGTTTTGTTATTCCTGTATTGTAACTTGAAATAATTTTGTTATTTGTTCCTAATAAAATATTGGGCATACTTTCTTCGTTTATCCCATCTAATTCAACTTTCGATCCGCCATATTCTTGTTTTTTATTAAATATTGCAATGTCATATTTATTTTTTTTTAAAAAAAATTTAGATAAAAATAAGTTTGATCCATCCTTTACCGCTATAGCTAATTTATTATTAGTAAAATATGCGTCAGATAAAGATCCAATTGAGTTTTCCCCAAAGCTTAATCCTTTGTCATTAACATTTGTTGCTTTAAATCTTATGCCTTCAATCATACCTCCAGATACATCCAGGCAGTCGTTGGAAATACCCTCACATATTATGTTGTTAAAAATTAGTTCTCCAAAATCAATATCAATTGCATCAGCAAAGCTATCTGTTATTGTTAAATTTTCAATATAACTTTTTGATGATATTATATTTATTGCATCTTCACTATTTGAAGATTTGATTTCAGTATCTATAATATTTAAATTAGAATTAATTATATTTATACCTCCATATAAAATCTTATCTTTACTTTTTGGAAATGAAAGGTTTTGAAAAATAGTATTTTGAATTTTATAAGAATTATTAGATAGAATAAGAGAGCCATAACCTTTGTCACTATATACCAGTATTGGTTTTTCAGATGTGCCATTAAAAGATATCACACCTTCAGAAAATAAAATTGCATCTTTTTTAAAAAATATTTTTACACCTTTATTAATGTTTAATTTGTCACTTTTGGAAAGAAAATAATTGTCCTCGATTATTAAATCTTTTGTAAGATAATATTCCCCATTTAAATATTTAATATTTGCATTGTCTATAATATTTAGTTTTTGATTTTCACTATAATAAAAATTATTTTCATTAATATCTTTATTTGCATATTTATCTAACCTATCAATAATATAGTTTGCTCTTTTGGATAAAAAATTTTTATCAAAAATATATAAGCCTAATCCTTTATAATAATTTAAATCTTTTTTTGATACTTCACTTTGTAATTGTTTATTATTTTCATTAATTTTACCAAAATATTCTAAATTGAAATACTCTAAAAACTCTTTTGATGAAATATCCTTTAATGCTTTAATATAAAGTTCTAAAAATTTTGCATTATTACTTCCATCAATATTTTTAAAAAACCTTAAATACCACTCCCTATCATAACAAATATAGCTACAATTTTTATTATCAATATCCATAAAATCTAATATTAAAAAATCTTTAAATAAATTAGGATTGTGGTGTCCATCAAATCCTATTGGTTCAAATTTTGCAGTAACTGGATTATAATATAATTTCACACTTTTAGATAAAGATCCGTGTAATGTGTGGCTTAAATCAATGATTGCAAAGAATGTAGCCCACTTCTCCATATCTAAAATTTCATCTATGTTAATCTTTTTATGTTTAAGTTTTTCTAACTTTGACAATGCTATTTTTATTAATTCACTTTGATTGTCTTCCCAATATTCTTTTGAGTAAAAATCATATTTTACATCCGGATAAATAACTCCAGAAGTTTCTTCTAAACCAAATATTGGCCCATTTCTTTTTTTATTACGCTCTATTAATTCTTTTGAAAATCCTTCCTCTACAGCATAAATCCCTTGATCCGTATCATTTAAAGAAAGATTAATAAAAAAATATTTTAATGAAATTAATTTATTAGCTTCTAAAAGTTTGTGAAATATATACTCATATATATAATTTCTTGTAATTGGTTTTTGAACTGAAAACTCTTCTAATCCCCATATTCTCTTTTTTCCTCTTAAATCTATTTTATAAGAAGATTGGTCTTTGTCATACCAATGTAATACCCTACCTCCTTTTATTCTCATTTTTATATCGTAGTCATTTTCTCCTTTTTTCAAGCTTGCTTTTGAAAAATCTACAAAAAAATCTTTATTACCATTTTTTTTATTTTTTCTTTGTAATTCTAAATTATATAAATTTTTTTGGTCAATTTTAATTACTACATTCTCAAGTTTATTATTTAAAAAAACATATTTAAATGAGGTTAACTTAATTTTTAAATAATCATCTATTTCAAAAATACTCACTCCCAAATACTTTTCTAGTATAATTTCATCTACTTTTTTTATTAAGGGAATTGGTTTGAATCTTTCATGCATTCCACTGCTATAGTAATAACCAATTAATATAATAGTAATTAAAAATGTGATTAGGCCAATAAAATAAATAAATTTTGAAAATACTTCATTGATTACTTTAAAAAAAATTTTATTTTTTGCTTTTTTATTTAATATCACTTTTTCTAATTTGCTTTTTTATTCAAAAGCACCTGATTTTGAATATATAGTGATATTTAAATTATCGTTGGACATACTTTTTGCCTTTTTTAAAAAACTATCTATTTTATTTTCTTCGATCTCATACCAAAAAACATAATTAGATTTATCTTTTTCAAAACTAGCTGATTTTAATTTTAAATATTTAAATTCTTCTTTTAAACTTGATATTATTTCTGTTGCCTCTTTTTTACTGTTATCTAATAGGGTCATATTCAAGACATTTGCATCAGCACTATATTGAAAGCTATTTTTTTTGCTAGATTGATAGAAATTACGCAATAATAAAAAAGTTACAATAATTAAGGTAGCAATGATTGATAAAAGAAATTGATTTGCACCATTGGCTAATCCTATCGATATCACTAAAAATAAATAAACAAGTTCCTCTGGTTCTTTTATTGCGGCCCTAAACCTAACAATTGATAGGGCGCCAACTAAACCAAGTGATAGAGCTAAAGAAAATTTAACAACTGTAATTACTAATGTTGTAATAATAGCCAAAGGTATAAATGTATCTGAAAAATGATTTTTATCATTTAGTGCTCTTCCTGCTTTTATGTAAGTGTATTTAACGGCATATGCCAATATAAGAGAAAGTAATATTCCTATAAAAAAATTTGTAAAATTTATATCTATATTTGAATTTAGAAAAAAATTTTCTAAATCTTTTCGCCCAATTGTATCTAATGTTTGTTCCATATTTTTATATAGATGTTAAAATTTACTTGTAATAAATAAATTGATATATTTATAGCAGTTTTGATAAAAAATATAAACTAGTTCTTTATCCATCCCCCTCCCAAGACTTTATATCCTTGTGGATTTTTTAAATAAAAAACACAAGCTTGACCTGGCGCAATACCATATTCTTCTTCTAATAAATTAACATTAGCTGTAGTATTATCTATATCTATCTTAGCCTTGATTAATCTTCCAGTAGATCTAACTTTCACAAATAACTCTTTTTCAAAATCTTTTTGGTCGTTAGTAATAATATTTAGATCTTTTAAATTTATTTTTATTTTAACAAGATGCTCTTTAGTACCAACAATAATTTCATTTTTATCAGCAATTATTTTAACTACATAAAGCGGATTTTTATCAGAGATACCAATTCCTTTTCTTTGACCAATCGTATAATTAATAATGCCATCATGAACTCCTATTACATTCCCATTCATATCCTTAATATTGCCTTTGCTAAAAGAATTTGGTCTAAACTTTTCTATAACTGAAGCATAATCACCATTTGGCACAAAACATATATCTTGGCTGTCAGGCTTGTCCGCAACATTAAGATCTAGATCTCTTGCAATGCTTCTAGTTTCATTCTTAAGGAGGTTTCCAAGTGGAAATCTTAAAAAATTTAATTGATCTTTTGTAGTGTTAAATAAGAAATAACTTTGATCTCTGTTTAAATCAATTCCTCTATACATGTCTGTATTACTTGCATCTGTGATGCTTTTTACATAATGACCAGTAACTAAAGCATCAGCTTTTAATCTTTTAGCTTCTTCAAATAAATCTGTAAATTTAACTGTTTTATTGCATTGGACACAAGGTATTGGAGTTTCTCCATTTAGATAACTGTCAATAAAATTATCAATTACACCCTCTTTAAATTTATCTTGATAATAGAGAATTTTATGTTCAATCTTTAATTTGTCAGCTACTCTCTTCGCATCCATAATATCCTGGCCTGCACAACATTGTTTAGAAGAGGCTGTCTCTTTGTTGTCATTATAAAGCTTTAGAGTTATTCCTATGACATTATAACCCTCATTCTTCATCATCGCTGCTACAGTCGAAGAGTCTACTCCTCCTGACATTGCAACAACAATTAAAGTATCCTTGGGTTCTTTTGCTATTCCAATTGAATTCAATTTTTTCATATTTAGTGATATTTATTAGTATATTAACTATAAGTAAATTAAATGATTTTAGATTATGAGCCAGGTGACAAAGTCACTAACCAAAATAACAAAGATTGGGGCATAGGTCAGGTTCAATCAATAATTAACGGTAAAGTTACTGTAAATTTTGAAAATGTTGGAAAAAAAGTGATTAACTCAAAAGTAGTTCAATTAGAAAGAATTAATAAATGAATATCGAAGAAACTAAAAAAATAACCCTTTCATTAATAGAGACTTTTAATAAAGCAAGCCAAGTAGCTTTGGACCTAAGAAAAAATGGGTTAAAAAAGGAAATTAAATCAGACAATACTCCAGTAAGCAATGGTGACATTGAAGTTAATAAAATTTTAACAAATAAAATTAGAGAGATAACTCCAAATATTCCTATTGTTTCGGAAGAAAGCACAAGTCATAAAATGGATATTGATCTAAATAATTTTTGGTTAATTGATCCAATAGATGGCACTAGAGATTATATCAATGACCGAGATGAATTTACTTTAAATGCTTCATTAATATTAGACAAGAAACCTGCAATTGGAATTATAACAGCTCCTGCAAAGAAAAGGGTTTTTTACTCTTATGGATTATCACATAGCTACGAGTTGATTGATAATCAAGAAGTAGCATTGATAGATAAAAAAAAAGATTACAACACAATAACTGCAGTAAGCTATTCAAATGAACTTAAACCTGAGATTTTAGAAATACACAAAAGATACAAAATTGACTCACACCAAAAAATGAAAAGCTCTTTAAAATTCTGTGTAATTGCTGCAGGAGAATTTGATGTGTATATAGCTGAACCAAGGGCTTGTGAATGGGATATTGCAGCTGGACATGCAATACTTGAGCATGCTGGTGGCAAAATAACTGATTTCAATGGTAATGAAATATTTTATGGTAAACCAGGTTTTAAAAACCCAAGTTTAATTTTAAGAGGTAAAAATATACTTTAATGGATGAACAGCTAAGAATAATTTTAATTATAATAGTGTCCGTATCTATATTTGGCCTATTAGTTTTTGTGTTTGTTAAAAACCATATAAGAAATATAATTACTCAGCTAACTAAAGAAGAAAAAAAGAAATCAAAGTAGTTTGATAATCTTTAAATACTCTGCTTGATCAATATCCATAATTCTTTTTGAGGTTTCAAAATCAAAACCATTTCTTGCAAGTAGTGATATATCTTTTTTATAAAATAAAGGTCTATTATCTAAAGCTCTTGCAGGTCCTATTCTTTTTTTCTTACATATCTTAATTCCTGAAAAAAAATCTTGATCAGAATTGTCTTCTTTAATTTTTTCAAGTGTTTCTTTAATATAAATGTCGTTAATTCCTTTTCCTATTAAATAGTTTCTAATCTTATTTATAGAGCTGCCTTTTTGAATCAAGCTACGTGACTTGCTTTCAGAATAAAATTTATCACTAATAAATTTACTTTTTTCAAGATCTACTAAAACAATATCTATGAGATCAGTAATGTCTTGTTTTTTAACATTGGGTACATTTGCTTTAAGATATTTTTTTAATAAATATGTTCTTAATTGTTGTTTAGAAGGGGCATATTTTTCAATATAGGCAAAAGAAAAATTACGCATCTCCTCCATTGTAACTTCTAATGTTTTTTTTCTATTTCTCATAGGAATCATGTTATCTTCTAATATAATATACTAAAAAATGATCGAGCAAATTTATACATATTTCACTACAGAAATGATTTTTATGTGGTTAAACATAGGTGTTTTACCTTTTTGGTTAGTCTTAATAATTTTTCCACAATCACAAATATGTAGGGTCTTTATTACATCAATTTTTCCAATTTTAATTTTAAGCTTAGTTTATACCTATTTACTTTATATATTTTTTAAAGAAGATTATAATTTTATTAGAAATTTTGAACTCTATCTTGGTTTAGATGCTGTTAGTAACTTATTTACTGATAAAATATTTATCATTTTATTTTGGTTACATTTTTTAGCAATAAATTTATTTTGTGGTGGCTGGATGGTTAAAGACTCTCAAAAATTTGGCATCAATAAGATCTTGGTCTCTTTTCCACTTTTAATAACATATTTTATTGGACCCATTGGTTTAACCCTTTATTGGATTATAAGAATTTTTTACGCAAAAAGAATTAATCTTTATGACTAAAGAAATAGATTTCTATTTTGATTTCATAAGTCCTTACTCTTACTTGGCTCACCAAAAAATTATAGTTATTAAACAAATAAAAAATATTAATTTTAATTATAAGCCAGTGCTAGCTGGTGGTCTACATATCTTACAAGGAATTACTGCTCCAGCCTTTATCAAGCCTAAGTTAAAACATATGATAAATGATTGTGACTTAATTTCTAGAAAGAATAAATCTGATTTTATATGGAATTCTAAATTTCCAATCAATTCTTTGAATATCATGCGTGGTTATCTTTTTGTTAATAAAGAAATTAAAGATTTATACCTAAATATAATATTTAAAGCTTACTGGAAAGACAATCTTGATACCTCTAATGAAGAAATCTTAAAAACTCTTCTAGATAAATGTAAAATTGATTCAAAAATTTTTTTTGATGGTATTAAAAACCCTAGAATTAAAGAAGAATTAAAATTTGTTACTCAAGAAGCTCATGATAAAGAAATATTTGGTGTGCCTACATTCGTTGTAAACAATAAAATATTTTGGGGACAGGATAGATTAGAATTTGCTTTAGATGAATATAAAAAATAGTTTAAATTATTTTAAAATCACTTTGATTTATTGCTGCAAAACCACCATCAATATGTGAGACTTTTTTAAAACCCATTTCTTTCAGAGATTTCGCTGCTAGGGCTGACCTTAATCCACCAGCACAAAACAAAACCATTTCTTTACTCATGTCTAATTTTCCACTTTGAAAATAAGGGCCTTGTGGATCTAACCAAAATTCTAACATGCCCCTTGGTATATGATTTGAGTTTTCAACTTTCCCTGTTTTGTCAAGCTCACCTTTTTCTCTAATATCAATTAAATTACATTTGCCTTCATTGGATAATTTAAAAGCTTCTTCTATTGAAATGGTCTTTACTTCTTGAAGTGCACTTTGCACTAATTCATGGGATGATTTAATTTTCATTTTATTTATTTTTTTAAGTTAAAAAAGTTATATAATACAATATTATCTGAATATATGAAAAATAAGTCAATCAGCTCAAAAAAAACATTTTTAAATAAATTTTTTATAAAATTAATTAGGAAAATTGGGTATGAGGTAATAGATCAAGCAAATTTGCATATTCCATTAAAAAATCTTGAGGCAAATGAAAATTTAAGTGAAAGTGGAAAACAATCAATAAGTATACCACTTGGAAAAACTGAGATTACAAGAAAAATAAAAAGCCTAACTATCATAATTAGATCTTATACATTTGGAGATGTTGATGACAGTAAAGTAATGTTAGATCAAAATAAAAAACGAATATTTCATTTACCTAAAATTGAATACACTTTGAGAACTATAAAATCAGTCCTTAAATCTTGTGAAATAGCAAAAGATTCTTTTAAAAATATTGATATTAAAATTATTATTACTGATGATAAGTCAAGCCAAGAAAGTTTAAATAAAATTTATCAAATTTTAAAAACAAGTAATTTAAAAACAAAACTTATTAATCTTAAAGAAAATGAATTTAATGATCAAATTAAAACAATTGATACAGAAGGAAAAGATATATCAAAAAACATGATCTCTAACATGAGGAATTTATTTAAATCTATAGAAATTGCTGAAACTGAAGATTCTGATTTATTTTATTTTTTAGAAGATGACTATATTCATACAAGAGAAGCTATAACAGAAATGCTTTTTACTTATGAAAAAATTAGTTCTCAGTTAAATCAAGAGCTTTTTTTATGTCCTGCAGATTATCCTTATTTATATTCTTCTATTGATAATTCAAAAATATTTTTTGGAAATATGAGGCATTGGAGATCAGTTAATGAGACTTTAATTACTTTTTTAACAAGTAAGAAAATGATTAATAAATATCTTGATGAACTCAAATTAATGTCAACTGTAAGACATCATCCAATGGAACTTAAATTACATGAGATATATAAAAAAGAATATTGTATTTCTCCAATACCTTCTTTAGCAATGCACGCAACTAATATTAATTCAACTTATGGATTACCACCTAACTTTGATTGGAAAAAAATTTGGGATGAAAATAAATAAACTTTTACTGAAACACTTTTTGAAGTAACCATTCCAGACTCCAACATCGCAAATCTAGCAGCCATAAACATTACTAAAAAAACCACAAATTAAAAATAGGAGTGTATTAAATACAAATCCTACTTCAGTAGAAATAGTTGTTTCCGCTATTACAGAGCTACTCATGTTTATTAAAAAAATAAACTAATAAGTGGAGCTGACATTTTTTTTATTATTTTTGTCATTAAGACCTCCATATTTAAGTTTTCACTTATATTTATAATGGTCTTTAAAACTATTATTAATTGGGAAATTTAGGTATGTAGTGATTGCATATACCAACAGCCTTATTACATTTCTGTAAAAGGCTGCTAATGAATTAGGGTCTTAATTATTTATTGAACATCTCTTTTAGTGACTTAGCTGGTAAGAACTTAACTTTTTGAGAAGCACCGATTTGAATTTGCTCTCCAGTTCTAGGATTTCTTCCAACTCTAGCTTTTCTTTTTGCAACTTTATAAGTTCCAAATCCAGCAATTTTTACTGTATCGTCACCTTTTAAAGCATCTAGAATAGTGTTTGTAATAGTATCAAAAGTACGCTCTGCATCAGCTTTACTTAGGTTTAAAGAACCTGAAAGTTGTGCAACTAATTGTTTTTTGTTCATTTATTTAGCTCCGGTTTTATTGGTTATTTCCACATAATTGACATTAAACCCCTTAAATCAAGCTTTTTATTAGTGTCTCTAAAAATAAAAAACCCAATATATGGTGATTCATTAAATAAGTATTGATTTTAAAGAGTTTTTTAAGAAATATAATTATTAAAAAACTTAAATAAACCAACGTCTTTTAGGTCGTTAAAAGTTGTAAAAAACATCAATGATAGCAATAAAAACATTCCGATTCGAAAAAAGCCTTCTTGAGTTTTTTGAGATAAAGGGCGCCCTAATACCTTTTCAATACTGTAAAACATTAAGTGTCCGCCATCTAACATTGGAATTGGAAACAAATTTATTAACCCCAAGCTAATAGAGATGTAAGCCATAAGGCTTATAAAAGGTAAAATACCAAATTCAGCAACTTGCCCACTAATTTTTGCTATTCTAATTGGACCACCTAACTGTGAAGTATCACCATTTCCAACAATCATACTTCCTATATATTTAAGAGAAGATGTGCTTACATAATAAACTTCATTAACCGCATAAAACAATGCTTTAGCAGGACCTAGTTTAACATGATTTACCTCGTTATTATAAGCTCCAAGCTTAATACCAACCATACGTTTGCTGATTTTATTTCCAAGATTATCTTCTCCATCAACAATATTAGGTTTTATTTTAAAGGTTAGATCTTGATCATACCTGTTTACTGTAAAATTGATAAACTCATCAGTAGACATCATAATATATTTTGAAACTTCCATGATACTTTTAACTTTATTGCCATCAATTGAGACCACAATATCATTGTCTTTAAGACCAGCCACCATTGCAGGGCTATCTTTTTGAACTTCATTGATTACAGCTGGGGTAAAGTCTTTGCCTGCAAAGGTATAAACTGAAAAAAATATTAGAATTGCTAATAAAAAATTAGCTAAGGGACCACCAAATACAATTAAAGCTCTTTGATACAAGGGCTTTAGCACAAATAGTTTATCTTGATCTTCTTTACTGTATTCTTTTATAATTTTATCATTGTCAGCTTGACTATAAACATTTCTATCACCAAAAAATTTAACGTATCCACCGAGAGGTACTACACAAACCTTCCATCTAGTGCCAGATTTGTCATTCCAACCAAACATTTCTTTACCAAAACCTATTGAAAAATCAGTAACCCCTACGCCAAATCGTTTAGCAAAATAATAATGTCCATATTCATGAACAAACACTACAATAACAATTAAAGCAATGAAGGGTAATATGTAAGAAAGCATGGTTATAATCTAATAATACTATTTATTATTCTAATTTCTAGCTTTTAATATTATAACCTTTTTTAAGTAGTATTGTGACAAAGATTACGCAAATGACTAAAAAAAATACCATTGAACTTATACTTATCCAAATATTAAAATCAGATACTCCATAAAAGGAAAATCTTAAACCATCAATTAAATAAACTACAGGATTAAAATAAGAAATTGTTTGCCAAAATGGTGGAAGCATTTCAAGGGAATATAAGCTGCCCCCTAAAAATACCATAGGTGTTATCACCAATGATGGAATTATAGACATTTGTTCAAAGTTTTTACTAACAACACCAATTAAAAATCCAAATAGAGCAAAAGTAAAAGAAACTAAAACTAATAAAAATATCATCAACATTGGATACTTAACTGTAACATCAGCAAAAAATGAAGCCGTAAAATAAATTACACCCCCAACAATTAACGTTTTAGTGGCTCCAGCTCCAACAAAAGCCAGAACTGTTTCAAGCGTTGAAATAGGTGCTGCTAAAATCTCATTAATAGTTCCATTAAATTTTGGAAAAAATATTCCAAACGAAGTGTTACTTATTGATTGAGTTAATAGGGTTAACATTAATAAACCTGGCACAATGAACGACCCATAACTAACACCATCAATTTTTTCAATATAACTTCCAATAACTGAACCAAAAACTACAAAATATAATGATGTAGATATTACCGGTGAAAGAATAGACTGACCTACAGTTCTTATAAATCTATTCATCTCATGACCATAAATAGCTTTAAACCCATAATAATTAAATTTCATTATTCTCCTTAACTAAATTAACAAAAATTTTCTCCAATGTGCTTTGTTCAGTTTTTAGATCTTTTAACTTTAAACCAGAATCTTTTAATCCTTGCAATAAGTCAGTGATACCTGTTTTCTCAGCTTGAACATTATATGTATAAATTAATGACATTTTGTTTTCACCAACACTTAGTTTGTATTTAGATAATTCATCTGGAACTTTTTCAATCGTGTCTTGTAATTCAACTGTTAATTTTTTATTACCCATTTTCTTAATTAATTTTTTTTTATCTTCAACCATAATAATTTCACCCTGATTAATTACTGCTACCCTGTCAGCAATAGCTTCAGCTTCTTCAATATAATGAGTGGTTAAAATTATAGTAACACCTGTTTTTCTTAATTCATCAACTACTAGCCACATATCTCTTCTAAGTTCAACATCAACACCAGCCGTAGGTTCATCAAGAAATAATATTTTAGGCTCATGAGATAAAGCTTTTGCAATTAAAACTCTTCTTTTCATTCCTCCTGATAATTCTCTTAATCTTTGATCTTTTTTATCCCACAAGCTTAAATCTTTTAAAACTTTTTCAATATGTTTTGGGTTGGGAGATTTACCATAAAGTCCTCTGGAATAAGATACGGTATCAAAAACTGTTTCAAAAGATTCTAAATTTAATTCCTGAGGAACCATTCCTATTCTAGATCTTGTTTCACGGTAATCTTTTATAATATCAAATTTATCAATAGTTACGGTTCCTGAGGATGGTTTAACTATTCCACAAATTATACTAATTAAAGTTGTTTTTCCCGCACCATTTGGTCCGAGCATTGCGAGAATTTCACCTTGTTTAATTTTAAGATTTACATCTTTAAGAGCTTTAAATTTGTTATCATAAACTTTAGACAAGCCATCTATAGATATTTGAATTTCAGACATGTACAAGAGTGTATATAGTTATTTATATTTTTTTTACAATTTATTAGAAGATTTTTTTACAAAATAAAGCCCCACAAGTACTGCTAACAATGAAGTTAAAACTTTATCAGTAATTAATTCATCTAAAAATATGTAGCTTAAAATAATCCCAAAAATAGGTATTAAGTAGGAAACTTGAGATTGAAATATTAGCCCATTATTCTTTAAGATTCTAAATCTAAGAAGCCATGCTAACCCTGTTGATACTAGGCCTAAATAAATAACTGAAACTGAAGACTCAATAGATGGTGATGCATTCCAAGGTTTTTCAAAAAATGATACTAATGGTATCAAAATTATTATAGCCCAGATTAATATTGATCCAGTTACATTTTCATTTTTTTTATCACTGATTTTAAGAGTTAAAACTCCACCTATGACATAACAAGTTGATCCAAGTAAAATCATTAATGCGGAGAAAAAATTATTATCATTGATTAAAAAATTGTCAGAGAATAAATAGATAATTCCTGAAAATCCTATCAATATTCCAAATGTTTTAATAAAATTAAATTTTTCATTTTTGGTAAAAAAATGCCCTAATACTGTTGAACTTAATGGTGTTGTAGACATTAATATTGCTGCTAAGTTACTTTGAACAGATTTAACACCATAAGCTATTAGGAAAAAAGGAACGACTAAGTTAATAAAACCTATTATTGCAAACCAATGCCAATCTTTCGAAAAAGCTTCTATTTTTATTTTTTTATAAAAACATAATAATAGTACGGGAATTGATCCAAAAAAAACTCTTAGGAAGGCAATTGTAATTGGACCAAAAGACTCTGTTGCAATCTTAATGTTAAAAAAAGCTGACGCCCATATTAAAGATAAAATTATTAATAAAATATAATCAATTAATTTAGGCTGTCTCATTCAATTATATCTTCAACTTTCCCATTTGTAATTTTTTGAATATCTTTAAAATTAATCTTAAAAACGCAGTTTGGATGTCCAGCTGCAGCAAATAGTTCATTAAACCTTTCTAAGGAATTGTCTATTATAATTTCAATTTTCTCTAAATGGCCAATTGGGGACACACCACCTATTGCATATCCTGTCTGGGCCTTAACATCTTCTGGAGAGGCCATTGAAATATCTTTTTCATCTTTAATCTCTTTTAATTTATTTAATGAACATCTATTATCTCCTGCTACTAAGCATAAAATAAAAACACCACCAGCTTTAAAAAGTAAGCTTTTGACAATCGCACCTACATTGCAATCTAAAGCTTTAGCAGCATCTTTTGCAGTTCTAGCTGAATTTTCTAAAATAATAACCTCTAAAGATTTATCAAAATTTTTAAGAAATTTTTCTGCTCTTTTAACGGGTTCTTTATCTAATAAGCTCATATTTCAACTAATAATTGATTGATAATTTAGCAAATAATGTTGTAATTCATATGTAAAAAACGCATAGGTGATATTTATTAATTAAGCAATATTGTTTAGAAAACATTTGTTATTAATGAATTACAAAATTTATAAAAGGGAGAAACTATGACTGCTAGCAATGTATTAAAATTCATAAAAGAAAAAGAAGTTGAATTTATTGACTTAAGGTTCACGGACCCAAGAGGAAAACTTCAACATTTAACAATGGATCACACTATTGTTGATGAGGAAATGCTAAACGAAGGTGTATTTTTTGATGGTTCATCTATTGCTGGTTGGAAGGCTATTAATGAGTCAGACATGATTTTAAAACCAGATACTTCAAGACTTGTTATGGACCCTTTTACCTCACACAACACACTAATTCTTTTTTGTGATATTCTTGATGCAGTTAAAAGATCTCCTTATGAAAGAGACCCTAGAGGAACGGCAAAAAAAGCTGAAGAATACTTAAAGAAATCTGGTGTTGGTGATAAAGCTTTTTTTGGTCCTGAACCAGAATTTTTTGTATTTGATGATGTTAGAATTAATAACGATCCTAACAACACAGGTTTTAAGATAGACAGTAAAGAAGGCCCTTATAACTCTGGCACAGCTTATGCTAATGGTAATATGGGTCACAGACCTCCAGTAAAAGGTGGATACTTTCCAGTCCCTCCAGTTGATAGTGAACAAGACATGAGAGGTGAATACTTAAAAAGTTTAAAAGAAGTGGGAATTAAAGTTGAAAAACATCATCATGAAGTAGCTCCAAGCCAACATGAGCTAGGTATGGTTTTTGGAACTTTGGTTGATACAGCAGATAATGTTCAGTTATATAAATATGTAGTTCAAATGGTTACGCATTCATTTGGAAAGACTGCAACATTTATGCCAAAACCAATTGCTGGAGACAATGGCTCAGGAATGCACATTCATCAATCAATTTGGAAAGATGATAAACCAGTTTTTTCTGGTGATGCTTATGCTGGGTTATCTGAAACTGCACTTCATTACATTGGTGGTGTTTTAAAACATGCAAAAGCAATTAATGCTTTTTCAAATGCAACGACAAATAGTTACAAAAGATTAATTCCAGGATTTGAAGCGCCTGTTCTACTTGCTTACTCTGCTAGAAATAGATCTGCTTCATGTCGTATACCAATTTCATTAAGTAAAAATGGTGCAAGATGTGAAATAAGATTTCCTGATGCCTCAGGAAACCCTTACTTAACTTTTGCTGCAATGCTTATGGCTGGTTTAGATGGAATTAAAAATAAAATACATCCCGGTGAATCTTTTGATAAAGATCTTTATGACTTACCCCCTGAAGAAGTTAAAAATATTCCAACTGTTTGCGGTTCATTAAGAGAAGCAATGGAAAGTTTAGATAAGGATAGAGATTTTTTAACTGAAGGCAGTGTATTTACTGATGATCAAATTGATGCTTACATTGCATTAAAATTTGAAGAGATACATAAATTTGAACATGCGCCTCATCCTGTAGAATTTGAGATGTATTACAGTAGCTAAGACTAATTACTGTTTAGTTGTTGCGATTGTATCTTTGTTAATTCCTTTTTTAACAACGTAATCCTGTGTGCCGTTAGCACCAGTGTTTACTTCTTTTCGAAGTGTCTTAAAGAAAGTTCTTTCTTTCAAAGACTTTTCTAAAGATTTAACAAGATTTTTAAATTCGAATTTGTTCATACCTATTTAATACACTAGATATGTGTTATTTGCAATACTGATATGCGTTAAGGTAATATTAAACTTTAAATGACTCACCACACCCACAACGCTCAGATTCATTGGGGTTATTGAATACAAATGAGGATGAAAATTCTTCTTTTTTATAGTCCATTTCAGTGCCTAGTAAATACATAACAGCTGCAGCATCTACAAAAACCTTAACACCTTTGTCCTCAATTATTTCATCTGATGGATTAATTTCTTTTGCATATTCCATTACATAAGACATGCCAGCACAACCACCAGACTTAACGGCAACTCTAACACCAATTGAGTTTGACTCAACTCCAGACATAATTTCTTTAATACGACTTGCAGCATTGTCACTTAGTTTAATTATAGGACTCATTATAAATTTAACTCCAATTTAGCAGCCTCTGACATCATTGATTTTTCCCAAGGTGGTTCAAAAACTAAATCTAGATCAACCTCTTCAATGCCTTCTACTTGCATTGCACTATCTTTAACTTCCTGAGGTAAACTTTCTGCAACAGGACAATTTGGTGTAGTCAAGGTCATTATAATTTTAGCTTTAGACTCATTTACCTTAACATCATAAATTAAGCCTAATTCATAAATATTGACCGGTATCTCCGGGTCATAAATTTTTCTAATTTCGGCTATTACTTGTTCTCTTAAATCCATAATTTAACCTAATGTTTCACTATTAATTTCTTCTTGAGTATTGTCAATTGCAGAAATTAAAGTATGCCATGATAAAGTCGCACATTTAACTCTCATTGGATATTGTTTTACTCCAGATAAGCACATTAATTTAGTTTTTTCATCCTCTTTTAAATTTTCTGAATTTAATTTAGGGTTTTCTTTTATCATTCCTAAAAAATCTTCCACAATTTCTTTGGCCTCATGTTCATTTTTTCCTTTAATTAAGTCTGTCATAATTGATGCTGAAGCCATTGAGATGGCACAACCACTACCTTCAAAAGAAATATCTTCTACTATTCTTTGTCCATTAAGTTTTAAATAAACATGAACATTGTCACCACATAAAGGATTGTGTCCTTTCGCATCTTTATTAAAATTATCAGTCTTACCAAGATTTCTCGGATTTTTACCATGTTCCAGTATTATTTCTTGATATAGTTCTTTTAAGTTCATTTTGAGTTAAATATTTTTTTACAATTATTTATTCCATCATTAAGTTTGTCTAGATCATCTCTCGTATTATAAATTCCAACTGATGCTCGTGAGCTTGCAGGTATATTTAATTTATCATGTAGAATTTGACAACAATGATGACCAGCTCTTATTGCAATTCCATCTTCATCTAAAATAGTTGCTACATCATGTGGATGAATACCTTCAATAGTAAAAGATAAAACTCCACCTCTATTTTTAGGGTTACCAATTAATCTAACTGAGTTATTTTTTTTTAATAGCTCTTGTCCATATTCAACTAAATCAGCTTCATGTTTCACCACATTATCTATACCAATTCTTTCTAGAAATTTGATAGATTGGTCAAATGCAATAACTTGAGCAGTAGCCATAGTTCCCGCTTCAAATTTATTAGGTAAATTACCATAGGAAATTCTATCTTTTTTAACCTCACTGATCATTCCACCACCACCTTGATATGGTGGCAACTCTTCTAACCATTTTTTTTTACCATACAAAACACCTAAACCAGTTGGACCATACATTTTGTGACAAGAAATTGCATAAAAGTCACAATCAAGATCTTGCATATCTAATCTTAAGTGAGGAGCCCCCTGACAACCATCAACTACAACTATTATTCCTTTTGAATGAGCAAGTTCTGTTATTTCTTTAATTGGCAAAATAGCACCAGTAACATTTGATAAATGTGTAATTGAAATTATCTTAGTCTTAGGAGTAATTTTTTTTTCAATTTCTTCTAACGTAACTTCGCCTTCATCATTAATTTCAGCAAAATTAATTTTTACATTTTTTGATTTTCTTAGAAAATGCCATGGAACATAATTAGAATGGTGTTCCAACTCAGTGATAAGCACTTCATCACCTTCTTGTAAATAATTTTGACCCAATGTATTAGCAACTAGATTAAGTGCTTCAGTTGCACCTTTAGTAAAAACAATTTCGTTTTTATCTTTGGCATTAATAAACCTTTGAACTGATGTTCTTGTGTTTTCATATAAATTGGTAGCAGCAACAGCTAGATAATGAACACTTCTCCCTACATTAGAAAATTCTTTAGTATAAAATTCATTAATTCTATCTATTACAACCTTTGGTTTTTGAGAGGAATTTGCACTATCAAGATAAACTAAATCATTATTTTGAATTTTTTCGTCAAAAATAGGAAACTCTTTTTTTATCGTGTCTATATTCATTCTTTAAGTCCAATCGTGTTTTTTATTAAATTTTTAATTTCAGAATCTGTTATTTTTTCTATTACATCTAGTAAAAACCCATTAATTAAAAGTTCTCTTGATTGTTGATAATTTAATCCCCTGGACATTAAATAAAATATGGAGTCCTCATTTAAACTACCTGATGCAGAACCATGTGAACATTTAACATCATCTGCATAAATTTCTAATTCTGGTTTTGCATTAAATTCAGATGCTTCATTTAATAAGATTGCTTTACTTAGTTGATATCCATCTGTTTTTTGTGCTTCTGAGTTAACAAATATTTTTCCCTGATATACAGCTTTAGAACTGTCATCTAGAACACTCTTAATTAATTGATAACTCTTAGTATTTTCTGTTAAGTGATTTATGGTCGTTCTAACTTCATGATGCCTATCATCAGAAAGTGAAAAAATACCATTTATAAATGCTGATGAATGTTTACCTTTTAAATTGCAATTAATCTCATTCTTAAAAAATTGTGATCCTGATGATAAAATAAATGTTTCAGATACGCTATTCGCAGCTTGTTCAATGTTATTAAAAGAATATTTCATATTCTTATTTTTTATTTTATCAATTTTATAATTTTTTAAAATTGCATCTTGCTTCAAATCAAAATTATAAAAAATATTTAAAAAATTTTTTTCTGAGTTATCATTAAATAAATCTATTATTCTTAGAGAGCTATTTTCCTCTAATTGAAAATCTAAGTTTAAATTTATGTTTTTGGACTTAATCTTATTATTTGTTATGTGATAGATTATTAAAGGTTTTACTAATCTATAATCTTTTTTAACCAAGATTTTATAAGATTTATTGGTAAAGGCTCTATTTAAATCAATTAAAGAGTTAATATTATTTGACCTATGGTCAATTTCTAGTTCATCAATTATTTCTATCTTATCTTTTTTTTCATAGTCAAAATCAATTTTTTCAATCCTACCATTTATAAAGACAATCTTGTTATGTTCTAACCCGTCAATAAATACTGATGTGTCAATCTTATTTGATAATGAATAATCGTTATAAAAACTAAGATCACCAATATTTTTTTTGATTATTTGATTTAAATCAGAAAATTTCCAGTTTTCTTGTCTTCTGTTTGGAAAACCTGTTTTAATAAATTCATTCAAAGAGTTTTGTTTAAGTTCAATATCTCTTTTAGTAAAACTTGAGGTTTTCACAATATCATCAAAATCTGTTTGAAGTTGTTCTTTCATTAAATTAAAAACTTTCATATCCTTTTTTTTCTAGTTCTAATGCTAATTCTGCTCCACCAGATTTGATAATTTTTCCATCCTTTAATACGTGTACAAAATCAGGTTTAATATAATCTAGTAGTCTCTGGTAATGGGTAATTATTAGAAAAGAATTTTTTTTATCTCTTAACGTATTTACCCCATCAGCAACAATTTTTAAAGCATCAATGTCTAATCCCGAGTCTGTTTCATCTAAAATTGATAACTTTGGTGCCAGTAATGACATTTGTAAAATTTCATTTTTCTTTTTTTCTCCACCAGAAAAACCAACATTTAATTGTCTATTTAATTTTTCTTCATCAAACCTAAGTTCTTTTGCTTTTTCTTTTACTAATTTTAAAAACTCGATAGCATCAAGCTCTCTTTCACCTCTTGCTTTTCTTACTGCATTTAATGAAGTTTTTAAAAATATATTCGTGTTAACTCCAGGAATTTCCAAAGGATATTGAAAAGCTAAAAAAATACCTTTGTGTGCTCTTTCTTCTGTTTCTAAATCAAATAAATTTTTATTTTCAAAAAGAACCTCTCCTGAAACTTCATATCCTTTTTTACCTGATAAAATATTTGATAACGTGCTTTTTCCAGATCCATTTGGACCCATTATAGCATGGACTTCTCCTGGGTTTATATTGAGAGAAAGCCCTTTTAAAATTTCTTTGTTATCTATCTTTGCGTTTAATTTATTTATCTTTAACATTAGCCAACACTTCCTTCCAAGCTAATACCAACTAGCTTTTGAGCTTCTACGGCAAATTCCATCGGTAGCTGTTGTAATACCTCTTTACAAAATCCATTCACTATTAATCCAACTGCCTCTTCTTGGCTTAAACCTCTTTGCTGACAATAATGTAATTGTTCTTCACTTATCTTTGAAGTTGTTGCCTCGTGAGCAATATTTGACTCAGAGTTTTTATTTTTAATATATGGAACTGTATGTGCTCCACACTTATTACCCATTAATAACGAGTCACATTGAGTATAATTGTTAGAATTTGATGCTTTAGAGGAAATATCGACAAGGCCTCTGTAAGTCATATCTGAAAATCCTGCACTTATTCCTTTTGAAATAATTTTACTCTTAGTATTTTTACCTAAATGGATCATTTTTGTACCCGTATCAGCTTTTTGATGATTATTTGTAATTGCAATTGAATAGAACTCTCCAACTGAGTTGTCTCCTTTTAAGATGCAACTTGGATATTTCCAGGTAATAGCAGATCCTGTTTCTACTTGTGTCCATGAAATTTTAGAATTTTTACCTTTGCACAAACCTCGTTTAGTAACAAAATTATATATTCCACCTTTTCCATCTTTATCTCCTGGATACCAATTTTGAACTGTAGAATATTTTATTTCAGCATCGTCTAGTGCTATCAACTCTACATTAGCAGCATGCAATTGATTTTCATCTCTCATAGGAGCCGTACAACCTTCTAAATAACTTACATAACTTCCTTTATCAGCAATAATCAAAGTTCTTTCAAACTGACCTGTGTTTGAAGCATTTATCCTAAAGTAAGTTGATAATTCCATTGGACATCTTACGCCTTCTGGTATGTAGGCAAATGAACCATCTGTAAAAACAGCAGAATTAAGAGTGGCAAAAAAGTGATCAGTTGTAGGAATTACAGATCCTAGATATTTTTTAACTAGTTCAGGATGATTTCGAATTGCTTCTGATATAGGGCAGAAGATAATTCCTAGCTTAGATAATTCTTCTCTAAAAGTTGTTGCAACTGAGACTGAGTCAAATACTGCATCTACCGCTATACCATTTAACCTTGCCTGCTCCTGAAGAGGGATACCAAGTTTTTTATATGTCTCTAAAAGTTTTGGATCTAATTCATCTAAACTTTTAGGTTTATCATCCATACTTTTCGGTGCTGAATAATAATATAAATCTTGGTAATCAATTTTTGGATACTTAGGTTTTTGCCAATCAGGTTCTTTTAATTGTTTGAATCTTTCAAATGCTTTTAATCTAAAATCAAGCATCCACTTAGGTTCTTTTTTAATATTTGAAATAAATTTAATTACTTCTTCATTTAAACCTTTAGGTGCTGTTGTACTTTCAATATCAGTTGAAAATCCATATTTATAATCTTTTAATTTTTCTATTTCTTTTTCTCTAGTATCCATTTCAATTTCTACTTTCTGAAGAGTTGTTAATAAGATCTTTTAAGTTTTTTTGTTCAAAAAAATGGTTGATGTGTACTTCAAGTTCGTCCCACAAATTATGAGTAATACATTTTGATGATTTGTTATTACATCCTTTTTTTGATTCTCTTTTACATTGAACAGTTTTAACTTCTTCATCTACAGCACTAAGTATGTTTGCTAATTTAATTTCTTCTGGTTCTTTGTTTAAGATATAGCCTCCATTAGTTCCTCTAATACTTTTCACAATATTAAATTTTTTTAACTTAGAAAAAATTTGTTCTAAAAAATCTAAGGAAATTCCTTGTCTTAATGATATATCTCTTAAAGACACTGGATTAGCACTATTGAACTTAGCAAGATCAGCTAAAGCCATTACTGCATATCTACCTTTTGATGTTAATTTCATTTTACCCTTGTTTAAGAAGGCTTTTTATACATACCTGACTAAATTAGTCAAGTATGCAATATGTAAAAAAGATAACATATTGTCACTTAGTTGTGATAAGTGTATTTTTTTTTGAGAATAATAATCAATATCATTTATGGATAATAAAATAGTTGAAGTTTTTATACCTGGACCTGCCGGAAGGATGGAAGCCAAGTATTACAAAAGTGAAAAAATTACATCTCCAATAGCTTTGGTATTGCAACCTCACCCTCAATATGGAGGAACAATGAATAATAAAGTTGTGGTTGATACATTTCATACGTTTATGGAAAATGGATTTTCTGTATGCAGAGTTAACTTTAGAGGTGTTGGAAAAAGTGATGGAGAATTTGATAATGGTCAAGGTGAACTAGCTGATGCAGCTGCAGCCTTAGATTGGTTAGAGCGTGAAAATTTTGATAACTCACAATGTTGGGTTTCAGGATTTTCTTTTGGATCGCTAATAGCAATGCAATTATTAATGAGAAGACCAGAAATAAATAGATTTATTGCAATATCTCCGCAACCAAATGTATATGACTTTTCATTTTTATCTCCGTGTCCCACTTCAGGTTTAATGATCTATGGCAAAAAAGATGAGTTAGTTCCCCTGGAACATATTACAGACTTGGATAAAAGACTTAGTGCCCAAAAAGGTATTAAAGTTGACTTTCAGTCTATAAATGATGCCAATCATTTTTTTACCAAAACAGAAGGGGCGTTAGTAAAAAGTTTAGATAAGTATATTAAAAAAGAATCTGCTTTATTTTAATCCTAATATTTTTTAACCAAAATTCCACCTATAGAAGGTTTTTGTACATTGGTAGTATTAGGGTATGAAATTTTTTTTTTAAGTAAAGATCTAATTGCAAGATAGGCAAAAGCCTGTGATTCAATAAAATCTCCATCAATTTTATAATCATCAATAATTTTTAAAGAGATATTTTTTGGTAGCCTTTTTCTTATGCTATCCATTAATGATAAATTTTTTCTTCCACCACCACAAACTATTATTAATAACTTTTCATTTTCTTTAATCTTTATTGATCTTAAAATTGATTGATAAATTATTATTCCATTAAAATCTACTAATGTTGATAAGCCATCCTCATATGAAAGACCTTTTACAAAATTTAAATCAAAATCTTTTATATCAAATGAAAGTTTTTTTTGGTCACTTATATTATCAAAATTATCAATTGCTTGATTTAGAATAACCTCACTAGTCTTTCCAATTTTTGCAGCTTTTCCATTTTCATCATACTTCATTTTCGTATGTCTTCTAACCCATTCATCTAGTAAACAATTACCTGGACCTACATCAAAACTTTTTAAATCTTCATTATTTTTTGAAATAACAATAGTGATATTTGCAATACCTCCTATATTTAAAATACAAACTGGTTTATTTATTTGATTCTGATTTACTAGTAAATTGTGAAAGATTGAGGCTAGTGGCGCTCCTTGTCCCCCGTTAAGAATATCATTTTCTCTAAAGTTATAAACTACGTTTTTTTTTAAAAGACTTGATAATAAATTACCGTCTCCAATTTGTTTTGACATTTTTTCCTGAGCATTATGAAAAATTGTTTGACCATGAAAACCAACTAGATCTACATTTGTTCCAACGTTCTTTATAATTTCTTTACTAATTTTGGCGTGAAATAATGTAATTTCTCTTTCTAACTCGCTAATTTGATAAGAATTAGTTGCCAGATCTTTTATTGAATTTATTCGATCTCTTAGATTTAGTAAGTTTGAATAAATCTTCCCATCATACTCAAAATACTTGTCAATTATAGATTCATAGTTATTTTCACCGTCAGATCTAATAACTGATGCATCAACCCCATCCATAGATGTGCCACTCATCAATCCTAAAGAAGTATAAAATTTTTCCATTCTTATTTTTTAAGTAAATATTGTATATTCTAGATAGCATATTTATGAATAAATTTTTAAAAGAATTTAAAGATCGTGGTTTTTTTTACCAGTGTACTGGAGATGAAAATCTGTCACAATTATTAGATAAAGAAAAAATTAGAGCTTACATAGGCTTTGATTGCACAGCTGAAAGTCTTCATGTTGGAAGTTTACTTCAAATAATGTGTCTTAGATTATTACAAAAACATGGCCATCGCCCTATAGTATTATTAGGTGGTGGAACAACTAGAATAGGTGACCCTTCTGGAAAAGACAAAACTAGAACTATTTTATCAGAAGAAGAAATTGAAAAAAATATCAATAATATTGAGAAAATTTTAAAAAATTTTTTAGATGATAAAAATCCAAATACAAAACCTATATTTGTAAATAATTATTCATGGCTTAAAAATTTAAATTATATTTCTTTTTTAAGAGATATTGGAAAACATTTTACAATAAATAAAATGTTAAGTTTTGATAGTGTAAAAACCAGATTAGAGAGAGAGCAGTCATTAAGCTATATGGAGTTTAATTATATGATTTTACAAGCATATGATTTTCTAGAATTGAATAAAAAAGAAAATTGCATGCTACAAATTGGTGGCTCTGACCAATGGGGAAACATTGTTAATGGTGTGGAATTAATTAAACGACATTCTAATAATCATGTTTATGGCTTAACAACACCTCTAATAACTCTAGCCTCCGGTGCGAAAATGGGAAAGACTGAATCGGGAGCAGTTTGGTTAGATAAAAAATTTCTTTCTCCTTATGATTATTGGCAATTTTGGAGAAATATAGATGATCGTGATGTTTTAAAATTTTTGAAAATTTTTACAGATATTTCGATAGAGGAAATAGAGAAAATTAAAGATAAAGATATTAATGAATTGAAAATTCTATTGGCAAACAAAACAACTGCCATGCTGCACGGAGAAGAAGAGGCTAAAAACTCTCAAGTGACAGCCAAACAAACCTTTGCAGATAATGTCATAGGAAATAATTTACCATCAATTACTATTGAGGAAAAAATGTTAGTTAATCCAATTAATATTATAGATTTAATAGCAATGTCTGAATTAGAAATATCTAAAAGTGAAATTAGGAGATTAATAAAGGGAAATGGTATTAAAATAAATGGTCAAACTATTTCTGATGAGAGATTACTTATCACCAAATCTTTATTTGAGGATAAACTGATAAAACTTTCTTTAGGTAAAAAAAAACATATTAAAGTTGAATTAGCTTAATTTTTTTTTATTTTTTCTAAAGTTCTTGTAATGAATCTAGGCGTTAAAGTTTTAATTGGATTTACTGTAGTTGATAAATCTTTTGGAGGTCCTTTAATTTTAAAACTAACACCAAAAACACCTTCTCCAATCTTGTCTCCAATTAACAAGTCACCTAAAAAAGGTATTGAAGCAATATATCTGTTTATTGTTGTGGCTGGAACGAGAGTTCCACGTAAACTGATTAGTTTTTTTGTTTCTATATAACCTTCCATTAATATGGATACAGCTGGGCCAATAGCAAACATTTCTTCAACTGTAGTTAGTCCTTTGTGATTTGAAAATCTCATCTCAAAGTCAGTAAATCTAATTCCTTCACCTGTTAAAATGTCTGCAATTCCTTGTAACGAAGCTAGACTCAAGAGTTTTGCAAAGATAGGTACTTCTTTAACTTTAAAATTATCAATAACCAATATAGAATTTGTAATATTATCTTTTTTAATTGAATTAAAACTTAAAAATCCTTCTTCAAATCCTTTTATAAAATCATATCTTTTAATTAATGGTTTTGGATAATCTGTAGATAACCTTGTAGTCGTCTCCATTTTTTCATTGGTATCAATCGTAAGATTAATCTTTTTATTATTTGAAAAAATTGAATCTAACTTTAAATCATCAATTTTATTATTTTTAAAATTAATATATCCCAATACATCATTTAAATAGTTAATTTTATCGATATATACTTTTTTAATCTTAATGTCGATTTTAGTATTTAGGTTTTTAAAAATAGATGAACTTTTGTCATCATTATCTATTATATTATTTATTATTTTTGTAGCATCGAGGCTGTTTCCCTCTAAAAAGAAATTAGAACCGTCTCTTTTTAAGTTAAATTTATTAACAATGTCTTTGCTATTTTTATAATCCACGCTGGCAGATACTAAATTGTTAATTTTTAAAGCTGGATTAAGTTCTAAATTATTGATTAAAATTTTGTTTTTATTTTCTTCTAATGAAATAGATTTAAACTCTACTGAACCATCTTTTTTTAAATCTGCATTTATTGAAATTACTGCATTAACTCCTTTTTTTTTCTCATAATCTAAAAATGCTATGAGTAAAGGGTTATTCTTAATATTTAATTTAATATTAAATAAAAATTGGTTATTACCTTTAATGATATTGTATGATAATTGCTCAATTTTATCAGTTAAAAAAATATCACCACGACCATCAATGGTTAATTGATCTTTATTATGGTTAATTTTAATTTTATGATTCTCTAATTTTATTTCTTCTTTAATATTAAATAAAAAAGGTTTTAAATTTAAACTTTTTTCTATGAATATTAATTGATCTAAATCAATAGTTGTTTCTAATATAAGATCATTAAATTTTAATTTTTTATCAATGGTAAATGAAAAATTATTTGCAGAACTTAATTCAACTTTTTTGATATCAATATTACCAAAGAAATTTCCAAATATTAGTTCTAGATCTTTGCCTTCTAGCTTTTGTTTTTTGTTTAATATCGCTCCATCAATTACATACAGGTTGTTTTTTTCTTCAATTTGAATAAAGGGTGAGCTAAGTTTAATCTCTTTAAATACAGCACTTATTTCATCTAACGAATATTTATTTTTAGTTGTCTCAAATGAAAAACTTAAGTCATTAATGTTTGATCTATCTAATAAGTTTAACTTAGTATTCTTAATAAGTCCTTTAATTTGATAGTTGTCCTTTATTTTTCCTTGATTATCAAAATTTATATTAATATCAGCAGCTATAGTACCCTCTTTAACAATTGTATTTAAGAAGAATAATTGAGGTGTGTTATGAGCTGTTCTTGCTAATAATATTAAATCATTCAGTTTAATTTCAGCTGTAGAAATCTGTAAATCATCAATGGAAAATTGATTATCAATTAATGATTTTAAAGAAACATTTGTCTTTATACTTTCTAAATCAAGTTTATTACCCTCTACTAATATTTGGACATTTTTAGTTATTATATTAATAGTAAAATTAAATGGGTTTAAGAGGTAATTAACTTCATTAATATTGAATTCTATTGATGGAATAATTGTTGAAAATTTTTTTTTAATTTCATTATTAAATATTTTAGTCTTAACACCAAATGAGCTAAGATAAAAAATTATTAATACTAAAAATAATGAAATATAAAATATTGTTTTTATAATTTTTTTAATCATTATCTGTAAGACCAGCACCTGCAGCACCCTGTTTTAGGCTTTCATTTTCTTCAACAAAAGTTTCTTCTGAAAGCTTATAGAGTTCACTCCATTCTTTTTCTTCAAATGAGTCCAGATTTTCTAAAACTTTTAAATAAATATTTTCAGCAGACTCAATAATTTCATTTTTAGTGTAATTGGAATATATATTATTATTAAAGTTTAATAAAAACTCCCTATCATCCATTTTTAAGAATATTCTTTTACCAATTACCTCTGCTGCCCTGCTTACAAATGGTAAGAAAAGTAACGGATATGAGACTTTTTTAAATGTTATCTCGTTTAACATTTCTAAAGTTTTAATCTGATCTAAAAAATTTACCCCTGCAATTATTGGACAATATTTATTTTTACTAGTCTCATTGTCTTTTTTT
>Ga0222652_1000141_pt1 | contig 36749 bp, 41 predicted proteins | sample AntAcemetagen371_FD_179803 | JGI IMG/M metagenome (GOLD analysis project Ga0222652, IMG submission 179803) | Saline water microbial communities from Ace Lake, Antarctica - #371 | ecosystem: Environmental > Aquatic > Non-marine Saline and Alkaline > Saline | place: Antarctica: Ace Lake... | reverse complement strand
GAAAAGGTGTGGGTGGTAAAACTTATGCAGAAAAAGAATATTCAGTTTTTAGAGGCAGTCAAAGAGTACAGGCAGCCATTAGAATGGGTTACACCCATATTGAAGGAGTTATATTAGATGAGTGACGCTTAGGGATCCCAAACTTATAAATAGATATATGACAGTATATCACAAACACCACATTGTTCCTAAACATATGGGTGGAACAGACGAACCAAGTAATCTAAAAAAGGTCACTATAAAACAACATTCAATAGAACATAAAAAGTTATATGAGAAATATGGAAGATGGCAGGATAAGATTGCATATCAAACATTATCAGGACAAATGAGTTGTGCAGAGGCGATTAAGATGACACAGATATTGGCTAATTCTGGACCCAAAACAGGTAAGAGGTTAGAGGCGTCTATAAACAATTTAAAAATAGCAAGTGAGATGAACAAAGGTAAGAAACGACCAGAGAAAACAAAGAAACTCATCTCAAAGGCCAACAAAAAATATTGGGGTAATATGCCTAATAGACCGTGGCAGATGAAGTCATATGTAATTGACGGAAAAGAATATAAAGGTTTAGAAGAAATAATGAAAACATTTAATATAAAATCATATCCAGCGTTATACTACAGATTTAAAAGTAATAGTAAAAAGTTTTCTGGTTGGACAAACACAGGGAGTTTTAAAAATAAATAATGTCGGATAATTATTTAGGAAATCCCAACCTCAAAAAGGTTAACACACCACAAGAATTTACTAAAAAACAAATTTTAGAATATCAAAAGTGTGCTAAAGACCCTATCTACTTTATGGAAACTTATATCCGTATTGTATCACTTGATGATGGTCTTGTGCCATTTAAAATGTACGAATTTCAAAGACATATCGTAAGGACAATCCATGACAATCGTTTCACAATTTGTAAACTACCTAGGCAGTCGGGTAAATCTACCACTACTGTATCATATCTATTACATTACGCCCTATTTAATCCTAACTCTAATATTGCTATTCTAGCAAACAAATCATCTACTGCTAGAGATATCTTAGGTAGAGTACAACTTGCTTATGAAAATCTACCAAAGTGGATGCAACAAGGAGTTATTAACTGGAACAAAGGTAATATTGAATTAGAAAATAAATCAGTCATTGTGGCGGCTGCAACATCTTCAAGTGCTATTCGAGGTGGTTCTTACAACATTATCTTCCTTGACGAGTTTGCTTTCGTACCTGCTAATATTGCCGAGCAATTCTTTAGTGCTGTTTATCCTACAATTTCTGCTGGTACACAAACTAAAATGATTATTGTATCTACACCATATGGTATGAATCAGTTTTACAAATTATGGACAGACGCAGAGAATAAAAGAAATGACTATGTGCCAATTGAAGTGCATTGGTCAGAGGTGCCAGGCAGAGATGAAGCTTGGAAAGAAGCAACAATAAGAAACACCTCAGCTGAGCAGTTTCAACAAGAGTTTGAATGTGTTGACGGTAATACGATAGTTGAAACGGAAGATGGTAAAATAAAAATAGAAGATTTATATAAAAAATTGTTGAAAAAAAGAGTTGGACAAATGTTTAGAACTAATACAGATAATATAAAAATATTAAGTACAAGTGGATTTTCTAATTTTAATGGTATACAAAAGGTTAAAAGAAACCTTTATCAGCATATTATCTTTGATGATAAATCTGAAATAAAAACTTCTATTAACCATCCTTTTGGTAAAGATAAAATATTAGCAAGAAATGTAAAAGTAGGAGATTATTTAAGTAGTAAAAAAGTATTATATAATGAGTTGGTTAATGAAAAAATATTTTTATATGACCCTATAAATGTAGAAAAAGAAAACTTATATATTACTAACGGTGTTGTTTCTCATAATTGTGAATTTTTAGGTTCTGTAAACACACTTATTAATCCTTCTAAAATTAAAACACTTGCATACATGAATCCTATTCAGTCAAACGCTGGATTAGATGTATACGAAGACCCTATTAAAGGTAATACATATGTTTGTACAGTTGATGTCGCCAGAGGTGTATCAAAAGATTACTCAGCATTTTTAATATTAGATGTAACACAAATGCCATTTAAAATTGTTGCAAAGTTTCGTAACAATGAAATTAGACCATTACTATTTCCACATACAATTGACCAGGTGTGTAAAGCATTTAATCATGCACATGTATTGGTAGAAACAAACGATTTAGGTCAACAGATTGCAGAAGCTCTACAGTTTGAATTAGAGTATGATAATTTGTTGATGACAACACAAAGAGGAAGAGCGGGTCAGATTTTGGGAGCTGGCTTTAGTGGGAGAGGTTCGGGATTTGGTGTTAAGATGACTAAACAAATTAAAAAAATTGGTTGTGCTAACATCAAAACCCTTATTGAAAGTGATAAGGTAATAATACAAGACTTCAATATTATAGAAGAAATGTCTACCTTTATTAGAAAAGGTCAAAGTTGGCAAGCAGATGATGGTGCTAATGATGACTTGATGATGTGTTTAGTTATATTTGGTTGGTTATCTAATCAACCTTTCTTTAAAGAACTGACAGATACTAACGCAAGACAAATGTTATATGAAGAACAGCAACATTTAATTGAACAGGATATGGCACCTTTTGGCTTTGTAGATGACGGAACACCAGACCATGAGAAATCGGAAGTAGATGAATATGGTACAGTATGGCATCCAGTCGTACATAAGGGCAGTTAGTCAAGTTTTTACTTATTATAAATATCAGTAAGGTTGACATTTTGATATGGGCATAAGAAAACTTATGAGTATTGAATATTTTAAAAGATTAATCTAATTAAAGGAGAGACCTAAATGGCATTTCAAGTATCACCAGGTGTTCTCGTACAGGAAAAAGACCTTACTAGAATTATACCAGCTGTTTCGACTTCTATTGGCGCTGTTGCTTTTCAAGCAACAAAAGGACCTTTAGACGAAGTAGTTAGTATTTCTAGCGAACAAGAATTAGTAAGTACATTCGGTAAACCTAACTCAACTACATTTGAGGGATTTTTTACCGCTTCTAACTTTCTAGCATATTCGAATTCGTTAAGAGTTGTCCGTGTACAGAATACATCTGTATCAAATGCTACCGAAAGCGGTAGTGCATTTGTAATAAAAAATACGACCGATTACCAAGACAATCACGCTGATGGTTCTGCTTCTGTAGGATTATGGGCAGCAAGAACAGCCGGTGCATGGGGAAACAATCTACAGATTGCTACTTGTCCATCTGCTACTGCTTATGAAGAACTAGCAAAAACAACTGTTGACGACACCTCTATGGCTGTCGGAGATACTGTTGTTACTGTTGATTCAGCTACAGGCATTACAGCAGGCGATATTGTTAACTTTGGTGACAACTACGAATACAGAGTTGTTAGTATTGCAACTAACGATTTAAGCATTGTAAGAAAAGACGAACCACAATATTTCGGAACTTCCGATTCTTCAGGTTTACATGCAGCCCCAACTAATGGTGCAAGTGTAAGAAGAAGATGGAAACATTACGATTTATTTGACAAAGCACCAGGTACATCACCATATGCATTAGCAAACGGTGGAGTAGGTGATGAACTGCATGTTGCAGTAATTGACGAAGATGGTGGTATTTCAGGAACTAAGGGCGAAGTATTAGAAATTTTTGGTGGACTATCAAAAGCTTCTGACGCAAAAACAGCTCAAGGTGGAATAAACTACTATCCAGATGTGATTTACAATTCATCAAACTACATCTATTGGATGGACCATAATGCTTCAGGTTCAAACTGGGGTAACGCAGCCTCAGGAACTACATTTACATCTGTTACTACTATAAGTGATGTTTCACTACAAGCAGGTGCTGACGGTTCAGTATCTACAGTAGGTCAGAAACTAACTGCTTACGAAAAGTTTGCAGACGCTGATACAGTTGATGTTGGTCTAATCATGGCCGCTGACGGTGACGCTACACATATCGACAACTTAATTACGATTGCTGAAAATAGAAAAGACGCAGTTGTATTTGCTTCTCCAGAAAGAAGTGATGTTGTAGGTATATCAAACGCAAACACACAAAAAGATAATGTTATAGGATTCTTTAATGCAATTCGTTCATCATCTTATGTATTGTTTGATAGTGGTTACAAATACTGTTACGACAGATATAATGATGTTTACAGATATGTACCTTTAAACGGTGATATGGCAGGTTTAAGTGCTAGAACTGACCTTGTTGCAGACGCCTGGTATTCACCAGCGGGTCTTAACAGAGGTATTGTTAGAGGCGCAGTAAAACTTGCTTTCAATCCACAAAAATCTCATAGAGATGAATTATACAGAGCTAGAGTAAATCCTGTGGCAACATTCCCAGGACAAGGAACTGTATTATTCGGAGATAAAACTGGATTATCAGCACCTTCAGCATTTGATAGAATAAATGTTCGAAGACTGTTTATCGTTTTAGAGAAGGCAATTGCGACTGCTTCTAAATTCCAACTTTTTGAATTCAATGATGAATTTACAAGAGCGAACTTTAGAAACATTGTAGAGCCTTTCCTAAGAGAAGTACAAGGTAGACGAGGTATCACAGACTTTTTAGTAGTGTGTGATGAAACTAATAACACAGGTGAAGTAATTGATAGAAATGAATTCATAGCAGAGATTTTTGTAAAACCTGCTAGAAGCATTAACTTCATTACTTTACAATTTATAGCAACAAGAACCGGCGTTTCGTTTGACGAAGTAGCAGGTTAGTAGAGGAGAAATAAAAAATGGCAAACATTAATGACTTCAAAGCTAAACTTGCTGGCGGTGGCGCTAGAGCCAATCAGTTTAAGGTTACAATGCCTTTTCCTGGTTACGCACAGGTTGGTGGAGAAATAGAAGAACTAGCATTCTTATGTGATACTACTCAGTTACCGGCAATGACAATTCCGTCATTTACGGTACCTTTCAGAGGTAGACAGATTAAGATTGCTGGCGATAGAACATATGCAGACTGGACAATTACTGTACTAAATGATACAAACTTCAAACTAAGAAATGCGTTTGAAAGATGGTCAAATGGTATCAATAATGCAACAGACGGTGAAGGCTTGACAAATCCAGCGGATTATCAAGTTGACGCTTTTGTTGACCAGTTAGATAGAAACGGAGCAACAATTAAGTCGTACACTTTAAGAGGTGTATTCCCGACTGAACTTGCTGCTATTGAATTGGATTACGGAACAAATGACGCTATAGAAGAATTTGGCGTTACTTTTGCGTACCAATACTTTGAAAGTAACACTACTACTTAATATATTTTTGAGGGCGGCCTAAAAATCGCCCTCTTAAAACTATTATAAATAGTAGTAATTAAAGTAAAGGATATTATTATGGCTGAATTATTTGGATTTTCTATCACTCGTCAAGTTAAAAAGGCGGATCCAAAACAAGGCTTTACACAACCACAGGCAGATGATGGTACACAAACTATCGCAGCTGGTGGTTATTTTGGTCAGTACCTCGATATGGAAGGTACGGCTAAAACAGAGCAGGACCTAATCCGAAGATACAGAGAAATAGCATTACACCCGGAATGTGACATGGCAATTGAAGATATTGTTAATGAAGCAATCGTGGCTAATGAATTGAAGGATGCTATTAGACTTAGGTTGGATGAAGTTCCTTTTGGTAAAGAAGTTAGACGAAAGATAGAAGATGAGTTTAAGGAAGTATTAAGGTTAATGAACTTTAATACAAAAGGTCACGACATATTTAGAAGATGGTATGTTGATGGCAGAGTTTACTATCATAAAGTTATTGATAGAGAATCACCTAGAAAAGGTATCACAGAGTTAAGATACATTGACCCTAGAAAAATCAAAAAAGTTAGAGAAGTAAGGAAGAAAAGACCAGACGGTCCTATGCCTCACGGTCTAGCAATCATTGATGAGTATGAAGAGTATTACTTATTCAATGAAAAAGGAATTGCCGGTACAACATCTGGTGGTATTAAGATTGCCCCAGATACAATTTCATTTGTACCATCAGGTTTAATTGACCAGAATAAAAATATGGTTCTGTCTTATATGCATAAGGCAATTAAACCAGTTAATCAATTGAGAATGATTGAAGACGCTGCTGTGATTTACAGAATCGCAAGAGCACCTGAAAGAAGAATATTCAAGATTGATGTTGGTAATTTACCAAAAGTAAAAGCTGAAGCATACCTAAGAGATGTGATGGCAAGATATAGAAACAAACTTGTCTATGACGCTTCAACAGGTGAAATCAGAGATGACAGAAACTATATGTCTATGTTAGAAGACTTTTGGTTACCAAGTAGAGAAGGCGGTAGAGGTACAGATATTACTACACTACCAGGCGGTCAAAACTTAGGTGAAATTACGGACATTGAATACTTTAGAAGTAAACTATATCGTTCATTGAATGTGCCAGCGAGTAGATTAGAAGCAAGTCAAGGTTTCAATCTTGGTAGAAGTACCGAGATTACCAGAGATGAACTTAAATTTACAAAGTTTGTACAAAGGTTGAGAAAGAAGTTTACAGAGTTATTTAATGACATATTAAAAACACAACTAATACTAAAAGCTGTTATCACAGAGGACGATTGGCATACATTAAGAGATTTTATTGCTTATGACTTCTTACAAGATGGACACTTTGCTGAACTTAAAGAAAGCGAAATGCTTTTGGAAAGAATTAGATTAGCAAACGAAGTGAGAGATTATGTTGGTAAATATTATTCAGTAGAGTATGTTAGAAAAAATATACTTAAACAATCTGATAGAGATATTGAAGACATTAATACTCAAATCAAAAAAGAAATTGATGACGGCATTATATCAGCACCTACGGAAGATATTCCAGGTTCTGGTGGAAACTTATAGGAGATAAAAAATGAGTGAACATGTAAAGAAATTTGTAGATGACTTATCAGTCGGAAACAATGCAGACGCAGGCGAAGCTTTTAAAGACGCTTTAAGAGCTAAAGTAGCAGATGGTTTAGACCAACAAAGAATTGATATTGCAGGTAAAATATTTTCAGATGTTGAGGCACAACCATTTAGTGACCCAAAACCAGTAGTAACAGACCCCTCACCGGAAACTGGAACTATGATGGGAACAGATGGTAATGAAATCGCTTTAGAAGTAGAGGCGCCAGCAAATGATGAAACTCAATCAGCTACTTAAAACAAATGTAGTTGACACGGAAACTTTTAGTCAATTGCCACCTAAACATAAAGAGGTGGTAAATGACTTTTTTGGTCAGGTAGATTATGATAGTGTTGATGTTGTAAAAGAAGTTGAGGCAACCATAGATAAGGTTGCTCTTAAACATAATGTACAAACAAATGTTGTCTATGATTACATGGACAAAGAAATAGGAGAAAACAATGGCGACATTTAAAATCTTGGGAGATGTAGTAAATGACCCTAGTGCAAATAATATTGGTTCAGCAACAACTGTTAGAGTAGTTGCAACAGCTGGTACTGTAACAGGCACAGTCAATCTTGCAGACGACACAAAGATTGGTGAATTTTATTTACATGCAGCTGGTGATGAAATTATTATCAGTAAAGACCCAACAGACGAAATTACATCAGCTACTAGTCATGCACATGCAGTATCAGTAGGCGGTTAATGACAATAGTATCTACACAATTAGTTGATGATGGATTTAAAGTAATCAATAAGGTTACTGGTGCTCGTAATGAAAACGAGAAACTTGTAGAGTTAGATACTTTAAAAGGTTCTACAAACGAATCTGAATTATCAATTGCAAATGCATATTATGAAGTAGAAGGCACAGGCACGGTAACATTGCAATTTGATGATAAGAGTTTAACAATGACAGGCATAGACAACTACGGTCTAAAACCTGTAGAAGAAAAAATAAAAGGAACAGGCGATATTCAAGTAACGACAGACGGTAATGTAGATAAGTTTAGTTTGTTATTAGAGTGTCATAAAGAAAAAGGATTTAGCAATGGCTGATTTAGTAACAACACAAACGATTACTGATACATCTGGTGTTAAGTTTGTTTCTAAACTTACAAACTTTTCAGATGGTACCGGTGAAACACAAGTAAAGAAGATTGACGCCTCAGAGGTCACTTTTATGACCGAAGATGGTAACAGAAAACTTGCGAGAGTATGGTATTCAATTAACACGGCAAATAACAAATCTGCTGTTGAATTGATATGGGACGGAGTTACTAACGCAACGGCTATGTTATTGAGTGGTAATGGTTATTTTGATTTAAGAACAGCTGGTAATGAAGTTACTAACAACGCAACGACACCAACTGGTGATATTCTATTATCAACAAAGAACTTTGCTAACGGTGACAATTATACAATTATTTTAGAGTTTAGGTAACAAAAACATATAAATAGTTAATACGAGAGAGAATTAATGAAACTAATATCAGAAGAAATACAAGACGCAGAATACTTGGTTGAAGAAACCAATGGTAAAAAGAACTACAAGATTCGTGGTGTCTTTCTACAATCGGATATTAAGAATAGAAACGGTAGAATTTATGAAAATAATATCCTATCTACCGAAGTAGACAGATATACAAAAGAATTTATTGATAAGAAAAGAGCCTTTGGTGAGCTGGGACATCCTGACGGACCAACAGTTAACTTAGAGAGAGTATCACACATGATTACCTCTTTAAAAGCGGAAGGCAAAAATTTTATTGGTGAAGCAAAAATCATGGACACACCCTACGGTAAGATTGTAAAAGGTCTTATTGATGAAGGCGCTCAATTGGGAGTTTCTTCAAGAGGAATGGGTTCATTGGTTTCAAGAAACGGCAATAACTATGTGGGAAAAGACTTCTACTTGGCTACGGCCGCTGACATTGTAGCAGACCCCTCTGCTCCAGACGCTTTCGTTGAAGGTATTATGGAGAGTAAAGAGTGGATATGGGACAATGGAGTAATAAAAGCAAGGGATATTGAAGAGTATAAAGCATATATTGAAAAGGCAAAGTCAATCAAATTAGCGGAAGCTAAGGCGAATGTGTTTGCTGATTTTCTTAGAAAACTTTAAACTTATAAATATCTATTAATTAGAGAAAAATAACTAGTTATTTTTAAAAAAGGAGATTTCTCAAATGGCCGATACAGAAAAAAAGTTAGAGGCGTTAGAGCAAGAAGCAGTAGCTGAGGCAAATGCCCAAGCGGATGCTCCTAAAAAGAATGCTGTAGCGGCTGAACCGAACCATCTGAAAAATGATGCTGAGGATTTAGGCGCAGCTGTTGTTAAACCAACAGATAGCAATCCTGACGCAACTAAAAAATCAAAACAAGTTTCTGGCGATGCCCAACAAAAATCACAAGGTGCTGCTGACCCAATGCCAACATTGACTGGTCACAATACTAAGTTGGAAAACGCTGAAACGGACGAAGGTTCGGAAGAAATCAAGGAAGGCGAAATGCCAAAAGCTGCTCTTGACGCTCTTAATAAACATAAAGGTAAGAAAGACGATTCACAAGAAGAAGAAACTGAAATCAAGTCTGATAAAAAAGACGAGAAAGAAAGTTATTCTATGAAGAAGGCTTCTTACAAAATGAATAAAGAAGAGACTCAAGAACATGTTAACGCTTTAATCGCCGGACAAGATGACTTATCCGAAGAATTTAAAGAAAAAGCTGCAACCGTATTTGAATCAGCGGTAAACTCTAAAGTAAAAGAGATTGCTGAAACAATGGAAGTAGATGTAAAAGAAACATACGAGCAAGATGTTGCAAAGCATAAAGAAGAACTGACAGAAAAAGTTGACAGTTACCTAGCATATGTCGTTGAAGAGTGGATGAAAGAAAACGAAATCGCTCTTGAAAGAGGTATAAAAGGTGAAATCGCTGAAGACTTTATCACAGGTCTTAAAAAACTTTTTGCAGAGCACTACATTGATGTTCCAGATGAAAGATACAATGTGCTTGAAGACCAAGCAAATAAAATTGAATCTTTAGAAAAGAAACTCAATGAGCAGATACAATCAAATGTTGAATTAAACAAGGACAATGCAGTTAAGACAAGAAACGAAATCATGTCAGAAGCTTCAAACGGACTTGCTGATACAGCAAAAGAAAAATTTGCTAAGTTAGTAGAAGAAATTGAATGGTCAGACGCAGACTCTTTTAAAACTAAATGTGAAACTATTAAAGAATCATACTTTGGAATTAAAGAAGAAGTCAAAGACTCACTACATGATGTGGCGGCTGAAGATGGAACTTCTAACGAAGACCTGTCTAAAGCAATGGCTGCTTACACTGCCGCTATAAGCAAAACAAAAGATATGAAAATATCTTAGTATAACCGGACAAAGGGAGAAAAAACAAATGTACTTATCCGAACAACACGAAAAGAAATGGCAGCCTGTTTTAGAACACCCAGATTTACCACAAATCAAGGATTCTTACAGACGAGCCGTTACATCAGTTATTCTTGAAAACCAAGAAAGAGCTGCTAAAGAAGATTCAGCATTCTTATCTGAAGCTGCGCCTACAAACGCAACATCAGCTACAGGTGTACAAAATTGGGATCCAATCCTAATTTCACTTGTTAGAAGAGCAATGCCTAATCTTATCGCTTACGATATCGCAGGCGTACAACCAATGACTGGTCCAACTGGACTAATCTTTGCAATGAGAAGTAGATACACTTCACAATCTGGCAACGAAGCTATGTTTGACGAAGCTGATACAGACTTCTCTGGAAGAAATGCTGCTGGTTCAGCTGTAGATGGTTATTCAACTACTGCTAACTCAGGCACTAATCCAGGTGCTCTAAACGACTCACCATCTGCTGGAACTTACACAACAGGTTCAGCAATGACTACAGCAGCTGCTGAAGCATTAGGTGACGCAGACGGAAACGCTTTCGCTGAAATGGCATTCTCAATCGAGAAATCGACTGTTACTGCTAAATCAAGAGCGTTGAAAGCTGAATACACAATGGAACTTGCTCAAGACTTAAAAGCAATCCATGGTTTAGACGCTGAAACTGAACTTGCAAATATCTTATCTGCTGAAATCCTTGCGGAAATCAACAGAGAAGTTGTAAGAACAGTTTACACAAACGCAGAGAAAGGTGCTGCTACTAACACAACTACAGCAGGTATCTTTGATTTAGATACAGACTCAAACGGAAGATGGTCTGTTGAAAGATTCAAAGGACTTATGTTCCAACTTGAAAGAGATGCGAACAGAATTGCACAAAGAACAAGAAGAGGAAAAGGTAATATGATTATCTGTTCAGCTGATGTTGCGAGTGCTCTTCAAATGGCTGGTGTTTTAGATTACACACCTGCATTAAATAACAATTTGAATGTTGATGACACAGGCAATACTTTTGCTGGTGTTCTTAACGGCAGATTCAAAGTATACATTGACCCGTATAGTGCAAACAGTTCAGCAACACAATACTATGTTGTTGGTTATAAAGGTACTTCACCTTATGACGCTGGTATGTTCTATTGTCCATATGTTCCACTACAAATGGTGAGAGCAGTTGGTCAAGATACTTTCCAACCGAAAATTGGCTTCAAGACTAGATATGGTCTTATTGCTAATCCATTCGCTGAAACTGGTGCTCAATCGGGTGTCGCTACAGCAGTGGACAACGCTGGTTCTGCAAACGCAAACAGATACTACCAAAGAGTTAAAGTTACAAATCTTATGTAATATTTGTTGAGTTTTCAACAGTAATATTAGAGGGCGCTTCGGCGCCCTTTTTTTTGGCCGTCCTCCAGGATGGATAAATATAAGTATGACAACAACAAATGCATACGACAGACAACCCACAAAGTTTGATTACGCTTCGCCTACTCAGTTTAAGTTTCAACTTACAAAACTGCCTAAAGTGGAGTATTTCACAACTGCTTGTAACATACCAGGGATTTCTCTCGGCACCACTCTCCAACCGACTCCGTTGGCGGACATACCACTTCCAGGTGACACCTTAACTTTTAATGATTTAGAGATTACATTTCTAGTAGATGAAAACTTAGAGAATTATAGAGAGATACATGGGTGGATGTATGGTATTGGATTTCCAAAATCAAGAACACAATTTGCTGAGTTGGTAAGTGCAAACAAAGATAGATTTCCTACAAGTGGTAAAGATAGTTTAGTTACAGACGCAGGTAAGGTAAAATATGGTGCGACACCATTAGGACCTATCTTTTCAGACGCAACACTAAATGTTTTATCAAGTAAAAATAACACCGTTATAGAAGTAAGATTTGCTGATGTTTTTCCAACATCATTGTCTGGACTAAGTTTCAATCAACAAGCTGATGATGTTAATTATCTATCGGCAACTGTTACATTTAAATACAAGATATACGAATTTGCTTTAAAAAGTGCAAGTAATACAACAAATACAGTCACCTAAGGCTTTACATTTAATTAATATTATGATAGGATACCTTTATTATGGATTTAGAAAAACTACAAGAACAAGCTGATTCGGATTTAAAAATAAACGATACTGAACTTGATTTAGAATCACTTAAAACTCCACAGTTACACAACAAATATTTAAAACACTTAACTAAGTTTAAGTTAATGCTTAGTCGAGCTGAGGGTGATTTATATAATACCAAAAGGAGACTTTGGGAATATTATACTGGCAAAGCAGACGCTTCAGTATATGCACAGAGACCTTTTAACTTCAAACTATTAAGAGCTGATGTCGACCAATATATTCTTTCAGATGAAGAGTATATTAAAGCAAAACAAAAAGTAGATTACTTAAATGCTTGTGTTGATTTCTTAGATAGAACAATTAGACAAATCACTAATAGAACCTTTACAATTAAAAATGCCATTGACTGGCGTAGGTTTACTAGTGGTGCTGTGTAATGCAGATAACAGATTATATCAAAACATATCCTCTTGCAATTAGTCCTAACTTGGCTGATGATGTCATAGACCATTATCATTCTAATGGTGAATGGAATCAATCATCATTCTCCACAAACGAAGGCATATCTCCTAGAACTAACGATAGAGTAGATATGAAAGAGTATTGGATTAATAAACAAGATAAGTTTTACGAAGAATTAAAAACTGGATTTAGAGGTATGGTTGATGATTATATTAAAACACATACTAAAATAGTACCTCAAAGTTTTACACCATTCAGAATGAATCATTATGCTGAAGGTGGATTCATGCAAAATCATATAGACAATATACACCATTCACATGGTCAACAGTATGGTTATCCACATGTAACAGCATTAATGTTTTTACAAACTGCTGAAGAGGGTGGTGAAATTGTATTCTGTGACGGCGAATATATACCTAAGCAAGAGAAAGCATTAGGCATTGTTTTTCCTAGTAATTTTATGTTCTCACACGAAGTTAAAGAAGTAATTAAAGGTAATAGGTATTCACTTATGACATGGATTTTATAAATGAGTTTAACAAGATATTTAATTATAGATAAAAAAGATGATGTTCATTTAAAGATTGAGGCTGATGATGACATACGAAGAGAACTAGGACAATTCTTTACATTTGAAGTTCCTGGTTTTAAGTTTATGCCTCAGTTTAGAAACAGAGTATGGGACGGAAAGATTCGATTATTCTCATATCAAACCGGCCAGATTTATGTTGGTCTATACCCCTATATATTAAAATGGTGTGAAGATAACAAGGTTCATGTTGTTGACGGCACTAAAATACAAGATACAAAAGTTGACGAAGCAAAGGTAGATAAGTTTATTGAAGCTTTAAAAATACCTTTTACGGTTCGTGACTATCAAAAGGAGGCATTTATATATGCAGTTAGAAAAAATAGGACTTTATTACTTTCACCCACAGCTAGTGGAAAATCTCTTATTGTCTATCTTCTTGTTAGGTTTAACATTCTTCGGTTAAAAGAAAAGAAGAAAAAGATATTAATTATTGTACCTACCACATCTTTGGTCGAACAACTGTTCAAAGACTTCAAAGATTATGGTTGGTCACCTGAGAAAAATGTACATAGAATATATCAAGGTCATTCTAAAGAAACAAATAAACCTGTAATTATATCTACATGGCAATCTATCTATACACAACCTAAGAAATACTTTAAAGATGTTGGTATGGTGATAGGTGATGAAGCACATTTATTTAAGGCTGTTTCATTAACAAAGATATTAGCAAAATTAGAAAAGTGTCCATATAGAGTAGGTTTAACAGGCACATTAGATGGTACACAAACACATAAGTTAGTATTAGAAGGACTGTTTGGTACGGTCAACAAGGTGGTTTCTACAGTAGAACTACAAGAGAAGAAACAATTAGCAGACTTAAAGATTTTCTGTCTAATATTAAAACATGGTGCGATTGAGTGTAAACATGCTAGTGGCATGAACTATCAAGAAGAGATGGATTACATTGTGACCTCTGATAAAAGAAATAAGTTTATAAGAAACTTGGCCGCTGGTCTGAATGGTAATACACTTTGTTTATTTCAATATGTAGAAAAACATGGTAAACAATTGTACGAAGATATTAAACTAAAGGCACCTGATAAACAAGTTTTTTATGTACACGGAGGAGTAGATACAGATGAAAGAGAAAAGATTAGAGAACTTACAGAAAAGGCTGACAATGCTATTATCGTGGCAAGCTACGGAACCTTTAGTACCGGTATTAATATTCGTAACTTACACAACATTATCTTTTCTAGTCCTTCTAAATCTAGGATAAGAAACTTACAATCTATTGGTCGAGGTTTAAGATTAAAAGATAATAATGGTTCTGCTACTTTATATGACATTGCAGATGACTTAACATACAATGAGAAAGAGAACTACACACTCAACCACTTTAGAGAAAGGATAAATATCTATAGTGAGGAAGACTTTGAATATGAAATACACAACATAGAATTGAACAATGAATCAAACAGTTAAAATAATAAAACTTATTAACGGTGACGACATTGTTACCGTACTACCTACTGGTGAGAAACAGTTGCCAGATAATGGTCCTCTAATTAGACTTGACAAACCTTTACAGATAAAGTATATTCCTCAAATGACACCAACAGGCTTCAGAGATTATATTGCTTTGATTCGTTGGACTAACTATACTATGGACAAAGTTGTTACTATTCCTAAAGATAAAATTATGACAATCACCAACGCCTCCTTAGAGATGAGTGGTAGTTATACTGATATTATTAAAAACTATGATAGTTTAGATAGACCTAAAAGAGATGAGAACTATCACAGAAAAGAGTTTACTCCTGAAGAGAATAAAAAAATGAATGAAATCTTTAGAGAGTTTGATGATTTTGATGATGAAGATGAACCAACAATGCACTAAGGACATTAGGTACTTAAAGCTAGTGTTTCTGAAAACGGACACCGTTATTATACAGCAAGATAAAAAAGATGTCAACCGTGGAATTAAACTAAATTGAAAAATAAATAAAAACAACCTAAGCTTGACAATTACATCAACTTAGAGTATTATATAAACAACATTGAGGATATTATGGCAAAATCAAAAGCAAAACCAGAACATTATGTTAACAACAAAGAATTCTTGGCCGCTATGGTCGAGTTTAGAAACTCTGTTCAAGAAGCAGAAAAATTAGGAAAAGACAAACCTAGAGTTCCTAATTATGTCGGTGAATGTTTCCTAAAGATAGCGAATCATTTATCTTATCGACCTAATTTTATCAACTACACATATAGAGATGATATGATTAGTGATGGTATAGAAAACTGTTTACAGTATTTACACAACTTTAATCCAGACAAGTCAAACAATCCGTTTGCTTACTTCACACAAATAATCTATTACGCATTTATTCGTAGAATACAAAAAGAAAAGAAACAAACTACAATCAAACAAAGAATGATTGCAGAGGGTAATTATGATGATATGACTTTAAATCCAGGTGAAGATAGAGATTTTAAAAATCAGTTTACAGAATTCTTACAAAAGAATATGGTGCCAACGGAAGAACTAAATCCTAGTGCTAAAAAAATGCCAAAGAGAACTACATTACAACATAAAAAGAAATTAGAAGCCGCAAAGAAGAAAAAATAATGAAGATAGTTATCGTTAAGATACTAACTATTATAAATATTAATGATACTAATATTAATATAAGGAGTAGTTATGAGTAGATTAGGAAGTCCCAATGGGACTAGAAAATACAAAGTTGGAGAAATAAGAACAACCCCAGCAAGAAGAAAAGAAACATTAGCAAAATATAATAATTCAGAAAAAAGAAAATCTGCTATGAGAGAGTATTATGCTAAGAATAAAGACCAATCAGCAAACAAAGCAATGATGAAAAACTATGGTATTACTTTAACTGAATATAATACAATGTTAACAGAACAAAAAGATTGTTGTTATATTTGTAAAATTCATAAAGATACGCAAGTTAAAAGATTACATATAGACCACAATCACAAGACAGGCAAAGTAAGAGCTTTGTTATGCCACTATTGTAATGCAACTATAGGAAATGCTAGAGAAGATATGAAACGATTAACAAACATTATTACTTACCTAAAGGAGTTCAACTAATATGCGAATCGCTCTGCTAAATGATACTCACTTTGGGGCTCGTAACGATTCACCAGCCTTTATTGAGTTTCAAAACAAATTTTATAATGAACTGTTTTTTCCATACATGCAACAGTATGGTATCAAAACATTAATACATCTAGGTGATGTGGTAGATAGAAGAAAGTTTATCAACCACAATACAGCACACAATTTCAAGAAAGTATTTTGGAATAGATTAGATGAACAAGGTATTGATACACATATTATCATTGGTAATCACGACACTTATTATAAGAATACAAATGAGGTCAATGCTATGCAAAACCTTGACATATGTAAAGACGCCAAGGTATATACACAATCAACAACAGTTGAGTTTGATGGTCTACCAATACTCTTTATACCATGGATTTGTGATGACAATGAGGCAGAAAGTATTAGAACAATAGAGAATAGTACATCATCTATTGCTATGGGTCACTTAGAAGTAAAAGGTTTTGAAATGCACAATGGACATTTCAATGACCATGGCCAAGAAAAGGCAATGTTTAAAAGATTTGAAAAGGTTATGTCTGGTCATTTTCATAAGAAATCAGATGATGGTCATATCTATTATCTTGGCACTCAATACGAAATGACATGGTCAGACTACCAATGTCCTAAAGGCTTTCATATCTTTGATACTGAAACTAGAGAGTTGACAAGGGTAGAAAATCCTAATAGTATGTTTAAAAAGATTATTTACAATGATAAAGAAACAAACTATGATGAGTTAGACATTAATCAATACGACAAATGTTTTGTTAAGTTGTTTGTATCTAATAGGTCAGATAATGACATGTTTGAAAGACTAATGGATAGATTGTATAACGCTATTAACATACATGCTATTGATGTAATTGAAGACCCTACAGATATTGGTGCCTCAGTACGAGAAGATATATTAGAACAAGGTGAAGACACACTTACCTTTTTAAGTAACTATATCGAACAGACAGATATAAAATTAGACAAACAAAAATTAAAACAGTTTGCAAAAGAACTGTACATGGAAGCTAGCGAATGATACTATTTAAAAGAATATCATATAAGAATTTTTTATCAACAGGCAATCAGCCAATAGAGATAGATTTAAGTATCTCACAAACTACTTTAATCGTAGGTACAAACGGCACAGGTAAGTCAACCTTACTAGACGCATTATGTTTTGTACTATTCAACAGACCTTTTAGAATTATTAAGAAAGAACAAATGGTCAACACCATTAATAATGGTGATTGTATGGTAGAGATAGAGTTTGATGTTGGCACAAAGAACTATATTATACGAAGAGGTATAAAACCAAATCTATTTGAGATATTTTGTAATGGTAAACTTATTAATCAAGACGCCAACAATGTAGATTATCAAAAGTACCTTGAAACAAACATAATGAAACTCAATTATAGGTCATTCATTCAGGTGGTTTTATTAGGTTCTTCCTCATACGAACCGTTTATGAAAATGAAACCTAGATATCGTAGAGAAGTTGTAGAAGAAATCTTAGATATTAGAGTTTTTGGCTTAATGGACCTAATTTTGCGTTCCCAACAGAGCGAACTTCAAAAAAAACTTACGGAGGTGAGGCACCAATGTGAGTTAATAAAGACCAAGTATGAAACTGAAGCAAAGTATCTAAAAACTCTGGAGACCAAAGGTAGCGACAACCTGACGGTACAACAAAATAAGATAGTAGAAAATGATGGAAATAGAATAATATATGAACAAAAATTACAAAAACTAAATGAAGACATTGCAGTCAGTCAAAATGCATTAATTGGCCATGACACAACCACCAAAAAGGTTAAAGACTTAGAAAAATTTGAAACTAAGATAGAGCAAAATATATCTACACATAAAAAGACACTAGATTTTTTTAAAGATAATGACACATGTCCGGTGTGTACACAATCAATAGACGAAACCTTTAAGGAAGAAAAATGCAATCACGAAACTACAACAATTTCCAAACTAGAATCAGGACTCAAGCAGCTCGTAGGAGAATTAACTGGTCACGAAGAGAAGTTGACCCAATTCAACCAGATGTCAAACAAGATACAAGAAATGAATGTCGAGATAGCCAAGATAAACGGAAGTCTATCAGCGTTGAAGAAACACAGCGACCAAATTCAGTTAGAGATTTCTACAGCTAGTCGAAAAGATATTGACATTGAAAAGATAGAACTTGAATTGGCCAATATGGCAGCTGACCTTGGTGTTGCTGACGCAAAGTTAACAGATGTACAAGAAGAAAAAGATTATGTTGACATACTAAGAGAAATACTTAACGATAAAGGTGCTAAAGCAAACATCATTCGTAAGTATGTACCTATTATGAACCAACTTATTAATAAGTATCTACAAGCAATGGACTTTTATATATCATTCAACTTAGATGAAGAGTTTAATGAAACAGTTAAGAGTAGATTTAGAGATACATTTAATTATAATAACTTTAGTGAAGGTGAGAAGATGAGAATTGACCTTGCCTTACTATTTACATGGCGTGATATCGCTAGAATGAAGAATAGTACAAATACCAATCTATTAATCTTAGATGAAATCTTTGATAGTAGTTTAGATGGTCAAGGTACAGATGACTTCTTTAAAATTATTAAAGGTTTAGAGAAAGAAAACATCTTTATTATATCACACAAAGGAGATATTTTGTTTGACAGGTTTACAAACATTATTAAATTTGAGAAACATCAAAACTTCACACAGTTAGGAACAATATGAAAGAACTAAAGTTAATACCACCAAACGACCCTAGAGTACAATCAGCAATAGCACCATTTACAGATGAACTATTGAAAGAAGAAGGTTTTAAAGATAGACAAGAACTTGTTGACTGTATGTTTTTAGTTATGAAGAAATTTGGTGGCATAGGTCTAACTTGTAATCAAGTAGGTCTTCCTTTCAATATGTTTGTAGCTGGTGGCCATGAGGGTATAGAAAAAGGTATGGCTTTTGCAATGTTTAATCCTATGATAGTATCAGTAGGTGAAGAAAAGATTAGAATGAAAGAGGGTTGTTTAACTTATCCTTTCATGTTTATTGATATAGAAAGACCTAGAAAATGTGTGATAAAATATGAAGACAAAAATGGCGACACAAAAGAAGTACACTTAGATGGTATAATGAGTCGAATATGTCAACATGAATACGACCACATTATTGGTAGAAACTTTACAGAGAATGTATCTAAACTAAAATTAGACATGGCTAAAAAGAAAGCTATGAAACAAATCAAAAGAATGGAAGAATATAGAAAATTTAATAAATTATTAGAGAAGAACCAAGCTTGACAATTGTAAACAATTAGAGTATTATATACATTATGAGTTATTCGTGGAACAAAGACATGTCAATAGACGACCAATGGCAAAGCTGGCAAGACGCCATAGATTTATCTCTAGTACCAGATATTGATACAGATACATTAAAGGAAACAATCATAAAAGATTTGACCTTGGTGTCTGCTATGACAGTACAAGAGTATACACTTTATCAAAAATTTCAAGAGGTAAAGTTTAGATATCCAACAGTAGAAACTAATTCATTCTTTGATGATAAACCTGCTATGCTGAAACCAGACCAGGCGACAGTCATACAAGAAGTAAAGAATAACTTTTGGTTACCAGAAGACCCCGAAGAATATATGAACCTACAACCAGAACTTATCTGGACAGATGGTGCTGAAATACAATCACACACAAATGCCAAAGGTAGTGAGATATGGAATGCATTAAGAACATTCTTATCTACTATGAAAAACAATAGTAACATTGGTAGAAATTTAAACTTCTTAGTAAGAGATAAAGTAACACAGAAATATCTAGGTGTTATCTGTATGTCTAGTGACTTCTTAGACCTTACACCAAGGGACGCATACATTGGTTGGGATAGAACTAGAAAAACACAAAAGATGATTAATCATACTTGCATTGGTAGTACAATTGTACCTATACAGCCGCTTGGATACAACCTGGTTGGTGGGAAACTACTAGCCTTATTATGTTTGTCAGATGTGGTAGAGCAAACATGGGAACATCAATATAAAGATAAACTAGTAGGTGTCACAACTACAAGTCTATATGGTAAAACTAAAGTAATACCATTATCACAATATGATAGACTAAAAAACTGGAAGAAAATGGGTTGGACTGCTGGTTCAGTTTCGTATGAACCTGAGAAAACAACTAATACCATGATACAACAATGGTTAATGAAGAACCACACATACAAATTCTTTGAATGGTATGTTGCAAAGAAACCTAGTGGTCAACCTCATAAAAGAGACCATAGAAATAGAAGTAGAGCATTCACATATAGTAAACTAGGCATTGATAAGAAACTACAAAAGTCTGAACATGCTAGAGGTATATACTTTGGTGAGTTATTTACAAATACAAGAGAATTTTTAAGAGAAGAACATACTGAGGTTGCGTTAACTAGAAAATTTGATAATTCAGTTGAAGCATTAACAGAGTTATGGAAGACCAAGTATGCTAAGAAACGGTTGGCTAGTCTAAAGAAACAAGACAGAGTGTCAACTGAAACCCACTTCTATGATGATATCATTTATCTATCATGGGAAGAAACTAAAGAGAAATATTTACCACAGGTAGGGAGATGATTTACCATGAGCGGACAATTAGAACTAGAATTAGGGGCTCAAAGTAACGAGTCTAATAAATACAAAAAAGTAAGTGACTTTGACATGTATCAAAAGGTTGCTTTAACAACGGCAATATATCCGAGAGAACAGGCCATTATATACCCAACATTGGGGTTGACCGGTGAAGCAGGTGAAGTAGCTAATAAAGTAAAGAAGATAATAAGAGATGGCTCAAATTTTAAAGATGAAAAACTGGTGTCTGAAATCAAAGCTGAAATTGGTGATTGCCTTTGGTATATCGCTGTATTGGCTAGTGATTTTGACATTAAGTTATCCGACATTGCAAGCTCTAATTTAGAAAAATTAGCGAATCGCAAAAAAAATAACACAATACATGGCTCCGGCGACACAAGATAGTAGAACAAACTAAGAATATCAGCTGTGCAACCTGACGCAGCCTTAATAGTTGTTACCTGGTATAGAAAAATAATTCAAAAAAAGTGTTTTTAACGCTTGACTTTTACAGATTTCACCTGTATAATATACTTATATAATGAAAAAGGACACTAACACTATGAATATAAATCTTGATGTGAAAAGCAATCTAGCAAAATTAATTGCTACAGAAAATATTACAATACAACATAACAATGTAAGTACGGCTTCTTTTGATGTAAAGAACCGTGTATTAACTTTGCCTATTTTTAAAGAGCAAAGTGGTGATGTTTATGATATGCTTATTGCTCACGAATGTGCCCATGCTTTATGGACTCCTTATGAAAAATGGCAAGGCATTGAAAGTCAAGAACTAAGGTCATATGTTAATGTGTTAGAAGATACTAGAATTGACCACCTTATTCAAAAGAAATATCCTGGTGTAGTTTACAATTACAAAAATGGTTTTGATATCTTAGAAAAACAAAACTTCTTTGGTTTTGCTGGTAAAAATATTAATAAAGACTTTATGGTTATTGATAAAATCAATCTAAGGTCTAAGTCTATGAATAGATTGCCATTTGATTTCAGTAAACAAGACAAGAACTGGATTTCTAAAGTTGATTCACTTGTTACATTTGATGATGTATTGTCACTTGCTCAAGAGATGTTAGCTTGGCAAAAAGAACAAATCGAACAGATGGCTAAATTACCTAACTTTGATGAACTTACTATCTCAAAAAATTATGACTTAGTTGATGAAGATGATTTTGATGATGAAGATGATTTTGATGGTTCTGGAACTGGTGAAGGTTCTGAATCAGAAGCTGATAAAAACAATGACGCTGATGATGAAAAAAATGATTTCAATAACTTTGGTGACCAAAAAGCGGATACTGAAAGTGATAGTAACCAATCTGGTGACGGCAACAATAATAAAAGTGAAGCTGAAAATTCTGATAATGATAAAGAATCAGATAGATATGCTAAAGGTTCTGGTGGTTTTGGTGATAAAGAAAAATTATTAAAAGCAATTACAGATGATTCGTTTGCTCAAAAATCTGAAGAATTATTAAACACTAAAAACAAAGGTTATAGATACGGTAAAGTGCCTACTGCCAACCTTGGTAAAGATGGTTGTTTAACTTCATGGAAAACTTTTCTAAAAGATATGGAAGATTACAAAGTTAAATCAATTAAATCTTATGGTAACACTAAAAGTTATATAGAATTTCTTGATAGAGATTACAAAAAGTTTATGAATGAAAATAAAAAAACTGTTATGTATCTTGTTAAAGAATTTGAGATGAAGAAGTCAGCTACTGCTTACAAAAGAGCAACTACAGATAAAACTGGTGTTCTTGACAGTATGAAATTAAAAGATTACAAATTTACAGATGATATTTTCAAAAAACTAACAGTTATTCCAGATGGTAAAAATCACGGTATGATGATGTTACTTGATTGGTCAGGTTCTATGAGTGATGTAATATTCAATACTGTTAAACAGTTAATAAATCTTGTTGATTTTTGTAGAAAAGTTAACATACCTTATGAAGTTTATTTCTTTACAAGTGAAAGAAGTTATGATGATGATAAAGTAACAAAAGGTTTTTCAAATAATAATGGAGAATTTGAGTTTGATAATTTTCACCTTGTAAATTGTATCAGCCATAGACAGAATAAAAAACAATCTGAACTTGCTATGAAAACATTATATCACATGGCTTTATATTTTGATGATAGACATACTTGGAATAGAAGAAACAATGCGTCTATCAGTAGTGAAGACCAAATGGCAGCTGGAAACACTTATGGTATACCAAGTAAATATTATCTTGGTAACACACCTTTGAATGAGTCATTAATTTATATGGACAAATTGATACCAATGTTTAAAAAGAAATATGGTATTGAGAAGATGACATTTATTACTCTTACTGACGGAGCAGGTAACTGTCCAAGAGGTAAACTTGTTGGTCAAACTATTGGTAGTTGGTCAGATGAAGAGTATGGTAAAGAGAATGTTTATCAAATTGGCAAATCAAAATTTGTTGGTGGTTACCATGATACTACAGAAAAATTATTATCTCATATTGGTAAAACATATGATGTTAACATTATTGGTTTCTACATAATCAAAAGAGTTAAAAGATGGAATATTGAAAAATATATCAATGACTACAAAGATTATAATGATAAGCAAAATCAATATAATAAAATGAGAAAAGACTTTACTAGAGATAAAGCCTTGGCTGTAGACGCCAATGGTTATAATAAATTCTTTATCTTAGATGGTAAAAAACTTGCTGTTGAAAACTTTGATATGCAAGGTGCTGAAGTTAAAAAAGGCACAGCCTCTGAGTTAAAAAGAATCTTTGGTAAATCAATGGCGAATCGATTGGTTTCCAGAGTAGTTTTAAACAAATTTATTAAAGAGGTTGCATAAAAATGGCAATTAATTTAATGAATGTTAGAAAACCGTTACCTGGTAACGAAAAAAAAGTGAAAAAAATCGTATATAACGCTTGCCTTTTACAAAAAAGGCCTGTATAATATACCTATATTAACAATGAAGAAGGACAATAACACTATGCTAAACACTAAACAACAAGAGTTCGTTGACTTTGCTATTAAAAAGTTTGGTTCAAACGAATTGACTACAGTTCAATTAAAAGAAGCTAATGCCAATTTTGGTTGCAAGTATGCACCACAATGGCTAATTAAAAATAATGATTTCAAAATTGGTAAATCATTGTTCAAATTGCCTACTGAGGGAGATTATACTCCGTCTATTAAGGCTGAAACAAAAGGTGAAACTGAAAAAGTTTTGACTACTAAAGCACCTGAAACTGAAACTGTTTCTGAAGCTGCGTATGTAGTTTCATCATTAACTGGCAACATTGTTCCTGAAAAGGATCCTGTGTTCGTTTCATTTGGTAATTATCCAGATGTTAAGAGCATTATCAAAAGCAAGATGTTTTATCCTGTTTTTATTACAGGTCTTTCAGGTAACGGTAAGACTATGGGTGTTACCCAAGCTTGTGCCGAAAACAAGAGAGAATTAATTAGAGTAAACATTACCATTGAAACAGATGAAGATGATTTACTTGGTGGTTACAGACTTAAAGATGGCCAAACTGTTTGGCAGAATGGTCCTGTAATCGAAGCCATGGAGAGAGGCGCTGTGCTTCTACTTGATGAAATTGACCTTGCGTCTAATAAGATTATGTGTTTACAACCTATCTTAGAAGGCTCTGGTGTCTATGTTAAGAAGATAAACAGATTTGTAAAACCTGCTCATGGTTTCAACTGTGTTGCTACTGCCAATACTAAAGGTCAAGGTAGTGATGACGGTAAGTTTATTGGTACTAATGTTCTTAATGAGGCTTTCTTGGAAAGATTTCCAATTACCTTTGAACAGAAATATCCAAAACCAAGTGTAGAAGAAAAGATTTTAGTTTCTACATTAAAGGCTACAAGCAAAGATGATATAGATTTTTGTAAGAAGTTGGTAACATGGGCTGATGTAATCAGAAAAACCTACTATGATGGTGGTGTTGACGAGATTATATCAACTAGAAGATTGGTTCACATCACTCAAGCATACAGTATCTTTGGTCAAAAAATCAAAGCTATTGAAGTTTGTACAAATAGATTTGATGATGATACAAAGAATTCCTTTATGGAGTTATATACGAAAGTGGATGCCGGAGCTTCTGCTGAGCAGATTGCTGAACAGCAAAGACAATCGGATATATCTTCTCAAATGGATGACAATGATAGTGAGTCAGATGACAGCAATGCCATCTAAATCTATTAATCATAGTGTAAGTCCTTGGTGGAGGGTAGTGCCCTCCACCTTTTTACACTATCAAGGGAGGAGGTAATAAATTTATGAGTATAACTGTAGAAGTTAGAGGTGGTAACCTCGAAAAAGCTATGAGAGTTTTAAAGAAGAAGGTTATGAAAGAAGGTCTAGTAAAAGAGTTAAGAGCTAGACAACACTATCAAAAACCATCTGAAATTAAAAGGGAAAAGAAAAAAGAAGGTATTAAAAACTATAAAAAGAACAAGAAAAAAATGGAACAAGAACAATAGAATTCCCGCCTGTGCTTATAATATGAATAAATAGTGATACCAGGCAAGTCGTAAGACCTGGGGCGTGGAGGGTAGCTTGACCCATTGCATAGCAATAAATTACAAGCCGCAGTTGGTGGTCTGACGATACGAAAACCACCACAAAATTCGGGCTCATTGGTCTTCGTAGGCATAATGCATAGGCTTAGTTAGATAAGTTAGTATAATGAGGTTGTTGACCTGCCTCAGCCCAATAAAATTTAGGAGAGCGAGAGTGAACCTAAATCATTAACATATTCACTAGGGAACTGGTAGGGATCCTTAGCCTAGTGAATGTTAATGTATAAATAACAATGAACCGGTTGTTTATTAAATTCTAGTAGAATTTTTTAAGTAAGCAACCAAACAGTCCAAGGAGGGCTAAACGATATGTATATATCAGACCTAAGAAAAGGTGACTACAAGTTACCTGACGCAGTAAAAAATATCGACTTAAAAAAATCACTAAATGCCTATGAAGAAAGCAAACATTTGTTTTCAATTAGTGGACAAGTTGATAAACATTTCAACACAAGAAAAAAATATCCATTCACACCATCAGAATTAAAATCTGATAGAGGATGGAAAGAAATAGGTATTAAACCTGACGGTGTTGATTTTCAAACAATTGACCAGAAAATCAGAAAAGGTCGTAGTTTTGATACTTATGCTTGGATTCCTAATGATATGATATACACCAATATCATTCACAATAGAGGAGACAATATCAATTTTACAAATATATCTACACATTTAGATTTAAGAGAAGGTTTATTTTGGCAAGCTATGAATATTACCGTAGTTGTATATTATGCTAAAGACGGAACATATAAATTTGTAACCGTGATTGGTAATCATTGTACAGCAAAATCTATTATTGTAAGTGGACTTGGTGCACCTGTATTTGCTAGAGTTGTTTGTTTAGGTAAAGAAACATCTTTAGATGAAATCAGAAAGTTTGGTGCTATTATTCATCACACAGATAGTGATAGAAGAACAAACCAAGGTGCTGAAGATAGATTAGTTTCAGGTGCTCAAGCTGGCGAACCTCAATATGAAAATACAATGAGAGTTTTAGTTGACATGGGATTTAATATTAAAAATCAAGTGAAACAAAACGGTAAAGTTTTGAAAAAAATATCTTCTCCATCATCTTTAATGGCTATTATCAAAGAGTTTGATTATGAAATAGTAAAAGATAATGTTAATTTGCTTAGAAAGGCATATCAAACAGATAGTGAAATCTTAACAGGAGCTTTATCTGTGTTAACAATTATCAGACACTATTTTGATAATAAAATTAATAAAGAAGTCTTTGAAGAATGGTTTATGGAGTGGTCAGGTCAATTTGAACAATCAGATATATTTCCTAATTCAGGTAAAAATAAAGATGTTATGAAACCTGTTTATGAACTGATTAAAAATATCAATAGATGGAGTAAGAAGAATCTGAATAGAAAACAGGTTCTAATTAGCCGAAAAGATATTTTCAAAGCTATCCCGGAGGATAAACTAGAGAATATTTAATTAAAAATTTTGTATGGGGGTTGAAATATGAACTTTAATCCCCATATAAATAACTATGACATGCTCAATAATGAGGTGTCAAATATAAACTTGCTTAACAAAGGAGATTAAAATGACAAATCACAAAGCAATTCAATCAATTTTTACAGGACTAAAACCGTTTACGGTGGGGTTTGACGATATGTTCGAACATTTTGACCATATGGTTGACCATCTACCACACTTGACGGCAAACAATTATCCACCATACAATATCGTAAAGACAGGTTCTTTAACATATGATATTCAAGTGGCATTAGCTGGATACAATAAGAAAGATGTATCAATCAGTTATGAGGATAATATCCTAAAAATCGAATCAGTAAAAAGTAAAGACGAAAAAGAAGTAGAAGAAAATGACGGAGTATTACACAAAGGCATTGCTAAAAGAAACTTTATGAAATCATTTACTATTGCTGAAGATGTTGAGGTTAAAGGTGCTGAACTTAAAGACGGCCTTTTAACAGTTTCTTTAGAGAAAATTGTTCCAGACCATAGAAAGGCTAGAACAATCAACATTAAATAACATTTAATCTATTGGCGTCCTACGCTTGACAATAGGACGCCTTTAGAGTATAATGTATAATATGAACAAATGCGGAGTTAGTATAAAAGTAACACACTTGGTTTCCAACCAAGAGAAGATTGGGCAGTACAATCACTCCGCTCCAATTAATTATGAAACGGAGATTATATAATGAACATAACTAGTGATACAATTGCTATTCTGAAAAACTTTTCAGATATTAACCAGAATATTTTGGTTAAGCCAGGCAACCAACTACAAACCATTTCAACTTTAAAAAATATATTAGCTGAAGCTGATGTATCAGAAAAGTTTGAACAAGAGTTTGCTATCTACGATTTACCAGAATTTTTAAGGGCTGTTGACTTATTTGATAAGTCAGACCTTGCATTTAATGGTGGTCAAAACCTAACTATTAAAGATAGTAATAGTAAACAATCAATCAAATATTATTTTGCAGACAAGTCGGTGGTAGTTTCGCCGTCTAAAATGATTACCATGCCTGATAAGTATGTAACATTTTCTTTGAAGAAAGATGTCTTTGAAAAATTAATGAAAGGTGTAACAACACTTAATCTACCAGACATTGCAGTAAAAGGTAATGGTAAAGAGATTAGTTTAGTTGCAACTGATAAGAAAACGCCAGCGTCAAATGACTATTCATTTGTTATCGGAGAAACAGATAAGACCTTTACGGCTTATTTTAAAACTGAGAACTTTAAAATGATTAGAGATGATTATGATGTGGCTATTTCAGCACAAAAAATCTCACACTTTATCAATCGAAACAAACCAATTCAATATTGGATTGCAATCGAACCTGATAGTGAGTTTTAATATGTCCGATACATATAAGCTAGAAGATGGTACCGAATACAATTCAGACGACTATATCAAAGTAGAAACCAGAGAATATCATCAAACAACACACTATCTTAACAGACAAATTGCTGTTTCTGATATTATAAAGGAGTTTGGTGATTTACCTACCTTTGAAAAAGGTCTTTACTTTGATTGCAACGATTATCACAAATCTTCACAAGAAGATAAAGAGTTGGCTGATAAAGTCCAAGAATTTGTATCAGAGCACGATTATGACCGTGAAGAAGATTGTTGGACAATGAATAAAGGCGGTTATGATGTTGATGCTGAAATCGTTGACAAGTTTACAATTGAAAATAAATAATGGGTTTTTAGAGAATTACTGTCTTATAAATACTTGTATGATAAAAATATACAAGATTACAAATAAAGTAAATAAAAAATTTTATATAGGATATACCTCCAAATCTTTAGAAGAAAGATTTGCTAGACATTTATATAATGCATTTAATTTAAATATGAAAACACATCTATACAGAGCTATGAGAAAAAATGGAAAAGATAATTTTTATGTTGAATTAATAAAAGAAGGTAAATCTAAATTGTTAGAAGTTGATACTATTTCTAAACTAAAACCTCATTATAATATGACTAATGGTAATGATGGTGGAGATACAAGTAATAGTATTAATTTTATAAAAAGTATGAAAAAATATCATAAAACTAAAACTAGAGAATCATATGCTACATACGGAATGTTGGGTAAGAAACAAAGTGAAGAACAAAAATCCACTCTTTCTAAATTAACTAAAGAAAGATGGAACAATTATACTGAAGCAGAAATCAAATCAATCTCCGATAAAGTCCGAGGTAAAAAGAATGGTATGTATGGGAAAACTCCATCAAATGCTGTTCCTATTAAATATAAAGGTAAAAACTATGCATCTATTAGTGAGGCAAGTAGAAAAACTGGTGTTAAAAATTATATAATAATGAAAGAGGTGAAGAATGGAAAAGTCAAAAGACTTCCTTTGGGTGGAAGCTTACAGGCCAAAGCGTATTGAGGATTGTATTTTAACGGAAGAGTTAAAAACTACATTTACTCAATTTTTAAAACAAAAAGAAATACCTAATCTGTTATTAGCTGGTACTGCTGGTACTGGTAAGACTACTGTTGCTCGTGCATTGTGTGAGGAACTTGGTGCAGATTACATCATCATAAACGGTTCAGATGAAGGCCGTCAGATTGATACATTAAGAAACAAGATTAAGAACTTTGCTTCTACTGTATCATTAACTGAACATTCAAATCATAAAGTTGTGATTATTGACGAGGCAGACTATATGAATGCCGAGTCCGTACAACCTGCTTTAAGAAACTTCATTGAAACATTTTACAAAAACTGTAGATTTATCTTTACTTGTAATTACAAGAATAAGATTTTACCTGCTTTGCATAGTAGATGTACCGTTATAGACTTTGCCATTAAAAATGGTCAAAGAGTAAAGACAGCACAGGCGTTATTACAAAGGCTAGGCAAAGTCCTTGATGAAGAAGGTATTGAATATGATACCAAAGTATTAGCTGAGTTAATTCAGAAATATTATCCAGACTTTAGACGGACTATCAATGAACTTCAAAGATATTCTGTAAGAGGTAAAGTCGATAGTGGTATTTTGTTTAGTTTATCTGAGGCAAATACAAAAGAACTGGTCAAAATCTTAAAAGAAAAAAGATTTAATGACATGCGTAAATGGGTTATTAATAATCTTGACAAAGAACCGTCATCATTGTTTACTAGTGTTTACGAGTTAATGTATAAGTCTTTAGAATCTTCTTCTATTCCACAATCAATATTAATCATTGCTGGTTATCAGTACAAGTCTGCTTTTGTGGCAGACCAAGAGATTAATATGGTTGCGTGTTTAACGGAGATTATGGCTAACTGTAAATTTAAATAGAGGTCTATCATGTATGAACTGAAGGACTATCTTAAAGCTATTAATGAAACCAAAGAACCATTACTAGATACAGAGGACACGGTGTGGGAGAAAAAGTATCCTACATTTATTATTAACAAATGTTTATCTATGTTCTATGATACAATTATGCATAGTAACGAGATGAACGGACTACACTTTCTGCCAAAAAGGATGCAATTCCACTATTTTATAAATAGTATTCGAAAGAAGAAGCGATTTGGTGGGAAGTGGCTTTCACAAAAGAAAGTTAAAGACCTTGAAGTAATTAAAGAGTATTATGGTTATAGTAATCAAAAAGCAAAAGAAGCTCTTAACCTACTTTCAGACGCCCAAATTGAAAATATAACAATTGGCCTGAATAAAGGTGGGAGAAAAAAATGAGTGAAGATACTATAAAATGGTCGCAAAGTGATATGTTAGAGGTCACTATTAAGCAACCAGATGACTTCTTAAAAGTCAGAGAAACCTTGACACGAATTGGTGTTGCAAGTCGTAAAGATAAAACACTATATCAAAGTTGTCACATTTTACACAAACAAGGTAAATATTACATAACACACTTCAAAGAATTGTTTGCCTTAGATGGTAAGAATTCTAGTTTGTCAGCAAACGATATAGAAAGAAGAAACACAATAGCATTACTACTACAAGACTGGAATTTAATAGAGGTAGTTAATACTTCTTTAGTTGAAAACAAGGCACCATTAAGTCAAATCAAAGTATTACCATTTAAAGAGAAAAGTGAATGGAATATGGTCGCTAAATATAATATAGGTAAAAAACCAGAAGATAGTAACAATGCAAGTACAACCGTTTAAAAATTACTTAGAAGAAGCTACAGACAATAAAAAGTTTTTGCGTCTGCTCATTATTACAGATGAGCCAGAGGGTGCAAAAGAATTTCATACTGCCGATAGACTACAAGAGGAATGTAAGAAGTTAAATTATCCATTCTATCTGTTTAAGTTAACTGGTGGTTATACAACCTATGAAGATGGTATCCGTAAGTTTCATAACAAAGACGATAAGAAAGGTTTTGAAGTAGGTGCAATGACAGTTGCTATCATTCGTGGTAGTGTGGTCAGAAAAGATAGTTGGATGGACTTAGTGTCTATGCTTGAAAAGGCTAATGCAACATTAGTAAATCCAAGAACTACTATCAATATGTGTGCCGACAAATACAGAACCTCTTTAAGACTTGCAGATTATGGTTTAAGACAACCAATGACCAAGTTAATCAATGACCCCGAAAACTCAGTTGATATGGTTGAAGAAGCTGGTATTAAGTTTCCTTTAATTATGAAAACACTTAGAGGTAGTAAAGGTGTTGGTGTATTGTTTGTTGAAAGTCCAAAAAGTTTACACTCAATTGTACAGTTGATTATGAAACAAGATGAAGACGCTGACCTATTAGTGCAAGAGTATATTAAAACAGAGTATGATGTTAGAGTACATGTATTAGGTGGTAAAATATTAGCCTCTATGATGAGACCTGTTATCGAAGGTGATTTTAGGTCAAATGTATCACAAGGTTCAGTACCAAAAAATTACAAATTAACAGATTTAGAAATAGAAGAATGTTTAAAGGCTGCTAAGGCAGTTGGTGGTTATTGGACTGCTGTTGACTTTATACCAAGTAAAGACAGAGAAAATAAACCATGTTATTTCTTAGAAGTAAATTCAAGTCCAGGTACAGAGGGTATTGAAGAAGCTTCTAAAATGAACATTGCAAAGGAAGTTATACAACACTTTGCTAAGAAAGAAAATAGATATACAGTACCAACAGAGTGTGGTTATAAAGAAATCTTAACCGTTAAACCTTTCGGTGAAATTGTATCAAAGTTTGATACAGGTAACTCAGGCATGCCAGTTATTCATGCAGATAAAATGTCACCAAATGGCAAAACTATTACTTGGTCACTACTAGGTAAAACATTAACAAGTGATGTGATTCGTAAAGAAAAAATATCAGTTGGTGGTTTAAGAGATTATGATGAAGACCGATATGTCGTAAAACTAGATGTAGAATTCGCCGGTGGTTACTACAAAGATGTAGAATTTACCATTGATGATAGAGAAGATAGAACACCTATCTTACTTGACCGTGAGTTTATGAATCGTTTAAATGTGATGGTAAACCCACAAAGAAAATATGTAGTAACAACTAAATATAGTTTAGATTAGGAGATAATATGAGTGAAGTGAAATTATTAAGATTGAGTACAGGTGAAGATATAATTGCTAAAGTAGGAGAAAACGACCAAGGTGTGAGTTTACATAAACCATTTGTAATCATACCACAACAAAAGGGACCAGGTCAACCCATTCAATTAATGATGTCGCTGTATAATGCATTTGGTAAAAATGATACAGTAACGGTTTCAAAAGATAAGATTGTCTTTATGACAGAACCTAAAGATGACATCAAATCAAATTACGAAGCAAACACAAGTAAGATAATTACTAAACCATCAGGACTTATAACAGAAACTAATATACCAGGCTAAGGTCAATGGTAAAAGTTAATTTTGTAAGAGAGAATGGTGAAACATTATCGACAGAGATACCTGTTGGTTATACCATCATGGAAGCAGCTAAAGAACTGGATTTACCAGAGATACCTGCTGACTGTGGTGGATGTTGTGCGTGTGCGACTTGCCATATCTATGTAGATGTGTTACAATGGCCACAGTTAAAGATAAAAGATAACTCTTTAGAACAAGAGTTGTTGGAATATGAGAAAGGTTATATCGCAGACAAGTCAAGATTGGCATGTCAGATACAACTAAATGATGAATTAAATAATGTAACGGTGAAATTAAGAAAAGATGAACTTCTATAAAAATGTAATTGAACACAGAGGCAAACTTCTAATACGAGGTGTCTTAAATGGTAAAGAGTATAAAGAAAAAATTGATTTCGGTCCTACTTTATATTCATTAACACAAGAAGACTCTGTTTATAAAACACTACAAGGTCAATCTTTAAAACCTATTGAGTTTACCAATATTTTTGCAGCTCGTAAATTTCGTAAAGATATTGCAACACAAAATTCTCCTATCTATGGTCTTGAAAGATACCATTATCAATATATTGGCCAAGAATATCCAACAGATATTGATTGGGATAAAGAATATATTAAAATCTTTACACTTGATATTGAAACAACTTGTGAAGGTGGTTTTCCAGATGTACAAGACCCACAAGAACAGTTGTTATGTATTACAGTAAAAAATCAATCTAATAAACAAATCATTACATGGGGTGTAGGTAAGTTTGTAACTGACCGACTAGATGTAACTTATGTTGAATGTAAAGACGAAAAACAATTGATGTTTGAGTTTATGAAATTCTGGATTAAAAATTATCCAGATGTTATCACAGGTTGGAACACCAAGTTTTTTGATTTGCCATACTTGATGAACAGAATTAAATTGGTTGCAGGTGAAACGGTTGCAAACAAGATGTCGCCATGGGGTATAGTAAACCAAGGTGAAGTCATCACACATGGTAGACCACAAACTACTTACAATCTTTATGGTATTTCTATGTTAGATTACCTAGACTTGTATAAGTGGTTTATTCCAACACGACAAGAGAGTTATAAACTAGACCATATTGGTGAAGTTGAACTTGGTCGTGGTAAAGATGACGCCGGCTTTGATACATTTAAAGATTGGTACACTAAAGATTTTCAATCATTTGTTGATTACAATATTCAAGATGTTGAAATTGTTGACGCATTAGAAGATAAGTTAGGTCTTATTGACTTGTCACTTACTGTTGCATATGATTCAAAGGTAAACTATGATGACATATTCTCACAAGTTAGAGTGTGGGATACCTTGATTGCTAATCATTTAATGAAAAAGAATATATGTGTTCCTCCAAGACAAGAGAATACTAAAGATACGAAATATGAAGGTGCTTATGTTAAAGAACCTATACTAGGTAAACATGACTGGATTGTTTCGTTTGATATTAACTCACTATATCCACATATTATTATTCAATACAATATTTCGCCTGAAAAGATACTCGGTGAATCAGCTTATAATGTCAATGTTAATAAAATGATTGACATGACTGTACCACTTGACAATCTTAAACAAGAAGGAGTTTGCATAACACCAAACGGTGCCAAGTTTAAGAATGATAGTCAAGGTTTTCTTCCTGAAATGATGGAGAAAATGTACAATGAAAGAGTTGTATTCAAACAGAGAATGTTGAAGGCGAAAGCCGAATATCAAAAGACTAAAGACCCTAAACTTGTCAAAGAGATTGCAAGGTGCCATAACATTCAATGGTCAAAGAAGATTGCCTTAAACTCAGCTTATGGTGCAGTAGGTAATCAATACTTTAGATACTATGATGTTAGACAGGCTGCCGGCATTACAACTGCTGGTCAATTTATTATTCGTTTTATTGAGAAAAAGGTAAACAAATATTTAAATGAAATATTACAAAGTGGAGAAAACCGAGATTATATTGTTGCTTCTGATACTGATAGTATCTATGTTAGATTTGATAAACTTGTAGAAAAAACATGTCAAGGTAAAAGTCAAGAACAGATTATAGATTTTCTTGGTAAAGTTTGTGACAAAAAGATTGAACCATTTATTGAAAAATGTTTTGATGAGTTAGCAGATTATTCTAACGCATTTAAAAATGCCATGGTTATGAAACGAGAAGTGGTTGCCAATAAAGGTATATGGGTTGCAAAGAAAAGATACATGTTAAATGTACTTGATGATGAGGGAGTTAGACTTGCTGACCCCAAACTTAAACTTATGGGTATTGAGGCAGTCAAGTCATCTACACCACAAGTTTGTCGTGGTAAGATTAAAGAGGCAATCAAGGTTATCATGGCTAAAGAAGAAACTGATTTACATAAACTTGTTGCAGATTTTAGAAAAGAATTTATGCAATTACCGGCAGAGTCTATTGCCTTTCCTAGAAGTTGTAACAATCTTAAAAAGTATAAAGATAGTGCAAACATTTTTATTAAAGGTACACCAATCCATGTGAAAGGTGCATTAGTTTACAACTATCAAATACATAGACTAGGTTTACAAAGTAAATATCCTATTATACAAGAAGGAGATAAGATTAAATTTATCAAACTTAAGCCTGCTAATCCATTTAAGTTTGATGTAATTAGTTATATGACCACACTACCTGAAGAGTTTAAATTGCAAGAGTATATTGATTATGATATACAATTTCAGAAAACTTTCCTTGACCCTATGCGTTTCATTCTGGACGCTGTAAACTGGAAAGAAGAACCACAAGCAACATTGGAGGCATTCTTTGGATAATCCAGTAAACATATCAGGTCAGTTGCTTGAAGATAAAGTAGAAAACTATTGTAAAGAAAACAATATATCTTATCAAAGAGCAAAACCAGGCGCCCATGCCATAGATTTCATAATTGAAACTGATAATGGTAAGGTGTTTGCAGATTGTACCAATCAGAATTCAGTAGGTAGTGTTGAAGAAAAATTACCACATAAACTATGGAAGTACCATAACAAATATGGTTACAGTAATGTGTGTATAATTAAAGGTGACCATAAGATTAGTGCAACTGTACTCATGCATTGTAATGAGATGGCAAGAACTAAAAACTTTGACTTAACATTTAAAAGTTGTGAGGACTTTTGTAATACATTAACAACTAAAACGGAGAGTTTCTTTGGCTGATTTACCAAACAAAAAATATAAAGTAATCTATGCAGACCCACCATGGTTGTTTAGAACACGGTCAGATAAAGGCAAAGATAAAAGTCCTGAAAAACATTATGAATGTATGTCACTAAATGATATTTGTAATTTGCCAGTTAAAGAAATTGCAGATGAGGATTGTGTATTGTTAATGTGGGTATGTGACCCTATGTTAGACCAAGCATTAAAAGTTATTGACGCATGGGGATTTAAATATAAAACAGTAGGCTTCACATGGGCAAAAACAAATAGAAAGACACTTGGATTTTTTACAGGTTTAGGTTATTGGACTAGAGGTAATCCTGAAATGTGTTTACTTGCAACAAGAGGTAGACCAAAACGAATCAATAAAGATG
>Ga0222652_1000130_pt1 | contig 38308 bp, 40 predicted proteins | sample AntAcemetagen371_FD_179803 | JGI IMG/M metagenome (GOLD analysis project Ga0222652, IMG submission 179803) | Saline water microbial communities from Ace Lake, Antarctica - #371 | ecosystem: Environmental > Aquatic > Non-marine Saline and Alkaline > Saline | place: Antarctica: Ace Lake... | reverse complement strand
GGGGTGGCGAATGGGGGTGGCGAATGGGGGTGTCGAATGGGGGTGGCGAATGGGGGTGTCGAATGGGGGTGGCGTCCCCCAGCGACGCGCCTAGTGCTGGTTTGGCGCCACCTTTTTTAAAGGTGGCTTAGGTGGCTCGCCAATTCGCGTATCTTATCGCGCCAGTAGGCAATCGTGATACGATGCATATTGTATTTTTTCTGCGTCATTTCGTCGTAGGTTTTATGAAGCAGTTCTTCCGTGACATCGTCCCAGTCGTCCACAAACAGGATGGGTAGGTCGGCAAACTCGTTCATGGAAACGTGTTTTTTGACGATGGGGATGGTGCCCAAGTAGAGGCACTCCCACAGCCTGTGTGTATCCAGTCCGTTGCCGCGGGGCGCAAACGCGAATCGGTGGCACCGGACGTTGCGCAGAAAGGTTTCGTGTCCGGCATTGCTCATGTCGGGCACGCCCAGCGTGACCCATGATTTCTGCGCAAAGCGCTTCGTGATGTATTCTCTCTCGTAGGTGTAATTGGGCACGCACATGTTCATGTAGACAAGATTTTTGAGCCGTGTTCGCGGGGTATCGCACGCAACCTCGTAGATGCGGTCGGTGTTGCCGATAATCTTGTGTCGCCCCAGGCTGGCGGGCTCGTCTTTGTTGGTGATGCCTAAAGGGATGGCGTGGAGTTTGGGGTGGTCTATGTTTTTGTTCACGCAAAACCACGCCTTGAGTCGTGGCAGCTGAAGGATGGCCAAGTCGCACTCGTCCACGGAATAGTCGCTGTGGCCCGTGACCAAAATATCCAAGGAGCTGAGGTCAATGGTTTCGTTTCTGTCTCGCCACCCGCGAAGCGAGACAATGTTGCCGCGTCGTTGTTTTATAAAGTCCATCTTTATGTACTGGACGGACGGAACGTGTAACTCTTGGGTAAGCTGGTGTATTTTGTCGCCGGTGATGAAATCGTCGCGGGACAGCATGTATTCTTGCATGCGCATATTCATTTGCATGTGTGCGAGTAAGTAAGTAATGTAATGTAGGAGGATATATATTTTTTAAGTAGTTGTCGCAATGCTGCTTAAGAAATAGAAATGCGTCTGCGCCGCGCCCATATGGGGAAATTGGCTCCGTGGGGGTCCCATGCGAAAAAGGGCGGTCCCCAGTAGGTCTCGTCCTCCACTACCTCGGTGCCCCGCTTCTTGCGCAAGAGGGAGAACACGCTTTGGTCGTGTCGGTGTTCCTGAAAATCGGCCGCGTTGGGCAAGATGCTGGGAGTGTCATCAATCAGATGGTAGTTGTCGGCGCAGCAGGCTGCGTAGCATTCGCGGAACAGATTGGTGGTGTGGTTGCACTTGCGCGCCACGAAGATGCCGCCGACCAGCTGTTTGGAGTCCATGTACAATGTGTCCGTGGCCCGCAGGGCGTGGGCGGTGTCCATCTTTGTGAATCTGGATTCGGTAAAGTAGCGAAGAGAGAAGGATATCATGCCGTGGGGGGACTCGCGCGCCGCCCGCACGTAGTCCGCGAGTCGCGCCACCGAGTCGGGTGTGACGTTGAGTTGGCATCCGCCGTCCATGTAAACGACAATGTCGTCGTCGGCTAGTTGCGCAAGCAGCTTGAGTACGATGTAAGGTTTCCACAACCAGTACCCCCAGCCGCGGGGGTGGCTGGAAATAAACTCGCCGTGCTGTTCCCAGAATGCGGCGTCACTGGTAAGTATGGATTCGTCCCAGACGTGGAGTTCGTCAAAGAGCGAGACGCGCGCGGCCTCTTGGCGAAGCGCGGTGAGCGAGCCGCGAAAATCGGGGCCTGCGGCGAAGGTGAGGAGATGTATTTTAGGGCGAGACATACTATTTTGTTTTAATATTTATCCACCAAAATAACCTAATGTTTTCGTAGAGTATAGAATAGAGCATGGGCGCCAATCCAAATCCAGCTATAGATCCATATCCAGCACCGGAACCAGCACCACCACCACCACCCGAACTGGAACTGGACCTGACCTTGCCTGAAAACAACGGCGGGTATAGATACGACGAGTCAAGAGAGGAGTGGGTGTACGTGGGCGAGGGCCAGTCCGACCCGATGGCGGTGGAGTTTCGCATATACTGCAACGGGTTCTGGGGAAACGGGCACGGCACGTCGTTCACGGACCGCACAACGAGCGGCGCGATGAACGTAAACTTCTTCGTTTCTCTCTTTGAAAAGACTCGCATAAAGAATTTTGCATTTGTGGACAACGTGGAGGACGCAAACGTGTTGTTTGAGTCGGTGTTTGCGCCTAGCCTAGTCGGTTACAGAGCCGACTGGCGGTACAAGATTCACTATTCGGGCGAGAGTGTGCTGCGCACGGACCTGTATTTTCCCAACAAGTCGTACTACGAAGACTACGATGTGGTGTTGTGTTCGCACGGAGTGGTGCGGAGCAACGTGGTGGACGTGCCGTTCTTTGTGTACTATTTCTCCAACGGCGGCAGGCTTTCGCGGGTAGAGCCGGAGTTTCGGTACTACAAGCACTACCTCGCCGAGAAGTTCTGCTGCTACATAGTGTCCAACGGCAACATTCCCTATCGCGACAAGATTCTGGACGTGGTGGGCGGCTACAAGCGCGTGGACTCGGGGGGCAGGCACCGCAACAACCTCGGCGCAGCCTTGGAGTATCCGTACACGTCGGAGGAGCTCATTTGCTTTATTTCGCAGTACAAGTTCATGATATGCTTTGAGAACACGATAGAAGGGACGTATATCACGGAGAAGCTGGTCAATCCCTTTTTGGCGCGCACGATTCCCATTTATTTTGGCACAAATTATGTCACCAAGGTCTTCAATAAGGAGGCGTTTCTCATGCTGGAGGACGAGTCGGAAGCGAGCTACGCCAAGCTGCTTGCGCAAATCAAGGAGCTGGACGAAGATGATACCAAGTACATAGAGATGCTGAACAAGCCGGTGTTCAACCCCGATTTTGATTACGAGGGGACGTATGGCGTGGCCGCGGTCGCGGCAAAGATGGACCTTGCGCTGGAGCCGGTGGCGAACGTGTACACGCACCCCAACGACACCGCCTACCCCGAGGATGTGCGCAACACGTACGTCTGCTTGTTGGCGTACCGCGCGCGCCACCCGCAGGAGTTTCGGCGGGAGGAGATGCGCAATATGATCGCCAACTGGCAGGCGTATTTCAGGCTGCACGACAAGGACCTGAAGATAGTGATAGTGGAGCAGGACAACGCCAAGCCGTTCAACAAGGGGCTTCTGTGGAACGCGGCATTTCTGGAGGCGGAGCAGTACTTTGACGCGGTGGAGCCCAAGTATTATCTGCACAATAACAGCGACAACTTGATCAACATGGGCGAGCCGTTTCCGCCGGACGTGGCGTCGCCTGACGTGGGATTCACTGATTTGCGCCGCGTGCCGCACTTGGACGACTATATAGGCAGCAACATGCTTGGTGGATGTTGTTGCTTTGATGGCGCGTCATATCGCAAGACGAACGGGTTTCCCAATAACATCTGGGGGTGGGGCGGCGACGATTGGGCGATTATGCGCCGCATCCGCGAGCGCGGCGTGAACTACCGCCGCAGCGTGGTGTTCAACACTAGGTGGATGATAGAGAACCGCGACCACGTGCGAGACAAAGCGGCCAATGACCAGAACATCCAGATTGCGCTGACGGAGCCGATAGAGAAGAGCGGGCTCAATAACTGCACATATAACGTGATGCGCTTCGGCGAGTTTTACGATGAGGAGGATGGTGTTATACATTTGTGTATTGATTGATATGGGGGTGGCGCCCCCCAGCGACGCGCCTACTGCTGGTTTGGCGATGGGGGTTGCGATGGGGGTGGCGAATGGGGGTGGCGCCCCCCAGCGACGCGCCTAGTGCTGGTTTGGCGCCACCTTTTTTAAAGGTGGCCCCCAGCGACGCGCCTAGTGCTGGTTTGGCGCCACCTTTTGTAAAGGTGGTCCCCAGCGACGCGCCTAGTGCTGGTTTGGCGCCACCTTTTGTAAAGGTGGCTTTTAACAATTATTTGCCAAACATGAGACGCACATTGCTTCTCCTCCATCTATGTCGATGCATGGGGCTGCACAAGCAACGCACCACCATGGACATGAAGAGCCCAAGCGCGGGTGAATTTTAGGTACGATTTGCTTACCTATATTACGAAACGGAAATCGTGCTCCGCTACCGAGTGCAGCAGAGCTCCATTTCGGTTTAACAGGTGGGTTCAGGTCTGTGGAACCGCCCTGATAAGTTGTCTTGACCATTCTGATGGACGTCGGCATTATATAAATACTATATATAATAATTAATTATAGTGGATGTGTGCTAAAAATACGCGCAAATTCAAACGCATATAATAGTGTATTATACGTATCTATCTATCTATCTCGTGATGAGCTTTTCTGCATTATCACGACATAATGTCATATACCTTATTTGGTGCATCTGATGTGCGCGCGCATTAGGCCCCGACGACATCGGGGCGCTGGAACTTCTTGACGCACTCCCATATTTTGGCGGCCTCGTCGATGGTGAATGCGCCGCGCTTCTGCGCGAGGCCGAGGAACTGGACCATCACGTTGAGCGCGGTGATTTCGTTGTCAATTTCAAGGCTGGTAAGGCGGGGCTTGGGTGTCTCGGTGCTGCTTCCCTCTGACGGGGTGGGGGTATTGGTGGGTGTGGGTGTGGGTGTGGGTGTGGGTGTGGTCTCCATTTACTATATATGCATGAATATATTTAAGTGAGTTTACATATAAAGGTTTATGAACAAAGAATCTTCATATTGTATGTCGTCGGATAATCGCGTGGTGCACGTGGTATATGGGAGCCAAACTGGAAACAGCGAGGAGATTGCGCGCACCCTGTTGCAAAAAATACAAGACGCTATCGCCGGCAGCGGCAGCACGTGCATCGTGGATTGTAAGCCGTTGAATGAGTGGACGACTACTTATACGCAATGGAATAGCGAGCGCGCGCTGGTACTGGTGGTGTGTTCTACAACGGGCAACGGAGACGCGCCTGTAAATGCGTGTCATTTTTGGCGTCAATTCAAGAAGCGGTCTCTGCCGAAGGACACCTTGGACAACACGCGCTTTGCGGTGATGGGTCTCGGCGATTCAAACTACGACAAGTTCTGCAACATGGGCAAGCAGCTCAACCGGCGATTCGGCGAGATGTCTAGCGTGCCTTTCCGCGAATTGTGCTGCGTGGACGAGGCGCTGGGCTTGGAGGAGCAGGTGGACGTTTACTTGGAGGAGATAGTTCCTAGGGTGTGTAGATGGTTGCTGCGCGCATAGTGAAGATAATCAAAACCAATATAAAGTTGTTTGTATATATAAACCAGCAATGATACTTGCCAGAATGTTGAGTTATATCACAGGTAACAAATGGAGCATGGTTCAGATTAGTCCACATTCCATATATGTAGTGAACCGAACTGAACCCGCAAAATGTATAATTGTGAAAAAAAATATTGAAACGGGTGTGGTCTCGGTATCCATGCCACTTTCGCAAACCGCGGAAAGAGAATGGTTTGTTATCCGGTTTGGTGGCGAAATGCATGCATACGAATACTTGGAGAATATCATCATGGATGATGGTGAAGACCGCGAACAGCATAGCCGAGACATGAAACCGCGAATTATCGGCGTGAAACGCAAACGCCGCCTTATTTGCGGGACGCGTGCGAAAGAGAATAACCGCGTGATTGTATAGGTGGTCGGCTGGTCATGCAAAATCTAAAAAAAATGAATATAAAATAGTGGGTTATTATATTCATTCATTGTCAATGTCATCAAAGATGCAATTACGAATGGTCGGAGAGAAAATCGCCGCCCTGCTGGGGAAAAGTAAAGAAAAAATAGGCGTGCTTACCATTCTACACAACGAACCTCGCGTGACCTTGAAGGTAAGCATAACAGACGGGTACCTAACAGAGATACCCATGAACAATTTATATTGCAAAGAGCTTTCTGAGTATTATCCGTGGATAAAAACATCGTGCGTGACGGGCTGTGGAATGGACGAGCCGCCCATTGACAAGACGTACTATGTGAAAAGCAGCAACCCGTACACCATTGAAGTTACCATTTGCGAGTATTCAGAAAGCATTCCCTACACGCGAGCGTACACATTGTCTATAGAGAAACATCCCTCGCCGGAGGACGTAATCGGTATCGCGCGCGATAGTGTACCTTCGCGCACTTTACCCGTCATACTGGACTCGGGTGTTCTTGATTACGCCTATGACTATGAGTATGGCCAATTGGACAGCATACCACCGCTTAGTTTAAAAAATATAATAAAAGATATCTCCCCACCCAAGCTTACGAGAGCAACGCATCACGCCTTGTTCTGTGCCGAAGAGGAGATGTAGGACCACCTTTAAAAGCCACCTTTAAAAAAGGTGGCGCCAAACCAGCACTAGGCGCGTCGCTGGGGGGCGCAACCCCCATTCGCAACCCAAGTTAGTTCAGCCAGAACGGCCAGCCGTCGGGCAGTTTGGAAATGGCCGAGGGGTACATGCCCCATATTTCTTCCCACGCGGGAGACACTTTTTTGTTGGGTTTGATGGAGAACGGGCACGTGTTGTTGTAAGGAAATTCCGCGCCGACGCAGGGGTTGCATGGTTCGTTGATGAACTGGAATCCATTATACAACTGCGGCAAATCCTTGGGGTCAATGTCTTCGTTTTCGTACATGGCCTGTCCAGAAATGCCCTGGTTGAATCCCTTGAATTTTTGCATTTGCAGCTTGCCCTTGTTGCAGCGAATGGAGTTGCTGTAGACATCAGGGTGCACAAGGCCGCTGGATATGCCGTAGGTGCCGCGGCCGTTGTAGTCGCTTATCTCTCCCTCGTTTCTCGTGCGTTTTCCAAACAACAAGAATTGGCCCTCGTCTTCGTTCATTCCTAGTAGGTGCAACATGGCCTGTTCGTTGTAGATGGTTTGGTCTGAGCGCATGGCCTTCTTGGGGTCGCGTTTTATGTAATGGTTGCGCGAAAGCACGTCAGCATAGACATCCTTTGTGCGGTCCTTCCATGGCCAGCGCCCGTCGCGCAGCAACCCCTTTGCCTCTTCCTCCGTGGCCTGTTGTTGGACTATGTCCATGTCAAAAACTATGTCGGGGTTATGGCGGAGCTGCCAGTTCAAAAAGTCATCAATAGTTTGCTGGCTCCAGATGCGTATGGTGTCATTGACAAATCTCTTGACTTTTGGTTTGCCGTCGTCGGGGTCAATGTATTCTTGGTCGAATAGCGACGTTTTTTGGTAGGAGAGCTCGCCAGCGCTCTCTTCGGCCTCTTTGAATTGGGAGGTGTTTTCGTCGTTTGCCGTGCCAAACCCTTCTTTTCCGTGGAGTAGATAGGGGAGGAATGCAAAGAGGAATATGCCAAAGACGACTAAAGCGCTGCCGCTGCCTAGATTATGTAGAAGACGCATCTTGTAGACAACTAGCACCAAAACTAGGAACCCCACGTATATAGATATAGATATTTGTGTCATCATGTAAAATATGGAGAAAATAACAACACGTCCGAACCATGAGTATCCCTCAAATAGGATACACATGGTTGACTTTGCCCTATTTATGCCGCGCAGCAGGTGTACTCTTTGCTAGCAATAGGATTGCTCACGCAGCCGCCGTATTGGTACGTGCATACGCCGTCCGTAAAATAATAATTGGTTGTGCCCAATTGATTGGCGCAGTAGTCGCACATCCACGCGCATCCCGTACCGGCGGTGACGTTAAAGGTGATGCAGCCGTTGTTTTTTTCGCTGAAACCCACAAGGTGTCTGTCTTGGGGAGTGCATCCTGAAGCTCCGCGAACGGAGACGGCGCCTGCATGGCATGGCGTGCAGGCGTGGGCGCCGACGAGGGAGAATGTGTTGTTGGTGCAAGGCGAACATATTTCGCCTGAGCTGGAAAAGGTGCCTGGACTGCAATGCAGGCAAATGTCGCTGAAAGGAGCGGTGCCTGATTGGCAATCCAGTGATTGGGGGGTTGGATAAAGGGTGAGTGTGTGAGCAAATGTTTGGCAAATAAATCCGCCTGCGAGGAATGCGAGAAGGAGGGGAGTATACATTAGTTAGACATAAGAGAGATAAAAAATGCCCGAAATGTACGCCCGCGTATCATGACGTGATGCGCCGCGTATGACGCCTGTCTCTCTAAATAATTATATCGCTGAATATTTTAGAGAGTAACTATAGAATGATGATACCTTATATTGTGGCAACATTAGCGCCATTGGTAAACTGCATTCAAATATTCCCCCAATTATACAAAACTTACCTCACAAAAAGAGTGAAGGATTTGTCGCTTTATTCGTTGTTACTCATCCTAACGACAAGCCTGCTTTGGTTGCTGCATGGGTATTTCATAGACGACATTTCGTTAATTGCGGCAGGCGTGGTTAGTGCGATTGTGAACATGACATTGTTGCTATTATATTTTCTTTACCGGAAAAAGCGCTAGTTCCTGCTTTTTTTGCGGCGGCGGCGCTGGCCGGCCTGTGGTCGGTCGGTGTTTTGAAAGGTCGATGGAAGATGCAATCTATCTAGTTCGGTCTGCGTAAGGGCGGTATTTTCGGCCGAATATGCCTCTCGTTCGTATCTATTGTTTTGGTATGAATCTCTGCAGGTGTACATACAATATTGGCAATAGAACCTACACCACCCGTCTCGTTCTATTTGGCGGACGTGCGTCATTTCATGTTTGAATGTGGATGGCATCGTTTCTTCCATTGACGTTGATAACAGCATGAATGGATACACCACCAGCCCATCCAATCCTAGTAATCGCGTGAACCACGAGTTATATACAACTCTGATAGTAGTCATGTATCCTCTTGAATAGGTAAACCGAACAAACTATCTAAACTCTTTCACAGAAGCTACATCTACATGGGGGTGTAACAAAAAAATGAATACTTTTGAGTGATTGCTGTGATGGTAATTATCATTACTAAATTTTACCGGCGCAAATATGACAGGACCACTAAGGCTGATTCATCCGGATGTTATTACCCCTGTTAGTACCACCAATGTGGCTGATGGCGTGGAAGCGGATACCCATGTAAACATGGTGTCTGCGACCCCCGTAAGACGCACACGACGTTTCTACAACTTTAGGGAAGCAGCATCTCCCGAATCGCCTTGTATCCCGATTATAAATTTAAATAGTGCGCTTGATGCTGACACGTTGACCGATACAGATATTGATGGCGATGATGACAATACCGACGCAGAGACATCTGCTGCGTTTATTTCAAACCATATAGAGCGTTCGCAGGAAAGGGAATTCGGTAGATTGTTGCGCCAATATCAGGAACGCGAAATCCGGCCCCATCCCCAGCAGCCCCAGCATAACAACAAGGAAAACATTCCTCCGGCGGAACCCCAGCCAAAATACTTGGGCCTCAAGCAGATTGCCTACATGAATGTGCAAGAAGCGATCGCGCTTAGTAAAAAGTATCACAACATAATAGCTTCTAACGTGGTATTGGAATTGTATACCACTGCGTGGTTGATTGACCCATGTTTGGAGACGCTGGGGGAGATTGGCGTCATGCTGGAAAATGATGGGTTCTATGCTGATGCTGTAAAATGGTACATGCGTGCATTGGACAATGGCTGCGTGACCTCCATATACAACTTAGCGGACCTCTACGACAATATGCACCCTGAGCTTGGGCTTCCCGATATGCAAGTAGCCCGAGCATTGCATTATTACAGATTAGGCGCTGCCCTGCAAGACCACGGATGCTTGGTGAAAGTAATGTCTAGGTACTACCAGATGACCAATGCACATTCCTTAACCACTAATGAAGGTGTTGACGCTCGCATCATGTTGAATAAGTATTACACGAGCATGATTCGTCTAGAGGAGCCCTGCCAATGTCACAATGAATCATGTGCATGTCCGTATACCTTTGACAGGTACGACCCCAAAGGGATTGGCTATGACGACGTGGACAGAGAGATATTCGACGAATGTCTGGCCGACTACACTCTGCTTGGCGCAATCAAGCAGGGCGAGGAGCTGCTGAGCATTCTGGAAGAAAAGAACGACGACCGGCTTGCGGAGACGATGACAGACATCAGCTATTTGAAGAAAGGGAATAAATATATATCGTATCGTAACAAAATTGCATTGTTCACAAAGTTGAACCACGTGATAGAATGCGCTATTTGTTACGAGACCAAAGTGAACATTGATTTAAACTGCGCGCACACCTTTTGCGAGGATTGTTACGTACGAGTTTACGAGTCTGCGTGTCCTATGTGTCGGTGTCAATCCCACTAAATAAAATAAACAATACAACAAACAGACTTGTTCTTGTAATTATCAATTAACTAACTCTCCTATTTTCTTGCGCGTGTCTTTGGTGCGCCAGCCTCTCCCTTCTTTGTACGTTTGCTTCGCGTGGTATTGTTTTTTTTGCGAGAGGAGCTACTTTTACTCGGCGGGTCCTCCTGCATGTCGTTAACATCAATATCTTGTTGGACCGGTTCGTCGTCGCTGTCGATGTCGTCGCTGTCGTCGTCGCTGTCGTCGCTGTCGTCGCTGTCGTCGCTGTCGCTGTCCCCGCCCCCGCCCCCGCCCCCGCCCCTCTTGACACGTTTGTTGTTGTCGTCGTCGTCATCCTGAAGGTATGAAATAGTAAATATAGAAGCGATGGCCGCTCCCGCAACAGCTAGTAGTTTGTAATTCATACTTGTGGTGCATACAAAATAACGGCGAAGAATACGTATATTTTGTTGAAAAAGAACCCTATGTTATTGTATGTATAAAGTGGGTAATATAGAGTTGGATTTGGTTAACTATGAGGGACCTAAATCTATCCAACCATTATTGTCATATTTTGATGGGACCAATGCCGTGTTGGTTATAAAACGATTGGATGTTACTACATCCGCAGAGGGATGGGACGAAACGTTGTCCGTCTTGATACACGACCATGACGGCCATATAATGATTGTTTCCGTGGGACCTTCTCTGAGTAACCTGAAGCTAATAGGTTGCATCACTATGCCAGATGTCGTATTTGCACAATCATCGGAGATTATCGACGATGCATGGTTTCCGACGTATAAACCATTTAGACAATTTGAGCACTATCCCCAGTATATTTCACGAGATCATTTTAACAATATCTTTGGAAGCGACGTGGTAGAGCTTCCTTCTTCTCTCTTTGCATTAGGAATGAAAGATGGAGGTGTGTATATTTACCATGACGCACAAGGGCAGTACACTTGGGACTATGAAATCAAATACACCATAGATTTTATTATAAGCATGATGTTTGCCCGTACGCCACGGGAAGTCCCGCCAACGTTTTATTGCATATTGTGCGCATTGGACGGCTACATTGAGCAATGCTATCCTTCTCCGAACAGAACCACCCCTGTTCGCGTGGGCGAGATAGAGTACAGAAACAAGTCGCTCATTGATGTCTCAGCCTACCGAGACAACGAATATCCGGTATTCCATGCACAAAAGTACATACTTGGTCAATCAGTTCGCAAACACATACCTTACACGATACCGACCATAGACCGGTATTACCTGTACCTAAACAGATATAATGGATATAGGTCTATTCACCGAGGAATCCCGTTCAAGGACAAGTTTCCCGCCATTGTGTATGCCGGAAACGACCGCGGAAGCAAATACAACTTTTTAATGAGAAAAGACATACCTATTTCTCAGCGGGCCTATTTTGCAAGCGATGTTGTTGACAAGACCCACGTTGTTACTGGAAACGTGCCACGGGACATGATGATCAACTACAAATATATACTGGACATTGACGGAAACGCGTGTACATGGGACGCGACCGCTTGGAAACTAAATTCTGGTTCGGTGATACTCAAAACCGATTCAGAATGGGTGCAGTGGTTCTACGAGGAATACGTGCCTTGGGTGCATTATGTCCCTGTGAAAGATGACTTCTTTGATTTGCAAGACAAGTTTGCATGGTGCGAATCACATCAAGCCGAGTGTGCTGAAATGGTAAAAAAATGCAAGGCGCTGTTCCAAAAAATATACAGACATGATAATGTGGTGAAATATATGGAAGGGGTCATCTTGAAATTTGCCAAAGAATATGCGGCTACTTCCGCGTAATTTAAAGTAGCGTTGCTGGAATATAAACAGCGCACGGAGTGCCATTTCCGTTGTTGGCTACAGGAATGGGTTTTTGTGCTGCGCTGGGGTTTGCGCATTGGCGCTGAATATGCAACGTATGTTCGCTGGAGGTTTGTGCCTGTTTTATAAACTTTGTATATGGACCATTGGCAGCCATCGTGTTATATTTAAAATTGGCTGCACTTTTTCTGCAGCCCGTTGGACCGCATTTAACAATGTATCCTTCGTATAATGCTTCGTCGTTGACGCCCACCACGCAGGTATTTGCGGCGGAAACCTTGCTTATGTACACGCCTTGTGACGCGTTGTCGGTTTTGTCTCCCGAGAATACGTCTTTCACAATATAGTTAGGATATTGTCCGTTGTACAAGTATCTGTACTTCTTTCGCAACATACCATACTGGGATAATACGGGAGGTTTTACATACATGTACTGGGTGCCATTTACCAGCACCCGAAGCGCGTTTAACGTGGGGAGAGGTCGTTTATATGTTCCGCAGCACCCGCCGTTCCCCACTGGATGTATGCCTCGGAAAGGCGTTCCGCTCTTGGACATGTGCATGCTTTGTCCAACTCCTCCAACATTTCTATGCGTGCCAGATACAGAGAACCCGACAGGGCCGTAGGTATCCTTGGCCAGCTGAAGCTGGGTAAGGCCGGTTCGGCCAAAGGGTCCTTGAGGCAACCAGTACCCGCCAGGCGGCTTGCCGCTTCTGTTTGACCCGTATAGGATGACAGATTTCTTTTTCATAGCAACGATAGACATTATGTAATAACTGGAGATAATAATGTCTCTTTGGCAAAGGCTGGGTCAAAACATCGCGGTAATCTCGCGACATTCCTACCGCTTACCCTTACCGCTTACCCTTACCGCTTACCCTTACCCTTAGTCCTGCTTAAATGATGAGACAAACTCGGTCGGAGGGCTCTGTGTTCAGGCACTTGATGAGCATCCAGTATAGCTTTGTATCAAGGATGGGTCTCACTACGTTAGTATGAAACTCTTGAATTGGTTTGTCTGGAAAGAGAGAATGCACAATGACCGCCGCTAAACTATAGTAGACCGCACTCTTAGGCAGTTCTGCAGGAAGCTTGCGTATGCGTTTGTACTCAGGTGCAAGATAGAGGGGTTCTTGCATAAAAATTGGTTTGGTGATGAAAAAAGTGCGTCTGCTTGTCAGCTTAACTACATGTTCTTCTCCCAGATAAAGAAAGTATTTGTTATCCACCACAATGATGTGTCTTGGGTCAATCCACGAAAGAGTATATCCGCGGGTCTCAAGATGAAATATTTGGTTGCCTATGGTGGTGGCTAGACACATCCCATCGTCATACGTGAATTTGTTGTGGTGTCCTGCCTGTGTATTAATATAGTCGCGGAAAGAGCCTACCGAGTTTGCGATAAAGCTCAATTCTGCTCGTGAAGAAGATAATGAAACGCTTGGCAAGAAGGAAAGAGCGCACATGGACGAACAAAGCGGCTCGTGCACCTCTTGAAATTGAATGACACATCGGTTGCTATGAATTTTATACTTGTACATATAGCATGAAGAGAGAAATTGTCGGCACTGCCGACGAATGGGTAACCTAAATTTCTTGAAACTTTTCAAAAGGGTCAATAAGGTTCTTAATAAAATTGTTTATTTGCGTGGGTTCGGTTATATTCATAAATGAAGATGGGTAAAACAAATCCCGAACCCAGTTGCGCTTCAGCTGATCGTGGTTATAAATTTCCTGTTGGAACATCTGGTCGATTACGGAGAATCCCGATTTCATGGAGAGGATATACCTGACCAAATCCTTCTTCTTGTTGAACAACGCCACAAGGCGTTCTTTATCTGTGAGAGAAACAGAGGGGCGTTTTGAATTGATGTATCGTATTTCGTTTTTCACGTTTTTCAATATAGTGATGGCTTTTTTCTGAAAATCGTCTATCCGCTTGATGATGGAGAAAATGTTCGTGTTGTAGGTAACTGGGTACAAAATTCGTATATATCGCGGTATGATAAACTGGTTGGTTTCCTTGATTTCATATATCTTCTTTTCTGCCTCCAAGATTGTGTTCATGACCTTTTCCTCCACCTCCATTTGTTTCTCCTTTTCGTTGTGTTCTGCGGTTTCAATCGCATTGGATGTATATAATTTTGTAAACAGAAGAACATACCCGCTTGTGAATTCCACCTTAGATTGTAGCTTATCGTATTGGTGTGCAGATGTTTTATAGGCTTCCGATGCGGCGTCTAGTTTGAGAAAATTGACCATGGCTAGAAGAAAACCAATGCAGCCGTTGATGGACGCGAGAACATGCGCGCCCCAATCATATTTGGCAACGATAGACGACATAACGGACGCCGCCGCCGACAGGAATATGGCGGGCATCATGAGGCGATATAGCTGGTTCTCGGAGTAGTGTTTGGATTCCATATAGATGGTCTTCTGACCCTTTAAGTAACTGGCCAGTACATCAAGTGACGACGAATATTGAGTGCCCTTGTCAAAGTAGTATTTGTCAATAGCGCTCGCCACTTGAGTATAATTTAGGCGTCTGTATTTTCTATCGCGTGGCTGATTTCTTTCGTCAATATCCTCTGTTGTGGAATACTCGCTGTCGCTGAGGTCGCTGCCTGCTTCCGCGTAGTATAGCTCGCCGATATCAACGTATCCGCCATATTTGGGTTTGGCATTGGCATTGGCATTGGCATTGGCATTGGCATTGGCATTGGCATTGGCATTGGCATTGGCATTGGCATTGGCATTGGCATTGGCATTGGCGGGCTTCTTCCTTTTTGATGGTGTTGATGGTGTGCGTGACGTATCGTTTATATCCAACACAATCATGTTGCTGTCTGTGGCAACTATACAACCGCCCGACTCAATATCCGTGGCGGGAAGGTTGGGCGTAGTTGGATTTTCCATTATGGAGAGTATACAAACTAGTTTTTAAACCTTTTACTACATCCGATAAATGTAGTGTAATCTTCTTTATGTAAAGTATACCTGCATAATACACGTGTGCAAAAATCGGTGCAATCTACCCACCAACGAGTTAATTACACCCTTGAAGATTTACACCCTTGAAGATTTATACCGGTGAAGATTTAAAACCGCACCTCTGCGAGGTGCTTGATTTCAAATCATTACTGGCATCTTACTTGAAGAATGAATCCGCTATGCGGATTTAATTCTTCAAGGGTGTAAATCCGCACAGCGGATTCAAACTTCAAGGGTGTAAATCTTCGCTGGTATAAATCTTCGCTGGTATAAATATACATATAACACATATATATATATGGCTTTCAAAGGACGACGCACAAGGAAAAACGTTCCATGGCGAGGCTGGAACAAGGAAAACCCAGGGTACCATCAGCGAAGTGTTATGCTCCGCAAATGTGGCAAAAAGTGCTTTTTGGGGCCAAATAAGTCATTTCCCATTTGCAAGAAGAATACCTGCAAAGTCAGCAAAAAAGGCGTATATGCCGCGTACGTGCGCTCGCACCAATACCATAAAAAGGGCATTTCAAAGAAGGCAAAACGTATGCTGCGAAAGATGTCTGCGAAGAAGAGAACGAAAAGGCGTAGAATGGAATAAAAATGAAATTTAAGTCATTAGTATCTTGTTTACATAGAATAAAGAAGATATGAATCCGTATGCTCATTTAACAAAATGTCCATCTCAAAATAAATTGGCGCATGAACCCTCAAATAAAGACGTGTATCACCGCCATCTTCTGCATGTAGACGATAACGCTGAATGGGGGTTCTTTGTAGATTTGGAGACATACCAATATGTCAACCAGTTAAGGTCAAACCGCCAACACTACCTTCAATATCCATACAACAAGTTGAACCCCATTTATGAGGACGATGATTATAAATGGGAGGACGCCGACAAGCTGCATGGACGAATAAGTCGCGGCAAATCCATCTGGGTAGAATTGTATTCGGTATTAGTGGACAAAAAAGTTGGCATAATGATTATAGCTGACACAAAAGGAATTGTTGCTACATTTGCAGGGGTGTGTGCTGCATGGGGAATTTGTTCGTACATAGGAAAATATGTATAACCAACTAGCTAACTATAGACATGGGCAGTAATCAACAACATCCACGTCAGGACATTGTTCATTTACAAATGCAGATACATCAAGTATCATATAGTTAATAAACTTTTGTGTGCCGCATGGGGTGTCGCCGACAAGTTTGTTGTCTGGGTCAATCTGGTAGTACGCAAAAAATGGCGTTAAACTGGGGTCTATTTTTGCAGCCACATTGGGTGCTGAGTTTTTCTCGATTACCAATATATTTGGTATATACAATGTGGTTACCAAATTAACCTCCATCGATGTCTTGTCAAAGGGAAAAATATCGCATCCGTGCTCGCAGTTTGAACGTGTGGTTTTTCTCATGTCAAGCAATCTGCCTTGACTATTTACATAATTTGTGTCGTCGTTTGAATTACAATTGCAGTAAAGTGTGTTTGCGCGTTTTGCTGTAATTATGTCAGTATAATTTATTTTCTTCGAAAAGGTCCCAAACGCAGGTTTAGCGGGCGTAACTTTGAATGCATGAGCCATTTATATTTTGTCTAGATAAAAACTTGAATAGTAAGTATGTATTTAATAAATGGATAGGCATTCTTCGGCAAACTATGCAGAGCTTAGTAAAGAAGAGAAGAAGACGCAGTGTGTCGCATGCAAAGGCGTTGGGTTGGTGAAGAAACAAACGATTGCGTGTGAAACGTGTCATCATATACTTTCGTGCAGTTATTGTAATCAAACGGGCAAATCAAATCACCCATACGAAGAGTGTGCCAAATGCTGGGGAGCGGGAGAAGTATAACATGGCGCCTTATTGTAGACGTCATGTTATATATTACCTATTTGTTGGAATGGAGTATGGAGTAAGGCAGATTGCGTCGTTATTTCTTATCGGGAATGCTAGGCGCGTTTGGCCATTCTGCTACCCGCTTTCCAGTTGTAAATGACAACACAAAACTGAAGTCCATATTATTGAGGTTAATGTTGCGGCCGTACTCGTCGAGCATCTGTATATGCAGTCTTTCAATATTAACATGCCCGTAATATTCGCGCGCAGTGGATACAATACCAATATTGCTGAAGGTGATTGCGTTTCCGCGCGAGGACTGCACTGCAATGCGCGCAAGTATATTCTTATTAAGTAATGACTCATTAAATGCGCTGAAGAAGGTGTTGTTGTAGTTGTTGTAATCGTCGATGGATAAATATACGTAGGAGGCGCCATTCAAGTTGAGCACCCCCTCGGTGATGTAGGCAGAGTTGCCCGTGTATTTGCCATTGCGGAACCCAAGCTTCCACCCCAGCTTCAATGGGAGAGGCGTGGAAAAATCGGGCGCGCCATTTTTTGCAGCTTGTAGGTCAATTTCAAAATTGAATGGGGTTGAAAAGGGAAATGATTCTACGATGCCGACCACAAGCTGGCCTGACCCGCTCGTATTGGCGTCGTTTTGGTTGACCGAGAAGTATATGTATTGCAAATAAGTTGTTGTTGTGAGACTTTGCATGTATGTATTAAAGAGCGTCGTTGTATCTAATGGTGTATAGTTTCCGTCAGGCATTTCGATGAGTGTTTCTTCTAAATCTCCTGCAGTTTCCGAGCCAGCCCGCACCCAAAAAAAATTGTTGGCCAATGTTTTACTCACCGAGAAGAAGGCGGTCGGCGGAAACTCAATGGCCGAGAGTTTCATGTTGACCACAGAGTTAATTTTCATAGGCAACACCGCGTGGAAGTTGCTGGGCTGCGTCACATAATAGTTGTCGCGAAATCGCGAGTCTATGTTGAGCACTATGTTGCGATTTTCCTTCTTCACTGGATTAATCATGGGAGGAAAGTAATCAGACGGGTGGGTTGGGTGATACATCGATGGGGGCAGAGACTTTGGCTGCGATTTGAGCTCTACCACGCTAAGATTGGGTAATGCATATGTCTCTAGAAGGTCCCGTCCCTTGGTGATAAAGGCTATGGTTTTTTTCTTAACGTCTTCGGAGATATCGGTGTTTGACGTGATATTTTTTGCCAATTTGGAAGCATTATCTTCAAGCTCTGACACTTGGTAAGAGCTTTTCAGGTTAAAGATCTCTTCCAAATCTTTTTGGGTGTAGTTTTTAATATTTAGATCGAAATTGGCCATTCGTTATATATATAAACCAATAAAACAAAATTATCCAAACTCGCCATGAATATCTAAAAAAATGATTCTGGTACTGCATTAGCATGTATATAATAAACACCGAATCACTATGCAAAATAGAGTAAATCTTGGTGAGAAGCAACAGGAGGCGTTTGAGTTGTACAGACAAGGCAAAAACGTGTTTATGACCGGACCCGGCGGAACGGGCAAGTCCACGCTTATTCGAGAAATATATGACCATGGCGAAAGAGAAGGGCGCTCAATTGCAGTAACTGCCATGACGGGGCAGGCCGCCCAAACGATTGGGTGTGACTCGGTGACCATTCACCGGTGGGCTGGTGTGGGGCTATGCAAAGGGACGCGTGAGGAGATCATCCACAAGACCCTCCAGAACTCCCGTACACGTAAACGCTTGCTATATACAGAGTGCTTGGTGATTGACGAAGTTAGCATGATGTCCAGAGAGATGTTTGAGGTGCTGGACAAGCTGGGGAGAGCGGTGACAGAAACTGCTACGCCCAAGTACAGGGAATATCGTCCGCACAGGAATCCAGCCCGCCCATTTGGCGGGCTTCAGGTGGTGTTTTCGGGGGACTTCTTCCAGCTCCCTCCGGTGGAAGATAGCGCTGCGTTCTGCTTCACGTCTCCTATGTGGTTTGCCACGTTTCCCAAGGAGAATCATGTTACCTTGGATATATTGTATCGTCAAGGCGGCGACCAGTCAGAATTCCGCAAGATGTTGAACAAAATGCGGGAGGGGAAACTCACGCCCAAATCGTTGGAGGCGCTGCGCAGACGCGTGATTTCTCCGCCAGAAAACGAGGTGATTCCTCAGCTGTACCCCAAAAAGAAGGATGTGGAACGCGTTAACAATCAGGAGCTAGAAAGGCTATCTGGTCCCCTGCGCACGTATTCACTTATGAAAGACGAAGTGCCAAACATATGTGCCATGACGACAGACGTTGCGGGCAGATACAAGCTCGGTGTTTCGTGTGACACAAATTATGTTCGGGTCAGTTACGTCAAAAATAAAGAGGACGACATGACCCAATTTGTATATGCTGAAAATGTACGCAGGGAGGAAGAAAATGCTCGCATAGAGGAAGAATTCAACAAGTACAAGTATGAACGGGGTGGCGGCTCTGACGAGGACCCATTGAACCCTCCGACAAAATTACCTATGCTGCGCAGGTATGTTGAATTTACTCGCAAGGACATTGAAGAAGAGTACAGAGACCTAGCGCAGAAGGTGCCTATTCCCAGTGCGCTGCATCTCAAAACAGGCGCGCATGTGATGTGTGTTATTAACCTGACAAAAAAGCCCACCTCTGGGGACCCTGGCTATCAGTTATACAATGGTTGCCAAGGCAAGGTGGTTGATATACAATATGGGTTGCCTGTGGTGAGGTTCAATGGCATCGCCGCGTTAATCACTATGGAGAAACACGCGTGGTCGTCGGACAAGATTCCGGGCGTCTCCTTCACGGGCATCCCGCTCATCTTGTCGTGGGCTATGACCATCCACAAATCGCAAGGATCCACGCTGGACGCCGCCATTATAGATTTGGGTCCTGGCGTGTTTGCGGTCGGGCAATCTTACGTCGGGCTGTCTCGCGTGCGAACCTTGGAAGGCGTCTACCTGACAGCGTTCTCGGACAAGGGTGTCAAGGCGAGCCCAAAGGTGCGCGCGTTCTATGAAGACTTGAAGAATAATTCTGACGGAGTGCAACGCGAAAATAGCTGCTGCTGTGCTGGCGATGAGCCGACGCCGTCTCGCGCAGAACGCCGCGAGATAAACGAGGAGATTGAATGCGAGGTGTATGATATATCCCCCATATCCCCCAATACCCAGCAGCAGGAAATAGAGCCCTCGGCAAAACAGGCCTCCAACATGGACATCCGCAAGTTCTTCAACATTCCCGTAAAATCCTAAAAATGTTGCACTGAAAAATAAGCACCGAAAAAAAGGCACTAATTAGCCATTTTTTATTTACGTTATAATTAAAGTTTCTACTGCTACTGCTACTGCTACTGCTACTGCAAGAATCGTCGTTTTGTCGCGGGAATTATTCCTCTTCGATCACCATATAACATTCATGCATAGATGCATCTGAAAACTCTGCATCGCTGTCAATGTCCATCATGTCTTGATTACTGATGTCAATGTAAGATGGTCTGGCAAGTTCCTCCATCGTCAATGGAGGCATGTCTGCGTCGTCAAACAACCACTCGGGGACCGGCTCGTAGGAATCGGCGCTCTCTAGTTTCTCGGCGAGTTCCTTCATCTGGGTGGTGAGTTGGTCTACCTTGCATTCCAAGGTTTGGATATAGGATGCGGCTTGGTGAATATTCATGTAGGTATCTGGAATAGGGTTGGTGGATTTGCAAATCCACCAATATTCGTCGTGGATGCTGCGGTTGGATACCGAGTTTTTGGCGCTAACTTTGTGGTAGTATCCCAATCGGTTGGAGTGGGCGTCGATGATGTCGTACATGGTCTGTGTTTTATATGGGTAGAGATGAACGTGTAGAGAGTACGCTTCGGGTGTAAACTTGTTTTGCACAAGGTCTATGCGGTCAACCTGACCTATGTTGGCGTCGTTGAACTCCTCCACGATGGAGTGTCTATCATGGTCCTTGATAGCATAGGGAATGTAGAAGGTGATTCTGTCTCCTACCATATTGCTGCTGTAATTGAATAGTTAAACTATATTTTGATACTAAGTTGCTCATAAGGATAAGTATTCAATTTGTTTCATTTTTTTTTAAGGTGGGAGTCTGGGTCTGTGTGGGAGTCCAATGCCGACCGCGTTATAGCCGTTTCCTCCTTCCGAGATATCCCGCGGCAGAGGTACCTACCATTCCATAGGCGCTATGCGGCTTATAGATGAAGTTCTTACTATAAGTATAGCACAGCGTATTGCTGCAATTGTTGTATGTTTTGTTGTAATCCAGTTTCGTGGTGTCAAACATGGAAATAAAATTGCCGGATTTATTTGTGCGATTGGCTGAGGCTGAGTATGGGAAGGGCATCTAATATATATACCCGTATAAAATAATGATGCGCATCATAAACACGCACATCATTATTTATTATTTTATCATCTACCTACCTACCTACCTACCTACCTACCTACCTACCTACCTACCTACCTACCTACCTACCTCCGCAAGAGCTGCACCCAGAGGGGATATTGCGAATGCGGTCTATTATACTATTTCCACCTAAAAAACGACTGCTTGAAGGAGCCGCGGGTGGAGCAGCTCGCTGGACATTCACGGATGGCTGCTGCACATAGCGAACAACTCGGGGCGCGTGTATTATATTCATCGACCATTTTTTTGACATTATAGTAATACTAAAGATAATAATCTTGTTACAGAACAGGAATAACTTCTCCGCAGACGACCTCCTTTGTACATTGCAACAAAAAGCTGTTGCTGCTGGAATAGCCATAATACTGATTCTTGGGCGGTTCTGTTGTATCCGGACAGACACAATTTTTTACTTCAGTGTACAATGCTGGTTTGAATAGTAAAATATTTAATTCATCTTTCAGGCGGTTGTTGTACAAGAGATATGCGTTGTTGTTTGTTGGGTTGCACACACACCCAGCTACAATACCGGTTTTGAATACCTTCCCTCCATAGACCGGATCTGCCGGATTGAACACAATCGGGCGGCCAAAATTGGCGGGCGGGTTTTCCTGCTTCACCGGCCCCTTGCCTTTCAAGCGATTCAAGTAGCGCTCATAAGAGTTGTGTTTGATGTCCACGCCGGCGCCTCCAGGCGAGAGCGCGCCAGGGCGAAGGCGCGTCACGCTGCGTTTTGTGCTATTTGCTCCAGGGTTTGTCCCTGCAGCTCCGCTGGGTTGGACATGTCGTTCTTTACGATCGCTCATCTGGTTCCAGTTGACTCCATACCTTGCGTCTGGTGCTTGGTATACGTTTAATGCACCTAAATTCATGGTATATACAGACGAAGGCACTCTCACCGTGCCCTGAATAATTTTCTGGCGCTGGTATTCGTCGGCAGGCGTGCTTCCATTCAGCCTTTGTGTGGGTAGTCCCGATTTACAATTCTTTTTTGGTTTACAACTTAACATCTATATACTATTCATTCATAAAAAAAATGAATATATGCGGAGCCATGTGCTTCTCGTATACACATACATACTATGAAATATACCTGTGATTTATGCGGCAAAGAGTATACCAACAGAGGGAGTCTTAGACGCCATCAGACGCTCTGCGAATTTACAAATGCAACCGCCAGACAAAAACAAGTATATGTGGAAGAAACAACCGACCTTCCGTCGTACGAGCAGCTTGTGCAGATAGTCCAGCAGATGGCCGGCAGGCTCGCGCGAGATGAAGCGCGAATTGCAAAATTGGAAAAGGAATCGTCCCTTATTATGCGTGAAAAATTGGATCCAAAAAAATGGCTGGACGAGAGTGTAAAGTGCGAATATGAATATTCACATTATGCAGACCACATCATCGTTACCCAAAATATGGCAGAGTCGCTGTTCCATGACAAACCAATGGATGTGTTTGCGACTATACTTTGCGAATCCTATGAAAAGGGACGCGCGCCCTTTGCATACATAAAAAACCAGATGTACGGCTACTATCACGCGGACTCCGGATGGCGAGTCATGGAAAAGCAGGAACTTTTGAACGTGTTCAACAAGATTCATCAACGGCTTATGAATGAACTGCATGTGTGGCGACAGATAAACGCCCCGCGCATAGAGTCGTCTGACTCGTTGAGTGTGACCTACAACAAGACGCTTATTAAATTGTTGAATATGAATTTTACACAAGAGGCGGTCTGGTGTAAAACTAAGAGCGCGCTGGAAAGCGCGGTGAAATATGAAGTGAAGAATATTATTGAATATGTCATTGAGTAGGTGCCATTACACGCCCGTAGATCCGAACCCTCCGCTTCCTCTGGCGGTTTGGGTGCCCAGCATGGACTCTTCTTTTACGAGCTCCACCACGATAGGCGCCAAATCAGGTGCGCAGATTTGGACAAGGCGGTCCCCCTGCAACACCTTGTATTCTTCGGTGTGTGAATGACACCTGAATGCGCCGATAAGGTCGCCCCTGTATCCGCTATCAATGATTCCCACCGAATTTGCCAAGGTGAGCTGCGTCTTGGACAGACTTGATCTGGGGTACATGTAGAACCCAGTCGGATAGGTTCTCCTCTCCGCGCGGGTTATCATTTTTGCGGCACATTTCACCTCAAAATTGATTTTTGTCACCAATGCTGACATACAATCGTATGTGGTCGGTGTAAAGAGGTCAAACCCCGCATCGGGGGTTGGGTTGTTTATCATGCGGTCGTTATGTTTGTCCACGTGGACTGCATATTTGCGATACATGTCTGCGGATACCAAAATCGTTAGATGCATGAGTTTATCATAGTGTCCATGTGTAAATAGGTAGTCAATCGTCTCCATACATGAAAATGTATGTAAGCTTTAAGCTGTGTTACCTATGCAATACTGGAAATATGGTCTCTACGGAGCGCGGGTCCACTTCGTACAAAGAAGCGGGCGTGTTGTTAACAAACCGAATTTTGCCAGACATTTTCTTGCTGTGCTGGAACACGAGCGCGTTCCGATATTTGTTGTTGATGTTGGCTTGGTGCCTTATATTCGCGCGCTGAACCTCCCGTTGAATGATAGCTCTTTTCACTTGGGGAGAAAGGTCGTCTGGATCCGTCCAAAAGGTGGGCGTAGAGTCCTTGGAGCTCCTTTTGAGCTTGCAGAGAGCCCCGTTGCTTACGCACAAGTTCATGGTTGCGAGAATTTTATCGTAGTCAATATCTTGGCTCATATATATTCTCCCGCTACTATATATGGAAAATACTTACATAAAGACGTTTGGACAAGGAAAGGTCTATGTTCAGCACGGCGATGAACATGAAATGCATGCTGCTAAATGGGATGTTGACTATGATGGAAATGAATGGGATATAGATGTGCATGTAAATCGCGACGGGAAACGGGATCATATTCATGAAACATTAGACAGCGAGGATATGTACAGACTCATGCAGCAACCATCCACACCGGGTCTTTTGGATAAGCGACTTCGTCAGGACTTTCTCGTAGACCAGAAAATATATAAGATTATTCCCCGCAAAGGCAAGACTGCCGCAATGATTGCTACGAGGAAGCAAACGCCTAGCAAAATCAAGTCATCGCGTGCCACTAGGTCTAGTACTTCTAAGAAAACTTCTTCACGGAAATCCGCCCTATCCAAGCGAAGATCCACCTCCGCTAAGAAAACTTCTTCACGGAAATCCGCCGCCACCGCCACCACCACCACCAAGAGAAAAACAAAAAAGGCGTCGTCTACAAAGAAATCTAGCCGCTCTTCCGGCGTTAAGCGCATTCGCAAACAAGTACTGAAACATATTGCTACCCCAAAACCAAGAACCAAGCGAATTCATCTAACTAAGTAGGTGGGGCCCGCGGGTTCGTCTCGGTTGATGAAAAACTCCGCGAAGTATTTTCATCTACCATTGTTCCAGACCGCCTCTTGTCTTTGCGTAGCTGGTTTACGACCAGTAGTTCTCCCTCCGAATAGCTTCTCTCCCGCCTTTCCTTATTTTGGGAATATGTATTGGATTGGTCATGTGATATGGTTTTCAAATACCCAGATGATGCAAACAACAATTTGGAGTTGTCTGTGGTATAGAATGTTTCCACTTTCACATGCTTTATTTGTCTGAGGTGATAAACAAATTTAGAACACTCATTAAGGCTGTATTCCTCAAAATTAATCGTAACGACGCAGTTTCGTTTTTCGTGCTTCGTGTTACCAGACATTTCGTAGTCTTCATAACAAGACAAACATTGGTATTCGTGTGCAAGAGTTTGTATTCTTGCGAGTATATCACCTTCTACCTTGAGTAGGTTATATGATAGTTCTATTGTATATCCCATATGTATATGTTGTTATAATTGCATAATATAATCATTTTATTGAACACACGCAGATATGAGTATGTAAACCTATCCTTTTTTAGGTGCTGAATATATGAGCACTTTTAGAAAATATGGAGGAAGAGACAAGGGACAAGGTAAGAATATTGTTTCCAGCCTTTACAATAAAAATACAATAAACACGATTACTCAAAGCGAGGGGCTTCCCAATTCCATCATCCTCAATGAGGGACACCTTGACATGAGCGACAATACAATATACAATATTGCGGGCATTCAGTTTATGAATGGCAGCATCATATCCGATAATTTTATTCCAGCGTCGGGCGATATTGGACCAAAGGGACCGACTGGACATACTGATGATACTGGACCTACCGGAAATACAGGAATACGCGGTTTTACAGGGAATGGAGGTCCGACGGGGGCAACTGGATGTACCGGACGGACTGGTTTCAGAGGTAACACTGGCAATACTGGTGCAACTGGATGGCGCGGACCCAGTGGACCAACTGGAAATACTGGGTATACAGGCCTTACTGGCATTACTGGACAAACAGGTAATACAGGCTCCACAGGTAATACAGGATATACCGGACCAACGGGCAATACTGGACCTACGGGTATTACTGGACGCACGGGACCTACGGGGGTCACCGGAGCTACTGGGCGCACGGGAATCACTGGCACAACAGGCCCTACAGGCATTACAGGCACTACTGGCACCACAGGCCCCACAGGCAATACTGGACATACAGGAATCACCGGATGCACGGGACCTACGGGGTTCACCGGAGCTACTGGACGCACGGGAATCACTGGCACAACAGGCCCTACAGGCATTACAGGCACTACTGGCACCACAGGCCCCACAGGCAATACTGGACATACAGGAACCACCGGATGCACGGGACCTACGGGGAGCACCGGAGCTACTGGGCGCACGGGAATCACTGGCACAACGGGTCCTACAGGCATTACAGGCACTACTGGCACCACAGGCCCCACAGGCAATACTGGACATACAGGAGCCACCGGATGCACGGGACCTACGGGGTTCACCGGAGCTACTGGGCGCACTGGAAATACTGGCACAACGGGTCCTACAGGCATTACAGGCACTACTGGCACCACAGGTCCCACAGGCAATACTGGACATACAGGAGCCACCGGATGCACGGGGCCTACGGGGTTCACCGGAGCTACTGGACGCACTGGAATCACTGGTACAACGGGTCCTACAGGCATTACAGGCACTACTGGCACCACAGGCCCCACAGGCAATACTGGACATACAGGAATCACCGGATGCACGGGACCTACGGGGTTCACCGGAGCTACTGGGCGCACTGGAAATACTGGTACAACGGGTCCTACAGGCGTTACCGGAAATACTAGCACCACAGGCCCCACAGGCAATACTGGAGATACGCGTATTCCTGGACGCATGGGACCTACGGGTTTCCCCGGAGTTATTGGGCGCACAGGAAATACTGGAAATACAGGGACGACCGGTCCAACCGGCACTACTGGCGCCACAGGCCCCACAGGCAATGCTGGACATACAGGAATCACCGGATGCACGGGACCTACAGGCACTATCGGCCGTAGAGGACCTATAGGAATCACTGGCACAACAGGCATTACAGGCATCACCGGCACTACTGGCACCACAGGTCCCACAGGCAATACTGGACATACAGGAATCACCGGATGCACGGGACCTACGGGGTTCACCGGAGCTACTGGGCGCACTGGAATCACTGGCACAACAGGCATTACAGGCATCACCGGCACTACTGGCACCACAGGTCCCACAGGCAATACTGGACATACAGGAACCACCGGATGCACGGGACCTACGGGGATCACCGGAGCTACTGGGCGCACTGGAATCACTGGCGCAACAGGCATTACAGGCATCACCGGCACTACTGGCACCACAGGTCCCACAGGCAATACTGGACATACAGGAATCGCCGGATGCACGGGACCTACGGGGTTCACCGGAGCTACTGGGCGCACTGGAATCACTGGCACAACAGGCATTACAGGCATCACCGGCACTACTGGCACCACAGGCCCCACAGGCAATACTGGACATATAGGAACCACAGGCAATACTGGACATATAGGAACCACCGGACGCACGGGACCTACGGGGTTCACTGGCACAACAGGCATTACAGGCATCACCGGAAATACTGGGTTGACTGGTGTCAAGGGCATTACTGGTTGCACTGGCTCTACTGGTCCCACCGGATATACAGGAGATAGGGGAAATACTGGACCTACTGGCTTTACAGGCCCCGCCGGTATCACGGGGTTTACCGGACCAACCGGATGTACGGGGTTTTTTGGAAATACAGGCATCACCGGTCCAACTGGCATTGCTGGGTACGTTGGGCCCAGCAGCTTTGAAGGACCTAGTGGTCCTACTGGGTATATGGGCGACACAGGCGTTGCGGGAATCATCGGATTGACAGGGGGTGCAGGCAATACTGGATTTATCGGAATCACTGGACTTACTGGACCCACAGGCAATACTGGAGATACTGGAAATACCGGCCCAACAGGTTACATTGGACGTACCGGTCCAACTGGAGTAACCGGAGATACGGGAAATACCGGCCCAACGGGATACACTGGAGACACTGGATGTACGGGTATTGTTGGTCCCACAGGAATTACTGGTGTTACGGGAAGTATAGGATATACTGGCTCAACTGGACTACTGGGAAACACAGGTTGGACCGGCCCTACTGGAATTGTTGGAGGTAGCACTGGACCCACTGGTCCGACTGGTCGCATGGGAGATACAGGGTACAATAGCACTGGTTGCACTGGCCCCCCCAGCGGCTCAACTGGTAACACGGGAGTCACCGGAAGTATAAATTTAAATTTTATAGATGATTATAGCACACCGAACGTGGCCCAAAGCTATAACATTTATTTGGATACTAGCGACAACGTCGTTATTACAAATAATTATACTCAACCGGTGAATCCGGTCATCTATCCACATTGGACATTTATTACGCCAATGATAAGCATTTTTAGTAACGTTTATGTAAACAGACCGACAACATATACGTCTGTGTATCATTTGGACATCAATGGTAGCGCGAGAGCTGGCACATTTCAGCAGTCATCCGACCAACGTATCAAAGAGAATCTTCGTGAGATAGACGTTTCCATAGACAATCTGCGCCCAGTGACATACTTCAACAAAATTACTAAGAGGCAGGACATTGGGTTTTTGGCGCACGAAGTGCAAGAAGAAATCCCCTTTATTGTGAACGGGACTAAAGATGGCGATCAATATCAAGCTGTCAATTATAACGCAATTATTGCGCTTTTGGCAAAAGAAATCAAGTGGTTGGTTGCGGAAATAGAAAAACTTGAAAATAAATAACGCCAGAAACATAATAAAATAGTATCTTTCTTTTTTAGAAGGTCATTATATGAGCAATTATAAAAAATATGGTGGTAAAGACAGGTCTGCCCGTAGCAATATTGTCACTCATAATTATGTAAATAAATCAAATGTCATAACTACCGACACCTTGGGGATGAATAATTCAAAAATTGTGACGCAGAGTGATATTGATTTAAGCGGTAACTCCGTGTTACGTGTAAATACACTTTATTACATGGATGGAACACAACAAAATACTGCTCTTTTAGGAACAGGGTTTACAGGCCCTACTGGTCCTACTGGGGATGCAGAGACTATATTTGGTATGACTGGACCTACTGGACCAACTGGCTATACAGGCGACTCTATAGTGAATAAACAAGGTCCAACTGGACACTCCGGTGTAATGGGTCAAACTGGTCCTACTGGCCCTACTGGTCCAAACGGCCTCACCGGCGTCTTTACTGGTAACACTGGGACCATAGGTCCAACTGGTCTCACTGGGCATACAGGGCCAACTGGTCTCACTGGGGCTACTGGTCACACGGGAACCACCGGCATTACTGGACTAACCGGTCGCACGGGATGTACAGGACGCACCGGTCCAACGGGTATCACTGGTCCAACAGGACCCACTGGAACTACTGGCATCACCGGTAATACAGGACTCACTGGCCCAACAGCCAACACTGGACCTACTGGAAATACCGGACCCACTGGAACTACTGGTATCACCGGTCTAACGGGTATCACTGGTCCAACAGGACCCACTGGCGCTACTGGCATCACCGGTCGTACGGGAACTACTGGACGTACGGGTGCAACTGGGTGCACTGGACGTACTGGACTTACAGGAACCACTGGTCTCACCGGTCCAACGGGTATCACTGGTCCAACGGGTATCACTGGGTCCACTGGCAACACGGGTATCACCGGACTTACTGGACCAACAGGTAATACTGGACGTACTGGACATACCGGACGCACAGGAAATACTGGTCTCACCGGTCCAACGGGTATCACTGGCCCAACAGGACCCACCGGACCCACTGGCAACACGGGTATCACAGGACTCACTGGACCAACAGGTAATACTGGACGTACTGGACTTACTGGACTTACAGGAAATACTGGTCTCACCGGTCCAACGGGTATCACTGGTCCAACCGGTCCCACTGGTGCTACTGGCAACACGGGTATCACCGGACTTACTGGACCAACAGGTAATACTGGACGTACTGGACTTACTGGACTTACTGGAACCACTGGACACACCGGTCCAACGGGTATCACTGGTCCAACCGGCCCCACTGGAGCTACTGGTAACACCGGTAACACAGGCCCCACTGGACCAATAGCCAATATTGGAGATACTGGACCTACCGGCCCAACAGGTGTCACTGGTGGCGCCGGTCCAATGGGTATCACTGGTCCAACCGGTCCCACTGGAGCTACTGGTAACACCGGTAACACAGGACCCACTGGACCAATAGGCAATATTGGAGATACTGGACCTACCGGCCCAACAGGTGTCACTGGTGGCACCGGAGTGACTGGTGTCACTGGACCAACAGGGCTCACTGGCGCTACTGGCAACGCGGGTATCATCGGATTTACTGGACCATCAGGTAATACTGGACATACTGGACATACCGGACGTACAGGAACCAATGGCATCACCGGATTGACTGGTATCACTGGTCCGACCGGTCCCACCGGCGCTAGCGGCAACACAGGTATCACAGGACTCACTGGTCCAACAGGTAATACTGGACATACTGGACTTACTGGACGCACAGGTCCAACGGGTATCACCGGTCCAACGGGTATCACTGGTCCAACCGGTCCCACCGGCGCTAGCGGCAACACAGGTATCACAGGACTCACTGGTCCAACAGGTAATACTGGACATACTGGACATACCGGCCCAATAGGTGACGCTGGACACACCGGTCCAACGGGTATCACTGGTCCAACCGGTCCCACTGGTGCTACTGGCAACACCGGTATCACAGGACTCACTGGTCCAACAGGTAATACTGGACATACTGGACATACCGGCCCAATAGGTGACACTGGACACACCGGTCCAACGGGTATCACTGGTCCAACCGGTCCCACTGGTGCTAGCGGCAACACCGGTAACACAGGACTCACTGGTCCAACAGGTAATACTGGACATACTGGACTTACTGGACGCACAGGTCCAACGGGTATCACCGGTCCAGCGGGTATCACTGGTCCAACCGGTCCCACCGGCGCTAGCGGCAACACAGGTATCACAGGACTCACTGGTCCAACAGGTAATACTGGACATACTGGACATACCGGCCCAATAGGTGACACTGGACACACCGGTCCAGCGGGTATCACTGGTCCAACCGGTCCCACCGGCGCTAGCGGCAGCACAGGTGTCACAGGCACTACAGGCGCCACTGGAACTACTGGACCAATAGGCAATATTGGAGATAATGGACCTACCGGCCCAACAGGACCCACTGGTGAAATTGGTACTACCGGTACAACAGGAATCACTGGTATCACTGGTATTACTGGGACCATTGGGACCACTGGAACCACAGGGGTCATTGGTCCTGATGGTACTAGAGGCACTACGGGAGTCACTGGGAACACTGGAGATACTGGGGTCAGTGGTATACGTGGGAGTACTGGTGTGACTGGAGAAACTGGCGCAACCGGAATGAGTGGACCTACCGGTGATATAGGTCCAAAAGGATTTACCGGAATGACAGGTAGAACTGGGCGTGTTGGTCCCATCGGTGTCACAGGACCTACTGGAAATTTCGGGGATGAAGGGTCGGTGGGAAACACCGGTTGTCGGTCTGATGGAAATATGGGAAACACCGGAGGTACAGGCAACACGGGTATTATTGGTATAACTGGAAACACAGGAGTAACTGGGATAATTGGCGCAACCGGAAGGCAAGGACCTACCGGTGATACAGGTCCAAAAGGAATTACAGGTCCTCAGGGCCCAACGGGAATAGCGCCGCGAGGTATTACTGGTAGTGTTGGTTTCAGTGGTTTCATTGGTAATACGGGTCTAACGGGAAATGATGGTTTTGTTGGAGACACAAACACGTATAGCAATCCTATTTTGCTTAGTAGATCTCCTCAAGTATTTGATCCAATAAGCGACAGATCCTTTTATTTAGATACATCTACAGCAACTCCTAGCGGTGCATTAACTATACACTCCACCAACAACATACATGTAGTAGATTTCAGTTCAGTGTGGATACAAAATAACATTGCTATTAATAAAGAAAATGTCCACCCAACCTACAACTCGCTAATTTCCACGGATGTGAATGGCAACGTTCTAGCAGCGTCATACCACGTTGTTTCCGACCATAGAATAAAGAAACAAATACAAGACATAGAAAAGGGGATTGACGATTTAAACCCAATTAGGTACTTCAACAAACGGCTTCAGAAAGACGAGCTTGGCTTTATTGCCCAAGAGGTGCAGGAAATATTTCCAGACCTAGTCATAGAAGAAAACACGGACGAAAAGATAAAATATCTGGATTACAATAGTTTGATTGCATTGCTTACCAAAGAAGTCCAGAAATTGAAGAACAGGCTGAAAGCTTTGCGTAATACTGCCAAGTGACGTAAAATCAAATGATAATAACGTGTGGGTATTATCATTTTTTAGCTAGTGATTATATGAGAAAAAGTTTTAGAATATATGGAGGTAGAACAAGATCTACCACTGGTAATAGTATTCAAAATCAATATGCAAATGAAAGAAATACTATCATCACAAACACACGTACTAGTTCTGGTCTGGAGACGTCTATTATGGAAAGCCATTTGGATATAAGTAATAATTACTTGTTGAACGTGCAATGTGTCTACTTCATGGATGGAACGCAAATGTGCGACTATGTAGCGCCCTTTAAAGGACCGCGAGGTCCGACCGGACCTACTGGTGTTTATCTGTCTTTTCCAGGATTTACTGGCTCAGCTGGACCGACAGGTCATACTGGTACCATTGGACCGACTGGACATACTGGCATTATTGGAGTAACTGGTATCACTGGGTGTACATCGGCAACAGGCATAACTGGTTTCACTGGACTTACCGGTAATACTGGACCCACCGGATTTCGTGGTACATCTGGACCCAGTGGATACACAGGGTACACCGGCAGTACAGGGATAACCGGATTAACCGGTTGCACTGGTTATACCGGTCGTACCGGTCCTACTGGCATCACCGGTCCGACTGGCATCACTGGTCCTACTGGTATTACCGGCATTACCGGACCGACAGGACGTACAGGACACACCGGTCCAACTGGTATCACTGGTCTAACTGGTCTAACTGGTCCAACTGGTCCAACTGGTCCAACTGGACCAACTGGTATCACTGGGGCTACCGGACCCACTGGACCCACTGGCATTACCGGACCCACCGGTCGTACAGGATGCACTGGTCGTACGGGAACAACCGGTCCCACAGGCCCAACTGGTCCAACGGGGACCACTGGGGCTACTGGGTCCACTGGGACCACCGGCATTACTGGACCGACAGGTCGTACAGGACATACTGGAACTACCGGTCCAACAGGATACACTGGACGCACTGGAACTACCGGTCCAACAGGATACACTGGACACACTGGTCCAACTGGTATCACTGGACATACTGGAACTACCGGTCCAACTGGTATCACTGGACACACCGGACCAACTGGTATAACTGGTCCGACGGGACTCACTGGATCCACCGGACTCACTGGAGCCACCGGACTCACTGGAGCCACCGGACTCACTGGAGCCACCGGACCCACTGGACCCACTGGCATTACCGGACCCACAGGTCGTACAGGATGCACTGGTCGTACGGGAACAACCGGACCCACTGGCCCAACTGGTCCAACGGGGGTCACTGGGGCTACTGGGTCCACTGGGACCACCGGCATTACTGGACCAACAGGTAATACTGGACATACTGGAACTACCGCTCCAACAGGATACACTGGACATACTGGAACTACCGGTCCAACAGGATACACTGGACGCACTGGTCCAACTGGTATCACTGGGGTTACTGGACCCACTGGACCCACTGGCATTACTGGACCCACAGGTCGTACAGGATGCACTGGTCGTACGGGAACAACCGGTCCCACTGGGTCAACTGGCTCAACAGGGGCCACTGGGGCTACTGGGTCCACTGGGACCAATGTCATTACTGGACTAACCGGTCATACGGGATGTACAGGACGCGTCGGTCCAACTGGTAACACTGGTCCATTCGGCCCACCTGGTCCAACTGGTTCACCTGGGGAGGATGGATACACCGGACTCACTGGGCCTACCGGACCCACTGGACCCACTGGACCCACTGGAACCACAGGTCGTATAGGATGCAGTGGTCGTACGGGAACAACCGGTCCCACTGGTCCAACTGGTCCAACGGGACCCATTGGGGCTACTGGGTCCACTGGGACCACTGGCGTTACTGGACCAACAGGTAATACTGGACATACTGGAAATACCGGTCCAACAGGATACACTGGACGCACTGGAACTACCGGCCCAACAGGATACACTGGACGCACTGGAACCACCGGACTCACTGGAGCCACCGGACCCACTGGACCCACTGGCATTACTGGACCCACAGGTCGTACAGGATGCACTGGTCGTACGGGAACAACCGGTCCCACCGGTCCCACTGGTCCAACGGGGGCCACTGGGGCTACCGGGTCCACTGGGACCACCGGCATTACTGGACCAACAGGTAATACTGGACATACTGGAACTACCGGTCCAACAGGATACACTGGACGCACTGGAACTACCGGCCCAACAGGATACACTGGACACACTGGTCCAACTGGTATCACTGGGGTTACTGGTCTCACTGGACCCACTGGCATTACTGGACCCACAGGTCGTACAGGATGCACTGGTCGTACGGGAACAACCGGTCCCACTGGTCCAACTGGCCCAACGGGGCCCACTGGGGCTACTGGGACCACTGGGACCACTGGCATTACTGGACCAACAGGTAATACTGGACATACTGGAAATACCGGTCCAACAGGATACACTGGAGATACTGGAACTACCGGTCCAACAGGATACACTGGACGCACTGGTCCAACTGGTATCACTGGAGATACTGGAACTACCGGTCCAACAGGATACACTGGACGCACTGGTCCAACTGGTATAACTGGATATACTGGACATACCGGCCCTACCGGCTACACAGGCACAGAGGGAATTGTTGGACCAGCATTAATAGGCGCCATAGGTGAGACTGGCTCCACGGGACCTAGAGGACCTACAGGATACACTGGACTCACTGGCGTTACCGGCGACACTGGCAATACTGGTTTGGTCGGAGTTGCTGGACCTACCGGACATAGGGGTGACACAGGAACAACTGGTCCAACAGGTAATACTGGTGACACTGGTACAACCGGTGTCACAGGTCCAACTGGCGCCATCGGTGATACAGGTTCCACGGGTTCCACTGGAGATACAGGTATCACCGGACCCACTGGGTATACCGGATTCATTGGGATGACTGGAGATACAGGTATCACCGGATCTAGCGGACCTTCCGGATCAACGGGTAATACCGGTCCGACTGGATATACAGGAACAAAAGGCATAACTGGGCGTACGGGTGTAATCGGCGATGCTGGAGCTACCGGTCTTACTGGCATCACGGGTCCAACTGGTATAACTGGAGATACTGGAGCTACCGGTCTTACTGGTCGCGATGGGTGGTATGGAAATAGTACGGGGCCTACGGGTTACATCGGAATTGTCGGATATACCGGACCTACCGGTCCTACTGGGCCGACCGGCGCTACGGGTATCGGTGGTGAGATGATAGGGTTGACAGGTGGGTCGCTGTTTATTTACGAACCTTCTCAACAAACCTCCGTGGATTTTGTTATGGGAACATACGATAAACTAAGCGGTAATGCTAGTATTGTGTATTCGTCAAATGGTACTACATGGACGAGTGTCTCTGGCGCGGCTTCTAAACTGGCCGATGTTTACATGAATAATATTGCATACTCGGCAAATCAAAATATGTGGTTTGCATCGCTATATCCCAAAAATCCAACTATTACGCTTTACGGAGCAGTCATTTACGCAACCAATCCTACACTAGATAGCACTTCTTCGCCAAGTGGATGGTCCTTTCCTGCATCGGACCCGTTAACCACAAGTAGTATGTACAACAATGTGCGTTATATGGACGAGGTACAGCTATGGGTTGTATGTGGGTTTACATACAACGCTCAGGTTACATTGGCGTTTTCTAGAAATGGTGTAAATTGGTCATCGCCTACAAATCATCCGTTCAGTGGAGCATCCACTGCAAGCACATATCAGTTTGGCTTGGGGGTAAATGATATCATATATTATAGCGAAATAACCACATACGTTGCGGTGGGCACGTCGCCTCCGCTCGTGAACAATAAGTCCAGCAACGGGTCAGTATGGTGCAGTGTTGGATACGAGCCAACCAACTGGAGCCAAGTAGCGGGAACCCAAGGGGTTGTGGGCATGCCTGTCTGTATAAAAATGTCCAAAGAAACCAAGGTGATCGTTGCAGGAGGTTACCATAGTGGCGTAACCGGCGAAGACAATTGTCTCATGTGGTGTTTGAACCCGTTGGTGCTGGGCAACCAAGGAGGATACAATCAAGGGTGGCAGGGAATCGGGTCTTCTCTCTTGAACTATTGTTTGGGCGTTGACTACAATCCGGAGCAAGACGTCTGGGTCGCTGTCGGGGAAACTGGAACGGGCAGCATCCCGCTTATTTATGCAAGCGACCCGACCTCCGTTGGGGGTGCAAGTGGTTGGAGCGCGGTGTCTGGATTTTCCGCATTGAACGCCACCAAATGTACACAGGTAACCTATTCTTCGCGCACAAAACTATGGATGGTCACGTGCGAATTATCAACGTCTCCGTCTGTGTTATCTTACCTTACCGCCACAAATCCCCGCGTTGTAGACAACGGCTCCAATGGGGGTTGGCGAATTGTTACGGACTCGTCTATATCCATTCCCGTGGGCGCGAGCGTTCAGGCGACGCTTGACTACAAGGCAACCGCTTCAATTGGCGCATACCCATATAATGGCATATCTTCCAATAGCGATCTAGTTATGCGGGCAGACGGCGGAGGTACTTATTTTGCAGAACAACTATACGTGATGTCTTCCACGGATGATGAAGACATTTACACGTTTGATACGTATGGGAACATTGTTCTTGCAACCAGTTATGTTACTTCCTCTGATTACAGACTCAAAGAGGACGTTCAGCCGGTGTACCAATCCGTGGACCAATTGAGACCGGTACAATATTTAAATACTATTACAAACAGGCAAAATATGGGGTTTATCGCACACGAGGTGCAGGAAATATATCCATATTTGGTGAACCACGAAAAGGACGGAGCTGAGCTGCAGAGCATCAACTACAATGCCATTATATCTATTCTGGTAAAGGAAGTACAAGACATGAAGAGAGAAGTCGCGGAGCTATCCCTCTCCAAAAAAAATGATTAGAATTTAGTTTTTGTGTTCCAGACAACAACACAACAACCGCATACAATTATGTCAAATCCAGTACTACAAGTTAACAACGCGCATCCTCGCGATGAGTTCATCGTCTTTCAGGAGGAGGGACACAAGTATACCATTACAAACGATATGGAAAGCAAGTACACCTCCGTCACTACATGGAATCATACACACTTTCCAAAATTTGATGCAGATGCCATCATTGATAAGATGATGAAAGGCAAAAATTGGAAGATTGGCCACAAATATTGGGGAATGACCAAGGAGGAAATAAAGACTCAGTGGAGCGATAACGGGAAGAATGCGAGCGGTGCGGGAACGGACATGCATTTCAACATTGAGTGTTTCATGAACAACGATGTTGTGGTCTATCCATACACGCATCTGGATTTACAGAAACATTACATGGAAATGGTTACGCAAAAGACATGCGAAGAAGACACAACCATTGAGTGGCAGTATTTCCTCCAGTTCATCAGGGAGAATCCGGAGTTAAAGCCATACCGCACAGAGTGGCTGGTCTACGACACCGAACTCAAATTGTCTGGCGCCATAGATATGGTGTACGAGAACCCTGACGGGTCCCTGATGATTTACGATTGGAAGCGTAGCAAGAACATCACCGCAGTGAATAACTTCAACAAATATGCCGAGACAGAATGCATTAGTCACATGCCGGACTCCAACTTCTGGCATTACTCATTGCAACTTAACACCTACAAGCGCATAATAGAACGGAACTACGGAAAGCAAGTCACCCACATGCGATTGGTGCGCATCCACCCCGAATGCGAGGATAACACGTACGAGATACTTGACGTACCTGACTTGAGCAAAGACGTGGACATATTGTTTGGAATGCGCATGAGCGAATTACATGGCGCCTCCAACAAAAAAGAAGGCGATGGCATTGTAAAGAAAAAAAATAAAAAACTCAAAATAATAGATTAGCGTGAAAGTATTCGTAGTAACTTAATTAAATACACCCACACCATATGTATATGGATTTTGTGTATTTTTTATTACTG
>Ga0222652_1000126_pt1 | contig 38970 bp, 30 predicted proteins | sample AntAcemetagen371_FD_179803 | JGI IMG/M metagenome (GOLD analysis project Ga0222652, IMG submission 179803) | Saline water microbial communities from Ace Lake, Antarctica - #371 | ecosystem: Environmental > Aquatic > Non-marine Saline and Alkaline > Saline | place: Antarctica: Ace Lake... | reverse complement strand
CCGGGCGTGGCATTGGCCCCGCTTATGAGGACAAAGTAGCCCGTCGGGGTCTGCGTTTTGGTGACCTGGCCAACATGGAAAGATTTGCCGAGCGCCTGCAGGTTGTTCTCGAGTACCACAACTTTCGCCTGGAGCACTATTTCAAGGTAGGCCCGGTAGATTTTGATGAGACGATGGCTCTGGCCAGGCATTGGGCCGAGCAATTATTACCTATGGCTGCAAATGTCTCTGAGTTGCTGGTCCAGGCTCGCAATGCCGGAAAAAATGTATTGTTTGAAGGTGCACAGGGAACGCTGCTGGATATCGATCATGGCACCTATCCCTATGTAACCTCAACGAACACTACTGCCGGCGCGGCATCGACGGGTACAGGCCTGGGGCCGTTAGGGCTGGATTATGTGATGGGTATCACCAAAGCCTACACTACACGAGTGGGTTCCGGACCATTTCCCACGGAATTATTCTGTGATATCGGGGAATACTTGGCAATTAAGGGCAAAGAGGTTGGTACGACTACCGGTCGCAAGCGCCGAACTGGCTGGTTCGACGTTGTAGCTCTGCGACATGCTGTTAATACCAACAGCATTTCAGGGCTTTGCATTACCAAGCTTGATGTGCTGGATGAGCTTGAAACTGTCAAGATTTGTGTTGCTTACAAAGACAAAAATGGTAAGGAAGTTGGCGTTCCCAGTGACTATGAAGATTTTGGTTTGGTAGAGCCTGTTTACGAGGAACTGCCTGGTTGGCAAGCTAATACCTGTGGTGTGCAACGCTGGGATGACTTGCCCGAAAAAGCACGCACCTACGTAAAACGGCTGGAAGAACTTACCGGTGCTCCGGTGGATATAGTTTCGACCGGACCGGACAGGGTGGAAACCATTATTCTTCGACACCCCTTCGAGTAAATAAACTGATTTACGCTCGGTCATGCTTTATTGGCAAGGTTACCCAGGGCGCTTATTTGCAGTGTGTAAATGAAATTTTATTGAATGCTCACTACTGGTTGATGCAGGTCAGCTGTGATAAAAAGGTTTTTATTTACAAGATTCTGGCTCAAGTCAGGTTAAGGCAAGCAAGGGGACTTAATGGCCACTAATGCGTTACCAAGGGAGGCGTGGGGCAGCCGCCTTACCTTTATTCTCGCGGCCACTGGTTCTGCAGTGGGTCTGGGCAATATCTGGAAATTTCCATACATCACTGGCGAAAACGGTGGCGGGGCATTTGTTCTGGTATATCTGGTCTGCATTTTGCTGGCCGGTATTCCCATTATGATCGCTGAAGTTTTTATGGGCAAACGAGCCCGGATTTCCCCAGTGATGGCCGTAGAGAAGCTGGCAAAAGAATCCGGCCAATCCCCAAGATGGCGCTGGCTGGGGATAATGGGTGTTGTCGCTGGCATGCTGATTTTGTCTTATTACAGCGTGGTTGCCGGTTGGGCTCTGGCCTATTTTCCCAAGATGGTTTCGGGAGCATTTGCCGGTATTGATGACGCTGGCTCCAGCGCGCTTTTCAACGCACACCTTTCCAGCCCATGGACGCTGCTGTGGTGGCACAGTCTGTTCATAATTATGACGATGACCATCGTTATTTCAGGTGTGACTCGCGGGCTGGGTAGAGCCGTGGAATACCTGATGCCTATTCTGTTTGTACTGCTATTGGTTTTGCTCGGGTTTAGCATCTCTCAGGGTGAGTTTTCCCAAGCAGTTCATTATTTATTCGCTTTTGATTTTCGTAGTTTGTCGATGGAATCGGTTCTCTCGGCACTGGGCCATGCATTTTTCACACTCAGCATCGGGATGGGAGCCATTATGGCTTATGGCTCCTATATGCCGGAAGATACACCCATAGCAAAAACAGTGTTAACCGTTGTGGCGCTCGACACTTGTGTAGCATTGATTGCCGGTCTGGCTATTTTCCCGATTGTGTTTGCCAGTCCGGCGATTGAGCCTGGTGAAGGACCGGGATTATTGTTTATTAGTCTGCCCATTGCATTTGGCTCTATGCCGGGAGGTGTGTTTTTCGGGGCTCTGTTTTTTGGCCTGATTTCTATTGCTGCCTGGACGTCTTCCATTTCCCTGATTGAGCCCGCTGTTTCATGGGCAGTAGATATGGGAAAGGCCACAAGGCTTAAGGCAGGTATTCTTTTGGGAGGTCTTTGCTGGTTGCTGGGGATAGGCTCTGTTCTTTCGTTTAATGTCTTCAGTGACCCCTGGTTTTTCGGAAAATTTAACTGGTTTGAACTTTCAGATTTTTTAACGGCGAACGTCATGTTGCCACTGGGCGGGATACTAATGGCCATATTTGTGGGGCACATGTTTGGCAAGTCGGCTGTAAGAGAGTCAATGGATATCGAGGGCTGGTTATTTGATGCCTGGCGCTTTGTGTTGAGGTGGATTACACCGGACCTGATCAAGATTATATTCATACTGGGTATCATTAACATTTTTCTATAATTAGAGTTGTTGTGTGCATATATCAAAGTCTGCGCTATTGCCCTACACCGCTAATCAGCTTTATGAGCTGGTCAATGACATCGAGTCTTACCCACACTTTCTGGATGGCTGTGTTGGTGCAGAAATCTTGCGAAGCGAAGAAGGGTTGATGGAAGCCCGGCTGGACTTGCAGAAAAAAGGAATCAGGCAAAGTTTTGTGACTCGTAATCGCTTGATTGCTCCAGACTCGATTGAAATGGAGCTTCTGGAAGGCCCATTAGAGTCTTTAAAGGGTAAGTGGACGATAAAACCTCTGGCCGATAAGGGGTGTAAACTTAGCCTTGAGCTGGACTTCGAAATGAAGCAGGGTCTGATGATGCAGATAGTGGCCCGATTTTTTGGTGAAACGGCCAATCGTTTGGTCGATGCCGTTTGTACAGAAGCGTCTCGACGCTACCAGCCGGTTTAGTCGCTAGTTTGTTTAATTGCCAACCGAATCAATTCCAAATAAGTTATGTCAGATAAAATTAAAGTGGAGGTGGCTTACGCCACACCAGAGAAGCAAAAAATTCTCCCAATAATGGTCGCTCCGGGCACTACAGCAGAGGAGGCCGTAGCGCAGTCAGGGGTTGATCAGCATTTTCCCGGAGTGGATATGGCTTCAGCGCCAAAAGGAATCTTTGGCAATGCTCTTGGCGCGCGAGGAATGGCTGATGCCAGGAACTATGTTATGAAAGAGGGCGATCGGGTGGAAATTTATCGGCCATTGATGGCGGACCCCAAGGAAGTGCGCAAACAACGTGCAGCGGAAGCTGCCGAGCGCAGGGCGGGCAAGGAGTCCTAGCTGTTCTTTCAGGCTTCAGGCTTAGAATCCTGGCCGGGTTCGGGTTCGGGTTCGGGTTCGATCGTCCCTTCGTAAGAGTCCAGCAGGTCATTTTCAAAGTACACGGTGAATCGCTCGTTGATATTCACTTCACGCTGGTCTGTCGCCAGATAGTAGTAATCCCAGCGATTATCGTTAAATGTGTCAGTAACCAGCGGAGTGCCCAGTACAAAGCGAACCTGGGATCTGGTCATGCCTGGCCTGAGCGTGCCAACCATTTCCTCATCGACAATGTTGCCTTGCTGAATAACAATTTTGTGTACTCCAGGGAAAAGTGTAAAGTTGCTACATCCTGTCAGGAATAAAGGCAATATTAGCGACAGAAAAAGAGCTCTGGAATTCATAATTGGGTTCCAATCGTTGTGCGGATGCGCATAATACTTTATCGATCTAGTTAGAAGAAGACGAATATGGGTAATGAAAACCGCGAACTTCGCAAAGCCGGCCTAAAAATCACCATGCCCCGGGTAAAAATACTCGAGCTGCTTGAACATGCAGATGGTGGTCATCTGAGTGCCGAAGAAATTTATCAACAACTCCTGGAAGAAGGTGAGCAAACCGGATTGGCAACGGTTTATCGTGTGCTTACCCAGTTTGAACAGGCCGATCTCGTATTGCGTCATAATTTTGAGGGCGGTAAAGCCGTTTTCGAATTAAATCGCGGTGATCACCATGATCACATGGTGTGTACAGACACTGGTGATGTGGTTGAGTTCCATAATGAAGAGATTGAAGAGCTTCAAAGAAAAATTGCCAAAGCACATGGGTACGAGTTAGTAGATCATTCGCTAATACTTTACGTCATTCCCCTGAAAAAATAATTGTTTAGGTCGGGCTGCAGCTGGCCCAATGATTATCCCAGTGAAAATCAGTCTGAATGCGCAGGGAGAGATCTTCTGCATCGATAATTACGCCAACTCCTGAAGCCGCTTTTGATTTTTCTCCAGCGTTAATTGTGGCAGAGGCCTCCAAAATTTTCCCGGTTTTGATTGATTCCAGTGTGATTCGCTACCAGAGACCTACTTGGCGACATTGAGGCGAGGTTGCCATTATCCGGTTTCCGTTTGCTGAGACACTGGCGATATAGCCATTAAATATTCTCCAACCCTTCTTTGGTGAGCTCAGAGCTGACCAGACTCCATTAGAGTATTGGTACACCAAAGGGTGATCAGAGGGTTTGGGAAACGCGTATTGAATGTCTGCGTAAAATTCTTTATTACTTGCCCCAAGGTGGCGCAGGCTTAAGCTTGGAGCAGGAGCATTTTCAATAAAAATGTTGTCATCAGAACAGGGCCTTTAGCATTTCTTTACTAAGAATTTGCGGAAGAACTTTTGCGTTGCGACTATTGGGTGGGAAATATAAATATAGCGGAATACCAACACGTTGATACCGGTCAAGCAGGGCAGAGATGTCCGGGTTTTCCTGAGTCCAGTCGGCAACCAGATAGATTACATCGTTTTCTTCAAACAGATTTTCTATCTCGTTTGTATGAAGTACCCGTCTTTCGTTGAATTTGCAGGTAATGCACCAATCAGCGGTCACATCGAGGAATACTGGCTGATCTTTACCGATCATTGAGTCCATGACGGCCAGTTTGAAATGGTCACCCTGGGAAAGCGTTTTTTGCTGGCTGGAAGCCAAAACAAAAAAGGCCAGGGCCAGGGTATAACCAACCAGCCGGATTATTTTTTTCACGCCGCCTGGGCCGGACCCCTTCAGGGTAATGGCAATTGCCAGGCACAGCATTGAGGCAACAGCCATGATCAGTCCGCCAGACGTGATTTGGGCAGAGAGAACCCAGAGTAGCCAGAGAGCCGTCAAATACATGGGCCAGGCTAAAATTTGACGAAGCCTCAGCATCCACTTTCCTGGTCTCGGCAACATTCGAGCCAGGGCGGGAATCATATAAAGTGCTGCCAGTGGAGCCGCCATGCCCAAACCCAGTCCGGCAAATACCAGCAGGGAAACAAATGTCGGTTGGGTAATTGCATAGCCCAGAGCTGCGGCCATAAAAGGGGCAGAGCAAGGGCTGGCAACAACCATGGCCAGAACGCCGGTAAAGAATGATTGCAGGGATTTTCCGCCATATTCGGTGAGCCGTTGTCCGATCCCTGCAAATCTGCCTGCGATTTCCAGTTGGCCCAAAAAGCTAAAACCAATCACCAAAAACAGGGCTGCAAGTCCCAGCACAACAATCGGTGACTGTAGTTGGAACCCCCAGCCGACCTGGGCCCCCGCGCCGCGGATAACGATAAGTATGGCAGCAATTGACAGCACGGTTGTCAGTATCCCGGCAGTGTAGGCTAAAGCTTCACGAACGCGCTCGCCGGTCGATTCTGATGCGTTAGAGATTTGTATTGCCTTGATGGTTAAAACCGGAAAAACACAAGGCATCAGGTTGAGAATCAAGCCACCCAGAAATGCCCAGAACAGAGCCAGCCATAGGTTGTTGACAGAGCCCATTATCCTGTTGTCTGGCGTTTCCTCAGTACTGACGACTGGCGGCGTTTTCAGGTAGGAAGCGGTTTTGTTCTGGCTATCAACTTCAAACCAGAAATCAGTAGGAGGGTAACAGAGGCCGGCGTCTGCACATCCCTGCGCTTCCACGCGGAGATAACCTGAACCTGTTGTCGCAGGTAGGCGCATCTCTGCGATTTCGCGATAAACCATCATACGCTTGCCATAGAACTCGTCATCGATGATGGTGCCTTCCTCAAAGACGGGATCACCAAACTCAATTTTGTCGCTAAAAAAGAAGGTTCTATCGCGGTACAGATAATGCTCAGGCGTGATTTGCCAAAGAATAACCAGTGTGTCTTCTTCAAAGTAGGCTGCAGGCTTATAAACCTCGCGTACCGGGAGGAACCCCTGTGACGGTCCGGATTCCAGATTTAGACTGGGAGAGCCGAACTCCTGGGAATGGCCAGGTGTAGACAGGCTTATAAGGGTAAGCAGCCCCAACAAGAAATGGCCGATTGTGAAGGGCTTCATGATATCCAGCGTAGAAAGTTGCTGCAGCATTATATGAGAAACATAAAATTCATACTCGTTTCATCTCTGTAAGATTCATTTGCGTATACTCATTACAATTTATAATAAGCTTTTACTTCAATAGCAGTGAATCCATGAAAATTAAATTATTTCTTTTTCCGGCCCTGTTTATGGCTGCTTCTGCACTTCAGGCGCAGACTGAAATTCAAAATCTGCGTGTTATTGCACCCATTCCGGGCCAAGATATTTCGGCAGCCTATCTGGTGTTGGAAAATAATTCGTCAGCTTACGTAGAGCTCGTTTCGGTGGAGAGTGAAAGTGCCGACAGGGTTCAGATTCATACCCATCAAATGAATAATGGCATGATGCGTATGGTTCAGTTGGACTCGCTACCGGTGGCACCTGGCGAAAAAGCTGCATTCGAACGCGGGGGATTACATTTAATGGTGTTTTCGCCAGATGCTCAGGCGCTTGACTCCGGCACACTGGGCATGAGGTTCACTTTTTCCGATGGTACTTCCATTCAGGCAGATGCCCGCGTAGAGCAGTTAATGCCTGAGTCTGGGGCTATGAATCATCAAAATCACCAACATTAATTTATGGAGAAATAGATGAGCCTGTCAATTGACTGGAGTCGAATAAAACCGGGCAGTATCAAGTCAGGTGAACCTGGGCTTGATGGCCGCAGAGTCGGTATCTGGAAGTTGATATTGTGGATTCTGGTTATTTTGACTCTGATTGTAATTGTTACTGGAATCTGGTGGAGTCAGGAGCCGGACTATCAGGAAGCCAGGCTTCAGGCCATAGAGTTATCTGGAGGGCAAAATGCCCGCGTTGGAAGCTTGACTACGGCCTCTGTGATCGTGGTAGTTGAAACCATGCTGGAGAAACCCGGCGGTTTGCTTGGCAACGACGTGGTGCCCCCGGGGGCTTATCTCGATAATATTCCCCACTGGGAGCAGGGAGTCATAGTGCAGGTGCGCGATCTTGCCAAGACCATGCGTGATGGCTTTAGTCGCTCCCAGAGTCAGTCCCGGGAAGACACTGCATTGGCGGAGGCGGAGCCTGATTTTAATTTTGGCCTGGAAAGCTGGATTTTCCCCTCTTCCGAGAGCGAGTACCGTTCCGGTGTTGAGCATATGCGTGACTATCTTTCCCGCTTGCAGGACAGTCAGCAGCAAAATGCCCAATTTTATGCCCGGGCAGATAACCTTGAGCGCTGGTTAATCACTGTAGAAAATCGTTTGGGCAGTCTTTCGCAAAGGCTTAGCGCCAGTGTTGGCCAAAGGCGTTTAAATACAGACCTTGCGGGTGATGCCCAAGCCATGCAATCCACGCCAGCATCAGATGAAATGATGATAAAAACACCCTGGCTGGAAGTCGATGATGTGTTTTATGAAGCGCGGGGCTCGACCTGGGCCATGATTCAGTTTCTGCGCGCGATTGAAACTGACTTCGCTCCGGTATTACAGAATAAAAATGCCGAGGTGAGCCTGCAGCAAATAATCCGTGAGCTGGAAGCAACACAGGCGACGACTTCCCCGATTGTGCTTAACGGTGGTGGATTTGGTTTGTTTGCCAACCACTCCCTGGTGATGGCTTCCTATATTTCCCGTGCCCACGCCGCGATTATTGATTTGCGTGAGTTGCTATCAACTGGTTAAAGAACGGTGTTTTCTGCAAGCTGGGTTTGAGGGCAAGCTAAAATCTGGTTTTAAGTGCCTGATAGCCTTCACTGGTCAGACGTGGGCCCATTTTTCCAACGACCATAGCGGCACCTTCACAGGCCAGCGAACCTGCTTCGGTGAATGATTTTCCCTGGCAGATTGCAGCGAGGAAGGTTCCGGCAAACATGTCTCCGGCCCCATTGGTATCCACGGCTTTTACTTTTGGTGAAATAACTTCCGAGAATTCCTTGCCATCAAAGAGGAGCGCACCTTGCGGCCCGCGAGTAATGGCGAAAGCAAGGGCATCCTGCTTCAAGGTCTCAGCGGCAGCTTTCAGGGAACTGCAATTGGTCCATTTGAGCGCTTCTGCTTCATTGCAGAAAATCAAATCGATTTTGTCGCCAAGCATTTCCCTTAACTGGGATTTGAAAAACTCCACAATTCCCGGATCGGAAAGGCTCAGACTGATTTTTGTATCAGATCTCTGCGCTTTTTTACGCATTTCAATAGCGGCGGCTTTGCCCGTTTCCGAGGTTGCCAGGTAACCCTCAATATAAAGATAGTCGGCGTCGGGGATAACCTCCGTATGGATGTTATCAGGCCCGAGATTGGCCGACATTCCCAGTGCTGTATTCATGGTGCGCTCGGCATCCGGTGTAACCATTACCAGGCATTTTCCGGTGGTGCCTTCGAGTTTTTGGGCATTGGTGTTGTGGTCGACCCCTGCCTTGCGAAGATCGCCCAAAAAGAACTCACCATCTTCATCATCTGCCACACGGCAGGTCATGTGTACGCGGCAACCCAGTTGGCTGGAGGCAATCATGGAGTTTGCTGCCGAACCACCACAGGCGCGGTGGGCGCTATCGATATGTTCACGCAAGTAGCGAAGGTAGTGGGCTTGTTGATCTTCATCGCAAAGTGTCATCAAACCCTTCTGGATTTTGAGATTTTGCAGGTCTTCATCGCTGATACGCAGTTCGGTATCTACCAGGGCGGCGCCTATGCCCAGTATCTGGTATGTCATTTGTGTCCTTCTTATAGTGTTTTCAGGATTTCATCGGCTTTTTGCAAAGTGGAATCCAGGTCTTCGTAGGTGTGTGCTGCGGACATGAAGCCCGCCTCAAATGAAGCCGGTGCCAGATAAACACCTGCATCGATCATTCGACTGAAGAAATTTTTGAAGTGAATATCGTTGCAGGCCATCACTTGCTGGTAGTTGGTAATGCGCTCTTCTTCTGAAAAGAAGAAACCAAACATGCTACCAGCCTGATTCGTCGTCAGGGGGATGCCACGACGTTTGGCTGACTCTGCAAGTCCAGACATCAAGTAACTCGCTTTTTCTTCCAGAGAGTCGTAGAAGCCTTGTTCCTGTATTAGCTTTAAAGTCGTCAGGCCGGCGATCATGGCAACCGGATTTCCCGATAGGGTGCCAGCTTGATAAACCGGTCCAAGGGGGGAGATATGCTCCATGATTTCACGTTTGCCGCCAAAGGCGCCAACAGGCATGCCGCCGCCGACGACTTTGCCCAGACAGGTCAAATCGGGATTAATGTTATAGCGCTGCTGTGCTCCGCCAAGGCTGACACGGAACCCCGTCATGACTTCGTCGAAGATAAGCAATGCGCCATGCTTGGTGCACTCCTCCCGAAGTGTTTCCAGAAAACCGGGCTCGGGTGGAATGCAATTCATATTGCCGGCTACCGGTTCGACAATGACGCATGCAATCTGGTCACCCTGTTCGGAAAAAACTTTTTTTACTGAATCGGGATCGTTGTAGGTTAGCGTCAGCGTGTGTTCTGCCAGCGCGGCGGGAACACCAGGGGAACTGGGTACGCCAAAGGTCAAGGCTCCAGAACCAGCCTTGACCAGAAGTGAGTCAGAGTGGCCGTGATAGCAGCCTTCAAACTTGATGATTTTATCTCGCCCGGTGTAACCTCGAGCCAGACGTAAAGCACTCATGGTGGCTTCAGTTCCTGAGTTCACCATGCGTACCAGCTCAATAGTGGGAACCAGCGTACAAATCTCCTTGGCGACGTCGGATTCAATTGCAGTAGGTGCACCAAAGCTAAGACCAGACTTGATTGTTTCACCCACGGCGGCAATAACGTCCGGATGGGCGTGGCCAAGAATCATAGGTCCCCATGAGAGCACATAGTCAATATATTTTTTGCCTTCCACATCGAAGAGATGGGCGCCCTGGGCACGCTCAAAAAACACCGGGGTTCCGCCAACAGCGCGAAAGGCACGTACCGGTGAATTGACTCCGCCGGGAATATATTTCTGGGCTTGCTCAAATAGTTTTTCGGAAATACTCATAAATTAGTTAGAGTGGATTTTGGTAGTTTGAATTAGAAAGGTTTAACGACGACCAGAATAACTATGCCGATTAGTGCAATCACGGGTGCTTCGTTAAACCAGCGAAAATAGATATGAGACCGGGTGTTCCTGTCTTCAGCAAATGCGGCAAGGTGTTTTTTGCATAGTATGTGATAGACCACCAACAGTACGACCAAAGCCAGCTTGGCATGCATCCATCCCATGCTTAAATAAGCCGGGTTAAGTACGATTATACCGATACCAAAAGCAATACTGGTCATCATCGAGGGATTGGCAATACCCCGGTATAGTTTGCGTTCCATAATTTTAAAGCGCTCAATACTAATGTCATCTTCAGACATTGCGTGATACACGAATAGCCTGGGCAAATAAAATAGCGCAGCGAACCAGCAGATAACGGCAATAATGTGAAAAGCTTTAAGCCAGATTAGCATCATGGAGGAGCTGTTTTATCCTGAGTTGTTTTTAAGTCGGGCATTCTAACAGGTTGTCGTTTTGTTATTCGGCCCGGCAACATTATGATGGCAGCTTATTAAGAGTATTTAGATTAAACAAAGGTTTATAGAAACGAAGTGATCAGGATTGCGATTATCGGTGGCACCGGATATACAGGTGTCGAACTATTAAGACTTTTGGCGCAGCATCCACAGGCGGATGTATGTGCAATAAGCTCACGTGCCGAAGCCGGCAGGCCTGTGGCGGACCTTTTCCCTAATTTGAGAGGACACTATGACCTGTGCTTCTGTGATCCGTTAGACGTTGATTATTCCGGCATAGATTTGGTGTTTTTTGCCACTCCACATGGTGTAGCCCAGGCCAGCATGGCGGAAGTTTTGGCGTCTGGAACAAGAGTGGTTGACCTTTCTGCTGATTTTAGGATCAGGGATCAGCAAACTTGGGAAAAATGGTACGGTCAGGACCACCAATGCCCTGAACTGATTTCCGAGGCGGTGTATGGCTTGCCGGAAGTTAACCGTGAGCAGATTGCCCATGCACGATTGATAGCTTGCCCCGGGTGTTACCCCACAGGCATTCAATTGGGGCTGAAGCCTCTGCTTGAGACCCCTGGATTGATTGACTTAAAGACTATTGTTGCCAGTTGTGCTTCGGGTGCTACTGGCGCTGGCAAGCAGGCCAAGGTCGACTTTCTGTTAACTGAAATTAGTGACAGTTTTAAACCCTATGCTGTAGGGGGCCACAGACACTTGCCTGAAATAGAGCAGGGACTATCGGATATTTGCGGCGAGCCTGTTGAGTTGACCTTTGTACCCCATTTACTCCCTATTAACAGGGGAATTCTGTCGACTATTTATGTCGATTTGCAAGATAAATCCGGACCTGATTATCAACTGCTTTTCGAGAAGGCTTATGCGCGTGAGCCCTTTGTTGATGTATTGCCTGCCGGTGTGCAGCCTTCGCTGAGAAGTGTGAAAGGGAGTAATATGTGTCGTATTGGTGTAGCGCGCCCTCAGGGGAGAAGCAAGCTGGTTGTTACGGTCGCAGAAGACAACCTGACCAAGGGCGCTTCTGGCCAGGCGATACAGAATATGAATATTATGTTTGGTATAAATGAAACAGAAGGTCTTGCATCTGTAGCTTTAATGCCCTGACTTGTGGTGCCTGGGTGGGAAGCATCACAGCAGTAATTTATTAATATAAGGTGGCATGATGGCTGTCCCAAAAAACGACATTCACTATGAGAAGGCCTATGTAGTTAGGCTTAGCAGGGCACAGCGAATACTCAGGGTTGCCGGGGTACTGTTTTTGCTGCTGGTGCTTCCTGCAACAAGCTATCTGGCAACCAGCTATTATCTCGGTAAGGAAGCACGGGTATTAACCAGGCAGGTTAAGCAGCAAAACACTTTAATGACCGAGTTGCGCAGGCAAATCGGAGCACTTGAACAGAGAGCTGCAAATGCCGAGATGGCCTCTGAGATTGATCGTAACTCCATGGAACAGTTACGTCAGGAAATTTTGCAGTCCGATAAGCATATTGAGTTGCTCGGGCAGCAGATCGGCTTTTACCAGTCACTGATGGATCCCAGTCCCCAACAGCGAGGCGTTTATCTTGAATCTTTTGATATCAAGCCTGCGAATTCCGAGGGTGAATACCTGTACAACATTATCATTGCGCAGCGATCTTCAAATCATCAGCGAGTATCTGGCCATTTGAATTTACACTTAATTGGCGGCAGGGAAGGTGAAGTGGGTCAAATTATTTCACTTACCGAGTTGACAGAAGATCAGGACAGGCTACCTTTGGGATTCAAATTTTTTCAACAACTAGACGGTAGTATTCGTCTGCCGGAAGGCTTTGTTCCAGCCAGGGTAAGAGTGGTAGTGCAAATCGACGGAAATAGCACTCCCAGAGTCGATGAAACCTATGACTGGAATTCCTAGGCTCCACAGAGATTGAGGTTAATAAATATGTTTGGGTCAAAAAAAACTGCAAGTAGTACACGTGGAGTGGAAACACTCATTGCACGCAATACAGCTATTGAAGGTACAGTAAAATTTACTGGTGCGCTGACAATTGAAGGTAAGGTGCTTGGTGATATTTTTTCTGAGAGTGACAAGGATTCAGTGGTTCGTATTACTTCGAACGGTCGTGTCACTGGCGAAGTTCACTCGCCAGATGTCGTTATAAACGGGTATGTAAACGGTGATGTTTTTGCCAGCGGACAGTTAGTTTTGGCGTCTGATGCCGTAGTAGATGGCAATGTCCACTACAACCTGATCGAGATGGAAAAAGGCGCGCAGATCAATGGCAGCATGGTCCACTCTGCCCCCGGCCAAGGCGAGCATATAGAAGCAAAGTCTCGGGAAGCCAAACGCATCAAGCCTGACGAAGTCATAAATCACGAAGAACTTGCGGCAGGATAATACTTGACCAAAATACTCGGATAATGGGAAAATTGAGGGCTACCCAACGAACTCCTGTATATATGTCTGAACCAGAGGTTTTTACTCCCAATGCTGCTCTCCTTGATGTGACTGACAATGCCGTGCGCAAGGTCAAGGCGCTTATTGAGGATGAGGCCAATCCCGATCTGAAGTTGCGGGTATTTGTTACTGGCGGTGGGTGTTCCGGCTTCCAATATGGCTTTACTTTTGACGAAGCTATCGGTGATGAAGATACACAGGTTGAAAAAGATGGTATTGCGGTTCTGGTAGACCCCCTTAGCTTTCAATACTTGATAGGAGCTTCCGTGGATTACCAGGAAGGTCTTGAGGGAGCACAGTTTATTGTAAGTAACCCGAATGCGTCGACAACCTGTGGCTGCGGGGCTTCGTTCTCTATTTAGTTTGTTTTGCGGCCAGCTAAATCTGATCAGTAGATGGCGGCAAATAGAGCCCGCCAAGAATGCACCTGGCTTTGGCGCCCGTTACTGACGGGCTGTTACCTGGTATTTCCTCCACTCTGCATTTAGCTAGCCAGGCAAAGGTGACCGCTTCAACTGCATCAGGGTCAATACCAAGTTGATGAGTATCGGTAACCAGCTTGTCGGGCAGTGTTTCCTTAAGGGACTGCATTAGCCTCTGGTTGTGTGCGCCGCCACCGCAAACATAGATCTCCTGTGTTTCTCCGGCGAGATGCAGGATAGCATCGCAGATATTTCTTCGGGTCATTTCGAGCAGGGTTGCCTGAACGTCTTCAGGCTTGGGGTTAAAGCTTAGCCTGGAAACTCTGGAATCAATCCATGCCATATTGAAATAATCCCGGCCGGAACTCTTTGGCGCCGGTATTTCAAAATAGGGGTCGGCCTGCATATTGTCCAGAAGTTCCTGGATAACCTTTCCTGTGCTCGCCCAGTTGCTGTTTTCATCCATTTCTTTTCCTAGATGCCGTTGGCACCAGTCGTCCATCAGGCCGTTACCCGGGCCCGTATCGAACCCAGTGACTTCTACTGCAGGATCTGCCGAAAGCACGCTCAGGTTGGCAATGCCGCCAATGTTAAGAATTGCCCGGCTAATACCGGTTTTGCGAAATACCTGGTCATGAAAGGCGGGAGCCAGTGGCGCCCCCTGGCCATCAGCAGACATGTCCATGCGTCGAAAATCGGCAACGGTAGCTATTCCGGTTCGCGCGGCAATAATGTTAGGGTCGCCTATTTGTAGCGTTCTGGGTTCGGGGGAATCAGGCAAATGTAAAATAGTCTGACCGTGGCAACCAACAGCGACGACGTCCCTAGATGCTATTTGCTGTTCTGATAATATGCGATTGACGGCGTTGGCAAACATTCCCCCAATCAGGTAATCCTGTTTGCTTACTTCTTCTATAGGACTTTTTGTATTGAGTTTCCGGATAGAGGTTTTGGCATCCGGATCAATTGGATATTGTTCGTAGGCAATCAGACGAGGAAGGGGCTCTGAAAAATCGACAATAGCAGTATCTACCGCGTCCATGCTGGTGCCAGACATCAGACCGATGAAATAATTGGCCACGGGTAAAAAAGTCAGGTTTCGTTAGGCGCGTCTGAACTTGCGACCTGCACATAGTTGTCGCTGGAAACTTGCAGCATAGCTAGCATGGGCTGGGTCGCTACCTTAAAGCTTGCCAGTTCTGATGAGGCAATGGGATTGCCATCGGGTAGCTGGACGGTGACTGGGTTACGCACCGCACCGTTCACATAGAATTCGTAATGCAAATGTGGCCCTGTTGCCAGACCGGTACTGCCTACATAGCCAATAATTTGTCCTTGCTTCACCCATTTTCCGCTTTGTATGCCTCTGGCAAATGCATTTAGATGAGCATAGCGGGTTTCATAGGATTGCCCGTGTTTAAGCTGGACCATGTTGCCATAACCGCCATTGCGGCCAGCAAAATCGATCTTGCCATCACCCGCGGCCTTCACAGGCGTGCCACGCGGCGCGGCGTAGTCGGTACCTTTGTGGGCTCGGATAGTGTTCAGTACCGGGTGTTTGCGGCTGAGGTTAAAGTGCGAACTGATGCGGAAGACATCCAGTGGAGTCCTTAGAAACGCCTTGCGCATGCTCAGGCCTTCCGGTGTGTAATAGGATGCATTCCCTTTACTGTCCTCATATCTGACAGCGCGAATGGCATTTCCCTTGTTAACAAACTCCGCTGCCAGAATTCGGCCTGTGCCGAGAAACTCACCATCCAGATACTTTTCTTCGTAGACAACTGAAAAACGGTCCTTGGCCCGAATTTCCAGGGCAAAGTCTATATCCCAGCCAAAAATGGTTGCCAGCTCCATGATCAGGTTGTCGTTAAGTCCGGCAGCAAGCCCATCTAAATAAAAGCTGCTATTTATTTCGCCCGACTTGATGCTGGTGAATAGTTCGGGTTCCAGTTGAATGTGTCGGGTGGAGAAACCGTTTTCACTCTTTTGTGCTTCAAATTGCTCCAGTCGGCTAACTTCGTAGACTACCTTCTGCAATTGTTTGTCCGAATCAAAGTAGAAGTGAAACTGTTTTCCTGGAAGGATTTTGCTGAAATCCGGGCCGTGCTCACTTTCATAGGCTAACTGATGCACAATGGATGGTCCCAGGCCGGCACGGTCAAATATCAATGACATGCTGTCGCCGTTTTTGACAGTAATAGTTACTGGTTCAATCTCAGGCTCAGGTACCAGTTTTGTTAGCTCAGGAGAAGACTCGGTTTGAAGGTTTAGCTTTAGTGGCTCGACCTTAAGGCTGGACAGGGGCTGGTCTTCTACCTGTGGATGAGTCGATTTATCGTTATTATTATTGTTGTGGGGCCAAACAAACGCAGTAATGCCCAGGAACACTAGCCCTGCAAGCATCGGGTACATGTATTTTTTAAGGGCAGGAATCCGCAGTTTCTCAGTTGAGAAACCGGGTGCGGTTTGCCCTCGGCGTGTGGCCTGTAGTTTGTTTCTATGCATTTATTCGACTCGGTTCCCGTGATTGTAATGAAAAGTAGAAATGAAACAAAACAATAATTTAAAGAAAATTAATCAAAAACCGTGCCAAAGTATTGAGTTTAATGCACTTTGAGTTATGGTACTCCGCCCTGTTTCACAAAAACTAAATCATTATTTATGGCAGTAGATACCGGCTTTTTGGCAGATCTGGAAAAACGTGGGCTGATTGCACAGCGTACGTCAGAAGAAAACCTTGATCAGCATCTATCTGAGTCGAGAACTGTGTATTGTGGGTTTGACCCCACGGCGGACAGTCTACACATCGGTAGCTTGGTGCCACTGCTGATGTTGAAGAGGTTTCAGTTAGCAGGGCACAGACCCATTGCCCTGGTCGGTGGTTCCACCGGGTTGATTGGTGACCCCAGCTTTAAGGCGGCAGAACGCAAGCTCAATGGCCCCGAAATTGTGCAACAGTGGTGCGAGCGACTTAAGTCCCAGTTTGGCCAGTTTATCGATTTTAATACCAATGCTATGTTGGCCAACAATTACGATTGGACAGCCAATATGTCAGTGCTGGATTTCCTGCGTGATATTGGCAAACACTTTTCTGTGAATTCCATGATTCAGAAAGAATCGGTCAAGCAGCGGATTGACCGCGAAGGTGATGGTATTTCATTCACAGAATTTTCCTATCTTCTATTGCAGTCACTGGATTTCGCCGAGCTATATAAGTTGTATGACTGCACGCTCCAGGTCGGAGGGTCCGACCAGTGGGGCAATATTACTGGCGGCATCGACCTGACACGCCGGTTGCATGGTGGTCAGGTGTATGGTTTAACTATGCCATTGATTACCAAGTCCGATGGCGCCAAGTTTGGCAAGACAGAATCTGGCACTATTTGGCTGGATCCCGCCAAGACTTCTCCTTATGCCTTTTATCAATTCTGGCTGCAGACAGCTGACGCTGATGTGTATCGCTTTCTTAAATATTTCACCTTTCTCCCGGTTGATGAAATTAATGAGATCGAGCGACAGGACTCGGAGCGATCAGGCAGGCCAGAGGCGCAGCGAATTCTTGCCGAAGAAGTGACAAGATCGGTTCACGGTGAAGAGGCGCTTTCAGCTGCACAGCGAATTACTAACGCACTGTTCTCAGGAAGTACGGAAGCGCTGTCTGAATCCGATTATGCCCAGCTGGGCCAGGATGGATTGCCAGCGACCAGTATTAAATCCCTGGATATGAGTTTTCCACTGACGACCTTGTTTACCGATGCGGGTTTGGCAAAAAATGGCAAGCAAGTGAAGGATGCTCTTTTTAGGAAAGCGGTAATAGTTAATGGTCGTGCATTGAGCTGGGATGACAATATGAACGCCACGGAAGTTTTTGCTCAGAAAAACGCCTGTTTTGGTGGCTATTTTCTTGTTCGTTTGGGGAAGAAGAATTACCACTTGTTTGTTGTATGACTGTCCCGGTCGCTCTGAATTAAATACACGTATACGAATAGCCAGACAAACCAATGACTAATGTATTAAAGGCAGTCATTGGATCCCTGCGTCTGCCGTTCCTGCTGCTTACACCTGTATGTCTGGCCGTAGGTTTCGCTGCAGCCTTATACCTTCATGGTGAGATGGACATTAAACTTGGTTTTATGGTTCTGCTGGGCGGTTTAATGGCTCATATCAGTGCAAATACCTTGAATGAATTTTTGGACTATAACAGTGGGCTTGATCTTGTAACGAAAAGAACGCCATTTAGTGGTGGTAGTGGCAGCATCCCCGGGTGTCCACAGTCGAAAAAAGCGGTACTGGTGGCCGCCCTGGCCAGCTTGTTTATTGCAATGTTTGTTGGGTCTTATCTAAGCCTGTTAAAAGGGTGGCCAGTGCTGCTCATTTGTTTCACAGGCATAGCATTAATTACGTTATACACCAGGTTTATTAATAGGCAGCCATGGCTTTGCCTGATTTCGCCCGGTATGGCATTTGGCCCACTGTTTGTCCTGGGTGCCTATATCAGTGTTACGGAAATGACAAAAATAGACTCTCTGTCTTTGTTGATGGTTGGCTTTGCGTCGCTATTGCCTTTCTTCCTGGTGAATAATCTGCTTTTACTTAATCAGATTCCGGATATTAAAGCCGATGCCCAAGTGGGGAGAAGAACTTTTCCTGTACGGTACGGCCTTGATGCCGCAGCTCGAATATATTTGCTGGGGATAGCTCTGGCATGCCTGTCCATGGCAGTTGGTATTGTCGCTGGTTTGTTGCCGCCGGGCTGTTTGTTTGTCTTGCCGGTACTGATCGTAGGTGTGGGAATATACTTTGGGCTAATGCGTAATCATTTTCGATTACCCGCAATACTGCCATTTCTTGGCGCTAATGTAGTGATCACTCTGGCAGCCAATACGATATTGGCGCTGGTTTTGGTGGCAGAAAAGTCTGGGTAAAGCTCAGGATTTTTCCTGCCCGCACTGCCGGTAAAAATATAAATCAGCTGTTTTTGATAAAAAGGCGTTGACAGGGAGAGCCCGGTCTATAGAATGCGCGCTCTCTCGTCGGGGTGGCCAATAAAAACACCCTGATGGGGCAGCCGAAATCTTCAAAAAACATGAAAATTTCGGTTGACTCAGGGTAGCAGATCATTAGAATACGCAGCCCTCGCTGAGCCCCCGGTAAAACACCTAAAGCTCAATAAGCGGAACCGTTCTTTAACAATTTGATCAAGCAATGCGTGTGGGTGCTTGCTGAGATGTTTTGGTACACAAAATATCAAATGCAAGATATCCATCAATTCATTCCGAATTAATGGCCTATTTGTTTGGCCTTTTAATTTTTTATTAGGTTCAAATTAGCGTTTGGCCGAGTTTTTAGATCGTACGCAGGGTTACTGCAACACGGTCTCCTCTTAGCCCTCGGGTTAGAGGTTAAAGATTTAAACTGAAGAGTTTGATCATGGCTCAGATTGAACGCTGGCGGCAGGCCTAACACATGCAAGTCGAGCGCGAAAGCCTTCGGGTGAGTAGAGCGGCGGACGGGTGAGTAACGCGTGGGAATCTACCTAGTAGTGGGGGACAACTCGGGGAAACTCGAGCTAATACCGCATACGTCCTACGGGAGAAAGGGGGCTTCGGCTCTCGCTATTAGATGAGCCCGCGTTAGATTAGCTTGTTGGTGAGGTAAAGGCTCACCAAGGCGACGATCTATAGCTGGTCTGAGAGGATGATCAGCCACATCGGGACTGAGACACGGCCCGAACTCCTACGGGAGGCAGCAGTGGGGAATATTGGACAATGGGCGAAAGCCTGATCCAGCCATGCCGCGTGTGTGAAGAAGGCTCTAGGGTTGTAAAGCACTTTCAGTAGGGAGGAAAAGTTAGTAGTTAATACCTGCTAACCCTGACGTTACCTACAGAAGAAGCACCGGCAAACTCCGTGCCAGCAGCCGCGGTAATACGGAGGGTGCGAGCGTTAATCAGAATTACTGGGCGTAAAGCGCGCGTAGGTGGCTTGTTAAGCAGAATGTGAAATCCCCGGGCTTAACCTGGGAACTGCATCCTGAACTGGCAGGCTAGAGTATAGTAGAGGATAGTGGAATTTCTGGTGTAGCGGTGAAATGCGTAGATATCAGAAGGAACATCAGTGGCGAAGGCGACTGTCTGGACTAATACTGACACTGAGGTGCGAAAGCGTGGGGAGCAAACAGGATTAGATACCCTGGTAGTCCACGCCGTAAACGATGTCAATTAGCCGTTGGAAATCTTGTATTTTTAGTGGCGCAGCTAACGCGATAAATTGACCGCCTGGGGAGTACGGCCGCAAGGTTAAAACTCAAATGAATTGACGGGGGCCCGCACAAGCGGTGGAGCATGTGGTTTAATTCGATGCAACGCGAAGAACCTTACCAGGTCTTGACATCCAGAGAACTTTCCAGAGATGGATTGGTGCCTTCGGGAACTCTGTGACAGGTGCTGCATGGCTGTCGTCAGCTCGTGTCGTGAGATGTTGGGTTAAGTCCCGTAACGAGCGCAACCCTTGTCCTTAGTTGCTAACATTAAGTTGAGAACTCTAAGGAGACTGCCGGTGACAAACCGGAGGAAGGTGGGGACGACGTCAAGTCATCATGGCCCTTACGACCTGGGCTACACACGTGCTACAATGGAACGCACAAAGGGTTGCCAACCCGCGAGGGGGAGCTAATCCCATAAAACGTTTCGTAGTCCGGATTGGAGTCTGCAACTCGACTCCATGAAGTCGGAATCGCTAGTAATCGTGAATCAGAATGTCACGGTGAATACGTTCCCGGGCCTTGTACACACCGCCCGTCACACCATGGGAGTGGGTTGCTCCAGAAGTGGCTAGTCTAACCTTCGGGAGGACGGTCACCACGGAGTGATTCATGACTGGGGTGAAGTCGTAACAAGGTAGCCGTAGGGGAACCTGCGGCTGGATCACCTCCTTAAACGATTTACCAATCACTCAGTCAAGCATTCACACGCATTGTTTAGATCAAATGGCAACAATTCAACGATTGTTGTCATTAAAGAATAGTAAAAGGCCGGAGCCATTGGTTTCGGCCTTTTTTTTGTCCAAAATTTACTGAAATAATCCCGGGCTGGATATTGCTTCAGGTTTTCCTGGTGCTGTAGATTGATCCAAGGATGGGGCTTGATAACACTTGAGTGTAGATATTTAGCCAGACGTGCTTGCCCCGGGATGGGCTTGATAGAAGTGTGTCAGAGGTATCAGTAATAAAGGAGAACTTCCAGGCACCTTGAAAGCTCTTACAGGAATGCGAAATAAGCGACTGATGACTAAGCCCTCCCACTCTGGCGTGGGGGAGCTCTCAGTCGCTGCAAAGCTTCGCTTCGGTTACTACAGGTCCAGCCTTAGCTCGACCCCGGCATATACATTGCGACCGGGTGCCGGTTCATAATAGCGGCCGCCAAAGGCATTGATGCGTATGTTGGAGTAGTAATCCTGGTCAGACAAATTGTTGATGCCAACAAAGGGTGACAAAACCGAGTTGCCAATTTGGTAATCGGCGCCCAGACGCCAGTTTGCCAGCGCGTATGAATCGATATTAACTGTATTGGCGTTATCCGCGAACTGGTCGCCGGTATAGGTCAAATCAAGTGCGCTGTACCAGCCGCTGGGATCTTTGTACTTGAGTTCGATGAATGCAAGTTCTTCAACGGTCCCGGGAATTCTCTGCCCCGAAAAATCGTTGGTAATAGTGGCATTACCCATTGCGTCAAAACTTAGTTCCTGAAACTTATCAAACTCAAATTCACCGTAGGACAGGCTTACTGTGGATTCCAGTCGGTCGGTCATTTTGGATGTCGCAGAAAACTCTATCCCGGTTCTGATGGATGACCCGGCATTTTGAAAGAAGTTTCTGCCATTGGCGTCGTAAGAAATCAGTTCGTCCTCAACGTCGATTTTAAAAATTGCTAATTGATAGCTGGTTGAAGCATGAAGCATTCCACGTGCGCCGACCTCGTAGTTGGTCGCTTTTTGTGGACCGATCGTCGGGTTGAACCCGCCGCCACCCGAAGGATTGGCAAATTCGGTAGTCGTCGGTGTTTCAAATGAGGTGGAGATGCTGCTGTACAGGCTGGTATCGGCACTTAACTGATATGCAAGGCCAATCATTGGGCTTATATCATCAAGTTCACGGCTGCCAGAATCGTCGCCGTCGGCCAGAAAGTGGTCCGACACAGAAAAATCTATTTGATCATAACGTATGCCTAGTGTCAGCTGCATATTGTCGCTTAGACTAAGTTCGTTCTGGGCAAATACTCCCTTGGATGTTACCTGCTCAGTCTGATCAAACTGCAAAGGCCCTAAAACACCCTGATTGTTAAGTAATCGCTTGCGGTCATCATCCTGATCGTCCAGATCAAAGCCTATCAATACTCTGTTCGGTAATTGTCCAAGGTAACCTTCATGTGCATAGGTGAGTCCAAAACCAGAAGATTTTCGATTCAGGTCGACAGCATCGGCTACCGGGAACTGTGGCAATTTGGCCTCGAAATCTCTTCCGTCTATATAGCCTGTGGCTGTCAATTTTCCGTTATTGCCCAGAGGTGTCGAATAAATAGCGCCCAAACGGGTTTGCTTCACGGATTCTCCAGAGTCATAGGCGACATTACGCGCATAGGCAGAATCACGATCTGATGTAGCTTGCTGGAGAGTTATACCGCCGGGGTCATTGGAAAGGGGCTGGTCGGTATGGTTGAGAATAAACAAAAGATCACGTTCCATTCCCAGGTCAATATTTAATCGACCGGTTAACTGGGTGTTTTTTGCTTCACTATGTTCTCTGTAGCCGTCGATTTGAGAGTCTGAAAGGCTCATGAAGTAATTAAGCTGATCAGTTTGTCCGCCGGCCTTGACTGCCAGTTTCTGATAGCCGAGTTCTCCTCCAGTCACTCTCATACTGACAAAAGGTGTTTCCGGGCCTTCTTCTGAAGTAATGCTTATGACGCCTCCCGCCGCATTTCCATAAAGGGCAGAGCTCGGGCCGCGAATAACTTCTACCTGTCTTGTTGCGCCCAGGTCAATGCTATCCACCTGTCCCTGGCCATCTGCGACAGTAAGTGGAATTCCGTCGACCATGATTTTAATTCCACGAATGCCGAAAGCTGAGCGGGCACCAAAGCCTCGAATAGAGACGCGCAGATCCTGGGCGAAATTGTAGCGATTTTGCATAAACAGGCCGGGAACACTTGCTAGCGCTTCATCCAGTGCGAGCTGCTGTCGCCCCAGTTGAAGGTCTTCTTGTGAAATCACACTGATCGAGAGCGGGGATGACCCCATTGTGCGGGACAGGCGAGTTGACTCGATGACCATTTCTTCGAGTTCTGTCTCTTGAGCCAAAACTGTCACAGGTAAAATGAGTGCGCAAAGCACAGTCAGATTTTTAAAGAATTTCTTTAATGTCATATTTGTATGCGGCTTCAAGGCCAAATTGAAAGTTGGTTTACTAAAATAAAAAAGTCTGGAAGATTGAATCGTCAAACCTTGAGTGTCGAGCAGTATGCAGTTACCTGAGATATTTGTCCAAGTGGGCGACGGTTCGTTCCCAGGCTAATTTTGCTGCCTGTTCATTATATCGGGGCGTGGAGTAGTTGTGGAACCCATGCATAGTATTTGCATAAGTATAAGACTCGAATTCCACGCCATTCTCCTCAAGGGTCTCTATGTAGTCTGCGCGAGTTGAATTTACCCCGTCGTCATTTTCAGCGTACTGCAAGAGCATGGCCGCCTCAATATTTTCTACCTGATCCAGTTCGGGCGCTCGCCCATAAAAAGGCACACTTGCCTGAATATCTGTACCCAGGGTGACTGCCAGAAAGTTAGAGGTTGCACCTCCCCAGCAAAAACCTGTGCAGCCTAGCTTGCCATTAGAGAGCCCATGGTTTTTGACGTACATGGCGCTATTCAGCATGTCCTGGCGAAGCTTGTCCTGATCAAGCGCGCGTTGCATTGCGCGGCCATCATCATCGTTGCCAGGATATCCTCCTACAGGTGAAAGACCGTCCGGGGCGAGCGCCAAAAATCCGGCTACAGCCGCTCTTCGAGCAACATCTTCAACGTAGGGATTCAGGCCGCGGTTTTCATGAATAACCAGTACAGCTGGAAAGGGGCCATTCCCTTCGGGTGCTACCAGATACCCGCGCATGCTTCCCGAGTTGCCACCGGGAGAGTTATATTCGACATAGGTAGGCTTGATGCGTTCGTCGGTGAATTTAACTTCCTGGCCTACTGCGTAGTCGGGGATCATCGCTTTGGCCATGGATAAAGCCGATGCCCCGCCAACAGTAATCGCTGCAGCCCTGTCAAAAAACTGTCTGCGGTCAATTTGACCGTGGCAGTAGTCATCATAAAGATGGTATACGCGGCTATCTATCTGGTCGTGATTCATTCTTCCCCTCCAGTGACTCGGTTGATTTGCTTGTGCCTGCTTTTCATATGAAGCAGGTACTGGGCGATTGACTCTCGACGAACTGAATATAGTATACTATCCGTATTGGCAAAGACTCATCGAACCTGAATTAGTAAACACCAATTAAATATAGACAGAACATACGCTGAAATCTTCATCGTTTTGATTTAATAATTTGTAAGAGTTAGGTTGACCACTGTGCATAGTCTGCAGAATCTTGCTTTTTTCAGTGGCAAGCTCATGATGGGCAGGCTATATACAGGAGGCAGGCGGTATCTGAGCTTGCTTTTATGATGTCAATAATTCACCCATAGTATTTTTAACGCATAAAGGAGATTTTATGAAGATCGATTTGACCGGCAAAGTAGCGGTAATTACTGGTGGCAGCCGTGGGCTTGGAAAAGCCATGGCAGAAACGCTTTCCCAAGCCGGCGCAAAAATTGCGCTGATCGCCCGAAATGAAGAAAAGCTGACCGAAACCCGTGATGAATTAATTGCTGCTGGTGGCGAAGCTGAATACTTTATGGGTGACGTAACTGACGAAGAAGAGGTTGCTCGTATTGCCAAGGAAGTGAATGCGCGTTTTGGCGCCCCCCATATCCTCATTAATAACGCTGGCACTAACTGTCGCACGCATTTGGTTGACGCAACCCTGGCAGACTTTGAAGGTGTTGTTGATTCCAGTCTTAAATCCGCCTTCCTGGTAAGTCGTGCGTTTGTTCCCGGTATGCGTGAGCATGGTTGGGGGCGCGTAATTAACATGACATCTATTCTGAGCCACATCGGTTTGCCTGCGCGTACACCCTATTGTTCTGCAAAATTTGGCCTGCTGGGCATGACCAAGGCGTTGTCGCTGGAATTGGCACCTGAAGGCATTACTGTAAACGGCATTAGCCCGGGTCCCTGCGGTACGGAAATGAATCATGCTGTTATGAATGATCCCGAAGCCAATGCCCAGTTTTTGAAGAACCTGCCTGTTGGCCGCTGGGGTAATGTGGAAGAAATTGGTGCGCTGGCCTGTTACATTTGTTCAGATCTGGCGGGCTTTTTGACCGGGACCGATATTGTTATTGATGGTGGCTGGACAGCAAGATAATAATCGTCAAGACATCATTTAAAAAAAGCCGCTATGCGCGGCATACTCAACTGTAGAGGGGATACGATGGATAGGCGCGAGTTTCTGATGACTGGTGTCGCTGCAGGGGTTGCAGCGACTATGAGTAGCGATTTATTGGCCCAGGAGTTACCGCCAAAATCTGACTGCGGGTTGGCAACAGCCGGGGTTGGATTTCACCGCGACCGTATGGGTGACGACCCGATTGCTTATATTGAATACAGTCGTTCACTTGGTGCAGGCGGCGTGCAAATGGGCCTGGGGGGAGTTGATCCGCTCCGGATTCGCCAGCGCCTGGATGACCTGGGCATGTGGATTGAAGGTAGCGTTCGCGCCCCGGCCTCTCTGGATGAGGGGACAGATGCATTTGAGCAACAGCTGATGGATTTTAAAACAGCCGGTGCTACTGTTGTACGCTATGTCAGCCGCATGCCGCGTCCCGGTAATGGTCGGCGGTATGCAACATTTACTTCTCGGGATGCCTCTGAAGCATGGCTTGCCGAAGCAAACCAGATTGTGATGAATTGCTTGCCGGTTGCAGAGCGCGTTGGTGTGAAAATTGCCCTGGAGAATCATAAGGATCGCTCTACGGATGAGCTGGTCGAGGTTCTGAGCAAGGCATCCAGTGAATACCTGGGTGCGCTGGTTGACCCAGGCAATAATATCTCATTTGTAGAAAAGCCTGAATACACCTGTAGCCAGTTGGCTCCCTACGTAGTGATGGCTTCCATGAAAGAGATGGGCGTTGCCCCTTATGGAGAGGGTTTGCTTTTGTCTGAAGTGCCTATGGGACAGGGAGCGACAGATCAACTGGCGCTTTGGAGCATCCTGACTTCACGAAACAAGAATCTGAAGTTTGCCGTGGAAATGATCGCGCGCAATCCCCTCGAGGTGCCTTGTCTAACAGAGGAATACTGGGCCGTAATGCCAGAGCGTAGCGCCAGTGATTTGGCCAGCTTTATGCAGTGGGTTCGGGAAAATACCACCGAACTGCCTCATGTTGACGATATGTCTCATACTGACCAATTGCGAGTTGAAGAAGAGTGGAATCGCGACGCAATCGACTGGTCGCGTGTGCACATCTCCTGATCTTGTCGCGTTTTTTTGGGTCGTTCGGGATAGTCTCCCGGACGGCCAATTCTATTTTTAAGTTAGGGGGATCAATTGAGTAATCGAACACCTAAAAAACCATTTCGTTCACAAGAGTGGTTTTGTGATAGTCACCGTAGCGATATGACCGCAGTCTATCTTGAGCGCTTCATGAATTACGGTATCACTCCCGAAGAGTTGCGAAGTGGCCGCCCGATTATTGGCATTGCCCAAAGTGGCAGTGACATAGCTCCTTGTAATCGGGTACATATTGAACTTGCCAAGAGAGTCAGGGATGGTATTCGTGATGCGGGCGGAATTCCGATGGAGTTTCCGGTACATCCTATCTTTGAAAACTGCCGCCGCCCTACGGCTTCCATAGATCGTAATCTTTTTTACCTTACGCTGGTTGAGCTTCTTCACGGTTATCCAATAGATGCGGTGGTGCTGACCACTGGCTGTGACAAAACAACGCCCGCGTCAATTATGGCTGCTTCTACTGTGGGTATTCCCGCCATTGTGCTCAATGGCGGCCCGATGCTGGATGGCTGGCATCGCGGTGAGCTGGTTGGCTCCGGTACTATTATTTGGCGCTCCAGGCGCAAATTGGCCGCTGGCTTAATAGATGAAGAGGAGTTTATTGCAACGGCGGCCGAATCTGCCCCTTCTGTCGGACACTGTAACCCTATGGGTACTGCGTCCACCATGAATGCAATTGCCGAAGCTCTGGGCTTGACCCTGCCAGGATCCGCAGCGATTCCTGCGGCATATCGAGAACGGGGCCAGATGTCCTATGAAACCGGTCGCTGTATTGTTGACATGGCTTATGAGGATCTGACGCCAGCAAAAATTCTTTCGCGTGAAGCCTTTCTTGATGCTATTGCGCTCACCAGTGTGATCGGCGGGTCTTCCAATGCCCAGCCTCATATTCAAGCCATGGCGCGACACGCCGGCGTGGATATTTCAACCCAGGACTGGGTTGATTATGGCTATCGATTGCCGTTGATTCTGGATATGCAGCCGGCGGGACGTTTCCTGTCAGAGCGTTTCCATCGTGCAGGTGGTGTTCCCGCAATACTTTGGGAACTGCTTAACGCCGGGAAGTTGCATCCTGATCGACTGACGGTCAACGGTGAAACCATGGGTGAAAACGTCAAGGATGCTGAAACCTGGGATAGGGAAATGATTCGGCCATTCAATGACCCGCTTCAGGAAAATGCCGGCCTTTTGGTTATGTCTGGCAATCTGTTTGATTTTGCCGTGCTGAAAACCAGTGTGATTTCGGATGAATTTCGTAACCGGTTTTTGAAAAATCCCGGCGAAGAAAATATTATCGAAAGCAAGGTCGTGGTCTTCGACAGTGCTGAAGATTATCATGAGCGTATCAATGACAGCTCACTGGGCATTGATGAAAAAACTATATTGGTTATTCGCAATGCTGGCCCGATTGGCTGGCCGGGTGCGGCCGAAGTGGTCAACATGCAACCTTCTGATGAGTTGCTCAAAAAAGGTGTTTCCGGGCTGCCGGTTATTGGCGATGGTCGCCAGTCTGGTACGGCGGATACACCGGCGATTCTTCACGCCTCCCCGGAGGCGGCTGTTGGCGGTGGCCTGGGCTGGTTGCGGACCGGTGATGTGGTTCGTATCGATATCAATAAGGGAAGCTGTGATGTGTTGCTGTCCGACGAAGAAATCGCGGCGCGCAAGGCGGCTTTCAAACCGGAACTGGTTCCCAGCCAAACTCCCTGGCAAGAAATGTATCGAGCGCATGTAGGTGGTCTGGACAGCGGAGCTGTACTGGAATTTGCCGTGAATTATCGAGACGTTGCCAAAGAAACGCCCCGGCATAATCACTAAACACGAGCTGGTCAGTCAGTTTTAAGCTTTCTGGCAAGCGAGTGAACAAAATTACCCCCAAAGGAGGATTTATTCCATGAAACTACTTCGTTATGGCCCGGCTGGAAGTGAAAAGCCCGGCTTATTAGACTCAACAGGCACCGTTCGTGATCTGTCCGGATACATTGCTGATTTGACCCCGGATCAATTGTCTCCCGATAATCTTCAAAAACTTGCAGAAATTGATCCTGCCTCTCTTCCTGCTGTGGAAGAACCAGAGCGCTTGGGTCCGCCCATTGTCGGTACGCGCAAATTTTTGGCAATTGGCCTGAACTACGCAGACCATGCAGCTGAATCGGGTATGCCGATTCCGGAAGAACCCATATTGTTCAACAAGGCGGTTTCCTGCATCCAGGGGCCAAACGACGACGTTATGCTACCTAAAGACTCAGTCAAGTCCGACTGGGAGGTTGAGCTTGGTGTGGTCATTGGATCCGTTGCCCGCTATGTTGAAGAAGCGGATGCACTGAACTATGTTGCCGGCTATGTGACAGTTAATGACTTGTCAGAGCGCGAATACCAGCTTGAGCGTGGGTCCCAGTGGGACAAGGGTAAAGGTTGCGATACCTTTGGCCCAATTGGCCCCTGGCTGGTGACTGGCGATGAAGTGGGTGATCCTCAAAATCTTGATCTGTGGCTGGAAGTAAATGGCAAACGGATGCAAACGGGAAACACCAGCACAATGGTGTTTGGTGTCGCCAATCTGGTGAGCTATGTTAGCCGTTTCATGACTTTGGAGCCTGGTGACGTTATCACTACCGGTACGCCGCCTGGCGTTGGCCTTGGCTTTAAGCCGCCAATTTACCTGAAAGCAGGCGACAAGATGGAACTCGGAATTGAGAAGCTCGGCACACAAGCGCAAACAGTTGTGCCCTGGAGCAAGCAGGATTAATCGATCATGTTGATGCCCACTCCTGATGCGGATTTAATTGCGAGAAAGGACGAATTTGTTGCTGATCTGCGCAAAATTGTTCCTGGTGAAGGAGTTATTGATGACGACGCATCGCTTTCCGCGTACGAATGTGATGGTTTGATGGCTTACCGCCAGCGACCGTTGGCGGTTGTGCTGCCGGAAACCATTGACCAGGTTAGCCAGGTTCTTGGTTACTGCCATAAAGCGGGGTTGAAAGTCGTGCCCCGGGGTTCGGGAACCTCTCTCTCTGGCGGTGCCTTGCCGCTGGCTGACGGGATTGTTCTGGCGATGGGCAAGTTCAATAAAATTCTCGAAGTGGACTACGCAAATCGCTGTGTGGTTGTGCAGCCCTGTGTTACTAACACCGCTGTTACCGAAAGCGTAGCTCCGGAAGGCTTTTACTATGCGCCAGACCCGTCAAGCCAGATTATCTGCTCGATTGGGGGTAATGTTGCTGAAAATGCCGGTGGTGTGCACTGCCTTAAATACGGGATGACAACCAATAATATATTGGGTTTGCAAATGGTGCTGATCGATGGCTCTGTTGTTCGAATCGGTGGTAAGCATCTGGATTCCCAATCACTGGATTTGCTGGGTTTGATTTGTGGCTCTGAAGGTCTGCTGGGAGTGATAACCGAAATCACGGTGCGAATTCTGCGCACACCGGAAACCCAGAGAGCTTTGCTGCTCGGGTTTTCCGAAGTGGAATCCGCCGGGGCCTGTGTGGCAAAAGTGATCGCAGAAGGAGTGGTTCCGGCGGCGATGGAGATCATGGATCGAACTGCGATTCATGCGGCCGAAGCGTTCGTTAAAGTGGGTTATCCACTTGATGTCGAAGCCTTGTTGTTAATTGAATTTGACGGTACACCAGAAGAAGTGGACCACTTTATCAATATGGTGAATGAAATCGCCAACAGATCCGGAGCGGTTTCATCACAGCAGTCCAATAGTGAAGAAGAGCGCAAACAATTTTGGGCTGGTCGCAAGGCGGCTTTTCCGGCAATTGGGAAAATTTCTCCAGACTATTACTGCATGGACGGCACTATTCCCCGAAACAAACTGCCGCAGGCGCTGCGAAGGATATCCGAACTGTCCGATGAGTTTGGATTAGAGGTTGCCAATGTTTTTCACGCGGGTGATGGCAATTTGCATCCGATGATTCTCTATAACGCAGACATAGAAGGTGAGCTGGAAAAGACTGAACAACTTGGTGCAGCGATTTTGACTTTGTGTGTTGAGCTTGGTGGTGTGCTTACTGGCGAGCATGGGGTTGGCGTGGAAAAGCGCGACCTGATGCAAGTGCAATTTACTGAAGCAGACCTCGATCAGCAGCAGCGTGTTAAATGTGTGTTCGACGATCAGGGATTGCTCAATCCGGGTAAGGTATTTCCCAGGTTAAGGCGCTGTGCCGAAGGTGGGAAAATGCATGTGCATCATGGCGAATTGCGTTTTCCGGATATTGAAAGGTATTAATTATGGGCGAAGTTTTTAGGCCCGCAAATGCTGATGAAGTCTGCAGCGCGGTAAAAGATGCCCTGAAAAAAAAGCAAACACTTGAGCTCATGGGGCAGGGCACCCGACGATTTCTGGGGCGGCCTGTAAAGGCCGATGCCGTTCTGGACCTCTCTGCTATCAGCGGTGTGCAGATGTATGAACCCGAAGAGTTGGTTATGGTGGTGGCTCCGGGTACTCCTGTGAAAGATATTGCCCGTATATTAGCTGATCATAACCAGCAACTCGCATTTGAACCGCCAGACTATGGCCCACTTTGGGGATTGCCGGCAGGCGAAGGTACGGTTGGCGGAATGGTCATGGCTGGTCGCAACGGTCCTCGACGCCTTATGGCCGGCGGCGTGCGTGATTTTGTGCTCGGAGTAAAGGGTGTTAATGGTTTTGGCGAATCGTTTGCGTCGGGGGGCAGGGTGGTCAAGAACGTTACCGGATTTGATTTGCCTAAAATTTTGACCGGAAGCTTTGGGACGCTCTGTGCTGTTACCGAACTAACTCTCAAATTATTGCCGAAGTCCCCGGATGCGGCGACTTTGGCTATTTTCGGTCTGGATGACAAACAGGCTATTCAGGCCATGACAAAAGTACTGACTGAAACGGCTGTTCCGGTCTCTTCCGCGGCGCATCTGCCTGCATCAATTGCCCGGTTATCCTCGGTGAAAAGCATTTCGAATAACAATACTTCTGCAACCTTGATACGGGTAGAAGGTTTCGGGCCTGCTGTAGTTGCCAGAATAGAAAGATTAAGGTCGGCACTTGGTGGCGCGCCAGAGTTGTTGGTACTCGATAAAGACGATACGGATTTACTATGGCAGGAAGTAACTAATGCTTCCTGTTTTGCTGAAACTGATTTACCGCTTTGGCGGCTCTCTGTACCTCCGTCCGAGGCCGCTTTGGTCATGTCCAGACTGCATGAGGTATTGCCGGGGCAGTATTTCTTTGACTGGGCAGGTGGTGCCATCTGGCTTGAAGCGCCTGTATCTGAAGATGCCGGCGCGTCTGTGATTCGAGGAACCCTTGATAAAATACTTGCCGGGGATGGGCACGCAACCCTGATTCGTGGCAGTGAAAATTTGCGAGCGACGATTGCACCTTTTCAGCCACTTTCACCGGTTCTCGCTGCCATAGAAGACCGCTTGCGCAAACAGTTTGACCCTAAGGGGATTTTTAACCCGGGCCGTATGTATGGGGTTCGCAATGCAAACTAATCTGAACAAGGTGCAACATTTCGATCCTCAAATAGTGGCTTCCGAGAAAGCCATTCGCACCTGCGTGCACTGTGGCTTTTGTCTGTCGACTTGCCCAACCTATGTGTTGTTAGGGGACGAGCTGGACAGCCCGCGTGGCCGTATTTACCAGATGAAGGAAATGCTGGAAAAAGGCGGCGCCCCTTCGCCGGAAACAGTAAAGCATGTTGATCGCTGTCTTTCCTGCCTCGCCTGTGTGACTACCTGTCCTTCAGGGGTAAATTACATGCGTCTGGTTGATCATGCGCGTGCTTATATTGAAGAGAATCACAAGCGACCATTTATGGACCGTCTCATGCGGTCATTTTTGGCATTTTCTTTGCCCCGAAGAAACCTGTTCCGGTTTTTATTGAAACTGGCACCTTTGGGCAAGCCTTTTGTGGGGTTGCTACCGAGCCGGTTGAAAGCCATGGTATCAATGGCACCGCCGTCGATGCCGGCTCGTCATGCTTCTGAAACTCCGCAGGTTTTTCCGGCCCAGGGTAAGCGAAAAGGACGTATTGCTTTGCTGATTGGCTGTGCACAGCCTGTGTTGGCGCCACATATTAATGAGACGGCAATACGCTACTTTAATCGCCTGGGAATGGACGTGGTTGTTTCTGAGGGAGTTGGTTGTTGCGGCGCCTTGCCTCACCACCTGGGCAAAGTGGATCAATCCCACGAAATGGCCAAGGCAAATATTAAGGCCTGGATAAAAGAGATTGAGGGCGAGGGCCTGGATGCTATTATGGTTACCACCTCTGGTTGTGGAACCTCGCTTAAGGATTATGGCTTTATGTTTTCCGACGACCCGGAGTGGTCGACTCCGGCAAGCAAAGTAGCCGCAATATCCAGGGATGTTTCCGAGGTGTTAACCGAAATGGATTCCCCGTTGCCCGTTGATAGAAAGCGAGAATTGGTCGTGGCCTATCAGTCAGCCTGCTCTCTTCAGCATGGGCAAAAGGTTACCCGTGAGCCAGTCCAGCTGCTGCAAGCTGCAGGTTACACGGTTTTGGAGCCGAAAGAGAAGCACCTGTGCTGTGGTTCTGCAGGTACGTACAATATTTTGCAGCCGGAAATAGCAAATCAATTGCGTGATCGTAAGGTATCCTTTCTGGAGTCATTGAAGCCCGATGTTATTGCTACGGGGAATCTCGGCTGTATGGCCCAGGTATCTCAAGGAACCGACATCCCTGTTGTGCATACGCTCGAATTGCTTGACTGGGCTGCCGGAGGTCCGGTTCCGCTTGCCCTGAGAGGCACTCCTTTGGAGGCAGAAAGCACGAGCTAGATGTTTGATTTGAATGCTATTTAAGCCGTTGTTGGACGCTTTTCCAAACTAATCTTAATTTGACTCGAGCTGGCTACCGGACGAAAATTCTGTTTTGGCGAGCGCACAAAAGCGTGCTGGTCTCACCTCCATAAACTATCTTATAGTAAGTAATTTTAATAAATGAATTTATCAATCCAAGTTGTCGTAGTAGCGCTATTTCTGGTGGGCAGTAGTGTCCTTTTGGCGCAGGAAACAAATGAGTCGGACAGTATGCCTGAGGTTCGGGAGATCGCGGGGGTCACTTCATATACTGTTGATTTTTTTGAAGACCAGAGTCCAGCCACAGCCTTTGATATGGCCGGTCAATTACCGGGCTTCTCCTTCCAAGATAGTGAAACGTCCCGCGGCTTTTCAGGCGCAGCGGGCAACGTGTTGATCAATGGACGCCGCCCCTCAACAAAATCTACGCGCCTCAGTGACGTATTGCGTCGTATTCCCGTTAGTGCTGTAGAGAGAATTGATTTGGTTCGCGGCAGTTCTCCGGATATCGATATGCAAGGGTTACCTATTGTGGCCAATGTGATCCGCACATCGGGCAATTCCAGCTCCAATGCACTGCAGGTGACAACGAAATTTTTCCCCGGTGGTGATTTTGGCAATTTTATAAGACTTGAACGTATCCAGCAAAATGATGGACTGCTGCTTGAAGGTGGGCTGTCGATAGTAAAAGACCGAAATATGTTCGACTACGGTGATGGACCTTATCGCGCTGAAGATGCTTCTGGCACAACAGTTGAAGAGGGTACATTTACTGCCGATAACTGGCGAGAAAGCGTTGAGGCAATAGGGGCAGCTACCAAGGAATTGGAAACAGGTATTTTGCGTGGCAATATCAACCTGTCCACGCGAGAAAATGATGACAATGAAAGCTATGATATTCGCGCCCTGTCTGGAGACTATACTGAACGCACTCGCACAGTGCGCAAATCCAAAGATATCGAAGTTGGCGGGGATTACGCCCATGATCTTGAAGGGGGAGGCACCCTGGAAATTATTGGTGTGCAGTCCCTCGAATGGGAAACGGACGATTCCAGAGGTGTGAGGCCTGGAGGTATCAGTCTTTCCAATGAAAAAGGACGCGCTGGAGAATCCATCGTCAGAGGCTCATGGCGAGACTCCCTGTCAGGTTCAGTTCAGCTGGAGCTGGGCGTAGAGGGGGCATTTAACTTTCTGGATGCCCAGTCTACTCTGACCGAAAACGGTTCTACGATTAGACTGCCTTCGGCCAATGTACTGGTTGAAGAGACACGCACGGAGCTTTTTTCAACTCTGTCTTACCAGGGTATTGAAAACCTTTCCCTGGATTTGGGTCTTCGTGCGGAAAATTCAGAGATTACTGTCACGGGCGGAGCTAACGTTCAAAACGAATTTTCTTTTGTGAAGCCTCGCATGATGGCGTCATACTCTTTGGGAGGAGGGACCCAGCTGAGAGCCAGGGTTGAACGCGAAGTTGGTCAGCTCGATTTTGATGATTTTGCAGCGGGCGCGGAGTTCTCTAACGATACAGTCAATGCCGGTAATCCGAATTTATCCCCGGAGAATTCCTGGGTTTATGAAGTGGGAATTGAGCAGCCCATTTTGGAAGATGGCGCAATTAACCTAACCTATCGCCACTACGAGATCAAAGATGTTCTCGATGTCGTTCTGGTTGGTGGTTTTGCAGCGCCGGGGAATATTGGTGATGGCACCCGGGATGTCATTGCTGCATCAATTACTTTGCCGCTTTCTTTAAATGACTTCGATTTGGGCCTGCTCCAGATTGACGGTACCTGGAGGGAATCTGAGGTGACAGACTCTGTTACCGGAGAAATCAGGGAGATCTCAGGCGAGCGACCTTTCAGTGGCGATCTGGCGTACACTCGCGATTTCCCTTCGCTAGACAGCACTTTTGGTATTCGGGCTACCTTGCCCTGGGAAGAAACCAGTTATCGTATCGATCAAATAGCCTTTCGGGAATACAGTGGTTTCTGGCGTATCTATTGGGATTGGCAAGCACGCCAGGACCTGCTCTTGCGCGTACAGGTTGAATCGCCATTCAAGCGGGAGTTGAGCCGTCATCGCACTCATTACGATGGCTTGCGATCCGATAATATCATTGAGGGAACAGATGAGCGCTCCTCAATCATGGATCCATTTGTATACTTCAGGTTTAGATGGACCTTTTAAATTGGAAAGCTAGCTTGATTCGGCTATTTCTTCGTATCCTGTAAAACAGCCAAATCTAAAAAAGTGCCTCGCGCAGTCGAGGTATTACCGAGACGTAAACATACCCCCTATAACCGCCTGAAACTCCCTGTTTTGGGCGTATTTTTTTGACTTTTTATGTACGTGAACTTTATGTTCAAGAGGTTGACCAGATCGTATACAGTGTGCAATATTCCGGTAAATAGAGTTATCCAGGTACATGGTTTCAAAGTCTTTTAAAGGCTTTCGAAAAATATAAGAACTCAAAGCCAGATGTTTGTTGCATAAATTAATCAATAATCATATTGGCCATAATCGCGGGCAGACTATGGTTGCACAAGTCTATCGGGTGGGGAATCAGACAAGTCTGGATATATGCACTAAAAAGTGCATTCGAGTCTCTGATTATTCCGATAGTGAGAATATGCCCTATCGTCTATATGAGTTGACCCTAAGCGCCAATTTTATTGGCGCGATTTGCCCCTAGCTCCCGGTCTGGCGGATACCGCTCTGCGGACTCCGTCAAGACCGGGGCATTTTTTTGGCGGTTCTTGGCATCAAGCAATTTCAAAAGTGTCAAGCATAATTCAGGTTCTGCAACTCAGGAATTCAATGTTTGTGAAAATGTAATTCTTTACATTAAAAGAAACTATACACTGGGAAATTCAGTGAATAAGATGATTTAACATTCATAATAATAAACAGGTTTGAGGGGAAACTAGGAATGAGGAAAACTTTGGAGCCGATAAAAAATCTGGCCAAAATCTTTATGTTTATGGCTATTGTGGCCATTTTAGCTATACAGGGAATTAGCCCCGTCATTGGAGCGGATCTAATTGTTTCTGCCAATGATGCCAAATTTGTTCGCGAGGGTGGGGTTGGTGGTTATCCCGAAGGCGTAGGTCCCGACACACTCACCGTGATTGATGCCTCAGTTTTCCCACCGAAAGTGGTGGAAACTGTTGAAGTGCACCATACCCTTTCCGGTCCACCGCAGGAAGTTGCCATCACACCTGATGGACAGCTTGCCATCGTGTCAGCCCCGACTTTTTATGATCACGCTGAACAGGCATTGATCATGGAAAATTATCTACAAATTGTGGATTTGACGCTCAGTCCGGCAAGAATAATCGAACGTATTGATATTGGTGCTCACCCTCAGGCTGTAGCGATTAATCCTGACGGAGATCTAATGCTGGCAACCACAGTGGAAGGTACTGTTGCTGTGTTGGAAATCGATGGCAGTACAGTTACCTTGAAAGATCAGATCAGGATTTCTGATGGTCGACTTTCCGGTGTCAGTTTTACCCATGATGGGTCGGCTGCCTTGGTAGGATTGCGCGATGAGCAGGGAGTGGTCGTTCTGAATATAGACCATGGCGAAGTAACAACAGAGTTTGATCGTATTACGACCGGGGTTGCGCCATACGCGATTGATGTGTCAAGTGACGGCCAGTGGGCGGTAGTAGGCAATGCTGGCCTGGCCGGGTTAGGAGCTTCAGGGCAGTTATATGCAGACGCGGATACATTTACTTTGGTTGATGTCTCCAGTCGGCCTTTCCGCGCTGTGCAGCATGTCACGGTGCCGTCTATTCCTGAGGGGGTGACAATTTCTCCCGATGGGCGCTGGATTGCCGTGCAGTCGATGAACGGTTCTGGGCTGCCTCCGGGTGCGGAGGGATATAATCCTGTGGGCAGTGTGCTGCTGTATGAAATCCAAAATGGAGAGACGGTCAAGACAGCCGAGCTGCCGAGTGGTGAGGCTTCACAGGGCATTATATTCACTGCCGACAGTAACTACCTGTTGGTACAGCTTTTTACTGAGCAAGAGATTGCAGTTTACGCCATTAACGGCGGGGCATTGGAAGACACAGGCGAACGTATACCTGTTGCTGGCGGGCCCGCGTCAATACGATCCATGCCGCGCTAAGAAATATTGAGAGGAAACGCACGTGACTAAAACTAGACTCATATTATTAATGGCGTCACTGACTATGGTGACAGCCTGTACAGATTCACAGAACGCATCCCCGGACAATTTGGCAGATACACAGCCGGCTTCAACAGCCGGTGCCGATGAGGACTGGGCTTATTATTTCGGGGATAGCGGTGGTACCAAATATTCCCAACTAACACAGATTACCCGCGAAAATGTAGGCCAACTTGAAGAAGTCTGGAGCTATGAAGTACCAGAAACCGGCCGAACCCAGACCACGCCAATCATTGTAGACGGAACCATGTATGTTGTATCGGCGCAGCAAAAAGTCATTGCGCTTGATGCCGCGACTGGCGAGGGGAAATGGATATTTGATTCTGGAGTAGGCACAGGAGGTGCGTCCAGGGGACTAACCTGGTGGACAGACGGCGGAGAAAACAAATTATTCAGTGCTGCAGCAACTTATATTTATGCCATTGATCCATCAACAGGAACGGCTATAACCAGTTTTGGTGACAACGGCCGAATTGATTTGCGTGCTAACTTGCGAGGCCCGGCAGAAGACAACCCGCAAGTTCGCGCAAGCTCTCCTGCGACGGTATACGATGACTTGCTGATTACCGGTAGTTTTACCCCCGAATCAATGCCTTCATCGCCTGGCGATATTCGTGCCTACGATGTAAACACAGGTGAAATGCGCTGGGCTTTCCACACGGTCCCCAAACCCGGCCAGCCCGGGGCAGAAACCTGGCCGGAAAATGCTCGCGAAACCCAGGGCGGTGCCAATAGTTGGGCCAGTCCAATTGTCGACCAGGAGCGCGGTGTGGTTTACGTTGCCACCGGCTCGCCGGCTGGTGATTTCTATGGCGGTGAACGCCTTGGAGATAACCGGTTTGGCAACAGTGTTATCGCCCTGGATGCCAGAACCGGCGAAAGACTCTGGGACTTCCAGGCCGTGCGTCACGATACGCTGGACCAGGATTTCCCGGCCCCTCCGGTATTGCTGACAGTTACCCGGGACGGAGAAAAAGTGGATGCTGTGGCGGCTGGTAACAAGATGGGCTATATCTACATCTTTGATCGTGACACCGGTGAGCCACTGTTTGATATCGTCGAGCAGGAAGCGCCGCCAAGCACGGTGCCAGGCGAAGTGACTGCACCCACCCAACCAGTTCCGGTATTGCCGGCCCCGACCAACAGGCTCACCCTCTCCCGTGATGAGCTTGCCAATCGCACTCCTGAGATGCGTGCCTGGGCCGAAGCCGAATATGATTCACTCCTTGGGGGTGATAATCCCTTGACGCCGCTTTCTGTCGATCAGGCTACCCTGATCGTACCCGGATGGCGCGGCGGTTTTGAGTATGGTGGTATTACAGCAGATGCTGATGCCGGAATCATCTATGGCAATGTTAATAACTGGGTCTCTTTGGGAACTCTTGTCGAGGCCGATACTTATGCGCAAAGTGGCGAGGGCCAGCGTACCTATATGGCGCAATGTGTTGGCTGTCATGGTGCAGATTTAGAGGGATCACCTCCGGCCTTTCCTTCGCTGGTTGATCTAGGCCAGCGTCTGTCAGGTGAAGACCTTGCCGATATTATTAAAAACGGCAGGGGACGTATGCCCGGATTCTCGTTGCTGGATGATGCAACGGTGACCAACGTGATTTCC